>Ga0265338_10010194_pt1 | contig 11076 bp, 15 predicted proteins | sample 42126metaG_FD_193579 | JGI IMG/M metagenome (GOLD analysis project Ga0265338, IMG submission 193579) | Rhizosphere microbial communities from Carex aquatilis grown in University of Washington, Seatle, WA, United States - 4-21-26 metaG | ecosystem: Host-associated > Plants > Roots > Rhizosphere... | reverse complement strand
GCGCAATGACCCGGCCACCCGAGAGTCGATCAAGTCTTTTGGATTCAGGTACAAGCGCAATGGAGTTCACCTCTTGCCGTCCGGTAAGGGCGGTACATGGGGGAATGCGTGTGACGCCCCGACCCGCTTCATCAAACGCGGCGGTCAAGGTGTAGGCAATCGCGGTCACAAGAGTGAATACACCGACTCACCGCTCCACAACAAACAAGTCAGCGCCCTGCGAGCTGACCCGCTGGCGGAATCCACCATGGCACTGGACGACATCGCCGCCGCCTTCGCCTGAAACAAAAAAGATAATCACATGACCGCAACTGAAACGAAACTCACTATCACCAGAGAGGCGTGCGACCTCCGGCACCGGGCGCTTATCGCCCTGATCAACTCGCTCGCCCAGAGCAAACCCGAGGTGCATCACCGCATCGCCGCCCACTTCCGGGCCATTACCGACGGCAGGCATGGCAACATTGCCACATATCACATCGCCGCCAGCATCCCGCTGGAAACCAAGTACGAGGAATACGCCCGGATCTCGTCTGCCTTGGGCCTCACTCGTGACGGCGCCGGTAAACCCAGGATCGGCCAACTCGACTGGTCCAAGCTTCAGGGCAGCATTGGCGTCGGCCACAAAGCGGCCGAGCCGGATGCAATCGTCGAACGTCCGGTGGCTGAACCACTGATCGAACACCCGCCGACCGGCCGCGCCGACCCGCTCACTGACACGCCTGCCGTGGCGGATGAAGACGAGGCGCCCGAGCCGGCCGTCACTCCGCGTACTCGGAACCACCGCGATGAACTTGAAGGCGACCCGGACGACCTCGCCACCCTCATCGCCCGAGCCATTGAGAGCAAGCTCCACCGCCAGCAATCGCCCCCACCGGCCCCGGTGCTCGACGATGGCGTCATCCGCCTGCTTTGTCAGGAAGAAATCGGCAAGCTCGACATCGCCAAGCATGTCGCCAAAGCCAATCTGAATGGCGCCTTCCCCGAAGACCGCGTAGCCAAGCTCATCGCCGATGCCATGGCCAACATGGTCCGCCGCGTTGAACTCATCGCCCCAAGCGGTGACACCAAACCAATCACCGGACTGGTTCACCAGCAGTTCGACACCATCCTCAAGATGACGAGCAGCCGAACCGCGTCCGGGCATCCGGTCCCAGTTTGGCTAGATGGACCGCCCGGCGGGGGAAAATCACATCTCATGGAGCAGATCGGCGAAGCACTGGAACTTCAAGCCCATATTCTGGCTATCGGCCCGACCGACACCAAGTCTGCCGTCGTCGGTAGTGTGGCAACCGGCGACTTCCGGCCCGGCATCGCCTACGAACCCTACAAGAATGGAGGCGTACTCGGCATTGACGAGATTGCGGCTGGCGACCCCGGCGTGCTCGTCTCCACCAATGCACTGGTTGCCAACCAGTCGTACCGGTTCCCCAATGGCGAGCTGGTGAAGAAGCACAAGAACTTCCACATCATCGTGGCCGACAACACCCGTGGCCACGGCAACGTCAAAGGCATGATCCGCAACCGGCTGGACGCCGCCACGCTGGACCGCTTCGCCTTCCTCAAGGTGAACTACGACGAGCAACTGGAATCTGCACTGTGTGGCAACGCCAAGTGGGCGGCCTACGTCAAGCAGGTCCGCGAGTATATCGCCAGCAACTCCGGTGAGTCGGTATACATCACACCCCGAGCCAGCATTAACGGCGCGGCGCTGCTGGCTGGTGGACTGCCGGCGGCAGACGTGTCAGACATGACCCTGTTCCGCTTCTGCTCCCCAGATCTCAAGGCAGCCATCATCACCAGCGTTGGGGCTTACCAAGTATGAGCGCCATCGCCCTGCCCGAGCTAGTCCACTGGCCCAGCAAGACCAAGAACGGTGGTCGCACCACTATCATTCCATCCACATCAGATGCGGTGGCGATTGGGCGCAGCTTCATTGGAGTAACCCGCGAGCATCTAATCAAGCTCAAGCAGTATGGTAACACTAGCGTTAAGGTTATCACACGCTACCGAGATAACGCCAAGACTAAGACGCGAACCATCACGCTCAGCAAGTACAGTAAAGACTGGGAAGAAAACTTCACCCAGTACGAAACCGCCGCCAAGGAAATCACCCTCGGCAATCCAGACACCAAGCATGCTATCACCGAGCTGGCCACCAAGCTGATGAACCTGGCGCTGGACCTGCAACCCGCAATCAACTCTGCCTACTGTGGTTTTGAACGTTGGGAAGAGGGTGACGAAGTCCTGATGGACTTACTCAAGGAAGGCGATGACCGCCCCTTTCTGCGCCGCAAGCGCGGCGAAGTCGAGCCGCGGGCGGGCAAGGGAGATGGCGCCTACCGCATTATCATTAACACGGACGTCTCCTGGTGGGGCACACCCGAGATGAACGCCGCCGTCATGGGCGCCATGGTCCTGTGCCTACAACAGTTCGCCCCTGTTGAAATCTGGATTCAACAGGGCTGGCTTGGACATTGTGAAGACGACGGCGTGAGCCTGTTCAAGCTGGACTTCAATGGTAACTTCGACCCCACTCAATTAAGTTTCTGGTGTGGGTCAAAGTGGAAAGACATACCGTTCAGCTTGTACATCAATCGCAGCATTGGCCGCGATAGTAACAAAACATCCACGCTACCAGAATTGCCTTGTGACCTATTCCTTCGCGGCGACTGGATGACGCTGGGCGGTATTGATAAGGGCTTCGACAAGAAGTCGCCGGTCGAACAAAACCAACTTGCCGCTAAGTGGATTGCCGACACCTGCAACAACCTGTTGTTTGGTGAAGAGGAACAACTATGAATTCCCCCACCTACTTTATAGGCAAATCAGCCCGTATCGCCGAAACCCTTTGGCGGCAGATACCAAAGCTTCAAACTGTGGTTGACCCGTGCGAACGTCGGTATCTCTTTACGGGCAGCCCCGGTCTTGGAAAGTCAGACTTGGCTGAACGCCTCGCCGCCGATCTGACCGGCGATTCGTTTGAACGGGTCCATGCCCGCATGTCGCTGAGTGTGGAAGTGGTCAACGGCCAGTCCATGTCGGTTGACATCGTCCGTGGCTGGCGCTCACGCGGCCATTACAAACCCATGTTCGGAAACTGCTGGGTGATTGTGGCTGACGAAATAGACGCGGCCAGTCCACAGGCGTTGATGGAACTGCGCTCATATTTGGACGCGCTGCCGATTGCCACCATTTTTTTGGCGACGACAAACAAGACCGTGGCCGAACTCCCGGAGACGCTCCAATCCCGCTTCAAAGTCCAGTTTTTTGAAGCCATCCCCGACGCCGAAATGTTCGACTGGCTCGTGGGCACCTACAACCTCCCCGCCAGCTATGCCAGGAAAGTGGTGGCCGGCGCCAAAGGCAACGCCCGGGCAGCCAAAACCGATGCACTTTCCTGGCTCGAATCGCAGCCAGTGGCTGAAGGCGTACGCACCCCAGAATAATGCTATGGCCAAAGCCAAAAATCACATCCTCGAAGTCTGTTGGGATGCCCCTGAAGCATTCGCATTGGTCGTCGAGCAAACTACTGACGGTGACCGTATCACCTCAATACAGAAGCAATCAGAAACTGACAAACACCACGCAGAACAGCAACAGACGCAACTCATATGAACCGCATGAAAACATCTTTCGATGCCCCTGCCATAGACCTCGATTCAGCCAGCCAGGCGGCGAACGCTGACCTCGACCTTGAATCCCTGCTGGGTGGCATCGGTGAAACCAAGACCAAGTCCAAACGCACCAGCTACCCCGTCCTGCCGGACCCGGATGGTGTGGCGGCCACGATGGCGCAAACCTCCATCAACCTGTCCGAGGTCAAAGATCAGTTGGAAACCAATAATCGCTTGCTCGGCGAACTCGTCCGGCCCTACTTCTTTGAGCATTACCACGGCAAGGCAGAAACCGAATCCTCCATCCGGGTCGAGGCCATGGACGGCAAAGCGGTGTTGGTGACGCTCAAGAATCAATGCAAGAAGATCGAAACGGCATCCGCGCTGGCTTCCATCCAGAACATCCTGGCCGGACGCGAGAAGGAACTGTTCTACTCCACGTTCGATATCAAGATCAGCGGCGAGGACATCCCGACGGTCGCCATGGCGCCGCTTATCACTGAGCTCAAGCTGTTGTTCGAGCGTCATGGCGCGGGCAAAGCGTTGTCTCTGAAGCGTGACTTCAAACCCCGCCCAGCCTTCTTCACCTCGCGCCATACCCTGTTTACCGTCGAAGAGAACGTCACGATTGACTCGGTCGTCCCGATCATCACCGCCATCAAAGTCAAAGGCGTGCAATGAAGGGCTTTGACCGCGCCCAACGCCAATACGACAACCAAATGCCACCCGACGCCGATGACGGGGGTGATGAAGCCGGCCAAGAACGCTGGGAAGAAGAACAAGAACGCCGCGTTGACCAGCAGCGTGACGAGAAAGCAACAACCGTATGGGCATGATGAAAGATTATCTCCTTGCCATGATCGTTCTGGGCGATGACGCCAGGGAACAACAAGCGATTGAATGGGCCATCTATCAAGGATGGTTCAAACCCACCTACAACTTCCAGCAGGACAAACTGGCCATTGAACAGCAGCTCCCCGTCTTGGTGGAGAGGTTTCAACAGGTGGCTCGTGAAAACGAAGCGATCAAGAAAGCTCCGCTACAGGAGTTCATTGATTCCGTTGCGTTAGGGGTGAAGGCATGATGACCCCGCCCACCTTCCCGATGCGCCCCATGAACGGGGGCAATCTGGAATCCAAGTTCGCTACGCTCCCGCCGTGGGCGAGGGCATACGAACCAAAGGTCAACGGCTGGCGTGTCATCGTCCATTCCCCCAGCGGGGCATGCTTCAACCGCCACAACGAGCCCCTCACCATAGCCGGCGAGTTCAAGGCGGCGCTGGCCATCCTCAAGGACAGTCCATTCACGTGGCTGGATTGCGAAGGATTGTCCCGGCGGCACCACCTGGGCAAGGGCAGCTTGGTCGTGCTGGACATCATTGACCTGCATTGGAATTCATGGGCGCAGCGCAAGCGTGTCATCGTGGATTACTTCAAGCTGGCCATCATTGACCCGCGCATCATCCAAGACAACTGGGTGTATCATCTCCCCACTATCGAGGCTGAAAAAGCGAACGGGGTATGGCAATCGCTGCAAGCCCAGAATGAATCCGTCAACCTCACCGGTGAAAACGTATTCTGGGAGGGCTTGGTCTGCAAACGCCTGGACTCAGCTTACACCCTCCAATTGCAGGACTCCAAACGTGAAACAACCAACTGGATTAAACATCGTTTTATATGACTGAATCAGAAGAAAGAGACATGCTGGTGCTCTGGCTGATAATCATTATCTGCATCATCATCGCGGTCTGGCGGGTGGCCAGCGGCGTGGATGACGGTTCGTTCGAATGATATGAGCGATCCCAAAGTCTTCGTCCCGGCCGAGCGATTGGACGGCGGCCTGTGGCTGAAAGATGGCGACATCGCCACTGTCTCCCGAGGTTCCATCCCAGACAATCGCAAGCTCAAATCCTTCACCCACGATGGTAGGTCGTGGGTGAGCATTGGCTCTTCCGGCAGCCTGTATCAGTCAACCGCCCACGGTTACGAGTTATTGCCATCCAGTCCCGGCACACCCGCCAACGTTCCATACAGCTATGAAGGGGAGGACGTCATCGTCGGCGGCAAGCACCATCGGCTGGGGGTCAAACATGAGTTCGTCAGCCGCGACCCTCCGGGCAAACGAGCCGTTGCGAAGGGCCGAGTCTTCGTTGCCTTTGTAGGCCCAAAACTGGGCGGGCAATGTCTTGCTCATAGGTCAATGCGGGTTTCTTCCATTTCGGTTTCGAGCAGTTTGAATTCGGCAGCGTCTGTGTTTTCCGGGTCGGGATCATCCAGATGTAATTCGACCAGTCGAATGCTTGATTTGCGAGGCATGAGGATATGAACCGTGCCGTTGGTGACATCGGTGGCGACGTAGATGGTGTTGGTGGTGTCTAGTTCCATATTCATTCAAATGACAAGGCGATTTGCTCCAGCGTAAATGTTTCGGGTTCAGGTTGAATTGTTGCGACTGGCTGGATGTGTGTGTGCTTGCTCCAGTCCACCCCGGCCAGTTCAACCGCGATGGTTTGATACAGGTTGGGAACAACTGTTTTGGCGGAGACAAATTCCTGCGAGTCCACGTCCCACAGGTTGTGGTCCAGCATGTCGCACAGGAAGTCGTGGTAGGTTTTGCCAGCCGTGAACATTCCGCCCTTGGAATACATGGCGTGGAGCAACTTAGACCATTGCGCCACGGTAGCAGCGTGCGTCAACCCGGTGAGTTCGCGATCTATATGAATGGCGACTTCATGGGTACCGTGGACGCCATTAACCCACTCCAATACGCCCCCGTTGACACCCAGCACGCCCTCCGCTTACTGCCAAAGGTCTGCGGAGGCAAAGGACTATGAGCCGCATCCACTTCCCAAGTTCAAACCCCAAGCCCGTCCTCAAAACCGGCGTCATCTATTCAGCCGATAACGGCCGTCTTATTTGCGTTGAATGCGCCGGCATGTCCGCCAAGTTTACCGGTCACGACATCAGCGGCCTGCGCGTTACGAAAGTCCCCTACGCAACCACCGTCGAATGGTTCCAGGAGTTTGGCAAACCCATGTCCTGCGAAGGCGGCTGCACTACCTACTTGTTACCCAAACCATGAAACAGCTTGGCCTGTTTCATGCCACTCATCAACCTCTGGTCGTCTGCTGTGGTGTTGGCGTGGATTCGATCGCCATGCTGGTGGGTTTTGCGAATCGGAATATCCGTCCAGAACTCATCATCTTCGCGGACGTTGGCAGTGAGCGTCAGTCCACGTACGATTACATCCCGATTCTCCAAGAGTGGCTCAAACTGAAAAACTTCTCGCCATTGACCATTGTCAAATATCACTGCAAGGACTTTAAACATTGGCCGCCATACTTATCGCTCGAAGAAAACCTTCTCACCAACGTAACCCTTCCGTCCATCGCCTACGGAAGTCACACCTGTTCAGCCAAGTGGAAGATCGCTCCCATCAACCTCCATTGCGACACCGTCCCGGCGCTGTTGGATTGTTGGGTGCATGGCGGCAAGGTTCGCAAAGCCATCGGCTTCGAGGACTCCAAGCACGAACGCAAGCGGGCCGAGAAAGGATGCGCCACCTTCGCCACCCAGGCGGACGAGCTCGATAAGTATGAACTGTGGTTTCCGCTTCAGGCATGGGGCTGGAACCGCGCTCGCTGTGAAGTGGAGATTCTGCTCGCCGGGTTGCCGTGCCCAACCAAGTCGTCGTGTTACTTCTGCACCGCCATGAAACCTTGGGAGGTGGACGCCCTCGCAGTGAGTGAAAGCGATAAACTGAAACGGATCGTGGTCATTGAGGCCCGGGCGGCCAAACGGCATCTCGACTTCGCCGAGGTCAAGGCGGCCGGGCAGGGCAGGGAATGGGACAGGAAACCGATCACTGAAGGGCTCTGGCGCAAACGCGTCAAAGGCAGGTTCGCCAGTGGCAAACCCAACGGGGCACTGGCCAAGCCGGGCAGCATGACTGAATACATCCGGGAAAAGAACCTTCTCCCGGCCACTGAGATTGACCGCCTGATCGCGGCTACCCCCACTGGAACTTTTACCAAAGACGACTTCGCCCGGCTCGGCCACAACGGATGGCAGGACTGGCTGAGGTCAATTACGAATTAATGGGAATTAATGGATATATGACAACAACCGAATCCCGATCCTCGCAGTCAATGGAGTCTTTACAAGAATGCCTTGATACCGGCCACACATCCGATGTTTCGTTGGAACAATATTTTACCCCCGACTCACTGGCGCGCGAGTTGATGGATAAACTTCCCATCCGCCACCCCGCAACCATCTTCGACCCGCAGTGCGGCGAAGGTGCGCTGCTCAATTGCGCGCCGGGTTGGCCAGCGAAATATGGCATTGAGTTGGACGACTCCAAAAATCCCGGCGGTGTCCAAGTCATCCACGCCAATTGTTTGCGCGTATTTGAGGCCGTGACCGACGTTGCGCCCACACTCCGGTTTGTGGTTGCGAACGCGAATGTTCCGTTCGGCCGCCGCTGGAAGATGCGCAACGGTGAATCGATTGATTCGACCCTGGCGACCTGGCGGTTTGTGACCAATCACGCCAACTGCGGCTTCCTGATTGGCAATGCCACCACCATCGAGAAGCTCCTCATCCACGAGTCCACCGAAAAGATTGACGTGTTCTATTATGAGCGACGTCAGGCATTCCAGTATTGGGATGGGCTCCGCCCCGAGTTGCAAATCGGCGTGCTCTGTTGGAAACGCAGGGATGCCAATGGTGGCCCGGTCGCAGACAGTGGCCCTAACGCAGTTAGCTTCACGCCGCCGGGGGCCGCATCGGTCACCTGGATTCAGATTCGCAGCATAATCGAGGAGGAGAAATTGACCCGACCACAATTTAATATCTTTCTCGACCACGCTGGCTTCCTCAAAACCTACCTGTCCCAACGCTCCACCTTCAAACTCAAGCTCACCCCTGAACAAATCGGCAGATTGCATCGTTTGAACGGCTGTCATCCACTCGGATTGACGACCGAGAAAGAGACACGCGACCTGATGAAACAGTTGGTGAGCTGTGGCCTTTATACCCTGCAACCCCAAGCTCAGGAGGCCATCGAAAGAGCGCTGGCAGATGTCAACCCGTTCCACTCAGATCAACGGCTTTCCCTTGAACATCTGGGGCGAGAACCCTCAATACAGCCTCAACATTGGTTTCGTCAATGGTAGCACAAGCGATAGCGAAGGCCTGGCATGGGGGATGGCCAACTATGCTGATTCCTATACCGGCATGGCGTGGGGCCTGGTTAATTGAATGCCTTGCTCGGCGACGAGAGCTCGTCGCTGGGGTGAAGACCCCATAGGCTCCGCGTGTTTTTTGGTCTAGCGTCGGCGCATGAAGAAAAATACATTTTTTCAAAAGGTAGCAGGGACTGGAATTTGGGCCACCGCTCCACTTCAACAACAGCCCAATCAGCGTTTAAACTGAACAAAGGATAAATATGAAGACTTGCATAACCGTCTTGGTTTTAGCTTCGGCTGTTGCGTTGCCAACGTTGGCACAAACCATCGCCAAACCTTCGCCCGTGCGTACCGTGGTCGTTCCACGGGCCACGGTTGTGACCCCGCCAATCTCCTCGCCGACAGCAAATCCGCCGGCAGCCCCACCGACCTTGAATCCACAGCCAATCCTCCCGGTCCAACCGCCGCAAGCCATTGGCATTACGCCGCCTCTGCCAGGCGAGCCGCCCCAAATGAATACGCAACCTCCCATAAATAACACCCCGACCGCGATTCCGATCACGCCCGTGCCCGGTGCAAACACCACGGTCGTTCGACCGGGTTTACAGCCCGGCGCGGTAAATCAAAATCAATTCGGAGCACCAGTCGTGACCAGCCCGGTGATGGTCAACCAGAATGCCCAGCCCGCCTTGAACCAAAGCGTCCAAAGTGCGTTCATACCGGCTTCACAAGTGCCGAATGCTCCGCAGACCTTTAATAAAACGCCGGTGCCTACGGGTTCCACGATCAATGGAAATCGTTATCCCTCGATCCCGACCAACGGCACCCCGCCGATGCGATAACTTAACCATCAAAATGATTTGTAACAATAGCAGTCTTACGAAATGAAGAAACTGACTTCATATCGCAACTTCGGTCGTTACGGCCATTGAATGCCATTGAGCGGATTAATGTAAAGGTTGGTTATGTCCGCAGCGGACACGCTGAATTCCAAATTTGGGGCAACCAAATTTGGCCATCGAAGTAATCGTCACCGGTATGTGCAGTATCTACTCCCATAACAAGACTAGAACTGCTTAAACCTGGCGCGGAAAGGTGACCCGATACGGGCACCCGTGTCCCGTTAATAAAGATATATGCACTTGTGCCATCCCAAACACAAGTGACCATCGTCCACCCGAAACTGGCAGCCACTCCGCCATAAATGGACGAACTTGAGCTCCCCGATACTGAACCAAAATAAATAACGAAATCATTAGTATCTACCCTAATATACCTTAATGTCAGTCGGGAAAATTTCTTTGGCTGGCAATATGGGGTTATCAACCGGGATTTCCCATTTGATCTCTCGTTCATGGCTTCAAATTAAGTTTTCCCGGTCGTTTTCGCGATTATCCTCCCAGCACTTGGGGTTGCAAGCCATTTTGGTGTTCCAAAATGTGACTTTTCGGTGACATTGGCCTCGTCCCCACCGATTTCTAGTCCCCAACCAGCCGATTGAGCCGGCGGCAGAGACACATCTTCCGTGTTTTCCATTGTTTTCATGTGATGGTTGAGTCTCTTCCTTCATCCTGACATCGCAGTTGCCAATCTCAGCCGTCCAATCCGTTCCAAAATCGTCTGGAACAACTCTCGCGGCACTGCCACTTCCGCCATCTGAAAGACGATCTTTCGGGAATGGCTCACGACTTTCGCCCCAATCTTGATCAACTTCTCCCGCAACGTCGTCAGTGTCCAGTGACGCACCGATTGGGGCAGCACTGCCTGCCGCAGGAAATTGCCCAAGTTATAGGCCAGCACGAACAGTTGCAGCCGCACCTGGTTGTCCACAAAGTCATGGCAGGACAGGCGCGTCCATTTGACGGCGTTCTTCCCTTCCTTGATCCACTGTTCCGCCGTGCCCCGTTGATTGTAGAATCGCACCACGCGTTTGGCTGGCCGAGTTAGATTAGTCACGATAAATCCGACGCGAGGAAAGAGTTCGCCGTTGTGCCACTCCACTTTGGCCACCACGCGACGGGCACATTCCCAACTCTTAGCCTGATACAAAAAACCGGCACACCAAACCACCGGCGCGTTCGAGGGACGCCCCACCGGTCGGGTCAACATTGGCTCAATGTCCCGCAACAACGCATCATTGCCCGGTAACCGGATGGCGTACTCAAATCCCTCGGCTTCCAAATACTCATATATCTCCGGGTTGGCAAAGGCGGCATCCGCTCGAAAATAGCGCCGCAGGTTCCGACCCTGATAGCGGGCCACCAACGGTTC
>Ga0265338_10010193_pt1 | contig 11076 bp, 12 predicted proteins | sample 42126metaG_FD_193579 | JGI IMG/M metagenome (GOLD analysis project Ga0265338, IMG submission 193579) | Rhizosphere microbial communities from Carex aquatilis grown in University of Washington, Seatle, WA, United States - 4-21-26 metaG | ecosystem: Host-associated > Plants > Roots > Rhizosphere... | reverse complement strand
TCGGCCGCCAAAGGAATGCCCGAAGTGCAAGGGCGAATACATGTATTACACGGGCGACGGAGCCGAACGTGTGGAAGAATATTTGCGCGAGCAATTTCCGAAAGCGCGCATCGCGCGGCTCGACCGAGACACGGTCCGCACCAAGCGCGAATTCCAGCAAGTGTTGGGCGCGTTTGCCAAAGGTGAGATTGACGTCCTAGTAGGGACGCAAATGGTGACCAAGGGTCACGATTTTCAGCGCGTCACGCTGGTGGGAGTTGTAGCTGCCGACCTCGCGCTCGGGCGACCAGATTTTCGAGCGGCGGAGCGCACTTTCCAATTACTCACTCAAGTGGCTGGCCGAGCAGGCCGCGGCGAACTATCCGGCGAAGTGCTCGTCGAGACCTATTATCCCGAGCATTACGCGATTCAATTCGCGGCCCAGCAGGATTATGCAGCGTTCTACGAGAAGGAAGCGCACTTTCGGCGCATGCTGCATTATCCGCCGTTCACGGCGCTCGCAAGCGTCCTGATCCGCGACCGCAAAATTGAAAATGCCATCAAATGGTCACGCGCGCTCGCGGGATATTTTGCTCCGTTTGAAAACAAGGGCGTGAAAATCCTGGGGCCCGCTGCGGCGCCGCTCGCACGACTGCGTCAGGAATATCGCTTTCAGTTTGTTTTGAAGTCGCCGCGCCGTTCCGCGCTGGCGCAGGCTTTGAGCGGATGCCTCGATTTCTGTGTGGAAAAGGAAATTCCCGCCACGGCCGTAATCGCCGACGTGGATCCAACCAGTCTTTCGTGAGCAGGTGCCGGTTCCGGCGGTTCTGAAGCAGGCTGAGGCATAAAGCAAACCAGAAAAATCGCCAGCGCAACCAAAGCCCATAATTTACGCGGAGCATCGAGCGGTTCCCATCGATTCAGCAACTGCGGGTGACGGAATCGCCAGGAAAGCACGAGCAGTACGGCTCCCCAGAAATACCACATCGGAGCGATTGTCCCCGCCGCGATCAAACAAACTGCAACCACAATTGAAATCCGGAAATGGAATCGGCTGGTCAGCGCATACATGATGTGCCCGCCGTCGAGTTGCCACGCAGGAAGCAAATTCAGCGCGGTGACCAGGAATCCCACCCATGCCGCGCGCCCAATCGGATGAAGCAGCAACCATGACGGGTCGGCGCCAGGATGAAATAGAGAAATGAGCCAGCGCATCAGGAGCGGATTGCCGAAAATAATTTCCGCGTGATCTTCCGTTCCCGGAATTATTTTTGATGCGGCAACTCCCAATGCCATCGCGGGCGCAGCGACGACGAATCCTGCGATTGGGCCGGCGATTCCGATATCGAAAAGCGCCCGGCGCGTGGTGATTGGCGAACGGATGCGAATAAACGCGCCGAATGTTCCCACGAGTGTGGGAGCGGGAAGGAAATAAGGATAACTCGCGTCAATCCCATAGATCTTGCATGCAAAGAAGTGCCCCAGTTCGTGCGCCAGCAAAATCGTCAAGAGAGTAAGCGAATAGGGGATTCCGAGCAGAAGAACTTCCGGATTGTGAAACGCATGGAGAATAGGGGATAACAAATTTTCATCATTCGCAAAAGGCTGCTGGCCCCGGGCAAACGATCGCGCGAATTCCGATCCGACCGCAAGCGTAGTGAGCACCGTGAAGAGAAACAAAATCGCGGCAGGCCAGAAAGGACGGCGACGGGGAGGAGAAGGCTGGTAAGGTTCAGCAACCGGCTGGAATGCGACTTCGAGGACATCCGTGGGAATGCGACCGTGGCCGTTGCCGTTGCTCATGCGGATTGGATGCCGCGTCGCATGAAAACGCTACGCCAGCGGCGGGCGAACGTTTACAACTCAGGCCTTGTCCTTGGCAACCGAAGGCGGAAGCTCCTGCAATTCCTTGCCCGGCTTGAAGCGAACGGCTTTGCCCGGGGGAATGCTGACCATTTGGCCGGTGCGGGGGTTGCGGCCAATGCCGGTCTTGCGTCGCTTGACGTTGAAGACGCCGAAGCGGCGCAATTCGATGCGATCGCCGCGGCCCAGCGCGTTCTTCATGGCTTCGAAGACGGTTTCGACGGCCTGCTCGGCCTTCGCCCGAGAAATACTCGTCTTGGTAACAATGGCGTTTACGATATCGAGCTTGATCACAACAGCCTCCCGCGACGCGGAAACCTATGCTAGACAGTGGTTTGCAGGTTGTCAAGCGTCGCGGCCTATATTAAACTGCGCAACTCTCGCTGCTGGCAACGTGCGTGTCGCAGACGCTCCAGCCATTGCAAAAGTCCCCGGAGGAAACGATGTCGGTGAAGTCTGACAGATGGATTCGCAAGATGGCGCTCGAGACAAAGATGATCGAGCCGTTTGAAGACCGCCAGGTTCGCGATGGCGTGATCAGCTATGGTGTTTCGTCCTACGGCTACGACATCCGCGTGGCGGACGACTTTCGCATTTTCACGAATGTGAATTCCACAATTGTGGATCCCAAGAATTTTGACGCGAAGTCGTTCGTCGAGTTCAAGGGGCCGGTGTGCATCGTGCCACCGAATTCGTTTGCGCTGGGACGCTCGGTGGAATATTTCCGGATTCCGCGCAACGTGCTGACGATTTGCCTGGGCAAGTCCACATACGCGCGCTGCGGGATCATCGTCAACGTGACGCCGTTCGAGCCGGAGTGGGAAGGGTTCGTCACGCTTGAGATCAGCAACACGACGCCGCTGCCCGCGAAGATTTACGCCAATGAAGGGCTTTGCCAGGTTTTGTTCTTCGAATCCGACGAGCAGTGCGAAGTTTCCTATAAAGACAAAAAAGGGAAATATCAGGCGCAGCAGGGAATCGTTCTGCCGAAAATCTAACGATTAGCTTCATAGGGCATTTGGAGGCGTGGCAGCTTCCTGAAGATTTTTCTGCGCCTTCCCCGTGCCGGCGCGCATCCCATCCCGGGGAGAGCAGGGCGCCGCCTCGCGATGGTTTTGCGCCTGGTTCACCCTCTCGAAAAGGGCCGATTCAAGATACAATAGGCTCAGGTGGAGAGAGTGGGGAATCACCTCTTGTAACATTTGGATTCGCTGCGCGTAGTAACAAAGTTCCGGTGTGAATTCAGCGGGAGCACTGCCTCTAATGGAACCGTCGCCGAAATCTTCGGGTCCCGACCTTGGTTCGCTGCGAATCGGGGAGGGGCAGCGCCATGGTCGCAAGGCAGGCAAGCGGCTTGGCCTGATGGCTGCGTTTCTTGGCTTGGTTGTGATCGCCACGGGTGTGGTGTTTGCTTTCCGCGATAAAACGCCCGAAGTCGAAGTGGCCGAGGCGCAAAAAGTCGCCAGCGGACGCCAGGCGTTGCTGAATGCCAGCGGTTACGTCACCCCACGGCGGCGGGCAACTGTGGCAGCGAAAATCACGGGCCGCGTGACGGGCGTGTTCTTCGACGAAGGATTGCACGTCCACGATGGCCAAGAGCTCGCGACCCTGGATGATTCGGATGTGAAACGCGTGCTCGAATCGGCCAAGGCCGACCGCAACTCCTCGCAGGCCGCAATTGCTGATTGGCAGGTACAGCTTAAGAATTCGGAAATCGAATTGCGCCGCGCCAATGCGCTGCTGGCAGCGAACGTTGGGACGCAGGAAACGCTCGACAATTCCGAGATGGCAGTGAATAGCCTGAAGGCAAAAATCGAGCTGGCAAAAGTGCAGGTTCTCGGCGCGGAGTCGCGCGTGAATGAAGCGCAGCAGAGCGTGGACAATTGCGTGATCCGCGCGCCGTTTGACGGAATCATCGTCTCGAAGGACGCGCAGGTCGGAGAGATGGTCTCGCCGATTTCCGCTGGCGGCGGATTCACGCGCACCGGCATTGCCACAATCGTAGACATGAATTCCAACGAAATCGAGGTGGACGTGAACGAGGCCTACATCGCGCGCGTGGTGCCAAACCAGCCTGTCACGGCTGTTCTGGACGCGTATCCGGATTGGCAGATTCCGTCGAAGGTCCGCACGGTGATTCCCACGGCGGACCGCGAAAAAGCCACTGTGAAAGTTCGCATCTCGTTTCTCAAACTGGACCCGCGCATTCTGCCGGACATGGGTATCAAGGTCACTTTCCTCGGTGACGAGCCGGAGCAGAAGAGCGGCGCTCCTGTCGCATCGGCCACCGTTCCGCAGAGTGCACTGCATGATGACAACGGAAAAAAGATTGTGTTTCTGTTTAAGGATGACCACCTGGAGCGCCGCGCCGTTTCCGTCGGCTCCACGCGCGGCAGCGACACCGAAATTCTCGCGGGCGTAGTTGCAGGCGACAAAGTTGTGGTTCGCGGCCCCGCCAATCTCCATGACGGCGAAGCAGTGAAGCTCAAGAAATAGGAGACATCGAATGGTTCGAGTGGATGGCAAAGGGAATAACAACAGCCTGATTCAGGCTCGTGATCTTGATAAGGCCTATCGCCGCGCCGGGGAAGAGATTCACGTTCTCCAGAATTTGAGCCTCGATGTGGACAAGGGCGACTTCGTCGCGTTCATGGGGCCGAGCGGGTCTGGGAAGACTACTCTGCTCAATTTGCTCGGTGGGCTGGATGTTCCCACGCGCGGATCCATCACCGTAGCCGGCGACGAAATCACGCATATGTCCAGCAGCAAGCTGACGGAATGGCGCGCGCGCCACGTCGGCTTCATTTTTCAGATGTACAACCTGATTCCTGTGCTCACCGCATTCCAGAATGTTGAGCTGCCGCTGCTGCTCACCAAGCTCTCGAAGTCCGAACGCCGCCAGCACGTGGAAGCGGCGCTTACGATCGTCGGACTCAGCGACCGGATGAACCACTATCCCCGCCAGCTTTCCGGCGGACAAGAGCAGCGCGTCGCCATCGCGCGAGCGATCGTTGCGGACCCAAGCTTCCTTCTTTGCGACGAGCCGACGGGCGATCTCGACCGCAAGAGCGCCGACGAAATCCTCGAGCTCCTGAAGCGCCTTTGCAAGGAACACGACAAAACGATCCTAATGGTCACACACGATCCAGCCGCCGCTGAATGCGCACAGGCGGTCCTCCACTTGAATAAGGGCGTCCTCGTAGAAGGGGTCGCCGCAGGGAGCCACGCATGAAATACATGCCGCTGATCTGGGCGAATTTGTTCCGCAAGAAGATACGACTCCTGCTCACGATCGGTTCGTTTGCTGTGGCGCTTTTTCTATTCGCATTCCTGGGTGTCGTGCGAGACGCCTTTAACCGGGGCGCCAGTGTGGCGGGTGCGGATCGCCTGGTGATCATCAACCGCACTTCCATCATCAATACCATCCCTCTTTCCTACCGGGACAAGATTCTTCGAATACCCGGCGTGAAATCTATCACTCACAACAACTGGTTTGGCGGCGTCTACCAGGAAGAAAAAAACTTCTTCCCACAGTTTGTAATCGATCCCGAAAATCAGCGCCAGGTATTTCCCGAGTTTAATGTTCAGGACGATCAGTGGAACACGTTCCTGAAGGATCGCCAAGGTGCTGTCGTTGGCGCGCGTACGATGGAGCGATTTGGCTGGAAAATCGGCGATCGCATACCCATCAAGACGACGCTTTACGGCGGCGGTTCTTGGGAGTTCAACCTGGACGGCGTGTATCACGGAAATAATCCCTTGGATGATGAAACGCAGTTTTGGATTCAGTGGGACTACTTCGAGGAGCGCATTCCCCAATCTGAAAAAGGACAGATTGGATGGTATGTGCTGCGTGTCGATAATCCGGACGACTCCCCGCGTATCGCAAAGTCCATTGACGGGGAATTTTTGAACTCACCGAATGAGACCAAAACGGAAACGGAATCGGCGTTCGCGGCCGGATGGGTGAAGCAATTCGGAAACATTCGATTTCTGATCATCACGATCGGGTCCGTCGTTTTTTTCACGTTGCTCCTGGTCACCGGGAACACAATGGCAATTTCTATCCGGGAGCGAACTTCGGAACTCGCGGTCCTCAAAGCTATCGGCTTCACGGATCGCGCGATTCTTGGTTTTGTCCTGGGCGAGTCTCTCGTGATTGCGCTGGTTGGCTGCGTGGGGCTTTTGTTCGCGATGGTAGCTGTGCCGGTGATCGGGCGCGCTTTGGCTGGGATGCTTCCGGCACTGATTCTTTCGCCGGAGACTTTGGTTCTCGGTTTCTGCGCGGCGATTGTCGTCGGTATTGCGAGCGCAATTCTACCAGGCCTGAGCGCAATGCACCTGCGCGTCGTGGACGGCCTGCGGAGAGTTTGAAATGATAGTAAAGCTCATCTTTGGATTTGTTATCACGGTTGCAGCGATTTTTGTGCTGCTGATTCTCGGGGCGATCATCGCGGCATTGCTGGCCCCGTTCCTGGGTTCAGTTCCCATCTCATACAACTTCCGGAGCATCAAGTCGCGATGGAAGTCTACTATTGTTGCCGTTCTTGGTATTGCCGGAACGGTTGGAGTATTTGTAGCGATGCTCTCTCTAGCTCGGGGTTTCAGGGCCACTCTGGTCTCGTCTGGGTCGCCGGATAATGCCCTGGTGATGCGCGCGGGATCTACCTCGGAAATGATGGGGGGCATCACACTGGCCTCGGTCCGAATCATTCAGGATGAACCGGGTGTTGCGACCGATGGGTCCGGACCTTTGGTAACTCAGGAAGTAGTCGGCGTGATGCCGTTTCCACTAATCAGTACCGGCACGGATGCGAACGTGCAGGTTCGCGGTGTCTCCCCAAATGTGTTTCGCATTCGTACTTTCGCAAGAATCATAGAGGGACGTATGTTCAAGCCGGGGCTTGCCGAACTCGTGGCTGGCAAGAATGCTTTGCGCACATACGAAGGCCTGACATTGGGTAACACCGTGACTTTTGGCGGTGGCAGATGGCAGGTAGTTGGGATTTTCGACGCGGGTGGCTCGTCGTTCGATTCTGAAGTTTGGTGCGACGGGCCAATCCTTAACGAAGTTCTCAAGCGGCCCGACAACATTTTTCAGTCTGCGACCGTTCACCTTACCTCTCCTGATGCATTGCAGCAATTCAAGGACGCTGTGACAGCAGATCCGCGGCTGAACGTAGATGTGATTCGCGAGATCGACTACTATGCGAAGCAGTCAACTACGATGACGCGACTTATCACCGTGCTTGGCGGAATAGTGGCCGGTATCATGGCGATCGGCGCGATCTTTGGTGCGCTCAACACGATGTATTCGGCCGTGGCGGAACGAGGGCGGGAGATTGCCACGCTGCGGGCGCTCGGTTTTACTTCGTGGAGCGTGATTCTTTCATTCCTTTTCGAAGCCCTACTCATCTCCCTGGTTGCCGGTCTGATCGGGTGCCTCGTTGTTCTTCCGCTCAATGGGGTTACCACCAGCACGATGAACATGCAGACGTTTTCGAATATCGCATTCGCCTTCAAGATCACATTCAATCTTCTGTTGATGGGAGTTCTTTTCGGTGTGGTTATGGGTGTGCTAGGGGGCCTTTTTCCCGCAATCCGGGCAGCAAGGCGTCCCATTTCCGTAGCACTGCGCGAGCTTTAGACCAGACTGCTCCGCGCCTCGCGCTATGCGTGTTGGCTAATGCCTAGGACGTTTCCGTCCGGATCCTTGAACCACGCAACCTTTGATCCCCCCGGCGCGGACCAGATACCCAGTTCTTTGTCCTGAACGAACGGGTACTTCTCCAGCTCGACTCCTCGTCCGGCGAGCCACTTGGCCATCGCAACGATGTCCGTCACTTCCCAGCCGAGCACCGTGCTTTGCAGCGGTGTGAAAGTTGGAATTTTCGAGATGCGAATCATATTCTGGCCTGTCTTCATCACCAGCGCGAATTGGTCCAGGCTGACGAACTCAAATCCCAGCTTGCCTTCGTAAAAAGCTCTCGATTTGTCGTAGTCCTTCGTAAGCGCAAACCCAATCATTTTGCATGAACTGAGCATTCCACCCTCCTTGGTCTTCTGCATCCCAGGAATAGCACTTGCGCGCTTTGTTTTCTCCCGCTATCGTGACAATAAATGTCGCAAAAGTGTCACAGCATTCTCTTAGATAAAAGAGGCCGCCCCAAAGCGCAGGTCGCCACTCTATCCTATGATTTCGAACACGCGCACGTCATCCCCGAGCATTCCCATCCAGAAGACCAATTAGTTTTTGCTTCAAGCGGTGTGATGACCGTTCGCACGAGCGACGGCATTTGGGTGGTCCCGCCGCTACGCGCGGTGTGGATTCCAGCGCACACGGTGCACACCATCGCGATGTCCGGCTCGGTCTCGATGCGGACACTCTACTTTCTCCCGCGCCTCGCCCGGATACCGTCAAGGAAGTGTTTCGTAATGAATGTATCGTCGCTGTTGAAGGAGCTGATTCTGCACGCCTGCAGGTTTCCAATGCTGAATAGGAAGGTTTCCATCGAGGGCCGTATTCTTGCGATTCTGTTGGATCAACTTGAGGCCGCGCACTCCTCGCCGCTGCAATTGCCGCATCCGTCCGACGCGCGCGCCGCGAGGGTCGTGCAGGCCTTGCTCGACGACCCCGGCGCTCAGCGCACTTTAACTGCGCTTTGCAAGGAATGTGGCGCGAGCAAGAGAACCGTCCAGCGCCTGTGGATTGCGGAAACAAAAATGACGTTTGCGAAATGGCGCCAGCAACTTCGCCTGCTGCACGCGTTGCAGTTATTGGCATCGGGGGAAAACGTGACTGGCGCGGCGCTCGGCTCCGGCTACAACAGCACGAGCGCTTTTATCTCCATGTTTCGAAAGCAGCTTGGGACCACGCCACTGCGCTACTTTGCGGCGTGACCCCTGGGCCGATCTACAGTTATTTCTTCACGATCGGGGAAACGTTGCCCCACTTTCCTGTGAACACAAACGAATGCAACGGCTTGCGTTCCCGGGGCGCTACTTCCTTTTCGCGGAGTCCCTCAGGCAGTGACGCAGGGTCGCCGGGGTACCCGAGCGCGATACCCGCTACCGCCTCAAATCCCGCCGGAATGCCGAAGAGTTCGCGCGCTTTGTCCGGAAGAATGCCAGCCATCTGATGAATCTGCAAGCCTAGAGCGGTCGCCTGCAACGCCAGGTTGGCCGCAGCCTGACCTACATCATGAAACGCGTGCCTGTTCGGTTCTCCGTTGTGTTGGAATTTCATTCCCGCCACGCTAATTGCGACCACAGGCGCGCCCTTCGTCCATCCCTGATTGAATTCAACGAAGCAATCCGTGACGCGCTTGTAGTTTTCCGGATCATCTTTCGCCGCCACAATGAAATACCATGGCTGCGCGTTGTAGGACGAAGCCGCCCATCGGGCCGCTTCGAATAAACTGCGAAGCTTTTCATTTTCCACCGGACGGCTATCGAATGCTCGCGGGCTCCAGCGGTGGCGAAGCACTTCGTGGATTGCCGTCGCGGTTACTGCAGGATTGTTCGGTACGCTCATCATTTCTCCTTGAAGTCACAAACGTAAATACGATTTCTTTTCAGCTCAGCGGGGAGAGGGCTGCATAATCCTCTCCCCGCCCAGGTTCGTTACTTTCCGGCGCGTGAGGAATCCACGGAATAAGCGCCTGCGCCATTGGCCGCAAGAATCAGCAGCCCGCCCATAATCGCCAGGTTTTTCATGAAATGTCCCATGTTGTCCATTCGCTCCATTCCTGCCATGGTCCAGAAATTGTGGAACAGCAGCGTGGTGGGAATCAGGAAGAGAAAAACGATCCATGCGGCCAGCTTTGTCTGAAATCCCGTCAGGATGGCAAGCCCGCCAAGAAGCTCGATCGCTGCGGCTACGCCGATTGCCACTTTCGCCATCGGCAGCCCTTTCGCTGCGGCGTAACCCGTCATCATCGAATACATTCCGAACTTCTGAAGTCCGCTCATAATGAAAATCTGGCTTAGCAGGATGCGCCCGAATAACGGTGTAATACTTCCCGAAGAATTGGACATTGTTTCACTCTCCTCTCTTGAATTTTGGTACGAGTCGAACCCGGGCCCGTGCCGGCGCCCGGACCCGGAGTTGCTTTTATGCCAAATCGAACAGCAGGACTTCCGACGGTTCTTTTGCTTCGGCGCGGATCTCGGTTTCTTTCGAAACCGCAGCTCCATCGCCTGCCTTCAACTCCACTCCATTCACTTTTACTGCTCCGCGCGCCACTTGCACCCACGCATGGCGCCCTGCCTCGATCGCATGCTTTGCTTCCTTGCCTTTGTCGAGGCGCGCGATGTAGAGGTTTGCATCCTGGCGAATCGTCACCGGCGCTTTCGGCCCGGCCACGAGGCCAAACTGATTGCGCAGGTCCGCGTCTGCAAACGCAAGCTGCTCATATTCCGGCTTCAGCCCCTTGCGCTCCGGCGTGATCCAGATTTGCAGCAAGTGCACCGGATCTTTCGCCGACGGGTTGAACTCACTGTGCATCACTCCGGACCCTGCCGTCATGTGTTGCAGTTCGCCGGGACGGATCGTCGCACCCGTGCCCATGTTGTCGCGATGCTCGAGCGATCCATCCAGAATCCACGTCAGGATTTCCATGTCGCGATGCGGGTGCATCCCGAAGCCCTGTCCCGGCGCCACCACGTCTTCATTTAACACGCGCAGCGACCGAAATTGGACATGCTCCGGGTCGTAGTACTGGTCAAACGAAAATGTAAAATGAGTATCCAGCCACGCGAGCTTGTTGCGCCCGCGTTCTTCACTCGGTCGAATTTGTAGCATGATCGTTCTCCTTCGCGAGTCGTTCCGCGCACAGTTTTTCGCCTTCGCCCTTGCCGAGTTTCCGGCAGATGCGCCGCAGCTCCTCTTGCTCCGCGGGCGTCAACCGCGCCATCTCTTTCACCACCGCTTCGGCATGGGGAGGCATCACCTTCGCAATCAACTTCTGCCCTCGCGGCGTCAGCCGGATCGTCACCATTCGGCGGTCCTTCTTCTGCCGCTCGCGCCGCACCCACCCATGCTTCTCCAGGTTGTCCACCACCAACGTGACGTTGCCGCCGATGCGGAGCAACTTTTCACCCAGCGTATTTTGGCACATCGGCCCCAGGTGGAAGAGCGCTTCCATCACACCAAACTGCCCCATCGTAAGCCCTTGGGATTCGATCTGCAGGGCCAGGCGACCGGCAAGCGAATCGGACGCGCGAATCAGGTTG
>Ga0265338_10010192_pt1 | contig 11076 bp, 9 predicted proteins | sample 42126metaG_FD_193579 | JGI IMG/M metagenome (GOLD analysis project Ga0265338, IMG submission 193579) | Rhizosphere microbial communities from Carex aquatilis grown in University of Washington, Seatle, WA, United States - 4-21-26 metaG | ecosystem: Host-associated > Plants > Roots > Rhizosphere >... | reverse complement strand
ACTCGACGGAGTCTCGCCGAACCTTTGATGTGCAGAACGCGAGCAGCGCCAGCCACAATGTGCCGATACCGAGGTAGTAAGACGACGTCCACGATTGGCCATACTGAAAAAAAACACCTTCCGTATGGGTACGTCCAAAGGCCATCGGCACGAGGAAATTGACCCATCCCCGGCCGGGCATCGACCAGCGCGTGTCCGCGTAGCCGACGCCACGTTGCGAATGGGCGGAGAGGTCAAGGAACGGCAGCAATTGCGCCGCCGTCAACGCGAAGGCGAGCAATACCACCAGCGGCAGACGCCAGCACATCGGGCCGCGTGGCGATGCGTCCCGGATAAATTGTTGAATCCACAGCGCGAGCAGCAAAAGCCAGGTGAGCAAAATGATTTCCGGTCCGCCGGCGAGCATTTGCATGGCGCCTGCCAGAGCGGCCAGAATGATTTTTTGACCGCCGCCGCGCCAGGCCATCTCGACCGTGAGCACCACCCATGGCATCCAACTGAAGGTCGCCATGTGGCTCGGCCACATGAGCAGGTTGAGTGACAACCCGTTGAATGAAAATGCTACGCCGGCGAAGGCTGCTGCAAAATTGTTAGTCGTCCACCGGCGGGCGAGGAAAAACATGCCTAATCCAGCGAACCACAAATGCAGCAGGCAGAAAAAACTCAACGACCACGTCAATGGCAGCAGCAGATAAATCAGCGACGGCGGATAAAGCGGCATCGTGTTCCATTGCGCGAGAAACGGAACGCCGCAGTTGTTGTACGGATCCCAGAAAGGCAGTTCGCCTCGATGAAAACATAGCTGCTGAAAGTAGGCGAGGGGATAGGCAAAGAAACCGTAATCGCGCACGATGAACGTTTGCAAACCGAGGAGGACTTGCGGGAAGGCGGCGAAGATGAGCGCGGCGAGCAGGATTCCAAAACGCAGCGGTGTAAACCAATTGAATGGGCGGTTATCGAATGTTTCGCTCATGAGCCTGCTGGCGAAGTCTATTCCTGAAGTGAGATCGACGGCAAGTATTCACCGATCAATTCACGTTTCCACCAGGCGCCGCTCTTTCGGCGTTCGGCGAAGTTCGTGAAATGATAGTCATAAAATTCCGCCCGGATGTAGCGTGGAGGATGTTCAGGAAACGGATTTTTCGCCAGTAATGCCAAAATATCGGGCGAGCCGTGCAATAACCTTTCGCAGAAATCCACGAACCACGGATTTTGCCGGTAATCACCCAGCGCGGCGAACCACATCTGCCAGTCCAATCGCGGTTGATGCGGCGCAACGAATGCCGGCCGCCGCTGAACGTCGCCGGGTTTATATTCGAATTCATAGGCCAGCCATTTCACGCCGTCGTTGCTGCCTTCGATAATAATTTCGCGACGGTCGGTGGTCATGATGGCGAACAGGCCGTAGCCGTTGAAACTGCGAAACGGCACAAGCCATTCGTCCACGACCGCCACTGGCAAGAGCCAGCCCGGCCGTAAATTGAAAATCAAACCCATTTGGAAAAGTGAAAGAACAACCACGAGGCAGGACAGCGGCACGGTGATGAAGCGGGGCCATCGCCAATGAGTGGAGAGTGACGAGTGACGGGTGACAGGAACTAAAGCGGCTCGAAATTTGGCCGGGATAAATTTCGCCAGGACAAAGTCATCGAACAACAGCAGGCACAAGGCGAGCGTGAGCAGGTTGAAAAACGTGTAGTTGCCCGTAAGCAGAATCAGAATTTGGAGAAATCCGATGGCTGCGCTGCCGAAAAACCGCAACCGGCGCGGGGCAAAAATCAGGAAGGGAACGCCAACCTCGATGCCAAACATGACAGCGCATGAAAGTTTTTGAAACCAGAGTGGCAACTGGCTTGCGTACCAGCCAACCCACGTCGGCAGCGGCTGGGTCTGGTAGTGAAAGGTTAGCGCGGTAAGATTCCGCCAATTCGGATCGCCGCTCGCGAGTTTTACGCAGCCGGAGGAGAACATGAGTTTGAACAGCAGCAGCCGCAACAGCCAAAGGACGAGGCGCGACGGAGGTTTTTCCCGTGATGGTCGCGGCCAGAGCTGCGTTGGTGCGAAGAAGACGGCGAGCAAACCGGTCTCGAGCAAAAGGCCGTCCCATTGAAAACCGAGAAAATCGCGGCCAACCGACGTGAGCGAGAGATACAACAGCCAGAGCAATGCAAGACACGGAACCGGCGCGATGCCGGCCAACAAAAAAACGGCCAGCACAGCTCCCGCCGCGCATTGGAAATGAAGGAATCCATCGGATGAATTGAACCAGCACAAGGTCGGGAGGATATGATATCGTTCCACGCCGATTCCTTGCGCAATGCATTGCTGTTGCGCCGCGGCAATAAATTGGCCGGCCGGCAAAATACCGTCGTGTCCAATCAGGCCGTTGATTTGCGTCCACAACGAAACAAAAGCGATGAGATAGATCACGCCCAGCGCGCGCAGGAAAAACCAGCGTGTCAGAAGATGAGCCGGCTGTTCGACATGCCGTCCCCAGAACCAACGCGTCAGCAGTGAGAAAAACGTCCGGTGTCCGGCGACCAGGTGGTAAACCCATTCGGTAAAATCGGCGAATGGCACTGACGTTTCATAAAAGCGGCGCGTCCATTGCCATCGGGGATTTTGCGCCAGCGCGCGAAAGACCGCTTCCGCGCCCGAATAAACCGTGCCATCGGGTTCGATGAATTGGACCGCCGTGTCGAACTGTTCGCGGGGAATTTCGGGAAATCGGGCGGCGATTTGCGGGTCTTGCGCGGGCAGGTAATCCACTCTTCCACCGGTCATTTGCTGCCACCGGCGAATCCAGAGCGTGCAAAAGTTGCAGTCGCCGTCAAAAACCATCAGCGGTTTTGGCGGCGGCATGGCGACACGGATGCCGCATTTCATACCGCGACGTTAAACCAGCTTTACGGTAGCGTCGAGCCTGTGGCTCGATTGAATCGGCGCACCGTCCTCCGCAGTCCCGCAATGCGGGACGTAGTGGCTCCCGCGGCAATGGGAGGACCATGGCGCGCATCTTCAGGAACCCGGCAGTTCGCCAGGCAGTTTTTCAGGGGAAAAGATGAGCTTGCAAACAAAGTGCAGGGCAACGACTCCAACACAGGAGAAAAAACATACCAGCAGATTGTGTGGATCGGGAGGAAACAATAAAATGAAATCCTTGCCCTTTATCAGGCACGAATAACTTGAAACACAGAACGGAATCAGGAAAAGGCGGAAAGCGGTCCAAAAGCCGATCCTTTGATTTGGCTGTCGCGCGGCCAGGATCAAGGCGAACCCGATGAAAAAACTGAGGCCAAGCGAGGAAATCCAAATTGTGGGCGAGCCATCGAAATACAAACAAACCACCGCGATATACCAGGCGAGGTAACACCAGAGAATCAATCTTGAAGCGCTCAATCGGGCAAAATACTTGATCATGGTAATATAGCCTTGCATCCGAGGTCTCGGCCACCGGCCCAGTCTGGCAGACATGATATTCGAATTTCGTGCGACGGTCAAAAAATGAAAGGTCAGGGGGGAACGCCGCGTTTGCGCGGCAGATGCGTCAATATTAAAATTCCTGCCGCCTCAAGGCGGCGTTCCGGGGGGACTTCCAAGATGCGAACCGTTGTCTACAGGCTGGAAAAATCAAAACCAGTGTGCCACCTTTCGGCATATTTAATTTATGAAAATCGCCATTGGCTCGGACCACGCCGGATTCCGGTACAAGGAAGCCATCAAGGAATTGCTGCGAGGCCTGCAACACGAAGTCACGGATTTCGGCACGGACTCCGAGGAGCCGGTGGATTATCCGCTGTTCATCCGGCCGGTGGCGGTGGCGGTCGCGCGCGGCGAATTTGAGCGCGGCGTGGTGCTGGGCGGTTCGGGCAATGGCGAGGCGATTACGGCGAACCGCGTGAAAGGCATTCGTTGCGGCCTTTGCTGGAACGTTGAATCCGCAAAACTCGCGCGCAAGCACAACAATGCGAACATGCTTTCCCTTGGCCAGCGGATGATGAGTCTGGAAACCGCGCTGGATATCGTGCGCACGTGGCTGGACACTCAGTTTGAAGGCGGGAGACATCAGCGGCGGATTGAGCTGATAGACGCGAATCTATAGCGTCCAAAATTTCAGGGACGGCGACACGCCGGGCCCTCCCGGTGTTGTCAAAATTGACGCCCGCTGCCTCAACGTTTAGGCTGATGCAGAATTTATATGAGTGAATTGCAAAATTCCCTGCTCGAATTGATCCGGCGCACCTCGGCGGAAATTCCCGACGACGTCAATCAATCCATCCTCGCGTCGCTGGAACAGGAAAAGCAGGGCACGATTGCCGAGAACGCGCTAAAAATCATCGACCGAAACATTCAGTTGGCCAAGCAGAAATCGCAGCCGATTTGCCAGGACACCGGCAGCATCCTGTTTTATGTGGATTGTCCCGTCGGGTTCGACCAGCTCGCATTTGAAGAAACGACGAAGGAGATGGTGACACTGGCGACGAAGAAGGGGTATCTCCGGCAAAACTCCGTGGATTCGCTCACCGGCAAGAACGACGGCACGAACGTCGGGCCGGGCGCGCCGGCATTTCATTTTTATCAGCACCGCTCCCCGGAAGTAAGAGTGAAGCTCATTCTCAAAGGCGGCGGCTGCGAAAACGTCGGCGCGCAATATTCGTTGCCGGACGAAAAGCTCCAGGCCAATCGAGACCTGAATGGCTGCCGCAAAGTGATTCTGGACGCGGTATTGCAGGCACAGGGCAAGGGTTGTGGACCCGGAATTCTGGGCGTGTGCATTGGCGGCGATCGCGCGACGGGTTACGAGATGAGCAAGACGCAGTTCTTGAGGTTGATTCCCGATCGCAATCCAAATCCCGAACTGGACAAGCTGGAGCAGGACATTTTGAAGACGGCAAATGAGCTGGGCATCGGCCCGATGGGCTTTGGCGGCAAGACGACATTGCTGGGCGTGAAGATTTGCGCGGCGAACCGCCTGCCTGCGTCCTATTTCGTCAGCATCAGCTACATGTGCTGGGCGTATCGCCGTCAGGGCGTGACCCTGGATGCGAGTGGCAAAATCGGGAACTGGCTTTATTAAGATCGACAGGAGAACGCCATGATTAAACTTTCCTTTCCCTTCACCGAAGAAAAAATCCGAGCGCTGAAGGTCGGCGACGAGGTGTTGATTTCGGGTGTCATTCACACGGGACGCGATGCTGTCCACAAATACTTGTTCGAAGGCGGCAAGCTGCCGCCGGAAGTGAATTTGCGCGACAGCATCCTGTATCATTGCGGCCCGGTCGTGATGAAGCAGGATGACGGCACCTGGAAAGCGACCGCTGCAGGCCCGACGACGTCCACGCGCGAGGAGCCGTACCAGGCGCAAATCATCCGCGACTTCGGCATTCGCGGCGTCATCGGCAAAGGCGGCATGGGAGACCGGACGCTCGCGGCGTGCCGCGATTACGGCTGCGTGTATTTGCACGCGGTCGGCGGCGCGGCGCAGGTGCTGGCGGAGTGCATCAAAAAAGTGCGCAACGTTTACATGATGGAAAAGTTTGGCGCGCCCGAAGCGATCTGGGAATTTGAAGTGGAAGATTTTCCGGCGGTGGTGACGATTGATGCGCACGGCAATTCACTGCACCGGGAAATTTTCGCAAAGAGCCAGGCGGAATTGGGAAAGAGACTGTAACTAATCGAACCGGCCGAGACGGAATTTCCGCAGTTCAGCGACTGCGCCTGGGGAATGAGCAGGACACTGCTTTAGTTGCATCGGTTGCGCAGGGCGAGCAAAAAGTTGTCCGGATCGGTGGGAGGATCGGCCAGCCACGCATAAATCATCGGGTCAATCACGAGGCCGTCAGGCCCTTTGACCAGCGTTTTGGAAGAGGGGAACGGGACCGGAAGAGGCTTCTCGTTCTGAGGCATTTCGAAGGGGCCGGAATTCATGTTGCGCCACAATGATAAGAAGAACGGCGACTGGCCAGAAAAAGATATTAAAAGATATTCACAGGCAGCAGCAAGGAAATGCCTTGGTTTGAAGGAGATGAAAAAATTGCGGCGGAAATTCCCGCAGGCGCATCGGGCGCATCTTGACAGTGCCCCGGTCTCCCTCTCCCCGTCAGAGTGGGGAGAGGGCTGGGGTGAGGGGATTTGAGCTGGAAAAACCGGAAAAGCTGGTGCCTCCTCACCCCAACCCTCTCCTCCCTTGGGGGAGGCGAGGGAGAAAATGGGGGCAGTGCGCGGATGCGCCCGACGCATCCGGCGGTTAAAATCTGAAATTCCATTCGTGAACGGAATATTTTTCACGTGCGAGAACGCCAGTTTTCTCCAAGGGCGGATTTTCCAGCGGCGAGTCAGCGTTCCAGGCTTTTTTCAAGGCGGTTTTCACTCTTTTAGCGGGCAACCTCAGATTCGTCACGAATTCGGAATGCGCGCGATTATCACGATAATCGGGCTGCTTCGACGGCGTCCGCAAGACTTCGCCCACCAGCGCCAGGTCAAAGTTCAGCAGAAATGTTCCGTGAAAGAGCAGGGAATGTTTGCGGCGCCGTTGCGAGTTGCCGGAAAATTTCAAATTGCCAAGACAAAGATCGGTATGACCGCGCACGAAAAGTGCGGGGTGCGAAGTGCGGAGTGCGGAGTCAGGAAAAAGCGATTCAATTGCCGCGCGATTGCGGTCCATGATGAACCGGTTCGCCGAGGTGATGGTATGGAACGGCCCGGCTTCCGCAATTTTCAGGGCGAGGGTGTAGTTGAGGCAGCCGGATCCCTGCAACACGGTGCCGCCGCCGGAACAACGGCGGTAAACCGGAATTCCTTTTGTTTCGCAGACGGCCAGGTTGACTTCAGTACCAGCCCGGTTGGCGTAGCCGACAACGACAAAGTATTCGGGTGATTCCCAGAAGCGGAGCACTTCCTCTCCTGAACCGGTTTCACACACGTCGAGCAACGCCTCGTCGCACGCGAGATTTTCGGCGGGCGATGGGAGTGTCAGGTCGAGTAATTTCATTTTGCAGCGGTGCTGATTTCACTGGCGTTCACGGCCAAATTGGGCTTTATTGTTGACGCGCATCTTGCGTGACGGGAAAAGTGGGTAACACAGTGAACATTCAGACAAAAGACATTTACGGTTCGCGTTCCGTTTCGTCATCCGGCAACGGTGACAAATGGTCGGAATCGCTGCAATCGGTATTCGAGCTGGTGTTGGAGAGCCAGGGGCCGGAGCGGACAGCCCGGCTGCTGGAAAAACTGACCGAAAAGCTCCGCGCCGTGGCGCAGGAGACGGGCCGCGGTTTCAACACGCCTTACGTCAATACCATACCGCCCGAGCAACAGGCGCCGTTTCCGGGCAACCGCGACATCGAACGGCGCATCAAAAGCTACATCCGGTGGAACGCGATGGCGATGGTGGTCAAGGCGAATTCCACCACCAACGTCGGCGGCCATATCTCAACTTACGCCTCGGCGGCGACGCTGTACGAGGTGGCATTCAATCATTTTTTGCGCGGGCACACGGAGGTTTTTCCCGGCGACCTGGTTTACTTCCAGGGCCATGCCGCGCCGGGCATTTATGCGCGGGCGTTCCTTGAAGGACGGTTGGATGAGCGGCAATTGCAAAATTTCCGGCAGGAACTGGCCGAAGGCGGAGGGCTGTCGTCGTATCCGCATCCTTATTTGATGCCGGAGTTCTGGCAGTTCCCGACGGTTTCGATGGGGCTCGGCCCGATATTGTCGCTGTATCAGGCGCGTTTCAACCGTTACTTGCAGGCGCGCGGGCTGGTGACATGGAAGGACGAACCAAAGCTCTGGGCGTTTCTGGGTGACGGCGAATGCGATGAGCCGGAGACGCTCGGCGCCATCACGCTCGGGGCGCGTGAGAATCTGGACAACCTGATCTGGGTCATCAACTGCAATTTGCAGAGGCTGGACGGCCCGGTGCGTGGCAATGGCAAAATCATCCAGGAACTGGAGGGTTTATTCCGCGGCGCCGGCTGGAACGTCATCAAGGTTATTTGGGGTACCGATTGGGACGATTTGCTCGCGCGCGACAAATCCGGCCTGTTGGTCAAGCGGATGGAAGAGGCGGTGGACGGTGATTACCAGAAGTATTCCGTCGAACCGGGCAGTTACACGCGCAAACATTTTTTTAGCAAATATCCCGAATTGCTGGAACTGGTGAACCATCTCACCGACGACCAGATCCACAAATTGCTGCGCGGCGGACATGACGCGCGCAAGATGTATGCGGCTTACAAGGCGGCGATGGAACACAAAGGCCGGCCGACGGTGATTCTGGCTAAAACGGTGAAGGGATACGGCCTGGGCGAAGCCGGTGAAGGCAAAAACATTTCGCATCAGCAGAAAAAAATGAATGAGAAGGAGCTGCGCGAATTTCGCGAGCGCTTCAAGATTCCTGTCAGCGACGATGTGATTGCCGAGACGCCGTTTTTCCGTCCGGGTCCGGACAGTCCGGAGACGAAATATTTATTCGAACGCCGCAAGGCGCTGGGCGGGTTTCTGCCGGCGCGCAAAGTGACGGCGCCGCCGCTCGACGTGCCCAAGCTCGATTACTTCGCCGAATTTTTCAAAGGTTCGACCTCGGAAGCCTCGACAACGATGGCATTCGTTCGACTGGCGAGCATGTTATTGCGGCACAAAGGTGTCGGCCGGCAGGTTGTGCCGATTATTCCCGACGAAGCGCGCACATTTGGCCTCGATGCGTTGTTCAAGGACATCGGGATTTACTCGCCCAAAGGCCAGCTTTACGAGCCGGTGGACAGCAAATCGCTGCTCTATTATCACGAGGCGAAGGACGGGCAGATTCTGGAAGAAGGCATCACCGAGGTTGGTTCAATTGCGTCGTTTATCGCGGCGGGCACGAGTTACGCCACGCACGGTGTGCCGATGATTCCGTTTTACATTTACTACTCGATGTTCGGTCCGCAACGCGTCGGTGATTTGTTCTGGCTGGCTGGCGATATCCGGGCGAAAGGTTTCTTGCTCGGCGCGACGGCGGGCCGCACCACGCTCAACGGCGAAGGATTGCAGCACCAGGACGGCCACAGCCTGCTGCACGCGAGCACGGTACCGACCCTGCTGGCGTATGATCCGGCGTTCGGCTACGAGCTGGCGGTGATCATTGCCGACGGTTTGCGCCGGATGTTCGTCGAGGGCGAAGACATTTTTTATTACCTGTCGCTGTACAACGAAAATTATGCGATGCCGCCGATGCCGGCCGGGGTTGAAGACGGCATCTTGAAGGGCTTGTATAAATTCAAACCCGGTTCCGACGGCAAAAAGCTTAAGGCCCACATTTTCGGCAGCGGTTCCATCATCAACTCGGCGCTCAAGGCGCAGGAAATCCTGGCCGAACGGTATGACGTATCGGCCGATGTCTGGAGCGCGACGAGCTACAAATTGCTGCGGACTGACGCGTTGCGTTGCAAGCGATGGAACATGCTGCATCCGACGCAGCCGCCGAAAAAATCCAACATCGAAACCCTGCTCGCGAAAGAGCAGGGGGTGTTCGTTGCGGTGTCCGACAACATCCGCACGGTGCCCGACCAGATTGCGCCGTGGGTGCCGGGTGGATTGATGACCCTGGGTACGGATGGTTTTGGCCGCAGCGACACGCGTGCGCGATTGCGAAGATTTTTCGAAATTGACGCCGAATCCACCGTCATCGCCACGCTTTACGCGCTGGCGGAAAAGGGGCAGGTCGAGCGGTCGCTGGTTGAAAAGGCGATCAAGGATTTAGGCGTGAACCCGGAGAAAATTTTCCCGCAGATAGTCTGACGTCTAAATCAAAAGCCGGACCAAAACACAGATCCGGCTTTTTCCAGCAGGATACCCACAAATACAACAGACTACAGCAAGTGCCCAATCAGGTAGAGAAACTTAGCTTCGTTTCCGCCATAGCAAAGCCAATCCGCCAAGCGCCAGCAGGCTGAATGCGGCTGGTTCCGGCACACATTCCGTTGCAATGTGGAATTCGTCCACGACGACATAAGAACCCGGGGCGGCGGTAAATTGGAGGTTGACGAATTCAAATGGAGGATTTGGAGCAATGAGATACTCCAGGTTGCTCTGCATGAAGCCGTCAGGGAAGGTAGTTTGATTTATTTCGTTGAGGTAAGTTGAAATATAACCCGGCGGCGCACTCACGGTAACAGTCAGGTCGCTGGAAGGGTTGTTTTCGAACCACTGCACCTCATCGTACCAGTGCTTTTCGGTATTGTTGAAAGGGACGTTGTCGAGCCGAATGACAGCGGTGCCGGTGAGGGTGGTGTTTCCCAGGCGATTATCAATGCCAATGAGTCCGGTGCGGGAGATGCCCGACAAACCGGTGAACCACCCGACGTCACCGCTGAGCGTGATGTGATCGCTGTATAACAGGCCGGGGTCCAGACCGCCTTCATAAATGGCGCCCGGTATGCCATTGCCCGGCGAGCTCACCGGATATACGCCGAAGCCGAGGTCAATATTTCGCTGATAGGGAAAGGTGGTCACCCATCCTGGATAGTTATTTTCCGGCGGATTGATGAACGGGTCAGCTTGAACCATCGTGATCGTTAGCGCGAACAGCGACGTTAGCGCGACTGTTTTCATTGTTTTTTTCATAATCGTTATTCTTTTCTGATAAAATATTCTGCGCATTTTTACGCTTTCAATTATTTTCCTTCAAGTCGGCTGCTCAGGCGTCGGTTGCGCAAGGGACAGTGTCAAGGGGGACGAAAATGGAGAGCGAACGATGGAAGATGGCACGGCAACTTCAACGGACTGGAGTGAATCGCGGATCATTTTCAACCGCGGTGCAATGGACAATGACCGGCGGCCCGGTTGGCACAGATGGGAGGCAGGACGCTTCCGGGGGCAAGAGTGAGCGCAAGGAATTCATAAATAACGCGCAGGACCAGTTTCACCCTGTCGGTAACCGCAAGTTTCCGATACAGCCGCTCGCAATGGGTGTGGATCGTGTGCGGCGAAACCTTGAGGTTGGCGGCGATGGTGAATTCAGTATAATCGTCGAACACGTCACGCAAAATTTGCAGTTCCCGCCCGGACAGCTTCAGGCTGCGCGCGATTTCCCTCCAT
>Ga0265338_10010191_pt1 | contig 11077 bp, 11 predicted proteins | sample 42126metaG_FD_193579 | JGI IMG/M metagenome (GOLD analysis project Ga0265338, IMG submission 193579) | Rhizosphere microbial communities from Carex aquatilis grown in University of Washington, Seatle, WA, United States - 4-21-26 metaG | ecosystem: Host-associated > Plants > Roots > Rhizosphere... | reverse complement strand
CGACGTCCGCATTCCCGAGATGGATGGGCTTGTGCTGCAGGAAGAACTTGTGCGGCGGGAATTTCGCTTTCCGATGATCATCATCACGGGGCACGGCGACGTCCCGCTCGCCGTCCGCGCGATGCGCTCTGGCGCATCGGATTTCATAGAAAAGCCATTTCGGCACGAGACGCTGCTGGCATCGGTCGAGCGCGCCTTGGAGCCGACCGTCCGATTGCGTGATGCGAATAAAATCGTCGCCCAACGAACGGCCGCACTGACGGACCGGGAGCGGGATGTGATGGCGTTGCTGGTCCTGGGCGATGCAAATAAGGTCATTGCCCAGAAACTCGATATCTCCTTTCGGACGGTTGAAGTTCATCGTTCGCGGGTTCTTGCCAAAATGCAGGTAAACAATATCGCGGAGCTGGTGCGTCTCGTCCTCGCCGGCGGAGAAAACGCGGCGAAATAGGCGTACGCGTTACCACGTACGCGCTACGCCGAATTTTATTGCTGACATCGTTACGCAATAGTAGCGGCTCCTTCTCGGGAGCCCGGATTGTCTCACAATCGCAGAATTAGCCTGGTCGATGACGACGCGGCCGTTCTCGATTCAACGCGGCTTTTGTTGGAGAGCCACGGTTTCGAGGTCTTCGGCTATCCATCTTCCGAAGCGTTTCTGCAGCTCGCAAAACAATGCAGTGTTTTGGTCGCCGATCTTGGAATGTCTGGCATCAGCGGACTGGATCTTGTCGAAATTCTTCGCGAAGCCTCGGAAAAAACACCTGCGATTCTACTGGCCGATGTTGTGGACCCCAGCACGGCTCAACGCCTGGCTGCGGTGACCCATTGCATTTGTCTGATGAAGCCCACCACGCCAGCCGCGCTTATCGAAGCCATACAAACAATCTGCGATCAGATTCCGGCATAGGGGTTCGCGCGTACGCGTTCGCGCGAATTTCAAGACGTCGATATTTGGATCACCCTCCCTGCATTGATTGTTGTCAATGGGACGTACACATGATCAACGCTAGCAATGCATGCATCAAGACAGCGGCACGCGCGCCATCGGTTCCGACCACACCGCAGTTAACTAGGCAAAGCATCAGCGAAATTACGACGGAACGAAAGCTCGGCGCCGTCGTGACATTCGCGCGCGGAAAGACAATCTTCGGCGACGGCGAAATCGCCGACTACTCGTACAAAGTGGCCGAAGGCGCGGTACGCCTCTCCAAGATCATGCTCGATGGCCGCCGCCAAATTGCGGAATTTGCGCTGCCCGGTGACATGTTCGGTTTCGAGTGCGGCGACCTTTACGAACTGTCCGCCGAAGCCGTCACCCCCGTCGTCGTCATTCGTTACAAGCGTACACATATCGAACGGCTGGGCGAGGAATTCTCCGACATTCGCCGCGAACTGATGGCGCATCTACGGCATGGATGGACATCCGCACAGGCTCACCTCGTGATGCTGGGCCGGCAAACGGCCAAAGAGCGCGTGGCCGCGTTCCTGCTGGCGCTCGCAAATCATCGCCGTGTCGAGGAAAACCGGCCGCTGGAATTGCCCATGGGGCGGCAAGATATTGCCGATTATCTGGGCCTTACCATCGAGACCGTTTGCCGGACACTCACCGAACTGAAGCAGTCCAAGATTCTTTCGATACCGGACCGGCACGCCGTCGTTATTCACGACGTGGAGACGCTCGAATCTCTCGCTCAAGGCGATACGATCGAGGACTGAGGCCGCACCGTGACTATCGGGAAAATACTTGCTCCCGTGGATGGGTCCTACGGCGATAAAGCGTCGATAGAGAATGCTGTGCGAATCGCAAGGATTTTTCACGCGCATGTCGCGGTTCTGTTTGCCCATCTTGACCCAGCCGAAGCGGTGCCAGCGATAGGCATCCAATTGGGTGCCGACGTATTTCGGGCATCGGTGGACGCCAACATGAAAATCGATTCAGAAGCATGGTCGCGGATTTCCTGCGCTATGGACGCTGCGTGTCATTCCCTCGGCGCGACCGTCGTGAAATCTCCCGAACGATGTGCCGGCGTGACTATTTCCGCTGACGAAGCGATAGGCTTCACGCCGCATGTCATAAGGCGGGCCGCGATTCTGTCCGATCTGGTCGTTTTTCGGCCGTGCAAGGATTCGCCCCAGACGTTTGAGGCTGCGGTGGATGTTGTATTGCAAAGTCGCCGGCCAGTTCTTCTGGCAACCCAGGTGCCAAACGCATTTCGGCATATAGCGATCGGATGGGATGAGAGCACTGCTGCGATGGATGCTGTTTGGCTCGCAATGCCGTTTCTGGAAAGAGCGGACACCGTGGAAATTGTGTGCATCGAACGTCCTGAGACAACAAATTTTATAACCGGTAAAATCGAAGAATTTCTGAATGTTCGTGGGATTGCTCACAAGAAACGCCACATTCGAATTGCCGGAAGCGATCCGGCTCGGTCTTTGGCGGACTATGCCTGCAGCCAAGGTGCCGACTTATTGGTCATGGGCGGCTTCGGACACGGTCGAATTCGCGAGACATTGCTAGGCGGCATGACAAACGAATTTTTGCGTAACACACCATTGCCGCTCTTCATCGCACATTAGCAATTCGGTTGAGCCTGATCAAAAATGCCGTGCCAAGCCCGCGTAAAGTCCTAAAAGGACAGCAAGGAGTGGATCATGGGCATCGCGAAAATTCTTGTTCCGTTGAACGGTACCGCAAAGGACGCCATTGCACTGGGGACTGCGTTCGCGCTGGCGAAAACGCATGGCGCTTATGTGGACGCGATGTTCGTGCATCCAGATTCGCGCGAGGCGATTCCCATAACCGACATGCCGTTGTCGCCCGAGATCGTCCAGACTCTGGTCGATGCGGCGGACAACGCACATAAGGCCGCGTCGAAACGAGCCAAGGAAGCCTTTTCGCTTGCCGCAGCTGAGTGGGATGCGAGGATCGTGGGGGCGCCCGAAAAGACAACCGGCATCACGGCAATGTATCGCGAAGTCACCGGACATATGCCCGACCGGTTACACGACGAGGCGCCGCTTGCCGATATTGTCGTATTTCCACCGTTCGACGCAGACGACGTGTCCCGGCTGCATCCTGCCTTTGTGGATGTTTTGACCCATTGCGGCCGCCCTGTCCTGCTGTGCTCCGGCCAGGTTCCCCGTTCGTTGGGAAAGTCCGTTCTCATTGGGTGGGATGGACGTTCTGCGGCATCCCAGGCATTGGTCGCCGCTATACCCGTACTTGAGAAGGCGCACGATGTCCGGTTTGCGCGGGTGAAGAGCGATTCGGGAGCGGATCATCCATTGCGCGAAGCGAAAGAGTATCTTGCGCTTCACGGTGTTGATGCGGGCGATACGTTGATCAGCACTCCAAAGCATTCTGTTGCGGAAGAATTGCTCGAAACCGCCTCGATTGGCGGTAATGACCTTCTTGTTGTTGGCGGTTATGGCCACAGCCGCCTAATGGAAGGCATCTTCGGCGGAACAACCGACTTTCTGACGTCGCACGCAACGATCCCCATGCTTATGGCGCACTGATGTCCATTACCAAAATTGCTGCGGTTACGTTGTTTCTGACGGTTACTGCAGTGGTGTCCGCTGAGGCGCGCTCCCGGATGGAGGAGATCGGATTCGGGCGCGAGCTTTCCGTGCAAGGTTGCGCCGCCTGTCACAAACTGACGGCTGAACAAAAGCGCCCGGAAGCCGTGCCCGACCCAGATCAGCTGGACAGCATAGCTGCGCCGAGTTTTTCCGCGATCGCCGCAAAATATGCTGGCAACGACCGCGCGCTACGCACTTTTATATTGAAGCCGCATTGGCCGATGCGGCAACAGCAATTTTTGGCCGGCGATTTGACCGCAATCGTTGCCTACATTCATTCGCTGCGCCGTTCGAAAGCCAAATGGTGAGCAGCAGCGGATCCGTTCCGTAAGCGACGGAGCAAGGCCGGTTGTTTCGGGTCCCTCACTTCATACACGCCCCAGGAAAAATTCTTCTACCTTCCACGGCATTCCATAATTGCTAAAGCGAATCCAGCGCGGTTGGATTCGGATGTAAGTGACTCCCGGCCAATTGGAGTGCGGAAGGTTGTTGGGGCATTGATCGTAATAAGAAGCCTTCAACCCATCCAGCTCCGAGTCGAAAAGCTCTCGCGCCATTCCCTCCAGTTGCACTGTTTTGTCTCCGCTTCCGCCCATCACCACGGCAATACGGGGATCGCGTCGGAGGTTGCGATATTTCCGAGAAGTGTTGAGAGTTTCGAAAATAAGTTCCAGATCGTCCGTCACAGCAAGATTTACGAAAGCGGCTTCGGGCGCGTGATCGGTACCCGACGTGGAGACGACCCCGCAACCCAAATTCCGCATGTAGGCCAGGAGTGCTTGTTTCCTGTTGGCGTTAAGGGGCGCGGCTTCCATATAAGCAGTCCTGATGATCACGGCCGACTTTATACCGCGCGCACCGCTCGCGTCTGATCTTTGTCAAAGAACAGGATCCCGATTTCCCTAATGTGGCACAGTCATCAGGGAGACCGCCATGGCCAAAACGATGAAGGCCGCCATTGTCCGGCAATTGGGTAAACCCCTTTCGATCGAAGAAATGGCTGAAGGCAAAGTGCGGGCGCATATTCACAAATCGCCCCTGTCGGACATCAACAAAGTCTTTGCCGATCTCAAAGCCGGCAAAGTCGACGGCCGGATCGTGATCGATCTTTGAGCGATGAAGCAATCTCCCATCCTCACGCTTACCATGAACCCCGCCGTGGACGTCTCGAGCTTCGTTGCGCGTCTGGAGCCATCGGAGAAACTTCGATGCTCGGGGGTGCACCATCATGCCGGTGGTGGTGGCATCAATGTCGCACGCGTTCTTAAACGCTTTGATGCGCCGGCATTGGCGATTTTTCCTGTCGGCGGAGCGATGGGAACGCTGCTCAAGCAACTGGTGCAGGCGGAAGCTGTGCCGCATGAGACTATCGATATCGCCGGTGACACCCGCGAGGATTTCACGGTCAGCGAAATCGCCACAGCAAATCAATACCGCTTTGTTCTACCCGGTCCGGTGCTCATGCACGCGGAAGTGAACAAATGTCTCGAAGCCATCCGCCGGCATCTTCGTCCGCAAACCTATGTCGTAGTGAGCGGCAGCCTTCCGCCAGGCGTTGCCGAAGATTTCTACGCGACGCTTGCCCGCGAGGTATCGGAGGCATCCGCCAAACTCGTCCTTGATACTTCGGGGCCCGCGCTTGGCGCCGCCCTTGAGCATGGCGCATTTCTTATCAAGCCAAGCCGAAGCGAACTCAGTGTGCTAGCGAGACGAAAACTTGAGGATGCGGATGCGTGCTTCGCGGCGGCGCGGCAGATCGTCGACTCTGGGCAGGCCGCTTTCGTCGCCGTGTCCTTGGGAAAAGACGGCGCGATTCTCGTCGGCAGAGGCTGCAGTCTAAGAGCGCGGGCTCCGACCATCCAGGCGCAAACCACGGTGGGCGCTGGTGACAGCTTTCTCGCAGCTCTGGTCTGGAGTTTCGTGCATCAATCAACGCCGCAAGAGGCCCTTAGACTAGCTGTGGCCGCCGGAAGCGCAGCTCTCCTCGCGCCTGGGACTGGCCTGTGCGACCCTGACGATGTGCGCCGCCTCAAACCACAAGTGATCGTCGAACAAATTATGGAGAGCGCGTGACTCTTTCTGTCACCTTCCTGGGTGACGCAGTCATTCCAAAGTGGGGTCGATCAGTGTCCCCGACCGACTATCATTGTTCGGCAGCCCGAAAGCGATAGCCGACACCTTGCTCGGTCTGAATCAACGCAGGCTGTCCCGAATCCGTTTCAATCTTCTGACGCAGAGTGCGGATGTAAATCCGCAAGTATTGGATGTCCGTCTCACCGCCCCAGACTTCATGCAGCAGGAATTTGTGCGTCAGCACTTTACCGGCATGTGCGACGAGCGTCCGCAAAAGATCGTATTCGCGTGGTGTTAATTTCACCGGTTCGCCGCGAACCGTCACCAAACGCCGCACGAGATCGACTGTCAGATCGCCGCTCTTGAACAAAGGCTTTTCGCCTTCCTGTTGTAAGCGATGGCGCACTGCGGCGCGGATGCGGGCGAGCAATTCTTCCATGCCGAAAGGCTTGGTGACGTAATCGTCGGCGCCACTGTCGAGCGCGGCGACCTTTCCGGTTTCGTCGCCCCGGCTGGAAAGAACGATCACCGGCACAGTCGAACCGGCCGCGCGCATGCGGCGAAGGACTTCCAGGCCGTCGATGTCAGGTAAGCCCAGATCGAGCATCACAACGTCGATCGCATTGCGTTGGAGAAGCGCCAGACCGGTTTCGCCGTTCTCGGCCTCCAGGACGTCGTAATTCTGCGCTGCGAGGCTTGTGCGAAGGAAGCGGCGGATCGCCGGCTCATCATCGATGGCGAGTATGCGTAAAGTGGGTGTCATGCTGCGTGCTCGCCCGTTTCCTTCTTGTCGGGGATCGGGAATGTGATCGTGAACACGGCACCACTGCCTTCGAGCCGATTGGATGCCGTCAATGTGCCGCCCATCGCTTCGACGAACCCACGCGCGATGGCAAGGCCAAGCCCCGTGCCTGCGCGTTTATGATCGGACGATTGCACGCGATAAAATTTGTCGAAGATGCGCTCGACATCTTGCGGCGGGATACCGGCGCCGCTGTCACTAATCGTGACGCGCATCTGATTACCAGACATATCGCCTTTCACGTTTACGGAAGAATCGGGTTTGGAATATTTCGCGGCATTGTCGAAAAGATTGAACAATGCCTGTTCAAACAACACGGGGTCTAGCCGTACCATCGGCAAGCCGCGTGGCAAATCGAGTTTTACCTGATGACAGGTCAGAACCTTCGAGGCGCGGTTGAGCGCGCTTCCGACGACATCGGCGAGATCAATCAGTTCCAGGCGCGGCGCGATAGCGCCAGACTCCAGCCGCGTCATATCGAGCAGATTGGCGATGAATCGGTTAAGCCGATCACTTTCCTCGACAATCGCGCCCAGCAATTCTGCGCGATCGTTCTCCGCCATCGAAGAACCATAGGCCTTCAGGCTGCTCGCGGCGCCCAAAATGGACGCAAGCGGCGTGCGTAGATCGTGGCTGATCGACGTGAGCAGTGCGGAACGGAGCCGCTCGGTCTCTGCGCTTAGCCGGTTGCGGTCGATGTCCTGCGCGAGATTGACGCGCTCGATCGCAAGCGCAGCCTGATCGGCGAGTGCGTCGAACAGGCGGCGTCGATCGGGTGACAGAAGCGCACCCGGCTTTTCGCTGTCGAGACCTACGACACCGACCGTGCCGCGGCCCGTGCGCATGGGAAGAAAGAGCCATTTGGCGCCGGGCAGCGTGTCGGAGCCACGCCCGGCAGGCGCCCCTTTCTCCCAAACCCATTTCGCCGCAGCGATATCGGCTTCATCGAGCACGTCTTCCGGCGGATAGCCCGCGCGCACGGACAGCGTTTCACCCTCAGGGAGCAGAATGACCACGCGCAACTTTAGCATCTGCGCGAATTGGAACGCCGCGGCCCAGAGCAGATCGTCCAATGTGAAAACGCCGGCGAGCTTTCGGCTAAAGAGATAGAGATCTTCGGTTGCCTTCGCTCGTTCGCGCGCTACAACAGCCTGTGCCCGCACGCGCGCCGTGAGGTTGCTCGCGATGAATGCGACCACCGCAAAGAAGAACAACGCGTTGACGTTTTCTGGATCGGCGATCTGGAACGTGTAGAGTGGGGGCAGGAAGAAGAAATTGAATTCGAGAACGCTAACGAGACTGGCGAACAGCGCCGGCCAAAGCCCATAAGTGATGGATGTGGCGAGGACCGCGGTCAGAAACACCAGCGCGACATTGTTGATACCGAGAAACTGCCTCAGCACCAGACCAACGCCGAGCGCGCCGACCGCAAAAATGAGTCCGCCGACGTAACTGTGAGCATCGCGCGATGGGCGCAGATGCACGAAAGAACGTCGGTCCTCGCCGCCACTTGTCGCAGCATCTGGCTCCGGTACGACGTGAACGCTGATGTCCTCTGCGCGGCGAATGATCTCCAGCGCTGTCGGCGTGCGCAGGACATCGAGAAACGGCCGCGGCCGCGATTTTGAAACAACGATGTGCGTGAAATTGTTGGTGCGGGCATAGTCAAGAATGCCATCTGCGGCGCTCGCTCCTGGAATCGTCACAGCCTCGGCGCCGAGCCGCTCCGCCACGCGCAACGCTTCGGCGATGCGGTTGCGCTCGTCTTCGCTCAAGCCGGCCGAGCGCGCCGTTTCAACGTAGACCGCTGACCACGACGCGCGCAGCTTGTCGGCAAATCGACGGGTATAGCGCACGAGTGCGACGCTCGACGGCCGCTCGTCCACGCGCACCAAGACGCGCTCCCCTGCTTCCCACGGCCCTTGGATCGCGTGCGCGCGCATGTAGTTGAGCATCTGCGCATCGACGCGCTGCGCCGTGCGACGCAAGGCAAGTTCGCGCAACGCGGTGAGATTGCCGGGCACGAAATAGTTCTGCTGCGCGCGCTCGGCAGCATCGGGAAAATAGACTTTTCCTTCCTTGAGACGTTGCAATAGGTCTTCCGGCGTAAGATCGACCAACTCGACATCGTCGGCTTTGTCGAGCACAGAGTCCGGCACCGTCTCGCGCACGCGAACATGCGTGATCTGCGCCACAACATCGTTCAGGCTCTCCAGATGCTGGACGTTCAGCGTCGTATAGACGTCAATTCCCGCATCGAGAATCTCTTCAACATCGAGATAGCGTTTGGGATGACGGCTGCCCGGTGCGTTGGTGTGCGCAAGTTCATCCACCAATACCAGCTTCGGTTTACGCTGGAGGATGGCATCGAGATCCATCTCTGCAAGCACGTGCCCCTTATAGCCGAGGCGCTTCTTCGCGATCGTTTCGAACCCTTTGGTCATCACATCGGTTTCGACACGGCCGTGCGTTTCGACGACGCCGATCACGACATCGCCTGCATCGACACGGCGGCGGCGCGCTTGCGACAGCATCTCGTATGTCTTGCCGACGCCCGGCGCGGCGCCGAGGAAAATCTTGAGCCGCCCGCGCCCCTCTTCGCCTGCCTGTTTCAGCAGGGCGTCGGGCGATGGACGGGCGGCCGCTTCGGTCATCCGTCAAGGATAGCGCAAGCCTAGCTTCGCTGCATGGCGTCAAGCGCCAGATTGAGCTGCAACACGTTGACATGCGGCTCGCCGATGAGGCCCAGGAAACGCTCCTGGATATGGCTGGCGACCAGCTTGCGAAGCGTGTCTTCAGACAGCCCACGCGCCTTGGCGACACGGGGGATTTGGAAATAGGCAGCAGCCGGGGTGATGTCCGGGTCGAGGCCGCTGGCCGAGGTGGTAACAAGATCAACCGGCACCGGCACTTTCGGATTCTCGGCATGCAGCTTGGCGGCATCGCCCGAAACACGCTTCAGGAGCGCCTTAGATGTCGGCCCTAGATTGGAACCGGATGAGTTTGCGGCATCATAGCCATTGCCGGCCGCGGACAACCGGCCATGGAAGTATTTGGGGCTCGAAAAGCCTTGCCCGATCAGTTCAGACCCGATCACTTTGCCGTTCTGCTCGATCAGGCTGCCATTTGCCTGATGAGGGAATAACGCCTCCGCGATGCCGGTCATGCCGAGAGGGTATACGAGACCGGTAATGATCGTGAGCAGTACGATCAGCATGATGGCGGGGCGGATCTGGCGAAGCATGTTTGCCTCCTAGGCGAGATGTATGGCGGTGACGAGCATATCGATCAGCTTGATGCCGATGAACGGAACGACAATGCCGCCAAGACCATAGATAAGAAGATTGCGGCGCAAAACGCTGGCAGCACCAACCGGACGATACTTCACGCCTCTCAGCGCCAATGGGATCAGGGCAACGATGATGAGCGCATTGAAAATGATTGCGGAAAGAATTGCGCTTTTTGGAGAATGCAATCCCATAACATTGAGCGCATTCAGCTCCGGATAGAATGCCACGAACATTGCCGGAAGAATCGCGAAGTATTTCGCGACATCGTTGGCGATGGAGAACGTCGTAAGCGCGCCGCGCGTCATCAGAAGTTGTTTGCCGATTTCCACGATTTCGATAAGTTTCGTGGGATCGCTGTCGAGATCGACCATATTGCCAGCCTCGCGCGCGGCCATCGTGCCAGTATTCATCGCGACGCCGACATCTGCCTGCGCAAGCGCCGGCGCATCGTTCGTGCCGTCACCGCACATGGCTACGAGTTTCCCCTTTGCCTGTTCTTCCCGCATGAGCTTGAGTTTCATTTCGGGCGTTGCCTGCGCGAGGAAATCGTCCACACCTGACTCTGCAGCGATGGCTGCCGCTGTGAGCGGGTTGTCGCCGGTGATCATCACCGTGCGAATGCCCATCTTGCGAAGCGCCGCGAACCGTTCGCGAATTCCGCCTTTCACAATGTCTTTCAGATGAATGACACCAAGCAGCTTGGAGTCTTTGGCGACCGCGAGTGGCGTGCCGCCCGCTTTGGCAATGCGGTCGGCAATCACCGTGAGCGCAGCAGCGTCCGCCGCCGCCGACATGCCCGCCCATTGAAACACCGCGTCCACCGCGCCCTTGCGAATCGAGTGGCCGTCGATATCAACACCACTCAGGCGCGTCTGCGCCGTGAAGGGGATGAATGTCGCGTTTCCCCCACTGACTTCGCTTCCACGCAAGCCATATTTGTCCTTTGCCAACACTACGATGGAGCGCCCCTCGGGCGTTTCATCCGACAGCGACGCGAGTTGCGCGGCTTCCGCCAGGTCACGGTCAGTCACGCCTGCCATTGGCAGGAATTCAGACGCCTGGCGATTGCCGAGAGTAATCGTGCCTGTCTTGTCGAGAAGCAGCGTATCCACATCGCCTGCCGCCTCAACCGCGCGGCCCGACATGGCAAGCACATTGAAGCGCACCAGCCGGTCCATCCCGGCGATGCCGATGGCTGACAGAAGCGCGCCGATCGTTGTTGGTATCAACGTCACAAAGAGGGCGACAAGTACAAGAACGGTCACTGTCCCGCTTGCATAATGGATGAAGCTTGGCAGCGTCGCCACGGCGAAGACAAAGATCA
>Ga0265338_10010190_pt1 | contig 11078 bp, 19 predicted proteins | sample 42126metaG_FD_193579 | JGI IMG/M metagenome (GOLD analysis project Ga0265338, IMG submission 193579) | Rhizosphere microbial communities from Carex aquatilis grown in University of Washington, Seatle, WA, United States - 4-21-26 metaG | ecosystem: Host-associated > Plants > Roots > Rhizosphere... | reverse complement strand
GAACTCTGATTCAAAAACGTCTTTCATTTATTGTTTAATATCCCTTTTTAAAAGTCGTCGAATACTATTGGTTCTGTATCAATTGGTTCTGGCATACGTTGTGGCAGACTAAACCAAGGAGTAGAAATTGGAACTGTTATAGAATTACTCCTAGACCTAGCGAATTGACTTAGCCGTTCTAACTCTTCAGGACTTAATGTATTTGGTTTAAACTTTCTTATTTTAATTTTAGGTGTTTTTTTATCTTGGTTTTGAATACTAAATCCACAGCCCTTACAAACAAAATCAGAAGTAGTTTGAAATAATCCACACTTATCGCATTTGATATCTATCTTTTCCATCTGTTACCTCAATGGTATGAAAGTGGGGAAGCCATCTATTATAACTCCAGCTCCAAGAACTGGCTGTCTAGTCATTTCAGAAGCATAAGCAAATGCATAACAATTGCTATCTATCAAACATCCGACATTCATTCCGAAGATAGTGTCATCATACGAAGAAATATAATGAACTCCACCAGAAGAATGAGTGTGTCCCGAGACTACGGAACGCCTCAAATCTTTAGCAATATTAACATGGCTATACTCACCTGCCTTAGAGCCGTGCATATAAAGAACTCTATCTACAGTGATCTTATCAGACCACCTCCACGTATCAGGAAGCCCGAATATTTTATTATAACTCTTAACAAACATATCCGGTGGTATATTAGATTCCCTAAGTCTCTTAAACAACCTCATATCATGGTTGCCATAAGTTATATCGACCGAGGGAAACGCTTCAACCCATGAATGTATTTGTCTCTTAGCCTTTTCAATTTCACTACGAGGAGACAAGCTATCAGGGTCTTTAGCGTACCTACTGAAACAGTATTGGTCAAACAAGTCGCCTACTATAACGACCCTATCACAACTATATTCTTCATTAATTGTACGACAAAATTTTAACGCTCGCTTATGTATGAAAGGCGAGTGAAGGTCTGGAATACATAGAACACGGGACATTTATTTATCTCGATTCATGTTTTTATAATGGTTTAATTCGGAAATTATATTGAAAAAATTATCTATCGTAAGACATACGTACATTGGACTTCTACTTCTTTTAAACATTACTATAGGAGTTCCATTTCTATTAGGTTGCTCTGATTGTTTTAATGCTGCCCATATATTGAGCTTCTCTTGTGCTTTCACTTCTATAGCGTAAGGAAATTTTCTGAATGCTGTTTCAGATAACCTAATATCTTCATCATTACTTCCCATTGGTTGGGAAACAACATCACGTTCAGTAAGATCAGGAAACGTTTCTAGTATCTTAGCTGCTACGTCTTGCTGTGCTTTTCTTCCCTTTGCTTTCCTTGACTGTACTGTTCGTGCTGTCATTTATTTTCCTTGATTGAAAACGTTTAACTTTCAAATCTTCATAATAGCCACCTGCACCATCTTCATTGTACAGTGTGATTTCCTTACAATCATGGAATATCTTTTTATAGTCGTGACAATTTTTTTTATTGATATTAATATCGATATACATTCTTACTTTCACCTTGCACCCCCTATCGTTGAATTTGCTCTACCATCACTACTACCAAACGAGAACTCTCTGTCATATGCTGACTCTCGTTTTTTTGCATAGTTATATTTTCCTTCAGCATATTTTACTGCATGTTCTTCGCACTCACACTTCTTACAAACATTTCTACAATAGCCTCCTTTAAAGTAATATTGCTCTTTCAATTGGTCTTGTGTTTCATATTCAATTGTGTTTCCACATCTGCTACATTTTTTAGTGTACATTACGCTCTCTTAATATAGTATTTTTATTTATAGAAGTTATTATCATTTTATTTAAATATTTATAATTCTTACAAAGAAAATCCTGAGCCAACTTCATTCGGTAACGAGAAATATGTTTGCTTGGTATAATCTTCTGTATGATACTTTAATCCATTTCTAACCATATCAAAGTAATAATCAGAGCTACCCCACCTATCCTTGAGAAGCTTTGCGTGAAGTCTGTTATTACTCTGACGGTCTCTCCACATACCTATAATATAATCCATAGCCTGGTAGTAAGCGCCAGCACCTTCTATGTGGTTCTTCTGAACCTCTGTGTATTCATCTGGGATTGTTTTATTACACTGCATCAATACAAACAGTTTTGTGTTTAGTTGTTTTGCAACCTCCTTTAATCTTCTTGCCATAGCCATAGCATAAGTTATATCTTCTGCACCATCAAGATTCTGGGCATAGTCTATTACAAGGTTTCCTATTTTATTATGATAAACATCCTGGGCTATCGAAAAGTATTCTACAATCTTGTCTAGGCTCATTCCGCCCTCGTCTACAATCTTAATGTGCTTCCAATGATCATATACCTTATCTCGTAGAGTCGTGTCGTTAAGTAGGCTTTCTGCCACTTTGGTGGAAGGAACATAATTGTCTGATCCTATTTCAATAACTCCTAATGCTTCTATCGTGGCAGTCCTAAAAAATATTCCTGCCTTAGACATCTCTAAAGAAGCTATAAGACTAAATACGTTTCTTGACTTGGCTTCCTCGTTGCCCAACTCTAACCCTGCCGAAGACTTACCTACTCCAGAGTTAGCTACAATAGCAATTGCATCACCAGGAATACATAATTTCATTCTATCATTAAGGTGTTTGAAGCGTTCTCCAAAAGAACAGTATCCAGAGTGTTTAATAATATGATACCATGCCTCACCAGCTTCTTCGATTCCGACTATATTTTTAGTAGTAACTGGAGAATACTTTTGATCGACTGGATAACGTGATACCGATCTAACAATATTATCAACTTCGATTTCAGAAAGTGGAACCTCGTTTTTTGAGTTAATAGAATAGCAAAGTGCTCGAATGATATCTTCATCAATATTGCGCTTATGCAACATACCAGCAATAGTACACAGGGCACTATTGCGAGAACCATTATCAAATCCATTAAGTACACCGTTAATTATCTCCTGCACGTTTAGGTTGCTTCGTTTCTTTTCTACTTCAATATTTTCTTGGAACTGTTTTTCAAAAGACATCATCAACTCAGAACAATCTACATCTGAGTATTTAAAATCTATATGTCTTTGATTTTTAGCAAGTTGTGTAATTTGTTCAGGTGATAATGATACTAATTCAGAATATAATAATTCTACTTTATATAAGCCAGTCTTAGAATGTTTGCTATTTGGCGTTCTAATAAGTCTTGTTTTATCGTATACCTTATTGTCGAAAGATTCTAATCCATCAGCAAAAGAAGTGCATATTGTTTTGGTTATATTATTAAAGTTTTTATGTGCTGATAAAATCTCCAATTCTTTTAGGTACATTATAACGTGAAATCCCTTACACCCAGAAAAGTATATACGATAGTTTGTTGTATATTTTTGAATCCTTTTAACCAGTTCTATCGTGTCAGTAATAGCATCTTTAAGACTTTTTTCGTTATCTATATCCCAAAACAAGTGAGCATTATAAACATAACCATCATATCCACGAATACTTCCGGTTGAATCAAATAGTTTTTTAATATCCTCAGTGTGCATATAGGTTGAATGGAATCCGTTCACAACTTCCTTTCCGTAATAGTCGAGTGTTGTGTTATCTACCGAATCAGGAAGACACACAATACTACCACGGTTTTTGACTGTTCCAGTTACAAGTTCTATATAGTTATATTTCATATTGGTATTTAAATTCTTTTTCCTTCTTACAGAATAACTTTGATATAGATTGTTTTTCATAATACCAACCATGCTTGGGCATACAGTTTCCAAAACAATTGTGACATAACTTAATCATCTTTCCCCTTCCCGCTCGGCGGGCTGTTCGAGTGCTGCTATTTTGAGATCACCCAGCATTTGCTTCATAGTGTTACCCACCTGATCCAGACACTCCTTACAGATTACTTTTGATGGATAGCATACAGGCCTTCCATCTCCCTTCGGCACGAACTGGACAGCCGGTCCGGAGGCTGCGGCAAACATGGCGAAGGCTATCCGCTATGATATAGGAAATCGGCCATTTTCTCCCAGCACATCCAGTCGTACTTTCCTCCACGCGCTCTCGGCGGTGACTTTTTCGAAAGTGCCGACGCGGCGGATTTCGTAGAGTTTCATTCCGGGCAGACAGAAAGCATCGATGGCGCTTTCCCTCGTCTCGTGCGTTTTCCATCCGCCAACTTTTAGACCATCGATGTTGAGCGCAGTAGCATAAATGGTGGTCGGCTCTTCCCCCGCTTCCGGCTTGGGCTCGATGGGACGGATACAGGTCGGAACAACTTCAGGCGCCTTCTTTCCGACACCCTTTTCCCCGCTCTCTGCTATTTTCGGGGAAGCAGGGCCTAAGACTGTTACGATGGATTTGTCGGCAACGTGCTTTTGATGCCACCACTCGAAATGCCACTTCCCGTCTTTTTCAGTTGCATTGCACTCGTAATCGCCTATATCCGTCAGTCCGACATCTACGCTGGCTATCCTCACCCTTACCGGGAGTTCGGGGGCTTGCCATCGATCTGGGTACGATTTGCTAGTTGGCTCATCGTAGACTTCACCACATTTATACCCGATAGTGCTCGGGCCGACATATCGAGTCCTGACCGCCTTTGAACTATCCGGTATTGTTGGCGATCCCGGCTCGACCACGCGCGCGACAACTCCGTGATCTCCATATTGACGGTTAATTCCACACGCAATGCTCTGTGGATCAACCGAATTAGGCACCTTCACCTCAATTTTTCGTTCCATCATTTCCCCATGCAGAATGTCGATAGGCCATCGTTGGTGCTTTTGCTCTGCTTTCGTAAGCTCATTTATTACAAGCGTTTCCGCTTTTGTTGAATCCATCCCTTCCCATCCTTTCCGGCAGAGCCGGGTTAGTGGTTATTAGTCGTCAAATGTTGATCTCCGTTTTATGTTCTCATAATACTTAATTTTTTTCCTTTTTTACACATATATTTTAAATTATCTAATGCATAGTTCCAACCGTAACCGTCTTTAGCATAGCCATCACATGTGTGTCCACCCAAATAGTTAAAGTGTTCAACACTTACCCAAAGATCACGGCGAATTTTTACAATAACCCCGGCACCATAATATGGTGTTTTAACTACATCTCCAACTTTAAACATAATATTTTTTCCTTACTGTGACTGTCTGTCACGTTCGAGGCGACGTATCTGCCAACTCATTCCACGACTAAGCCAGTTCCAAACAAACTTATGGATATATGTTTTACGTTCCGAATCATTGAGCATATTAAGATGGTTTTTAGATTTTTCCCAACTCATCTTCAAGTCAAATCCATTACGATTAAAAGTATCATTTAGAATGGTTTTATATTCATCATCGTGCATAGCATTATTATACCACCATTCTATACGTTTCGAGTACTCTTCAGGTTCACCAAGAAGAGATATACGGCAATGTCTAAACCACATAGCAGAATCAGTATCAATAATTTCAGGAACTGCATTACGCTCTTGTCTAAAGTAGATTGATGGAAGCTGAATACCACCTTCAGTCTTTCGTGGTATAATAATCAACCCATTATATCCTTTCAAGTCATCTTCTGATTCAGCGGGTTCCCAATTATTTAAATTTATTTTACGTGGCTTATTCATGTGTTTTCCTTTATCTTGCCTTCGTTTATAAGTTTCTCATATTTAATTCTTTCTATATGAGTATCTGGGTATTCTGTTAATATACACCTTACACATTTAATGTTTGGTAATGCCTGTGAGCCTTTAGAACACTGATTGCACAACCCTCTTGGCATTACTTTATATTGTTTTTTATTCATTTAATACCTAAATATCCAATTACACACAAGAATATTATAATAACTATGTGGATTGATTGGTCCAACCATATTGGCTTAATTACTTCATACCTAGCTTTCAACGGGTCAATAAGCAAATGAGAAACAAACAAAATAATAAACGCTTGAACACTTGCACCTATAAGAAAAAAACCAGAAGCATAAATAATACAATGGTACAACATTATCTCCCAGTATTTGCCCTTGTTTAAGCCCATCCATTCAGGTTGTCCAACAAAGTCTATTACGAAATGAAATGCACACCAATACAATATTGAATGTACCATAATAATTTCCTTGTAATCAGAAGGGCATACCGATTAAGATATGCCCTAATGTTATCGAATCAGTAGTCTATATTTTATCATACCAGACTTCTTGTTGCACTGATTCGTCTTTTAGAAAGGGAGATTCTCTCCAGATGGTGCTATACTTGGTTGTGCTGGTGTGTAGCTTCCAGAAGCCTTTGCGCTAATACTAATAAACTTGTATCCCTTTGATTCTTTATTCCAACCTGCCAGCTCAATCAATTGCCCATCAAGAGTAAGTACATCTCCCTTCCAGTCTGGCTGAGTGTCTTTTGTTTTCCGTGTATTAAGAAACATTGAACCTTGACCAGGACGCTTTTCGTAAGCCATTTTATAATACTTCCTTAATTAATTAAGTGAATTGTTTAGTTAATACATAAGGGGGCAATAAATATATACTGCCCCCATAATAAATATTTAAACCTTCTTTGCTTTCTTACGTCCAGTCGGCATTTCTGCTTCGACCTTAGAACCCTTTGGTGCTTTTGCTACAGGCATTTTAACTTTTTTAATATTAGGTTTCTTATTCAATATGTTTCTCACCTCCAATCAATATGTTATAGTTATATTACTTTCCCTTTTTTCATTGCTTCCATAAAAGACACATACGAGAAATCAATAGTTTCAGGAATGATATAACGACACTTAGCATCGTATGCAGCACATCTTTGGGTTTTAAGAACACGTTTATCTGACTTAATCTTACGATCTTCAGTTACTACTTCTCGCGTTCCAAACAATGTGCATGAACTCCAGTTAATAATTTTGTCACGAAGGTCAGCGTCTACTCGTGCAGGTATTGCAAGCGACCATCTCTTATAGCTATCGTCCTCAGTTGGTCCCTTATGGTTAATAATCTGAGAATGAAACGAAAGGATTATTGATATACCTTTCTTTTGAAGAAACTCGAATGACTTAATAACAAGATTCAATTCCTCATACATTTCATTACACTTAGCACCACCCCAACCATTAGCTTTCTTAACATCATTATTGTATACTGATTTAAGAATATAAGCATCTAGATTATTATTGATAAGGTTATCAAAATTATCAAACGCTACTGTTGTAAAACCATGATCCTCAATCATGAGTGGTTTAAGAACCTTGTTTTTAAATTCCTCAGTCCAACCTGTAATAAGCTCCTCCTGAGTTGTTCCCATTCCAATAGGATGATCATAATGTGGAACCCCTTCTACTGCAGAATGACCACGAAGGTCCGCTATCCCGCTCTCACCACACTCGAACAATATACCATTCTTCGATGCTTTAACTGCCTCACACAAAAGAGTTGTCTTGCCAAGACCAGACTCAGAATAAAACACAAGACCTTCTGGTTTTGATTCAATTGTTTTTACTGATACTAATGGCATTAATTTTTCTCCGATAATAGTGTTATACTTGAATAGTTAAAAAACATTATATTATATCTTACATAGTATGGATCATCTGATTTATATACTATTACTCCATATTTACCATCGCTATAAATATGTTTGATGATAAACTCGAAATAAAGTCCAGTACCACCATCGTAATATCCTTTCCTTCCTATAACTTTTTTACAATTTGGTCGTATCATCATTCCTCTATGACGTAATAGTATTCGACATCACTTATGTGTGCCTCATAACCAACTGTTATCCAGTAACAACGCTCAAAAACGCTAGTTACTTTTACTTCGTATTCACGAGAAGAATTTAGACTAATAATTTTTACTATACAATTTGGCAAATTCGCTTCAATATCAAATACCTCGCATAACTTCCCCACCATTTTCTTGCAATTCGGTTTTAATTGTTTCATTTGTTATACCTTTCAAACATTCGATGAACTCTTTTTTAATCCTATTCATTTCTAACAGGTATTTAAAAACTTCAAATCCCCTTTTAATTACTTCTTTAGGCACATAAACAACACGAACTAATTCGTTAGACTCTTTAAGATGTTTGTCTATTAAAACAAAAGCGTACTTATCAGAATCCCCAAACCCATTTTCAATCAATAGATTATCGTATGCACCAACTTGAACAAGATACTCTCCATAAATATGTGGAGAGGTTTTAATATCACCAAGAACCAATGTTCCATCAATCAGATACCTTAAATCTATTGTACCTCCATATCCATATGAGTTAGATACTAAACTCTTTTCGCTATCTACTGGAACTAATCCAAGAGACTGAATCTTATTCCGGTATTCTTCCACACATTTTTCCGCAATAATAAGAGAATCAAGGTCATGTTCTTTTTTATAGGAATCTAATACATTAATCCCCTTATGCTCGCAGTCTATATAGTGGTGACAAACACTTCCTATATCTGCTGCTTTGTCCTTCTTTTTAGTTGGATCACGACCTTCCTTAAACTCTCTTGCCTGCCATGCAAGCAAAACATTTTTGTTCCAACCAAGATTATTACCGATAATAGTTGTTACAGACTCTAATTTAAAACCATTGCTATTTTTGTAAGAAATCCTCGACATGTACCCTCACAATATCTTTAACTCCAAGGGCTTGCATAATATCATCAGTGTGTTTTTTAAAACACTCGTCACAAAAAAAGAAAAACTTATCATTCTTCTGAATGAAAGCGTATAACTTATTTAGATTTCTGTCATAATACTGCTTGTTAATACAAGAACAGTAGAAAGTTCTTTTGGCTGGTATATACGTGAATGGAATCAATATGCACCACCATTATATTTATATTGTTTAGCAGCAACAGTATAATTCAAAGTATTCATAATCTGTGGTGACTTTCGCTTAAGACAATCAGTACAAAAAATAAACCTTACTCCCAACATTGTAATGCACGGCATAGATTTAAGTTTTTTTCTACTTGCTCCAACGACACATTTGCAGTATATTGTTTTCATATTCCCCCTTCTCGTTTTAATTCGCCCAATATCTTCTTTATAGTATTTCTAAATCAGTAGCTTCTATATCATAAAGAACTATATTGAGATTATTATTATATTTAAATGTTTGAATGTATCGTTTTATATTTTTTTAACTCTCTTATGTGTCGTTTTATTGGTTATCAAATGATATTTCTTTAGGGTCTCCATCATCAGACAACAGGTTAGCAGCATAGTTTTCGACCTGATCGTCTGACCATAGGTCGATATTACTTAAGTCTGGTTCTTTGCTAAACTGATCGTTAAAATATGACATTATAATACCTTTCTTATAATATAAGATATATTTAAGGAAAAGTCAAGGTTATTTTCCCATTTTGTTTAAATATTCGATAGTTTTGTATATTTTATCTCCTGCATGATACATACACCATACACACACAAGATACGGCCTTCCCTTATAATGAATAATAACTCTATCTTCTCTTTCTACCTTATTAACGAAATCTCCACAACACACACACAGCCCATTTTTAGTTGTATTTTCTGCTGGCATAGTGTTTAGAAGAGCCATTGGAATTTCTTGTTGATCTGAATCATAGACGTTCTCAGTTTTATTTGTTAAGGCAGCCACAGTTCTAGACAATAAAGAATTGGTTTTATGATATGCCGAATACCATATATCGTTATCCCACTCGCCTTTTTGTTCATTAACAATAAGGTAATTATCACGAGACATAAATATAAACTTATTGAATCCTACTGCTATCTCAATCATTTCTGCAGTGAATGGGTTTTCGATAATCTTATTTCCAAGTAGTTTAAAGAGCTTTTCATTAATCATCCAAGTGTCTGAATGGTTAACATCCCCTCTGAAATCAGAGAGAATACCATTATGAACAAAATATAGATTATCATTTACTTTAAATGGATGGCAATTTTCTACGTCTTTTTTTCCTGCAGTACCAAGACGAAAGTGCAAAACAAAGGGAGTTTTCTGATTTGCGTCAAAGTGTGATTTGTATGAATCATAAAATTCTGATAATACTAATGTCTTATACGAAAATATTCCGTCTGGTGTAGAATACATAAACCCATATCCATCGTTGTTAGACATAGAGAACCGATCAAATTGTTCTCTTGTTACTACCTTCCCGGGTTTCGCAAAAATTGCCATGCACATTTTATTAATCCCTTTCTTTCGGACAAGACATTACAAGGAACATTATCAAATTTCACACCAAAAACCTCAATAGTGTAATGTTGATTACTCAATCCAATGATTTTAGCCTTATAATTATTCCCAATGCATAAATGAAATGTAACATTACGGCCTATATACTTTTTACATATTTTTATCATACGTTCCTTTACTTCATTGTTTTAATAAAACTGTGTAGGTTAGGAAAATAGCTTTTATTTTCTGCAACATAACTAATATAGTTTGGCACAGTTATTTGTTCATTGTTTTTGGTAAAATCATATAATGAATGGCAGTATTCTATATTTTTCATAATACGTTCGTATTCAAGAGTACTCTTAAATATCCTTACTTCCACAGTATTAGGACACGAAAGATTAACTGCACGATGTCTCGCTTCTCTTGAGTGTGGATTAGACATTTCTTTTGACATTTTCTTTAAGTCGTCGAAAGGCGTATAAGACGAATATGTTTGGATATTAGTTAAGTCTGTTCGTTCTGAAATAAATTTAGAAAAACCTTGGTTATTATAAATCATACTAAGAAAGCGATACAGATGGCTACTATTAAATGCTGTTTTTGATATGTGAATATGCATTCCACAAGTGTTGGTACGGAAGGCTTCACAGTTATATGTCTTAATATCTAAAATTCTCTTAATAACATTAGTACCTTCTTCGGACCCAAACCAGTCAAAACTGCAAGGATGGGTAACAATTTCAAATCCAGCCATACCATCGTTTCCGATAGATCTATCAAACTTGCAGTAAAGCATATCGCTTTCTTCGTTAGCAAAGAACTGAAGATACTTTGCTACCGGTTCTCTCATTCCAAATGTGACAACCTCTATTTCCATTCCATAATATAATCCAATATTT
>Ga0265338_10010189_pt1 | contig 11078 bp, 7 predicted proteins | sample 42126metaG_FD_193579 | JGI IMG/M metagenome (GOLD analysis project Ga0265338, IMG submission 193579) | Rhizosphere microbial communities from Carex aquatilis grown in University of Washington, Seatle, WA, United States - 4-21-26 metaG | ecosystem: Host-associated > Plants > Roots > Rhizosphere >... | reverse complement strand
GTTGACCACGCTGGTCAAGAACTGCCGGCGCGTCAAAGTCGTGCGACTCTGTGTGAGCTGGGCCGAGGAATTGAACTTGCCGTGGGCCGCCGCGGCGAAAAAGGCGGCTGGAAAACCGTTGAGCAATGGTCGCTGGACGACTCGCCTTAAGGATGGAACGATGCTTGTGCTGAAACCATAATGGATAAAACTTACATCGAAATCGTCCGGCTCCTGCTCGAAAGCGCGCCGGCAATTTTTGAGACGCCGCATTTCGCCATGAAAGGCGGCACGGCAATCAACCTGTTTATCGAAGACATGCCGCGCTTGTCGGTGGACATTGACGTGGTTTATACCGATCACCATGCGACCCGTGACGAGGCATTGAAGTCCATTTCAAGCGGATTAAACGCCGTGCGGAAGCGACTCGCCAAACTCGGTCTGGAGGCGGAAATGTCCGCCACCAAGGATGGCGATGAAATCAAATTGTTCCTTCGGCGCGGACGCAATCAGGTAAAGGTTGAAGTGAATCACGTCTTTCGCGGAACCGTTCTACCGGTGGAAACCCGGCGGCTTGGTGACGCGGCGCGGAAACTTTTTACCACCGAGTTGTCCGTGCCGGTGCTGGCCGCGCCGGAACTTTACGGCAGCAAACTTGTCGCCGCGATGGATCGCCAGCATCCGCGCGACCTGTTTGATGTTCACGGTCTTTTCGAGCGTGACGGACTCGCATCGGAGGTCGTCGAGTGCTTCGTCTGTTATCTCGCCGGTCACAATCGTCCCGTGCATGAAGTTTTATTTTCGCGCGACGCCGATATGTTGTCGGCGTTTGAAAATGAATTTGCAGGCATGGCGCGGAATCCGGTCACGCTGGCAGAATTGCAACGCGTTCGGCGCAAGCTAAAGTCGGAACTGCCCGCCGCACTGACGCCAGACCAGCGCCAATTTTTGCTCGGTCTGGTTTCCGGCGATCCCGACTGGACGTTGATGAAGTGTCACCACCTGTCGCAGTTACCAGCTATAAAATGGAAACTACAAAATCTTGCCAAGCTCAAGAAATCCAATCCGGGCAAGTTTACACAACAGTCCGAAGAACTTCGCGCCAGACTTGCTGGATAATTGGGAAAAAAGTGCCAGCAAAAGTGCCAGCACGGATCCTTTTAACAGGGTAAAAACCGGCACAAAAAGATATGGCCGGATATGTGTTGACAATTAACGTAACTCCTTTATAGTCAAGTAGTCAGCGATGCCATAGACGATTGATTTCGAGTGGCTTATGGAAGACGAGACTCGGTCGATTCCGACCCTCGCCTCCATACCTTTTATTGGGGATTTTGGAGGAAAACGCAGCGGGTTTCAGTGGAAGTTTCAGTAACCGGAAAATCCGGGCTAACCCGGGTACAAACCCGGCCACTACTCGCTAACGAGATCGGTTCGGGTTGGTTCATGTTCATAACGTGAAAAAGAACATGAAACAACGCTACCGTGTATTCCTCCGTCCGTGGGGAGTTTATTACTGCGAAGACCTCACCACCAAGAAACAGGAAACCCTCAAGACCCGCGACAAGGACGAAGCCTACCGCATCGTCGCGGCCCGGAACGAGAACGAAGAAGCCCCCGCATTCAGCCTCCACCTTGCGCGGGTGTACTGGAAGGCAGGCGACCCCGCCGGAGCCACCCGGACGTGGCAGCACGTCATGGATGAAATCCCAAAGCTCAAACAGGACGAGACGCGCCACCGCTGGCTGACCGCCATCAAGGACAAGGCGCTGGACTCCGTGCGCAAGCTGGTGGTGCTGGAGACGCAGGCTGAGCACTTCCTCAAAGTGTTGCAGGACGGTTCCGTGTCCACCAACATCTACTTGCGGCGCATCCACAACTTCGCCCTCGACATGAACTGGCTGCCGTGGCCGGTGCTGCCCAAGAAACGCTGGCCGCAAATCAAGTTCAAGGAGAAGCGGGCCATTAAATGGGAGGAACATCAGGCCATCGTTTCCCGCGAACAGAATACCGAGCGCAAGGCGTTTTATCAACTGGCGTGGCACCTGGGCGCGGCCCAATCGGACATGCGCGACCTCCAAAGCAGTTTCGCGCTGGTGTCCAGCGCTCACATTTACGAGAACGAAACGTGGCTTGAATCATTTGTTCCGTTTGGGGTCATGTTTTTACGAGACAGGCCGGCGCGCTGCTGGTGGCTGAACGGACGAGCCGCTTTCTTCCGTGGATGGCAAGTTTCAAGAATTTTAACACTGCGGCTTCGTCCGGCAGGAAGCCACGCGAGGAGCTTGAACCACTTTTGCCCCTCCATTCATCCAGCCTCGGAATCAACGAGCCGTCGAGATAGGCTTCGATGATCGCAGGATGGATGTATGATTTGCGGCAGACGGCAGGTGTGTTGCCGAGGCTTTGCGCAGTGGCCTTGACTGCCGTAACTACGTTTTTCTTGGGCTTGGTCTCTGAATCAACCGGACCAAGACGACGTAATTCAGAGGCGGTGAAAATCGTCCCCGCCCAAGTCCTGAAATCTTTCGCGGTAAAATCCCTGCCGGTGATCTCGCGCAAATAATCGTTCACATCCCCGGAACCAACGTGGTGCTTTTGGCCATCGTCATCCACGCATTGAAAGAGTTCCTGACCAGGAAGGTCCTGACACGCCCGAACGATTCTGGCAACGCGCCGGTCCTCCACTTCCACAACGTGTTCCTTGCCGCTCTTGCCGCGAAACTGGAATTTGATTGTTGCGCCGCGCACCGTGGCATGGCGGTTTTTCATTGTAGTCAGGCCGTATGATTTGTTGTCGCGCGCGTATTCTTCGTTGCCCACGCGGATGAGGCTGACCTCAAGCAACCTCACAACCGTGGCCAGGACTTTTTCACGGCAAAGGCCCTCGCGCTTCAGGTCGCGCCTGAGTTGCTTCCGGATGCCCGGCAGCGCGCGGGCAAAATCCATCAACCGGTCAAACTTGGTTTGATCGCGGATCTCCCGCCAGCGCGGATGATAGAGATATTGTTTGCGCCCGCGTTCATCCCGACCGGTCGCCTGCAAATGGCCATGGTCAAGCGGGCAAATCCAAACTTCCGCCCACGCCGGCGGAATCACTAGCGAACTGATCCGCTTGAGCGTGTGGCGATCGCGAATAATCGTGCTTTCAGCCGAACGGTAACGAAACCCCTGGCCGCATCTTTCGCGACTAATGCCCGGCTGCTCGTGGGTGACGTAGCGCAGCCCGACAACCTGCGCTGACTTCTTCGGAGATGGTATGGCTTTGGCGTTCATTTTAATGCCCAAAGGTGAGAAGATTCCGAGCGCGCTCGCTTCACGGCGCTACCGAAGTTGTCATCGCGGTGGCTGGTTTTCATGATTGGTCCCGAGTCGTCCGGGTATTTCAAATATGCCATGGGAGTGTGGAATTGAGATTTTCGAACTATCGCTGCGTGACGATTTGGGGGCGGGTGCTCTCTATGATGGAGAGGAGCTCCTTTTGTTCCTTGTTCGGGATCTGGAGCCGGTCGAGCGAGGCTTTCAGATCGCCGAGGACGGCGTCGAATTCAGGATTACCGATGTGCATTCCGGCATGGGCGGATTTCATCGTTTTGCCGTCATAGTGAACCGGGCCGCCGGTGGCAAGTTCGATGAATTGAACCAGATGTTTTTTGAGGGTCGCCACGTTCCCAGAGGTCGCGGTCCAGGCAGCCGACTTGCTGCCGTTGCGCCAGAATGCCAAGCCACCGCTCTTGTCGCTCTCTCGTTGCCAGTCAACGCGAGGGTCTTGTAGCACGCGAGGCGTGAAATCATCCACAATGGCGGTGATACCCTTTTCGCCGCCGAGGCGGTCGAAGAGGGGGAGTTTCCCCTCCACCTGGGCGGCCTTATTGGTCGCGTTGTCACCCTGGCCATTGGCCTCGGGCTTGGCGGCCACCGCCTGCTTCGCGCCCGTTTCCCCGGCCCCTTCACCGGAGCCGGCAAGCTGCTCGTCCTTGGCCATGCGCTGATCGGCCCGCTGGTCGGCCTCGCGACTGCCGGAGGTGAAGAATTCGTCCTTTTTCTTTCCATTGGTGAAGGTGCCGCAGCCGACGCTGCCGGTGAGGGCCGCCGCGAGGAGCCAGACGATGAGTGGGCGCAGCGTCCAGGCGGATCCTGGCGCGGCGGCGGGGGTGATAATTGATGTAGTTTTATTCATAATATTTTAAAGGTTAAAGGCACATGGGTTCGCTCGCTAGGGTGCATCCCCGGCGGAGATTGGGTCACTGATAGGAGGCGGTTCAAACGTGAGGCCGCCGACGGATTCCTGGCCACCTTCGAGACGCGGCAGATAGGCGCGGACAAAGGCGTTGTGCAAAATGTTTCCCAGTGTGGCAACGAGATCCGTCGAGGTGGTGCCGGTGGTATCGCCGTGAAACGGGATGACCGTTCCGAACTGGTCGCGGGAGTGGTTCTTGAACAGGCTCGTGGCACTGCCGACCAGGGCCTGCCAAAAAAATTGGAGCACGTTGTCTTCCTTCAAGTCTTCGCCGAGACTAAAGACCTGCAAATTGCGGAAAAGAGGTTTGGCATAACCGGTGATTTGACCTTCCTTGACATCCGTTTCCAGAACCAGATCGAACCAGCCCCGTTTGAAATCAAATTTGCCATAGGCGAGTGCGAGGTCGTTGATCTTCGTGACGTCCAAGCCCAGGAGCCGCACAGCCGTGTGAAACGTCGGGCGGTAGGAAAAAGGATCGAGGGTCATCTTGAATTCACATTTGGCCTGATCCATCACAAGCCCGGCTGCCTGAACCGTCGAGACGAGTGGATCGGATTCGTCCCCGATGTTGCCCAGATTATCAATGGTCGCCTGGAGCTGGGAAATGTAAACATCCACCGGCCTGACGGTCTGGAAGGCGCGGAAATGAATGGAACTGTCTTTGATGACGGCGCTGTTGATTTTGAAGGGAAAGAGGTCTGCGAGCATCTGAAGCCAGAGGCCGCCGCCACCCGTCTGCGCTTCGCCCTCATCCGGGGCGCCCACGATGTTGATCTCGGCCTGGTCCATCAGCACCCGTCCGACCACCTTGCGCTGGCGAAGGGCTTTCCATTCCAGGGCAAAATCAACCCGCTGGGCCGCGAAAAACGGGACCGGCACATCGCCGGTAGTCTTGGTGATGCGCACGTCTTCGATGGAGTAGGCGCCGCGCCAGAGATGGATCTGCACCTTGCCGATAGTGCCCTGATAGAGCGGATTGCGGTCGAGCGTCCGGTTGACATAGTTCCGCACCGCCCACGGGAGGATGGCTCGTCCCACCCCGAGAAGCAAGGCGACCACGAGCAGGAAAATTCCCACTCCGCGCCAGACCCGGTGCCGTCTGCGCTTGGGAGCGCCGGGGTTCGGGCGGGGCCTGGAACCGGCCTTGCCGGCCGAACCTGCTGTGTCAGGGGCGCTTTTCATCTCATGTGTGGTGGATAGGTATTGGGGAGTTGACTTTTAGGCTTCATCGTTCGCGGGTTGAACCTCATCAGTTTTCACGGCCGGGGTTTTTTACCGCGTTTTTTCCCGCAGCCACCGTGCCGTGATAATGATCGGCATAGGCCTTGGTGAATTCGGCCCCATAGAAAACGATCATCGAGGTGTAAGACACCCAAAGCAGGACGAGGACCACCGATCCGGCGGTCCCATAGCGTGACCCAGGTTCCGCTTTTCCGAAATACAAACCCAGCCCAAACTTGCCGATCTCAAACAATAAACCGGTGAGAAACGCCCCCACCCACACAAACCGCCATTTTATTCTGGCATCGGGCAAAATTTTAAACATCAGCGCGAACAAAACAGAAATAATGCAGAGGGAGATCAAGCCGTTGGCGATCTGGAAAAGGGACATGATATAGGCGGGCCAGAAAGGCTCCATCCACTTGCCCATGGCGGCGAGGATAGAGGTAATCACCAGGGACACCAGCAGCAGAAAGGCAATGGTCAGAATGAGCCCGAAGGAAAAGAGGCGGGCTTTAAGCAGGGTCCAGATGCCGGATTTGGAACGTGTGGCCTTCACTTCCCAGATGATGTTAAATGACTTTTGCAACTGTACAAACACCCCGGTAGCGCCCACCAGAATGGTGATAAGTCCGATGATCTTGGCCCAGATGGAATGTGCGCTGCCGCCGGCTTTTGTCATCATGTCCTGCACCTGGTCGGCGGTGTCATTTCCCATCGCTCCGCCAATCTGACTGTGCAGTTGACCGGTCACCGCATCGGTTCCAAATATATAGCCGCCCAGCGCAATGACCAGAACTAGCAGGCCGGGCAGCGCAAATATGGCGTAGTAGGCAATCACGGCGCTTTCACGAAACGGATCCTTTTCGTTCCATTTCATGAATGCATCTTTAATCAGCCCGTAGGATTCCCTCAGTTTTATATTCATGACAATGGAGGCCAGCCACTTGCATTGACCGCCAAGACGGAAGCTAGAGAAATATCATGGCTGATCATTTTCACAGGTTTTGCCATAATCACCTGAAAGCCTTGCCGCAGCAATGGCATGGCAAAACGTTTTCAGCAAGATTCCGCCAGAACTTCCAAAAGTTCAGCGTCGTAACAATAGGACGACGACGACGATGACTAACAAAAGGCCGACCCCGCCGCCCCCAATCCAGATAGCGCTGCCAATCATCGGGGAAAACAATAAAGTCATATAATTTGGGTTTTGTTTCGGATGGAAAATCATTTGCCATCCATTTCTGTATTTACGCTACGCGCTGCGCCGAAGCTTTGCCATGGGGTGTAACCCTATCTGAACGAAACATCATCTCTGATCACCAGGCAGATTCAAAGAAGTCAGATTAGTTGTTTCTGGGTGCTTGCGGGTCGGGAACCGCAAAAATGCGACGCAAGGCCCGGCAGGTGGGCGAATGGCGGCAAGATGCTACCCTGGGCCATAACTCGATTTATCGTCTTCAGGCATGAAGGCTTCGTTCTTTTGGAAATGCCGTTATAGGTTCAAGTTCGCCACGCCGCTTCAGTTTTTTCTCATAATCATCAAAGGCTTTGACCAGGCCGGTGAGAACTTCTGCCGACGTCTCGAATAGCGCCTGGGCCTTCGGCTCAGTGACTTTTCCCACGTCTTCGCGTAGATGATCAATGAGCTGACGCATCTGTGTTTTGAGTTTTTGCGTGTGGTGAATGGGGTTGTTCTCCGTAGTCATAATAGTTTTTAATTTTTTATTTTGTATTTTGATTCGTCAGCAACGGGAAAGCAAAATTTTCTCGCGCCCTCCTTAGGTGTGAACGTGCATGACGCCAAAGTGATTAGTCTCGACGGCAGGCTGCAAGGCCACGACCGTTTCACTCACAGTTTTGTCGGTGGTTTAATTTGATCGGCATAAGTTTGCTTTTTTGGTTCGAAAGTCACTTATTCCATGAACTCGCTTGCACCTCACAGCTGAAATTTCACTTCCACGAAGTGTTCCTGGCGATCATCCAGCAGCTTCAGCACGGCATCCGGATATTCAACTCCATCCAGAAAGATTTTTGGCGGAACTTTCCATGCACCTGACACATTGATGCAGGTAATATGATAGACGGTTTCGCGATAGCGATAGTCGAGCTTGAAAGATTTCCAGCTCAGCGGAGCTTTGGGTGTAAATCGTAATTCGTCCACCGCCAGTTCCACTCCCAAAAGCGTTTCCAAAATCAAACGATACATCCATCCGGCAGAACCGGTGTACCAAGTCCAACCGCCCCGGCCGGTGTGCGGCGCCATGCTGTAAACATCTGCTGCGATAACGTAGGGCTCGGCCTTGTAACGCGCCACGTCCTTTGGCTCCTGCGCGTGCGATATGGGATTGATCAGCTTGAATAATTCCCATGCGCGTGCGGTTTCGCCGGCCATGGCAAAGGCCATGATTGTCCAGATGGCCGCGTGCGTGTATTGGCCGCCGTTTTCGCGGACACCGGGAGCATAACCTTTGATGTAGCCCGGTTCCATTGGCGATTTGTCGAAGGGTGGATCGAATAATTGAATCAATCCGGCCTCCCGCCGCACCAGCCGGTGCGCCACGGCATCCAACGCGGTGCGGACACGCTCCTGGCTGCCCGCGCCGGAGATGACCGCCCAGCTTTGCGGCAGGGAATCAATCTGACATTCAGGATTGGAAGCGGAACCGAGCGGTTCGCCGTTGTCGAAATAAGCGCGGCGATACCACTGTCCATCCCAGGCGCTTTTTTCGATGTTTTCCCGCAAGGTGTTGGCCTGCGCTTCGCAGTGTTGCGCAAAAGCCTGGTCGCCGCGCTTTCCAGCCAGGATGGAAAAATGTTGCAGCACGTCGTAAAGAAAAAATGCCAGCCAGACACTTTCGCCTTTTCCTTTTTCGCCGACAAGGTTCATGCCGTCGTTCCAATCGCCGCAGCCCATCAGCGGCAAACCGTGTTGGCCAAATTTCAGCCCATTTTTTATGGCGCGCACGCAATGTTCGTAAAGCGTGCCGGATTCGGCGGAGCGATTCGGCAGATCGTAATACGCTTCCTCTTCTGGCTTGAGCGCTCGGCTTTCCAGAAAAAAAACATTTTCATCCAAAACGCCGGTGTCGCCTGTGGTTTCAACGTAACGGCAGGTCGCGCAAGGCAGCCAGAGATAATCATCGGAAAAATGGGTGCGCACCCCGCGACCGAGGGGAGGATGCCACCAATGTTGCACGTCCCCTTCGCGAAACTGATGCGCGGCGGCGCGGAGCAATTGTTCACGCAGCAATTCCGGACGAGCATGAACCAGCGCCATCGAGTCCTGAAGCTGGTCGCGAAATCCGAACGCACCGCCGGATTGATAAAACCCCGTGCGCGCCCATAACCGGCAGGAAATCGTCTGATAGAGCAGCCAGCCATTGGCGAGAAGATTCAACGCCGGTTCGGGCGTTTCCACACGGACGGCGCTCAATGCGTGTCCCCAGAAATCCCAGACCTTTTGCAGTTCTTTGCGACAGGCCGGGAGATTTTGAAATCTCCGTGCCAGGTCCCGCGCGGCTTTCAGATTTTGTCCCGCGCCCAGAATGAAGGCGATTTCACGTTCCTGGCCCGGCTCAAGTTCCATTTGCACATTCAAGGCGGCGCAAGGATCAAGGCCGACGCCGGTTTTTCCTGAAAGGCGCGCGCGTCGGAGCGCGGCCGGCTGTGCCAGCGTTCCGTTGCGTCCCAAAAACTCCGTGCGATCCGCCGTGTAAGAACGCGCCAGTTCGCTGCTGGCCACGAATGCCACATGGCCTTCAAAGTCTGTGTTGTATGGATTTCGCGCAAACAACGCGCTGGTTTGCGAATCAATTTCCGTTGCCACGTGCATTGCGTTTTTCTGCCGCAGTTCGCCCAAAACCCATTCCCAATAGCCGGTCAAGGACAGGTGCCGCCGGCGATTCGAATGATTTTGAAGTTTTAAAACGGCAAACTTCACCGGTTCACTGATCGAGACATATATCGACAGCTCGGATGAAATACCGTCCTGGGTATGTTCAAACACGCTGTATCCAAAACCGTGTCGCACGACATATGGCGACTCTCCGCGCGCAGGCAGTGGAGTCGGCGACCAGAATCGTCCGGTCTGTTCATCACGGATGTAAAACGCCTCGCCGCTGACGTCCGTCACGGCATCGTTGCTCCAGGGCGTCAACCGGAACTCATGACAATTCTCACTCCAAGTGTAACCGCCGCCACTTTCGGAAATGAGCGTGCCGAAATTCGGATTGCCCAGCACGTTGACCCACGGCGCAGGAGTGGTTGCGCCGGGTAGAAGGGTCACCACATATTCGCGTCCATCGGGCGTGAAACCGCCCAAGCCGTTGAAGAAGACCAGATCGCGCGCCGGCAATTTGATCGCGGTTTCGATTTCAGGCCGTGAGCGGATGCGCAATTGAGGCGGCATTGGTGCAGGCCGCACACGGCGGGACAATTGTTCTGGCAGTGTTCCTTTGTCATCATGCAAAACAATCCGCGCCACCGTTTCCAAAAGAATTTTGTCCTCCGGTGAAAATTGATCCATGCGGCGCAAAAAGATTCCGCCGGGCTTGTCAATCAACTGGGTGGCATTGTTCGCGGCGACGAGATTCAAAATTTGGTCATGCAACGCCTGGCGGTAAACCGAATCGTCCACGTTCAAAATCACGAGGTCCACGGGCAAACCTTTCAAGCGCCAGTAAGCATGCGCCTGCATGATTTGCCGCACCAGGTTAACCCGGTCCACGTTCGTGGCATACAACAACACGATCGGCAAATCACCGGAAATGCCGAAGCTCCAGAGATGACGCTGGCTGCGCTGATTGCGCGCCAGAACACTTGGAATAGCGCGGCGCGCCGCTTGAGGGTAAAGCAACGCACCGGCGAGCCGGCCATAAAGTTGCGCTTCAACCTCGGTTGTATTCAGGTGGCGCAACATGATCAAGCCATGCGTCCAGGCAAGTTCAAAGCAACGGTCGGCGATGCTTTGATCCTGATATTTTTCGATCAGACCCAGAATTTCCTCACGCGCAGGAGCAATGCCGGAAACCAGGGTGACCGTGGCGCTTTCCTTCGGTTCGAGCCGGAGAGTACGGCGGATGGACGCAATCGGATCAAGCACCGAACCTTCACTGTTCGACAGTGGTGAGGAATTTTTTAACGCGGCGGGCGCGGTCAGGTTTCCGCCGCGACCAATAAATTGCGCGCGGTCGGTTTCAAACGAAACGGTTCCGATTTCGTTGCCGTGGACGAGCAGCACATGGCCGATCCATGGCGGTTTTTCTTGCGTTGTTCGCGGACGGCGCGAACAGAGGATGGCATTTTGCTGCGAAATAATCTGCGTCTGGATAAACAGATTGCTGAAGGCCGGATGCGCCAGATCCGCCGCTGCGCTGTTCAAAACAATTTCCGCGTAGCTGGTGACTTCGATGGTGCGTGTTTCATCGGAATGATTGGTGAACGTGATGCGCCGGACTTCCACGTCGATCTCCGGCGAAACCGCGATTTCGGTGTGGGTGTCAATTGCGTGCAGGCGCGAACGAAATTCCGCGCGGCCCTGGCTGAAAATCGCTTCGTAGCCGGACTTGGTTTCCAAAGTCGGCTGGTGCGTCGGCGACCAGAATTCGCCGCTGTCCACATCGCGCAGATAAAA
>Ga0265338_10010188_pt1 | contig 11080 bp, 4 predicted proteins | sample 42126metaG_FD_193579 | JGI IMG/M metagenome (GOLD analysis project Ga0265338, IMG submission 193579) | Rhizosphere microbial communities from Carex aquatilis grown in University of Washington, Seatle, WA, United States - 4-21-26 metaG | ecosystem: Host-associated > Plants > Roots > Rhizosphere >... | reverse complement strand
GGCGCGGAAGCGAAATCTCCCCGAAAAAGTGACTCCATCATAGCGCGGCCGGGCGCTGGGGTTCCGCCGCTGCCTGGGCATCGCCTACCGCCTCCGCGCGAGCCGGCGCCCCGCCACTGAAGCCGGCCTTCAGCCCCGTGAAACTCCAACCCTCCGGCGTCCCCGCCAGGGGGTTCCGCGCCGCCAATGTACAAAAATACCGTTGTTCGCCCATGAGCTTTACGGCCGTACCATACTTGCCCGCGGCGCTTTGCGCTAGTCTAAATGTAGTGATTAGCCCGCCAAACCAAGGGGGGAACTCACCAACGTACTTCAGTTCCAGAATCACCCGGAAACCGAACGGCGCGAAGGTCTCGACCGGCCAAGCCGGGTCAGGGGGCGCGCTGGCGGCGCAAAGAACCTCTCGGTCCAGGGTTACTCGAACCGATTCGTCGCCGCCATTTTGCCACGCCTCGCGCAAATAGCTGACCTGCGCCTTGGGGCACACCCTCAGGCGCCGAACCAAGTCACTGAAGCGTTCCAAACAGATGAAGTCGCTCGCGCCGCCCCCGGCGACGTCCGCCGGGCTTGGCCAGCGGCCCGCGAGGATCCCGGGCGCGGCCGCTCGCCGCGCGGCGCAACGTTCCTTCAGGACTCCCCGGCTGACCCGGCGCTTGATTTCAAAATAGACCGGCGAAGACGGCTCAAGGTCATACCACCGGAGCCGCATCTTGAAACGCTGTTCGTGATCGTCGAGCGTTTGCCGATAGAGCTGCAGGTCTTCGGTATCCAAGTAAAGTGTGTGGATTGGGTAAGAAAACGTTGGCCGCGCCGCGCTGTGCCGGTCCAAAGCCAGATAATGGCGCAAATAATCCCGCATTGCCTGGGCCGTTTCCTCGGCCACCAGGAATTTCAATTCGCTCCGCGGCTCGCGCGCACCATGATGTTCGCCACCCTCGCCGGGACCCTCGCTTTCTCCGTTCCCTGAACTCACCATGAATAGTCACCACCCCTACGGCTTTCGCAACCGAAAGAAACGCGTCGCGGCGTTGGGTGAAGTGGTCAGCGTTCCCATCCCTGACGCGTTGACGATCGCGCCGCCCGCAGGGGTCCAGACGCCCGAACCGAGCGTGTCCGCCGCCTCCAGGATGTAACCGTTTCCACCATCGACCCAGCTCAGCGAAATCTGGCCGTCGCTCGCCTGCACGCTCAACCGCGGCGCGGCAACGGTTGGCAAGAGCGGCAATACCATGCCGCTCAATGTTCCCGCGTCAATCGCGCCGGTAACCGTGTTGACGACGTAGTTATCGCGATCGATCAAAACGGTCGTCGGAATGACGGTGACGCCGCCGTAGTCCTGCGTGATCTTGGCGTTCATGTACGCCGCCGGATAATTGAGCGGCGTTTGGGCCAGGAACGGCTTGACCGTGCTCTCACCGGTCGAATCCATCGCGACGCCGATCATCGCGACGCCCTGTTGGGCGTACGAGCCGTAGAACTGCTCCAGGCCCGGAATCTCCGCGACGCACGGGGTGCAAGTGGTGGACCAGAAATTCAAAATGACGACCTGCCCTCGGTAGTCGGAGGATTGAATCAACCCGCCAAAAACGTTGGTCACCACCCAAGCCGGCGCCTGAAGTTTCACGTTCGATGTCAACGTCAGTTTGATGTTCCCCGACGCGATCGTGCCTCCCTCGACGTCATTGAACCCGTCCACGGCGATCCGGTATATCGTTCCCGCGACCGCGTTGAAAGTGACCGAACTGGTCTGTAAGTCACCGTCGTCATCGTTGCTGTTGACCCCGTTCAAGCGTTTGACCGCCGTGCCGGTGTAAACCGCCAGGAGCGTGTCGAAGTCGCTGCCAGCCGTCGAAAGCGTCACGTAGCCGTCGGCGGGGGCGGTCCACGACCACCAGACCGACATGCCGCCCGGATTGCCGGCGTGATCCGGTTCGTTCGGTTCCTTCGTCGCGCCAACGTTCGAGCCGATTGCGGTAAACGTGGAACCGCTCAACGCGATCGCGTTGGTGAAGTTATCATTGTCGGGCGGGGTCTGCGCGTGGAGGCAACGGCTGAAGCAGAGAACCACGCCGACGGAGAGCGCCATCCAGCCCCGGCCGCCGCGCGCCATCCCGCTCCAAAACGTTCGCATTCCGCTTAACATCTCACCGCCCCACCGAGCGGTCAACCCGCTGCTCGTCCTCGCGCGGCTCCGCGCTGGACCGCTTCGGTGGCGCCGCCGGGTCGGACTCCAGTCCAGCCAGCGCCCGGCGCGCCAACTGATTACGAGCGTTGCGCGCGCGCCATCGGGTAATGAAGAGATCCAGCAGGGCGATCAAAATCGCCAATCCGGTGAAAAGAAAACAGACGAACCAATAGATTAAGAATCCGACCCCGGTCAAACGCGGTTTCAAAATCGTCAACCCCCACACCAACATTCCGCCGGCAACCAGCACAAAGAACGCCCCAAACCATCTTCGCCAGGCTTCCGCAGGGTCGCGCATACGACAAATCATACCGAAAAAACGGAAATTCACAAGCGCAGGCGCCGTTCAATCATAAGACCTCCGGCACCGTTGCGCGTCGGGCACGCCGCCCGGACGCCGACGACGACCACCCTGAAAGCGCCGACAAAAGGATTGACTTTTCGAGGGCAGGTGTGCCATAGTCCGCACTGGTAACAGGAAGAAACCATTAACCGAGGATTAGATCTATGTCATCCACTGCAAACGTCGAGTCGGCGCCGGGGACAGCCGAAGTCAAATGCACCTGCCATCTCACCGCCGCGGACGCGTTGGTGAAAAAGTACACCTATTGGTCCGCGGGCGCGGGCTTGCTGCCGGTTGGCGGCGTGGACTTGCTGGCCATCGGGGGCGTTCAACTGAAATTAGTCAGCGAATTGTCCGAACTCTACGGCGTCAAATTCAGCGAACACCGCGTCAAAAACATCATCGCGGTGCTTATCTCCAGCGTCGGGACCGGAACCATGCTGCGCGGCGTCGCCGCTTCGGCCGTCAAGTTGATCCCGTTGGTCGGGAGCCTGAGCGGCATGTTGGCGCTGCCGATCGTCGCCGGCGCTTCAACCTACGCGCTGGGAAAAGTGTTCGTTGTCCATTTCGAAACCGGCGGCACGCTGCTCGATTTCGATCCCGAGAAGACCCGCGAGTATTTTGCCGCGAAATACAAAGAGGGCCAGAAAGTCGCCGCCGACATGAAGTCGGCCGCCTGATCCGCGCGGAATAATCATTGGCGGCGAGAGCCTTGCGGTCGTTCCGGCCGCGGCTCCGCCGCCATCTACTCTGCCAGCGTTAGAATCTCCCTCGGTCCGCCGCGCGCTTGACCGAGGCGACGATCACCAGCAAGGCCCACCCGAACAGCAGCAGGAAGAGGAGGCCGATGAGCCATTTGAACCACTGAAAAGCCGGCGTGTCCCAAGGCTCCGGTGACGCGTCGATCACGGTCGCAAGGCCGTTCGGAGTAGGTGACGGCGTCGGTGCGCGAGACACGGTCGGAGCCGCAGGCTGCTTCGGCGCCTCCGCTATCGGTTTGGGCGCCGACGACGGAGAACCGTTCGTTCCACGGCTGCTCAATCCAATTGAGCCGCCCCCAGAACCGGTCGCCCCGCTCGGACGGCTGTCTCCCGCGTTCCTGACTCCACCGGCGCCCCCAACGCTCGGCGCCGCTCCCGGGGCCAGCGACGGAAGGATTGGACCGGAACCGCGGGCGACCGCGACCGGCAAGCCGACGTTTCTCCCCAGCGCAACGTGCCCATCGACAAAGAGCACATTTCCCTTCCGATTGTGGACGGCCGGCGTCCATTCCAGATTCACCGAGGTGACCAGGCCGGAACTGACCAAGGACGCCGCCGCCGGAGTCAAATTGTTGTCGCCCGCCAGCACGGAAATCGGCTCTCGCTGCGACGCCCGCTCCCCGGCGAAATAGCTCAGGTTGTCATTCGTAAAATGGGCGAAATCGCCGACCGGCACGCGCTTATCGGCGCGGCAAATCAGGACGCGCGGCGTGACCAACTCATTCGAGAGCGCCAAAAACGTATGCAGCGACGCCGCTGGCAAATCCGCCGCGGCCGAGGAAAGACAGAACTCCAGCGCGCCTCCCTGGTTCGTGGACAGTTGCATGGGAAGCAGTTCGTTGTGCTCGTTCGCAAACAGTTGAAACGCGATCCCGGCCTGATGGAGGTTCCCGAGGCAATGGACCCGATTCGCCTGACTCTTGGACTTGGCCAAAGCCGGCAGCAGAAGCGCCGCCAGAATGGCGATGATCCCGATGACGACCAGCAATTCGATCAGACTAAAGCCGGTCCCGGAGCGTGCCCGAGCCCGCCTGCCTTCACGCCAAGTTAGCCGCTTCAGATCGGTCATGTGCCCTCTAAACTCTGCAAGAATAAGCAGGCGTCATGCCGATTTCGACCCCAAGTTTTGCAATTCTCTAAGCCAAGTAATTAGTTACCCCCTCATCCCAGTTTTCGATCCCCGATAACACTGGAGGTTTCACGCGCTTTTTTCGGTCGATCGCCGCGAAGGGTGATTCAAAATTGCGCGGCGCTTGGCCAATAAACGCGCCGGGGTTTTCAACCGCGCCCGGGCGATTTTTGCTTGAGTTCGCCAATCCCTTCTGCTACAAGACCCGGCATCGGCGAAGGGGTTTAATACCTTAAAACTGCGCGGGGCGCGGACGGGGCCACGGCGCCTCGCGCGGGGGACTTTGACGATCGGCCGGCGGGCGCTGCGCCGGTTGGCTCAGAACGGTCGTAAAGCAGCTAAGCCGGATCGAGACATGGAGTGAGTTTAACATGGTTGGTATGGATGAAGGCGCTGTCCGGCAAGACCGGAACGACCAAGCATTGAAAAAGGCCTATCTCGCGCTGAAGAAAGCTCACGCGAGATTGTCGGAGTTGGAGGATGCCCAACGCGAGAGCATCGCGATTGTCGGCATGGCGTGCCGCTTCCCCGGCGGCGCGGACACCCCGGGACGGTTTTGGGACCTCCTGGCGGGTGGGGTGGACGCCATCTCCGAGGCGCCTCCCGGACGGTGGGCCGCCTCGTCGTTTTATTCGCGCGATCCCGCCGAGCCGGGCAAAATGTACACGGTCCAGGGCGGCTTCTTACGGGAGCCGGTCGATGCTTTCGACGCGCCGTTTTTCAACATCTCGCCCCGGGAAGCCCGCGCCCTTGACCCGCAACAGCGCTTGCTCTTGGAAGTCGCCTGGGAAGCCGTCGAAAACGCCGGCGTCCCGGCCGACAAACTCAAGGGCGGCAACGGGGGCGTCTTCGTCGGCGTCTCCGGGGATGATTACGCACTGGGCCATCGCCATTCGCACGATTTCTCCCGGATCGACGCCTACTCCATCACCGGCACGACCCCGAGCACGGCGGCCGGGCGCCTCTCGTACTTTTTTGGCTGGGAAGGTCCGGCGATGGCGCTGGACACCGCCTGCTCCTCGTCATTGGTGGCCGTCCACCTCGCCTGTCAAAGCCTGCGGCAACGCGAATCGGACTTCGCCTTGGCCGGGGGCGTCAATCTTATCCTGACGCCCGATTCCCACGTCTGCTTCTCCAAGCTCCAGGCGCTTTCTCCCGACGGCAAATGCCGCGCCTTCGACGCCGCGGCCAACGGCTATGTCCGGGGCGAAGGTTGCGGCTTGATCATTCTTAAGCGCCTCTCCGACGCGATCGCCGGTGGCGATCGGATCCTGGCGCTGATCCGGTCCACCGCCGTCAACCAGGACGGCAAGAGCAACGGACTGACGGCGCCCAACGGAGTCGCCCAGCAAAAAGTGATCCGCCAGGCGCTGGCCCGCGGCCGGATCTCCCCAACCGATATTAGCTACGTCGAAGCCCACGGGACCGGCACGGCGCTGGGCGACCCCATCGAAATGGAAGCCATCGGCGAGGAACTGGCCGCGGGCCGAACGCCGGAGAACCCGCTGCTCGTCGGCTCGGTCAAGACCAACGTTGGCCATCTCGAATCCGCGGCGGGCATGGCCGGCCTCCTCAAAGTGGTCCTCGCGCTGCAACGGGAATCGATCCCTCCCACGTTACATTTTCGCGAGCCTAGCCCGCACATCCCTTGGGCCAACCTGGCCGTCCGCGTGCCGACGCAAATGGCGCCGTGGCCGCGCGGCGACCGGCCGCGCCTCGCGGGCTTGAGTTCGTTCGGCTTCAGTGGCACCAATTCGCATATTATTCTGCAGGAAGCGCCGTCGGCGTCCGCCCTTCCCGCTCCCGCCGGCGCCCGTCCGGTCCAGACGCTCAACCTCTCCGCGAGAAACCCCGCCGCCTTGCGCGCCCTCGCGCGCGCCTTCGCCGAACGCCTCGAAACGGCTCCCGACTCCGAAACTCTCGGCGACCTCTGCCACTCGGCGAATACCGGACGCTCGTTCTTCGAGCGCCGGCTGGCGTTGTCGGCGGAGTCAAAGTCGGAAGCCGCGCGCCGGCTCCGCGCGTTCGCCGCGGGCGAATCCAGCCCTGCGATTTGCGTCGGCGAGAGCCGCCCCGGCGCGGAACCACGCGTCGTGTTCCTCTTCACTGGCCAAGGCGCCCAATACGTCGGCATGGGCCGGGCGCTTTACGCGCGGGAACCGGTCTTCCGGACGACGCTCGACGAATGCGACGCCCGGTTGCGCCCGTGGCTGGGCGAGTCGATCATCGACTTGATGCACGGCGGCGACCCGGCCCGGCTGAACCAAACGCGTTTCGCGCAGCCCGCGATTTTCGCGCTGGAATGCGGCCTCTGCCAGATGTTGCGCGGCTGGGGCCTGCGTCCGGCGGCCGTAATGGGCCACAGCCTCGGCGAATACGCCGCCGCGTTCGCCGCGGGCGTTTTCAGCCTGGGTGACGGCCTCAAAATGGTCGCCATGCGCGCCCGTTTGATGCAGGAGTTGCCGCAAAACGGCGCCATGCGGGTTGTCTTCGCGCCCGAGGCGGAGGTGGCGGCGGCGTTGCGCCCGCGCGGCGACCGCGTCGCCATCGCCTCCCTGAACGGCCCGGCGAACACCGTCATTTCCGGCGAGGCCGCCGCCGTCGCCGAGGTGGCCGCGGAACTGGCCGGCGCCGGCGTCACGACGCGGCCGCTCGCGGTCTCGCACGCCTTTCACTCGCGCCTGCTCGACCCGATGCTGGACGAGTTCGAGCGGATCGTCGCCGAGCTGCCGCTGGCCGCGCCGCAATTTACCCTGATCTCGAATTTGACCGGCAAGCCCGTCCGCGAGGAATGCCGCGCGGCCGCCTATTGGCGGCGTCACGCGCGGCAACCCGTCCGGTTTGCCGACGGCCTGTCCCGCTTGCGCGAACAAGGCCACGCCCTCTTTCTTGAATTGGGACCCAAACCGGACCTGCTCAGCATGGCGCGCCGTTTTCTCCCGGAGGAAACCATCCTGCTACCGACCCTGCGCGAAAACGACCCAGCCGTCCGCCAACTTTACCTAAGCCTGGCGTCGCTCAGTGCGCGGGGCGTCAGCCTCGACTGGGCGGCCTTCGATCAGGACCGCGGTTACCGCCGCGTGCCACTGCCAAACTACCCATTCCAGCGGCAGCGTTATTGGGCGCTCGGCGCGCCGGTCGCGTCGCGCGCGGACGAGAATCTCGGCCATCCGCTGTTCGACCGCGTAACCCGGTCGCCGCTGCTCGACGTCGTCCTTTTCGAGGGAGAATGCGGCCTTGAAACCCGCCCCTGGCTCGCGGACCACCGGGTGTTCGGCGAAATCGTCGTCTCGGGAGCCTGTCTCCTGGCCGCGACGCTCGGCGCCGCCGCGCGCTCGCTCGGCGCCGGGCCCTTGGCCTGCTCCGACGTCTTCTTTCAAAAGGCCTTGACCATTCCGACGAATGAAAGCCGCCGACTGCAACTGGCGCTGCCGTCCGGCGCGGGTCCGGGCGTGTTCCGATTGTTGAGCGCGACGGCCCCGGACGCGGCCGATGGCGTCATTCATTTCAGTGGCGCGATTCAGGTCATTCGAGAGGCCAAGATCACTCCGGACGGCCACCCGTCGCGGTCCGCGGCGGATGCCTGGCGCCGACTGGAGCGGACGGTGGCCGCGGAGGCGGTGTACGAACTGCAGTCCAAGCGACAGATCGAACTGGGGCCGAGCTACCGGTGGATTGACGCGGTAAAAACCGGCGGCGCCGAAGCGGTCGCCCGCCTGCGGTCGCCCGTCGAGACCGGCGCGCCCGGCGGCTGGCCGCTCCCTCCGGGCCTCATCGATTCCTGCTTCGGCCTCGCGGTGATGACGTTGAACGTCTCGGTCGAGGACTCCTTCGTGCCCTTCGCCATCGAGGCGTTCACGTTTCACGCGCCCGCCAACGAAGGGAATTTCTGGGCCTACGCCCGCCGGCGCGAAAGCCTCGGCGGCAAGCTCGTCGCCGACGTCTGGCTCACGACCGAGACTGGCCAACCGGTGGCCGAGATGATCGGCCTCGAAGGCCGCGCCGCCAGCCGAAGCCAGATGCTCGCCGACGCCGCCGGCTCCATCCACGATTGCTTTTACACGGTCGAATGGCGCGAACAATCATTGAGCCAGCCTCCGGCTCGGTCGGCGGCCAGTCCGGCGGAACTGAAGATTCAACTGCAAGCCACCCTCGACCGCCTGATCGCGACGCCAGAAATGGCGCGCTACGGCCAGGGAATGGCGGAACTGGAACGGCTCGTCGTCGCCTACGCCGCCGCCGCGCTGGCCGACCTCGGGGAGTTGCCCGCGACCGGCTCGAATCTCTCGGCGCTCGAAGCTGCCGAACGCCTCGGGGTCGCGCCACGTCATCAAAAGCTCTGGCGCCGGCTCCTTGAAGCGCTGGCCGCCGCGGGCCTCGTGACCGTCGATGGCGAGCGCCAGAAAGCCTTTGGCGAATTCACCGCGGTCGAACCCGCGTCAGCCGCTCGCGCGCTCGGCGAGCGATTCCCTGAGTGCGCGGCGGAATTGGCGCTCGTGGAACGTTGCGGCGCCGCGCTGGCGTCCGTCTTGCGGGGCGAGTGCGATCCGCTGAAAGAGCTTCTTTTTCCAAACGGCGACGCAACCCGCGTCGCTCGCGTTTATCGGGAGGGACTCGCCGGGCGGTCGATCAACGCGCTCGTGCATGAAGCCGCGCTGGCGCTGATCGAACGCGTCCCCGCGCCGGAGACCATCCGCATTCTCGAAATCGGCGCCGGCAGCGGCGGCACGACCGCCGAGCTCCTCCCGCGCCTGCCGGCCACGCGGGTCAGCTACGCGTTTACCGACCTCTCGCCCAAATTCCTCGCCGATGGCCGCGCCTCGTTCGGCCGCCACGATTTCGTCCGGTTCGCTCGGCTGGACATCGAGCAGGACCCGTCCGCGCAGGGATTTCAACCGGGCGAGTACCACCTGATCATCGCGGCCAACGTCGTGCACGCCACGGCGGATTTGCGGCAAACCCTGTGTCATATCCGGAGTTTGCTCGCGCCGGGTGGTTTTCTTCTCCTGGCGGAGGGCATCGCGCCGGCGCTTTGGCTCGACTTGGTTTTTGGCATGACCGAAGGCTGGTGGCGCTTCAAGGATTTGGCGCTTCGTCCGACACATCCACTGCTCGCGGCCGAGCGGTGGGGCGCTATTCTGGAGCAAAGCGGCTTCGCGCGGAATGACTGCGTCACCCTGCCCGCCGAGAGCCGCCACGCGATTTCCCAACAAGCCGTGATCATCGCGCAAGCCGGAGCGGCGTCCGCCGTGCCGCCGGTAAGCCGCCGCCGCTGGTTGATCTTCACTGACCGAGGACCGACCGGGGCGCGCCTGGCCACGACCATGGAGTCGGCCGGTTACGAAGTCCTCACCGCCGTCGCCGGCGGCGGCTTCCAGCGGATTTCCGAACGAGGGTATGAGCTCGACCCGCAAGTCGCCTCCCATTTCGACCGACTCGTCGCGGCGGCGCAAAATCCGGACTCACCACTGACCGGCGTGGCCTATCTTTGGGGGCTTGACGCGCCGGGTCCCGCGTCGTTTGGAGAAGCTGGCCCCGGAGCGTCCTCGCGGCCGGGTTGGAGTGGCGCCCTGCGCCTGGCTCAAGCGCTGGCGAGAGCGAAATTCGCGCGCGCGCCTCGCCTTTGGTTCGTCACTCGGGACGCGGTGAACACCGGCGCGGACGGTCTGTCCGGACTCGCCCAGTCGCCGCTCGCCGGCTTGAGCAACGCCATCGCGGGCGAGGCGCCGGAATTCTCCGTGAGCGTCGTGGACCTTGATCCCGCCGCCCGCGACGGCGCGCAAAATCTTTTCGCGGAATTGTCCGCGGCCACTCCCGAAGTCCAGATCGCCTGGCGAGGCTCGCGACGTTTCGTCGCCCGGTTAACCAGGAGCGTCCCACCCGCGGCGCCTTCCGCCGTGGCGGCGCCCACGCGAGAGTGGCGCGTCCGCGCTGATCGAACCTACCTGATCACTGGCGGTTTCGGCGGCCTCGGCTTGCAGACGGCGAAGTGGCTGGTCGAGCATGGCGCGCGGCATCTGGCGCTGGCCGGCCGGCGCGACCCCGGGCCGGCGGCGCAGGTGAAATTGGAAGCGTTGGCCGCGGCGGGCGCCGAAGTAACGGTCTTCACGGCCGACGTTTCGCGATTCGCCCAGACTGCCGGCATGTTGACTGAGATCCGCCGGGAATTGCCGGCGCTGGCGGGTATCTTCCATTGCGCCGGCGTCGTGGACAACGCCGCGTTGGCGGAGCAAGACGACGCTCGGTTCGAGAACGTCATGGCGGCCAAGGTCGATGGCGCGTGGCTCCTGCACCAGCTTACCGAAGCGCTCGAACTCTACTGTTTCGTCCTTTTTTCCTCGGCCGCCTCGGTCCTAAGCGCGCCAGGCCAGGCCAATTACGCCGCGGCCAACGCTTTTCTGGACGCCCTGGCCCAGTTCCGCCGCGCGCAAGGCCGTCCCGTGACGTGCGTGAACTGGGGCGCTTGGGCCGATGTTGGCGCCGCCGCCGAGGCCCCGAGCGGCGCCATGCTCCGCCTCAAAGGCCTCAGCCCGCTCACGCCCGCCGCCGGGTTCGCGGCGCTCGAACGCGCGCTCGTCGAACGTCTGCCGCAGGTTTGCGTCCTCGTGGCTGACTGGCCGGTCTATCTGGCGCACGCCCCCGCGTCCCCCTTCCTTTCGGAA
>Ga0265338_10010187_pt1 | contig 11080 bp, 11 predicted proteins | sample 42126metaG_FD_193579 | JGI IMG/M metagenome (GOLD analysis project Ga0265338, IMG submission 193579) | Rhizosphere microbial communities from Carex aquatilis grown in University of Washington, Seatle, WA, United States - 4-21-26 metaG | ecosystem: Host-associated > Plants > Roots > Rhizosphere... | reverse complement strand
ATCGTCCAGGCTTTCCTAAAAATGACCCCACGGGTGACAAAACGGTCGAAGAACTTCTCCGCAGAACTCGAAATCCGTATTCCCAAGGCTAATCGAGATGAGAAGTTTCTGAAAGTGTGGTATTATTGAGGCGTGGAATTTCTGGCAATCATGTTCGTTGGAACGCTCATTGCGATCTGGGCAGTTTCCGGTTCGCGACCATCGCGTAAAACAGAAGTGTCGTACTTACCGCCGGTCATTCCGCCCGAAATGAATCCTCGGCGCCCTCCGGAGACATGGCAATACGACCCGGTGGACGAGGCCGAATTCACCGTTGCCTTGGACCGGCACTTTGACGATCCGGGCCACAATCCATTTCCATCGCCCCCGCCGCCTCAGCCCTCTATTGAGGCCCACGATTAAGAGTCGTCTCCCCGTGCTTGTCCCTTGCAGCGCCGATGCTATCCTTCGTCACGCGGTTGCTCCCGTAGCTCAAATGGATAGAGCAGCGGATTTCTAATCCGCGTATCCCGGTTCGATTCCGGGCGGGAGTACCAAAGCGTGCGTCCTCCATGTCTGCGCTGAAAGGCATTCCTTTTCGCGGCCTCGCAAGCCAAAATAAAAAACTCTTTCGAGCAAATTTTCGGACGGAATCGTCCGCGCACCGATATGTATGAGCGAGTCCCAAGGAGGGATTCAATCTATGAAAAATATAATGATACAACAAATCATCGGAATTCTAATCCAGATGTACGGTATCCCTGTAATCATCAATCTGACGATTGACGGTACCACGTACAGGATTGAGATAACCCGTTAACCTACGAGGTTAAAAATACGTCAAGGGGACACCTGAAAAACAGGTGTGCCCCCTTTTTGCCCTAACCTCGCCTTGTTGACGCTTTCAGCATCCAACCATACCCTTGCCCGATGTCGAAGCGAGAACGTTGCCCAGATTGTGCCGATTACGAAAAGCAAGGCCACAATTACTGTCGGATGTGCGGGTTCCATCTCACGAAAGGCTTTGTGCAATTCGTTCGACTTGCCTTGGTGTACAGCACAAACGAGCGGTTTTGCGGATACTGCGGCGGCCCGAAGCACAAATGTAACTGCACTGGGCACTGATCAAGAGCAAAACCGTTCCGGTGGCGACTGCCAAGCGGGTGAATGCAATTTCTCGTCGCGAGTATCGAAAAATTATATAGAAAGTGATTTTTGGAAACACGCCGGAATCATCACAGACAGTTGTCCCGTCTCGTTTTCTATACTCCTTTTCTATACTGAGGGCCTTTTTTGAGGCAAAAGACAATCAGCCACGGCAAAAGGTCGAGGCTCTCGAAACCCTTGCAGGCATTGAGCGAATCAACGATTGTCAAAGCGAAGCAAACGCAGCAAAAATTGCATTTTCCACTTAGAAGGCAGATGCTCTATCCAACTGAGCTACGGGCGCAGTTTGAAGCCGACCGTGTATCGACGGCCTTTCCGTCAGGTGCCATTGGCCTCATCTTTGCATGGTTCCAGATTGCGGGCAAGCAGGTAAGAAAAAGTTAAAGACCACCTGGAAGGGGGGGTGCGCTATGGACTCTCCCGGGTGTTTTGAGCCGGCTGAAGTTCGAGACAATTAATTTTTTTGAAAGATTTAAAACCCCGCTGCGTATTAACTGGCGTACCCCTATGAATTCGCGGTTGGATAGAATTATCAGTCGGTCCAGGCTTGGACCGAAGATGATTTATTTGATGGGGGCGGGTTTATGCGCCCGCACGACGCGCAATTGGGGTCAGGAGGAGGGATCTTGTTCTCGCAAACGGATAATCTGAATCCATCCACCAAACGTCTGTCGGATCATGCGCGGCGGGCCTTTACTCTGGTGGAAATGCTGATTGTAATCGCGATCATCGGCATTTTGGCGGCCCTAATATTGCCGGCTCTCTCCAGCGCCAAGTTGAAAGCAAAGCAGATTCAATGCGTGAACAACCTCAAGCAGATGGACCTGGCCAGCATGATGTACATGCACGATTTCCAAGGCAAATGCCTGCCGTATGACATCACCGGCAAAGGTCTTCTGTGGATGGGGAAATTGATTGATTACCACGGCGAAGTCCAAACCGTTCGTCTTTGTCCCGTGGCCACGGAGATTGATGAAACGTCCACCAATGAATTCCGCTGGGGCACAGCCGACCGGGCCTGGAGCTGGCACTCAACGGATCCGCAAAAGGATTGGTCGGGAAGTTATTGTTTCAATGGCTGGTTATATTCCAATTTAACGAACCGCTCGGGAAACATGCCGGAGGAGGATGCGGTGAATTTGTTCATGGGAGAGTCCACCATCGAGCATCCCAGTGAAACGCCGGTTTTTGGCGATAGTGTATGGGTGGATTGTTGGCCGAAAATGGAGGATCCGCCAGCAGCGGATTTATACCACGGAACGCACGGCGGGGGGTTCAATGGAAAAATAGGCCGCCTGACCATTCCCCGGCACGGTGGTTTCATTGCGGCCAAAGCGCCTCGCAGCTTTGACATGGATCAACCACTGCCCGGCGCCATAAGCATCGCCTGTTTCGACGGACATGTGGAATTGTCCAAACTTGATAATCTCTGGAATTTCTACTGGCACCGAAACTGGGTTCCAGGCGCGCGGCCAAATTGAAGTTAACCACCGGGATTCCGTAGGCGGCTCACTGGATTAATTGAGCGTGCCATTGAATATGAAAATGCAGAGTGTAATTGCCGGGCTTCGTAAAAAAGCCCCACCCCTTTGGCGGCGAACTCGGTTTTTGTTTTCTGGCGCCGGCCTGGTCGGAACCGTGATCGTGCTCGTGGCGGCTCGCCTCCTTTGGCTGCAAATGCTTCGCCCGGCGCATTTTAAAGAAATAACAAACGCCTACGGCGCGGACAGCCTGTTTTTTGGAACGCCTCAAGTAAACCACGCCGGCAACCGCTTCACCGTCGTCAAAACCGACGCCATCGGTTATGGGTTGTTCCTCTGCGACACCGATACCGGGCGGGCCCAGATTTTGTGCGATGAAGACGGACTCTATAAGGACCACGATTCTCCGGACATCAATGCACTACCCTGGGCGCCAGACGATAAATTGTTCCTTTACACGCTTAGCAATAAACTGGTGATTTGTTCGGCGGAAACGCACGAGTCTTTCGGGGAACTGCCGGTTGACACCAATTCCATCACCGCTGTGGCCTGGCTGACGCCGCTGAGATTCGCCTATGTAAGCCATCAAACAAATCTTTGGGAGGTGCAAAAGCAGGCGAATGGGCAATGGGAACGGCGCGTGGTATGCAATCGGATGAGCCCCTTATCCTCACTGACCATGGTAAGCGACGATACCGTGGCCTGGCTGGAGGACAATCTTTTATGCAAGGCGAACGTCCTCGGCGAAGCGCCGAAAAAAAATAATGACGGGGCGGTGACATCCGTTGTTGATACCACTGCCCCTTTCACCAACAGCCTGAAACTTTGGCTGGACACATCCACATTAAAACTTCCAGATCAATCGGCGGTGACCCATCTGTCGGACTTAAGTCCGAGCAAAAACGACGCCCTCGAAAACGGGAACCCTCCGGTTTATAACGGGCCCAACAACACTCACGCGCTGAACGGAAAGGGGACCATTCATTTCTCCTCCGCAGAATCGATTACCAATGCGATGGGATTGGCGACTCGCTCCGCGGTTCCGATCTCCGGGGCTTCACCGCGTACCGTTTTCGTGGTCATGCGGCATGACAATTCCAGGAAGTCGATGATGGTGAGCATGGGAGAGCCACGGGTGAAAGGTTCCCTGTTTTCCATCGAACTGACCAATTCGCTTTATCTTCCCACCGGGTGGAAAGGGGCCGACAATCGAATCAAATTCTCCTCCACCAGTTGGAATATTTTTACCGCGATGTATGACGGCATTGCGGAAAGCGGCTACGTGAATGGTTCCCTGCGAGGCACCACGCAAAATCGGCTCAACACCGCGGAAAAAACCGTCCAGGTCGGACTGCGCACCGCCGGCCCCGACGGAAAAAATGCCAAAGGCGCCGACGGTGATTTTGCCGAACTCCTGATTTACGATCGCGCGCTCAACAGCGAGGAACGAAGGCGGGTTGAAGATTACCTTGGCATGAAGTGGTTTGGACACGTAAGCCAGTCGTCCGGACCGGACGCGTTTGTCTGGTTCGAACCCGGCGTGACGGGCCTGACGAATTTCAATTACTCGAAAGACACCGGACAATTCACGCTCTGCCGCTCGGACGGCAGGCACAGCACCGTCTCGCGCTTCGATCCCAATGGAGACCATATCTCGAATATTTTCAGCGGAGGAGTTTTCCTGGGCTTACAGACGCTGAGCGATCAAGGATACGCCTATTGGACTCGCGATCTGAAAAAGGGTCACGTGGTATTTACGGACGCATCCGGCAAGGAAAGCTCGCGTTTGTTGCAGGGATCGGATCTCCGGTGGTTTCAATGCCTGCCCGACGGGAAGAAATTGTTGGTTTTGGGAACCGTTTCCAACGAGCCCTCGGCGGGAGTGTGGGAATACGATCTCGCATCCAAAAAATTATCGGCGGTGGTGCCTTATTCAGACTACCCGTCCCCTTTTGCAAAAAATATTTCATCATTCGACAAGGTCATTCCGTCCCCCAGCAAAGGCACCAATCTCACCTGCGCCGTTTTCCGGCCCGCGAATTTTAATCCGCACAGAAAGTACCCTCTGGTCATCGGAGACACGCGCTTTATCGTGGCCCTCAACGGCGTACATGGCCGGCAATGGGTGCCGTGTGTGGCCGCGGGCGGCGCTTACGTTGTCATTGTGGAACGACGCGGTTGGTGGATTGGAATTGATGATTGGGGAAAGGACGTCCTGACCGCCTACGACGCCTTGAAACAAGACCTGAATATCGACACCAGCCAGGTTTTCCTCTTTGGCTCCAGCGCTGAAACCCAGCACATGGGCGAATTGATGACAAAATCTCCCCAGCTTTGGAAAGGCGTTATTCTGCTCAATCCCGCCGGAGTTCCTGAATGGAATGGCGCACCCTTTTTTCAGTCGCGTCCGAAAATTTTGATCAGCGCGGGAACGGATGAAAACAACGAGAACGAACTTAAAAGGTATCAGCAGGAGGCTCTTACTCATGGCGTCCAGGTGGAATATGTCCTGCATGCCGGGGAAGGGCATCATCTGGTGGGCAATGTCGCCCAGCTCGAACGGACCCGCGCCATCATGAACTTCATTTTCAAACAATGACTGCGGAAAACAACCGGCTTCAATTTTTCGTGAATTCAGCGGGCGCAATCCTGCTGGTCGCCGCGCTGGACCGTTTTTTGGTGGCGGCGGGACACGCACAGGTGCTTTCACTGCCTGACCTCACCATCGGCCTCCCCCTCCGGCAGGCTGTTCTTATCACCGGCGGATTGGAAATGTCGGTGGCACTCATTTGCCTCTGGGGCAGACGCCGCACTTTGCAGCTCGCATGGCTGGCCTGGCTCGTCACTGTCTTTTTGATTTATTACTTTGGGATTTTTTGGAACCATGCACGTCCACAAACCTCCTGCATCGGCAGCCTTACCGACCCCCTTCGGATTTCCCGCGGGCTGACCGGCATGATGGTTGCGATAGTTCCGTTCTACCTGGTGCTGGGCAGCTACTTTTCTCTCCTTTGGTTATGGTTGAAACCCCGGCTGTCACGCACCCGCCAGACCGGATTTTCAAAAATGTCCTGTCCTTCCTGTGGCAGCCACATTCAATTTGCGCTGGAAAATAGCGGCCGGCAAATCCCCTGCCCAAGATGCCAGACCGTTATTAGCCTTCGGAAATCCGATAACTTCAAAATCTCCTGCTATTTCTGCCAGGGACATATCGAATTTCCGGCGCACGCTGTCGGCCATCAAATGGCGTGCCCGCACTGTAAAATGGACATCACGTTAAAAGCCCCTGCATGAATACCCGCCTTAAACATGTAAAAAACTGGACCGAACTCGCAAAAGAATCAAATTGGTCGGCCGGGAAACTGGCTGAAGTGTGCGGCGTCTCGCTGCGAACCCTCCAAAGGCATTTTTTGGCTAACGTCGGGGTCAGCCCTAAGGCGTGGTTGGCGGAGCAGCGGCAGCGCCAGGCCGCCGAGCTACTGCGCAAGGGCGTGTCAGTTAAGGAAACCTCGATCGAACTAGGCTACAAACAGCCGACTAACTTCACACGCAAATATAAAAGCCATTGGGGCGTCTGTCCTTCACTCATACAAGCATCTGGACAAATACTTAATGCACAAGTAACAGCGTATAACAACACACAGGCGGCGGCCGCTGCCGCCAAGCAGAGGCAGTTGAATGCGTGTGGTGGTGGCCAATTCTTGAAGGTCTTTATCGTAGTTTTGCAGTGTATATTGACGCATTATTCGCACCTCTGATTACTGTGAACGCTAGGCTTGCTGTTTTATTGGTTTGTGTTACGGGCGTATTCAGAGCGAATGCCGGCCCCGCTACAAATGACATTCGTGATTCTGCCTCTGAGGTTTCACTCAGCTCGCCTGCCTCCAATAATAGCGTGTCGCGGAATACAAATGGCACGAACGTTTTCGTCTCCTCCACAACGAATGATGCTCGCGAGGCTTTTCTAAAGCACGTGGTCGAGGATACCGAGCGGAAATTGGAGAACACAAACCTGGATGTGAGATTGCGACCGCGTATTGAAGCCGAGTTAAGACAACATCGGATGGAGTTGACCAACTACCAGCAACAACAAAAAGAACGAGTTGAGGAGAACCGTAATTTTCAAGACGCCTTGCGGGCGAACCCGCGCACAGCGTGGACCAATATGCCCGATCCAATGGAGCATACTTTGAAGGCCGATATCAGCAGATATGAAGCCGAATTGAGTGATCCGGCCCTGCCGCAAAATGTCCGAGAGGCAGACGAAAGATCGCTCGCTGTTTCCAAGCAACAACTTGGCGAGCATACTACGAATGCCCAGTTGTGGGCGAATCTGATGCTGGCACAGCAGAATAACGACCGTGCGCAGGTGGACGAGGCAAAAAAGCAGTTGGCGAGTTTTTTGGCCAAAAGATTGGGAGATGTTCAAGGGAAAAAATACCCGACCAATCTGAGCTACGATGCCGTAGTCGCACTATACGGACAGGCATCCGGGGGCGGATCAATGGTTGATCGCCGCAAGCACGTTCTTTTTGCGCTTATCTTGGCTGCGCTTTTGCCACTGACCATTTTTTCCTATAGAGCCCTGCGTCAGCGAAAAAATTAAATGGATACCGCAACTTGTCGTCGGAAGGATTGCGCGCAAACAATCCCCGGCCAATCGCGCTTCGGCTTTTCATCTATTCAGTGGGAACGCTGTTATTGATGACCGCGGCGGCCAAACTCGTCAGCGCCCACGGCACCGCCCGAATCCTGCAAAATGAAGACCCCATTCTGAAAATTTCATTCCAACGGCTTTTTCAGATCGTTGGTTCGCTCGAGTTGGTCGTCGCCTTGTTTTGTTATTTCGGAAGATGGCCGAGACTTCAAACCGCTTTGGTCGGCTGGCTCGCAACAAGTTTTCTCATCTATCGCATCGGCTTGAATTGGGTCGGCTATAACAAGCCCGGCAGTTGCCTTGGCAATCTCACGGATGCCTTGCATGTTGCGCCTCAGACTGCGGATACGATCATGAAAATCGTTCTAGTTTATCTGCTTGTCGGCAGTTACGCGAGCTTGTGTTGGCTGTGGAAAAAACCCCGGTCGTGGCAGGGTGATTTGCTTTGGTGGTGAAAAACGAAAGCCTGCTCATGGAAGAGCTTTGAAGAATGACTTGAGAAAACTCTATTCCTGCGATGCAATCCGCAAAAGCCGTGAACGCTTTTAAGACAAATTCGGACACATTTTAAGGCAGCGTCAATGCAGATTTTATAATCCAATCACTTCCCCCGTCGCCTGATATCACTTTTTCTCGTGTACGCATGGCATTGTAGGTAGATATACCTAATTTACCGAGCACTTGGCGTCGCGGTTGCTTCTGTGACCCGCGGTGGCAACGGAGTTACAAAATTTGGACTTATTATTCCCGAAGGAATACTTGCGGGCGGCCCTGATGGTTTCGCTCTTGAGTGTTTGGGTCCTGGTCGCGCTCTTCTATTATCTCAATCGCTTCACCAAGCGGGAGTATTTCACCGTCTGGACGGCGGCATGGCTATTCTACGCCCTCTGGCTCACACTGGGGCTCACCGAACAAAAAGCGGATGCCGGCAGCGCTGTTTTTGCCATCAAACAATGTTGCGTGGCGGTTTCAGCGGTTTTCCTCTTGTGGGGCAGCCTGTGTTTTCTTGGGCTGCCAGTGCCGCAACGATTGTTCGGGTTATTCATGGCATTTCTGGCGATGTGGGTGGTCGTCAGCCCGCAAGTCATCACGAGCCCATTGGCTCTGCAATTGCCCGTGTTCATCCTGCTCGGCATCGGCAGCGCATTTGCCGGCGCCTGTTTCCATCGCATGCGCAAAAAAATGCCGTACATTGGGTCCGGAATGTTGGCCGGCGGATTTCTTTTGTGGGGCGCCTACCTTGCGAGCTACCCATTTTGCCAGCAGTATGAAAATCTTTATAGCGCCGGCTTTTTTTCCGCCGCCGTTTTGCAACTCTTTATTGCAGTCAGTATGATCGTTCTAGTCCTTGAGGAAGTGCGTTATCACGCGGAAAAAATCCAACGGGAGATTCAGGAAATCCGCTCGGAAAAGGAAGCACTCCAACTCAAAGTCATCACCGCGCAGGAGGAATGCCGCAGTTTGTATGACGAAGTCCGCCTTAGCGAGGGCATCAAGCGCGCCTATGAGGAATTGCGCCGCACGCAGGAAGTCGTTGTGCAACAGGAACGTCTCCGCGCCCTTGGCCAGATGGCGAGTGGCGTGGCGCATGATGTCAACAACGCCCTCACGCCTATCGTCGGTTATTCCGATTTGCTGACCTGCCTGGTGCCTTCCATGCCCGAGCCCGCCGTGCGCGCTTTGACCGTCATTAAAAAATCCGGCGAAGACATCGCGCGCATCGTGGCGCGCATGCGCGAATTCTATCGCCGCCGCGACAGCTCGGAACAACTAAGCTGGGTGGATATGAACCAGCTCGTCGAAGAGGTCATTGAGCTCACCCGGCCGCGTTGGCGCGACCTCTCGCAGCGCCAGGGAATTTCCATCAACATCGAACGCAACCTGGCGGCCAGCCTACCATTGCTATTGGGCGACCCCGCCGAAATTCGCGAGGCCTTTACCAACTTAATCTTCAACGCCGTGGACGCGCTTCCGACCGGCGGAAATATCACGTTTGTGACTCGAGCAGTCGCCGGCGTTGTTTCCAAAAAGACCGGCCAGCCCTCGGCGCAAATCCAGGTGGAAGTTCGCGACAACGGCCTCGGCATGGATGAAAAGACCCGCCAGCGCTGTCTCGAACCGTTTTTCTCCACCAAAGCCAAACACGGCGGCACTGGCCTGGGCCTCGCCATGGTCTACGGAATGATCCAACGCCACGAAGGCGCCATCGCCATCAACAGCACCCCTGGCAAAGGTACTGCGTTCGAATTGACCTTTCCCATTCGCGAGCAAATTGTTCCCGCCGCTCCCCAGAACGGGCTTCGCGTCAACAAACCGCGCTCGCTCCATGTGCTTTGCATCGACGACGAAGCCGTCATACGTGAAATTCTCAACGACAGCCTACAAAACTTCAGCCATCGCGTTACCGTGGCGTCCTCCGGCAAGGACGGCATCGAACTCTTCCGCGCCGCCCTGCGCCAAAAGCAGCCCTATCAGGCAGTAATCACGGATCTAGGAATGCCGGAAATGGACGGCCATCAGGTCGCGCGTATCATCAAAGCCGAATCCCCAAAGACCCCCATCATCATGCTCACGGGATGGGGCGCGATCATGAAGGAAGAGGGTGAAACCGCTCCGGAAGTCGACGCCATCATCGCCAAACCCGCGCGCATCGATGAGTTAAACAATCTCCTCCTCGAAACCGCCGACCGCGTCGCATTGAGCGAATAGGTGAACCCCGGGAAATTGGTTCAACAAAGATATCTACGATTTTTTACCCATCAACGTTGGTCGCGTCTTAATTTTAAGAAGGTGCAACGTTTAATTTCCAGTCTCGACGGCTGAATTTGTAAGCTTTCACCCCAAAAAAAGTCAGCCAGGCCGTTCATAGGCCTGGCTGATTTCAAACGTCTTCCAGAGAGCGGGCCATCAAATGCGCCGTCCCTGGATAACTCGGACCAGAATGGCGACGATCGCCACGACGAGCAGGATATTGATGAATCCGCCGAGCGTGTAGGAACTCACCATTCCCAGCAGCCATAATATCAACAGGATGACGGCTAATGTGGTAAGTAAATCCATAACGCTCCTTAATCTTTAACCGTGATATTGTTTTCGAGGTCCTTGACACCCTCAACGCCCTTGGCGATTTCACCCGCCCGGTTTTTGGCGTCGCGCGAATCCGCGAATCCACTCAATTGCACCGTGCCTTTGAACGTTGAGACCTTCACGTCCTCGAACTTGTATTGCGGATCACTGTGCAGCGCTTTTTTAACCCGCGCCGTCGTTGAAGTGTCGTCAATGCCTTCGCCTGTGCTCTCATGATAACGGTCGCCCGCGCAGCCGGAAGCAAGCATGCTGACGGCCAATGGCATGATTCCGATGCTGAGAATGGAAACGGCGACACCGACATTTCGTTTAATGACTTGTAGTTTTTTCATGGTTTATTTCGGAGTTTGTGAATTCATTTTGCAAAAAGCCGGGGTGGTACGGTATGGGGTGGCCTGCCCAAAACGATTAGAATGTTTTTTCCTGGAAAGGGGGGAATCCTATTTACCTAATAATTCGTCGAAAACGAACTTCGCCTCGCCCGAGAGGCAAAACAGATGCACCTCTGAACTGCCTTACGCCGATTCCTTCTCCGCATCCACTGCGATCTCCGCCGGGTAATCCGGATGATGCGAATGCGCCGTGATCGCTTCCCAAATCGTCGCGCGCAAACCCCGCTACCGCGGCGCACGCCGCTTCATATTATCAATCGCGGGTTCCCGGATGAATACAAACACCAGCATGATTAGAAAAAGTGTCCCCAGCATCA
>Ga0265338_10010186_pt1 | contig 11080 bp, 11 predicted proteins | sample 42126metaG_FD_193579 | JGI IMG/M metagenome (GOLD analysis project Ga0265338, IMG submission 193579) | Rhizosphere microbial communities from Carex aquatilis grown in University of Washington, Seatle, WA, United States - 4-21-26 metaG | ecosystem: Host-associated > Plants > Roots > Rhizosphere... | reverse complement strand
TCGACGGCGGTGCTACGGTGCAGCAAGATATGCAGCGCGTTCGGGAACTAGATACCACCTCGGGCGGTCACCTCTATAGTGCGGCTGTTTCTGCGTCCCGGCCGAGAGGGGATTATACCACCCGGGTTATTCCGAGCTACGACGGAGTTGCCGTTCCTTTAGAAGCTGCACAAATCCTGTGGCAGCGGTGAACCGGCTAACGGAAGATGAAACAAAAAACAAAACAATTGCGATTACCTAACATCGTTTGTTGATAGAAGTGCATTCAACACGAAATGTAAAAAAGAGAGAAATATGAAAACGGATCATGAGTTCAATCCAACAGTCACACTGAGTCGGCTGTTATTCGCCTATAGGACCTGCCAGCGCGCTAACAAGGAATCATGTTCATGACTCGACACAACATCCCGTTAGGTAAGATTCTTGGGATCGAGATTGGTTTGGATTACTCATGGTTCGTGATCTTCGCGTTCCTTACTTGGATGCTGGCGGTGACTTACTATCCCGCCCAGTACAAAAACTGGTCCCACTTTTTGTACTGGTACATGGGCGCAACGACGGCTTTGATGCTCTTTGTGAGTGTGCTCCTTCATGAACTGGGGCATTCTGTTGTAGCGCTACAGTACAAAGTTCCGGTGCAAAGCATAACGCTTTTCCTCTTCGGGGGTGTCGCTCAGATTGGGGCGGAATCACCCAGTCCGATTGCCGAGTTTCTCATTGCTATCGCTGGGCCGCTCGTGAGTCTTATCCTCACGGTAATTTTCTGCATCGTTCAGCCTCTGGTGGCTGGGGTGGAACCCCTTTTGGGTCTGGCAAAGTACCTGGCCTGCATTAATATAGCGCTAGTACTGTTCAACCTGATCCCCGGATATCCACTCGACGGCGGTCGTGTGTTCCGGGCTATCGTATGGGCGATCACGGGAAATATGCGCCGGGCGACCTTCATCGCGGCAAACGTCGGCCGGTTCTTTGCCTTCATGCTGATCTTCGTCGGCGCCTGGCAGATGTTCACAGGAAATTTTGGCGGAGGTATCTGGGTCGCGTTCATCGGCTGGTTCCTCGACAACGCTGCTTCCGCGCAAGTGCAGCAAGAGATGTTTCAAGGTTTGCTTGCAGGCCACAAGGTTTCGCAGGCCATGAGCACTCATTGCCCCGTCGTGTCCGCAGATTTGACCCTGCAAGAGTTAGTCGACGATCACATCCTCACGAGCGGGCAGAGGTGTTATCTCGTCAGGCGAGGAGAAGATACTGTTGGTTTGATGACGCTGCATCGGCTCAAGGAAGTGCCGCGCACCGAATGGAAAAGGACGAGCGCTGCCCAGGTGATGCTTCCGCTGGAAAAGCTAAAACTCACCAGTCCGGACGCCGAACTCTCGGCTGCGTTGCAGAAGATGGACCGTGATGGAGTCAATCAGCTGCCAGTCATTAAAGACCAACATGTTACGGGCATGTTAAGCCGGGAGGATATTTTAACGTTCCTGCGCACGATCCGGGAACTGGGGATCCAACATGCATAATCGCGCCCGCTCTGAGACCACAATGAATCGCTCAAAAATAATTACGACCATTTTTTTGGATATCGGCGGCGTTCTGCTGACCGACGGATGGAGCCGCGGGGCCGGTAGATTGGCAGCCAAGACATTTCATCTGGATGTGGAAGACCTGAAAGATCGGCACAACCAGGCACTCGACACATATGAAAAAGGGAAGTTCACACTCGACGAATTTTTGGATCGGATGGTGTTTTACAAGAAACGCTCATTTAGTCGGGCACAGTTTCGGAAATTCATGTTCGCCCAGTCGAAAGCATATCCTAAAATGATCGAATTAATCCGACGCCTTAAGGCACGATATGATTTGAAGATTGTCGTAGTCAGCAACGAAGGGCGCGAGCTGAATGAGTATCGGATTCACAAGTTCAAGTTGGATGCATTCGTGGATGTCTTTATCTCCTCCTGCTACGTTCGTCTGCGAAAACCCGACGCCGAGATCTTTCGTGTTGCCCTCGACACTGTGCGGGTTCCGGCCGGCCAAGTACTCTACCTCGAAAACACTCAAATGTTCGTCGAGGTTGCTGAAGGTTTAGGGATTAGAGGTATTCTTCATACGGATTATAAATCGACATGCGTAAAACTGGCTTCGTTCGGATTACAGTATGATGGAGGAACCATCCATGAAGCCCGATGATTCACTCATCCTGACGATCAACGGCGGGTCATCGAGCATCAAGTTCGCTATGTATCATATTGGCGGGGCTCCAAACCGTTTGCTTCATGGGTCGATAGAGAGAATAGGGTTAAAAAACTCAGCGTTAACGTTCACCGACGCGGACAACAATCGAAAAGAAACGCTCAAGATCAGCGCTTCAGACCATCGGTCAGCCGTCGGGTTTCTAATTGATTGGCTTGAGCAGCTGGATAGTTTTTCTTCAATAAAAGCGGTTGGACACCGGGTTGTTCATGGTATGGAACATACTCGACCGGAACGCGTCACGCAGGAATTGTTGGATGAACTGCACCGGATCAGCCCGTACGATATGGATCACCTGCCAGCGGAGATCGAATTGATAGAAGCGTTGCGCCAACGCCATCCGAAACTTCCGCAGGTTGCATGTTTTGACACTGCGTTTCATTGCACGATGCCCCGCGTTGCTCAAGTGCTTCCGATTCCCCGGCGCTTCGATGCGGTCGGAATCCGCCGATACGGTTTTCACGGATTGTCGTATGCGTATCTCGTCGAAGAACTCGCTCGTGTTGCCGGCGAGAGAGCTGCACAAGGCCGCCTGATACTGGCTCACCTTGGGAATGGAGCGAGCCTGGCAGCAGTTCGCGCAAAAAAGAGCATTGACACCAGCATGGGATTTACGCCTGCTGGCGGGATACCGATGGGTACCAGGCCTGGAGACTTGGATCCAGGCGTCGCATGGTACATGATGAAGTCAGAGAATTTATCACCAAAGCAGTTTAATAGTCTAATCAATCACGATTCCGGCCTTCTCGGCATTTCTGAAACCAGTTCCGATATGCACGATCTTCTCGAAGCTGAAACGAAGGACGTGCGGGCAGCTGAGGCTGTCGCGTTGTTTTGCTATCAGGTCAAAAAATGGATCGGTGCATTTGCGGCGGCGTTAGGAGGAGTAGACACTCTTGTTTTTGCAGGCGGGATCGGCGAGAATGCGCCGCTCGTCCGTGCGCGTGTCTGTGAGGGAATGAGTTTCCTCGGCCTTGAATTGAGTGAGAAGCGCAATGCGGAAACAGCGGAGGTGATTTCTGAGGATAAAAGCCGGGTAACGGTTCGCGTCATACACACGGATGAGGAACTGATGATCGTTCGTTCGGTCAAGAGCATACTGAGCCCGCACTAACGAAGTTGAAGAGACAAACATCAATTAATAATCACAACTAACAACTCACGAAACCGACGATGCTGCATCCCAATCTTATACTACTCTATGTCAAAGATCCCGCAAAAAGCGCTGCTTTCTACGAGGATCTGTTGGGTTACGAACCGTTGGCATCATTTCCGACGTACGTTGCGTTTACCCTCGAAGGCGGCTTCACACTTGGTCTGTGGGCAGCACACAGGGTAAGTCCCCCTCCACCGGAAAGCGGCAGCCGCACTGAACTTGGTTTCATGGTCAAAGATGCGGCAGCCGTGGAATCCCTTCATCTCGATTGGAGCAAGCGAGGGATGACCATTGAAGTGAAACCGATGACTGACGTTTTCGGACGAACATTTGTCGCGCTGGATCCCGATGGGCACCGCCTTCGGGTCTGTACTCCTGACAAGTGATTCGTGGATTGGAATCTCCGACCGATGCGAGGAAACGTAGAAAACTAAATCATATCAGAAAAGAACAGCTGCGTGAAAAAATCGAAATCGACAACCAATGACCCTGTCTGCGGGATGATTGTGGACAAAGCAACCTCACCCCGCGCCGAAAGGGACGGGAAGACGTTTTACTTTTGTTGTGACAAATGCCGGGAAGAATTTTTATCGAAGCCGGCCGGGGCTGAGTTAGGAAACAGGTCTTGAGGCTGAACTTCGATGTGCCGCGTTCTCAGACTTAAATAACAAAGGATAATTGGTCATGAAGACAAAAACTCTCTCCCCTGAATTGCTCCGCAAGATGGATGCCTATTGGCGCGCCGCGAATTATCTGTCGGTCGGACAACTCTATCTCCATGACAATCCTTTACTTCGCCGGCCGCTGAAACTTGCGCACGTGAAGACGATGCTGCTCGGCCATTGGGGCACAACGCCAGGGCAAAATTTTATCTACGTGCACTTGAACCGCGTCATCAAGAAATACGACCTGGATATGTTCTACATCTCAGGTCCCGGCCACGGCGGGCCGGCCTTGGTAGGCAACACGTATCTCGAAGGTACTTATAGTGAAGTCTATCCGAACATCAGTCAGGACGAATCCGGTCTGGCAAAATTGTTCAAACAATTTTCCTTTCCCGGCGGGATTCCAAGCCATGTCTCGCCTGAATGTCCGGGGTCTATTCATGAAGGAGGCGAACTGGGGTATTCACTCAGCCACGCCTTCGGGGCGGCGTTCGACAATCCCGGTCTGATCGTCGCCTGCGTTATCGGCGACGGCGAAGCTGAAACGGGTCCGCTCGCCACGGCATGGCATTCAAACAAATTTCTCAATCCGATCAGCGATGGAGCCGTGCTGCCGATACTTCATCTCAACGGCTATAAAATAGCAAACCCAACCGTCTTGGCCCGCATCGAGCATGAAGAACTGGAACAATTTCTCCGAGGCTGCGGATGGACGCCGTATTTTGTGGAAGGTGATGATCCGGGAGAGATGCATCAACGTATGGCTGATGTTCTGGAACAGTCCATCGAGAGCATTCGTGAAATCCAAACCAACGCTCGGAGGAATAACGACACCACCCGGCCGCGATGGCCGATGATCGTCCTCAACTCGCCCAAGGGGTGGACCGGACCGAAAATGGTTGATGGCTTACAAATAGAAGGCACGTTCCGAGCCCATCAGATTCCATTGCTGGTAGATTCCGAACATCCCGAACATCTTATGCAGCTTGAAAGTTGGATGAAAAGCTATAAGCCGGATGAACTTTTTAATGAGGCTGGCAGTCTCATACCGGAGTTGGCAGACCTGGCTCCTAAAGGCGGCAGGCGGATGGGTTCTAATCCCCATGCCAACGGAGGATTGTTGCTGCAAGACCTGATCATGCCTGACTTTCACAATTACGCAGTGAATGTTCCGTCACCCGGGTCAGTTGAAGCTGCAGACACGCATGTGCTCGGAGAGTTTCTGCGCGATGTCATTACGCTAAATCGGGATCAAAGAAATTTCCGGATCTTCGGTCCCGATGAAACTCTTTCGAACCGGTTAAATGCTGTTTTCGATGTCACAAACAGGCAGTGGGAAGCCCGGACAAATGAAAACGATGAGTTCCTTTCGACCGAGGGACGCGTAATGGAAATGCTGAGCGAGCATCAGTGCGAAGGGTGGCTGGAGGGATATCTGCTCACGGGAAGGCACGGGTTGTTTAATTGCTATGAAGCGTTCATTCACATCGTCGACTCGATGTTCAACCAACATGCCAAGTGGCTGAAAATTAGCGCCGAATTGCCGTGGCGGCGAAAAATTGCTTCGCTTAATTACCTTCTCGCTTCGCATGTCTGGCAGCAGGCTCATAATGGTTTTACACATCAAGACCCCGGCTTCATCGATCATGTGGTGAACAAGAAAGCGTCAATTGTGCGCGTCTACCTTCCGCCCGACGCCAATTGCCTGCTGTCGGTTTGGGATCATTGTTTGAGGAGCCGGCATTACGTGAACGTCGTGATCGCAGGCAAATACGATGCGCCTCAATGGTTGACCATGGATGCCGCGATCGAACATTGCACGAAAGGGATTGGTGTATGGAAATGGGCGAGCAGCGATCGAGGTGCTGAACCGGATGTTGTGATGGCTTGCTGCGGCGATGTCCCAACACTCGAGACTCTCGCTGCTGTGTCTATTCTTCAGCAGTATCTTCGGGATCTAAAAATTCGCGTGATCAATGTTGTCGATCTGATGAAACTGCAGCCGAGTGCAGAACATCCGCATGGACTGAGCGATGAAGACTTCGATGCATTATTCACGAAGAATAAGCCAATCGTCTTCGCCTTTCACGGCTATCCCTGGCTGGTGCACCGGTTAACATACCGGCGGACCAACCACGAAAACATGCACGTTCGTGGCTATAAGGAAGAAGGCACCATTACAACGTATTTCGACATGACGGTACTCAACGATCTCGACCGGTTCCACTTGGTGCAAGACGTGATTCATCGGCTGCCGGGGTTGGGGGCGGCTGGCGCGTCGTTAAAACGAATTGTCCAGGATAAACTGATCGAGCACAAGGAGTATATCGACAAGCACGGTGAAGACATGCCGGAAATCCGGAATTGGAAATGGAGTGATCACAACTGAAAAGGCAAAGTCTGAAGTACAGAGCAAAGCAAGGCCAGATGCATGTTGTCGCGAAAATCTTGCGACGATAGAAAAAGTTGTCAAGAATCTATCAACCCGCAATGCCTGCGGCTTAGTGAAGAAGGAAGAACACATATTATGAAACCGATGAGCGACAAGCCCAATACTATTCAGGGATCGATTTCCAATCCCCCGCCGAAAGCGGAGAACAAAAATGAAGCGCCGGCGGACGACCGAAGTGAAGCCGAAACGCAAGAACAACTCACAGAAGCGGGGCCAAACGAAATTGAGGGAAGGGCCACCAATCCCTTCCAGAAGATCCTCGATAGTCTGTGGGGTCCAATTCGTGGATGACTTTAAAGAGCGATGGAACGGGGAATTGAAGATGAAATCAAGAAAGCAATGAACAATGTCATCCGCACCGTGTGTGACGCGTTTGGGTCGCAGCGGTGCTGATGATTGCAGGCATGATCGTCTCATTGATGAGCGATGACTTGGCGTGCAGTATCGTATCCGGTCAGCTTTCGGAAAATAGCGGAACCCAAAGCACGGAGAATTCAAGATACATTATGTTCGTGAAATTGCATTTGTCTTTTCTCAAACTCTCGTTCGCGACAACTACAATGCCGCGATGAAGAAATATCAGCATGACATCATTGTTCTAAAAGTGTAAGGTATGATAGAAGAAAAACCCTCACATCACAATTTGGGCGTGATGAATATCAATGCACCGAAATATCCTAGGCTTTTGGCCGCCGCTAAAAAGCTCGAACTGCCGATGCTGCTTCTCAGTTTTATCTGGTTCTGCATCCTCATCACCGAGCTCGCCTATGGCGCGACCACGGCGCTTTCAGATATTGGCACAGGTATTTGGATTGTGTTTATTTTCTATTTCGCCGCGCGCCTGGTGACCGTCGGCAATAGAATTTCATTTCTCAAAAAGAATTGGCTCTTTCTTTTGGCGATCCTCATTTCTGTGCTCCGATTTTTTCCCCTCTTGCAGCCTTTCCCGCTGGTGCGTGCGTTGACAGCAACCTTCGGCATGCAGGTGATTTGGATCTTTGCTTCGGCTGACCAGGCGATGCGCTCGCTTCGCCGCGCTCTCGGACGCCGCGGCGCCGGCTATGCGATCGCATTGACCTTTGTCGTGATCTTCGCCGGTGCAGCGGGCATACTCCATTTTGAGGGAATCTCCGATAATCCAGAAAGTATCCACACGTATCCGAGAGCTCTCTGGTGGACGGCTATGCAGATGACAAACATAGGCTCGGCCTATTCGATAAAGACACCGGGCGGGCGCATTCTCTGCCTTGGCATCTCAGTCTACGCAGCAGGGATGTTTGGCTATCTCACCGCCCTTTTTGCAACATTCCTCATCGATCGCGATGCGAAAGATCTAAAACCAGAGATTGCACGTCAGAAGTCGATTCAAGATATCCAAGATGAGATCATTAAGTTACGCCATTTGATAGAAGAGGTCTTGCCCCATCTTTCTGACAAGACCTGAGCATAGAGAGAGATCTTATTCGGAAATTCGAAGACTTGAGTTGTTAATGATTTCGCAACAGTGTGATAAATAAAATCTGATCGGAAGAAACACGCAAAACATGGCAACCATATTGAACATCGGTGAAGTTGTCTCCGTTCGCGGCAGTGTCGTTGACATTCGGTTCGATGCACACTTGCCACCTATCTACACTTTGCTGCATGCAAATGAAGGAAAAATTGTCATCGAGGTCCTGGCTCAACTTGACGCGCATCGTGTCCGTGGAATCGCACTGACCCCAACCCAAGGACTCGCCCGCGGCACAGCGGTAGAGGATACGGGCGGGCCGTTGAAGGCGCCGGTCGGCAAAGGAATTCTCTCTCGAATGTTCGATGTGTTCGGAAACGCCATCGACCGTCAGGCTGCGCCGACGGATGTCCAATGGCGGACAGTCCATCGAGCCCCGCCGCCGCTGGCACGTCGTTCCACAAAATCCGAGATCTTCGAGACGGGAATCAAGGTGATCGATGTGTTGATGCCGCTTGAGCGCGGCGGCAAGGCAGGTTTGTTCGGCGGAGCGGGCGTAGGGAAGACGGTACTGCTTGCCGAAATGATTCACAATATGCTCGGACACCAGGAGGGCGTAAGTATTTTTTGCGGGATAGGGGAACGGTGCCGTGAAGGCGAAGAACTTTACCGTGACATGAAGGAAGCGGGCGTACTGCAGAACATGGTAATGGTGTTCGGGCAGATGAATGAGCCGCCCGGCAGCAGGTTCCGCGTGGGACATGCTGCCCTGACGATGGCGGAGTACTTTCGGGATGACGAGCATCGCGACGTACTGCTGCTCGTCGATAATATTTTTCGCTTCATCCAGGCCGGCATGGAAGTCTCCGGGTTGATCGGACAGATGCCCTCGCGTTTAGGCTATCAGCCGACGATGGGAACGGAATTGTCGCGGCTCGAGGAACGCATCGCTAACACCGATGCCGGAGCGATCACCTCCATTCAGGCGGTATATGTGCCGGCGGATGATTTAACCGACCCCGCCGCAGTGCACACGTTCTCACATCTTTCGGCGTCCATTGTCCTTTCGCGCAAGCGGGCGAGTGAGGGACTGTATCCGGCCATCGATCTGCTGCAATCCAGTTCCAAAATGGCTACGTCCGGAATTGTCGGTAAGCGACATTATCTCCTGGCGCAGGAAATCAGAAAGACACTCGCGCAATACGAAGATCTCAAGGACGTCATTGCCATGCTCGGCTTGGAGCAGCTATCGCCGGACGACCGCAAAGTAGTGGCGCGCGCCAGAAGGCTGGAGCGATTCCTCACGCAGCCGTTTTTCGCCACCGAACAGTTCAGCGGGATTAAGGGAAAACTGGTCAGCTTGAAAGACTCACTTGACGGCTGCGAACGCATCCTGCGGGATGAATTCAAAGACTATCCGGAAAGTGCGCTCTATATGATCGGGGCAATTGACGAGGCGAAGAAAAAGGCCCCGCAGAATAAGCCAGAAGCCAGCACTGATGCGAAAACTGCGGCTGATGCCAAGCCCAAGGGTAAACCTGAACCGCTCACGAAATCCGAGCCCAAGCACGAAGCCAACGCTGAGCAGAAGCTTGACCAGAAACCTAAACCGGAGGTCGAACATGCAGCCGGCACTCATGCATCTTAAAGTTCTTCTTCCGTTCCAAGTCTTTGCCGAGAAGAACGGCGTTACGCGCATCGTTGCGGAGACCATGAAAGGCTCGTTCGGACTTTTGCCGCATCGGCTGGACTGCGTCGCTGCGCTCGTCCCTGGAATTCTGACGTATGAAAACGAAACGGAAGGAGAGGTTTACGTGGCCGTCGATGAAGGAGTGCTCGTCAAGACCGGCATGGACGTGTTCGTTTCCGTCCGCAACGCGATCGGCGGGACCGACCTCGGCCAACTGCGTGAGGCGGTGGACCGTGAATTCTTGAACCTTAACGACCGGGAGGAGAATGTCCGCTCGGTAATGGCAAAAATGGAGAGCGGATTCATCAGTCGCTTAGCGGAGTTTCATCATGAATGAAGAACCGGAAGTTGAAGCAGAGAAGAACCGTACTACGTTCGGCCGAGACGTGGGCGCCAAGGCAGCTCGCAAGCTAAAGGCCCAGCGCTCCACGCGAGGTGTCTGGTTTGGATTGGGCATGATGGGGCTTATCGGCTGGTCGGTTGTCGTACCGACGCTGCTTGGTGCGGCGCTCGGTATCTGGCTGGACGATCACCATCCGGGAAACCATTCCTGGACCCTAACGCTGCTATTCATCGGCCTGGTTGTAGGTTGTTTGAATGCCTGGCATTGGGTGGCCAAGGAAGAGCTCGAAATGAGAGATGAAAGCGAGGATAAGAATGAATGAAACGTTGAGCCTGGTGCTCTCATTTGCAGCCGGCATAATGCTCGGCATAATGTTCTTCGGCGCTCTTTGGTGGACGGTTCAGAAAGTAATTTCATCCAAGCGGTCCGCGCGTTGGGTTTTCTGCAGTCTCTTGTTTCGGATGAGCATTGCGCTGGCTGGTTTCTATTTTGTCGCACATGGTCATTGGGAACGACTGCTGATGTGTTTCCTCGGATTTGTTGTGGCGCGTCCAATCGTGATGAGATTCAGCCATGCGGCTGAAGAGTCAAATCACTTAGCACAGGAGAGCAGCCATGCATCTTAGCACCGACGAGATGATCTTCTGGCAGCACGGGATTTTTAAACTCAACGGCACTATTCTGTTTACGTGGGGACTGATGATCGTGCTGGCGGTCGGTTCAAAAATCATCACGCGCAAACTTTCCACCGGGCTCACAAATTCCCGCTGGCAGAACCTCGTAGAAATCATCGTCACGAGCATCGAGAAACAAATTGAAGAAGTAGGCCTGAGTCAGCCGCAGAAATATCTCGGCTTTCTGGGGACACTCTTTCTGTTTCTCGCCACAGCGAGCATCTGCACTGTTATTCCAGGCTACGAGCCCCCGACCGGATCGCTTTCAACCACAGCTGCTCTGGCGCTGTGCGTATTCGTCGCAGTACCATTCTATGGGATTGAAGAGCAAGGGATAGGCAGCTATCTCAAGTCCTATATGAAACCGACGATCGTCATGCTTCCTTTCAATATCATCAGC
>Ga0265338_10010185_pt1 | contig 11081 bp, 23 predicted proteins | sample 42126metaG_FD_193579 | JGI IMG/M metagenome (GOLD analysis project Ga0265338, IMG submission 193579) | Rhizosphere microbial communities from Carex aquatilis grown in University of Washington, Seatle, WA, United States - 4-21-26 metaG | ecosystem: Host-associated > Plants > Roots > Rhizosphere... | reverse complement strand
TGTCGGTTCAATATGAGGGTTCATTTCCGTTATAAAAACTTATAGACAAGGCAGAAAGCAAGGAATATTGTAATTTCGTGACGCCGAGATAGGCGTCTAATATGATATCGAATTAGAATGTTAGGCGGCATTACGCGTATGTTACAAAAGCAAGCTAGAGCTGTTCCATTTGACATTGGCTTCAAGCCGGAGGCTGGAGTTTCTGGTCCGGTTTTGTTGCAGACCGACGACGATGCTTTTCTTACTTTCAACGCTGTCCACATGACTTCGGACGGCAAGCGCGGCACGGCAGGCACAGGCGTCATAGAGTTAGAAGGATGCTATATTACCAAGTTTGGCTATCCAAATGATGAGGGATTAGGTGGGCATCCACTTTACAAGCACGGTTTAGGATTTTACGACGTTTTTGAGGTTTTAGATTCGTCATGGATTCAGCAGATGACCGAGCAGCGGCACTTTATTTTCACTTTTCACGACAGCACATTTGAGTGTGTTGCCAACAGCCTCCGGGCTACATTGAGCACCGAGCCTTATGAGCAGATATTCAGACAGATTACACAGAGAGTATTCCACCATGCCGCCTAACAAGTCGCCGGAGCCAACCGCCGTTGGCGCTGTCAGTTCCGCTATCGCGGTTCACGTCGCGAGTCGGCGGTGGCTCAGCTTTTTTCGTTAGGCCACTTCGCGCACTATGAGCCAAGAGATTGAGACGGCACAGTTGCAGGCCACGGTTTTGATTGGCGGCGTCGAGCGTCCGCGAGTTCGCTACGGCGAGGAAGCGGACGATTGGGGAGCAGACCGGCAGCCATGCCATGATTGCGGAGTTATCAAAGGTCAGTTTCATGTTTTTGGTTGCGATGTTGAGCGTTGTCCGGTTTGCAGAGGTCAGTTAGCATTTTGTGAGTGCGATGATTGATATGATTGACCAGTGGCCTAACAAGTCGCCGGAGCCAACGCCTATTGGCGCTGTCAGTTCCGCTATCGCGGTCCACGTCGCAGATACGGCGTGGCTCAGCTTTTTTCGTTAGGCCGAAAGGCCCCCATGACACTAAATGCCATAAAGGATGAAGGGAACGGCGTTGAGTTGCTTGCTCCGTATTTTGAGGCGCTTCTGCCCGCATTTGAAGCGGGTGCCGACGAGATACGCATTGAGCCAGGCAGTCCAGGTTTGAAGCTGACCTTTGACGGTCGGAGTTTGACTGTGCCGTTACCTGATTCACCACCGTATTATGCGATGCAGGTTTTTTCTCGTATTCTCATTTTAGCTGGCATGAGCATCGCATTGGAGGGGGCAGAGCAGACAGGCATATTTAGGGCGAGATTCAATCGGCAGGTGTTGCAGATACATGTTACGAGCTATCGAGATGACAGTAAGTGGTATTTGATTTTTCGGCCTAACCAGTCGCCGGAGCCAACGCCGGTTGGCGCTTTCTGTTCCGCATTCGCGGTCAGCGCCGCAGTTCCGGCGTGGCTCAGCTTTTGTCGTTAGGCATCACTACGCCACACAAACGATTATGCCCGAATCACCGAACATCATTATCCACATTGATTGGAGCGGCCCACACACTATTGAGGATGTCGCACTATTAAATGGCCCGACAGATTTTGGTGTTTACCAGATTTACGGCACTCATCATGTTTATGGCAGTGACGTTCTACTTTATATTGGGCTTGCGGCCAAGCAGACGTTTGCTACACGCTTAACTCAACATGGATGGTGTTCTGGCACACCTGACCCCAAGCGAGTGTCTTATTATGTCGGACGCCTTTTCGGTTACGAAACGCCAGATGATGAGACTTGGTGCCGTCATATTGATTTTGCCGAGCGTCTTCTCATTCACGCTCATTCGCCAGCCAAGAATACGCAGAAGGAATTGGGCGGTTTAGAGCCTGACCTTTGGAATGTTCAAGTCGTAAACTGGCGGTGCTATCGAGATTTGTTGCCCGAAGTTACTGGTGCCAGATGGACAGGACGTTTTGATGATTTGGGTTATGACAAGCATTACAGCACAGACCACTTCAAGAAGCCATGAAGATTGAGATATTCGACGTGATGCCTAACAAGTCGCCGGAGCCAACCGCCGTTGGCGCTGTCAGTTCCGCTGTCGCGGTTCACGTCGCGAGTCGGCGGTGGCTCAGCTTTTTTCGTTAGGCCACAAGTAAGTCAGGACTATTACCGAGTTAGCTTGTGCGGCGGTGGTTTTGGTGATTCGATTTAGTTGCAGCATTGGATGGTTCAGTTTGCGGAGCGGATTTGAGATGTTGAGCGTCCAGTTTATCACGGCTCACGCCGCTTGTGTGCTTTGATCGTTGCGGCAGAAGACGGAGCGGATTGGTTCGCGGAGAGATATTTGAGTTATGACATCTTTGTGGCCTAACAAGTCGCCGGAGCCAACGCCTATTATCGCTCTCAGTTCCGCTATCGCGGCTCACGTCATTAATACGGCGTGGCTCAGCTTTTTTCGTTAGGTGTCCTTCGCGCACACCCATGAAACGCCATCTCTTTTATACACTCCTTGTGATCTTCGCCATCACAAGTCTTGTCACATTGCTCGGCGTTACAGGGATTATTCATATCGTTGACGGCTACCTTTGGCCTCTTGTTGGCGCGTTCTTGATAGAGTTGGCGGGCGCGATATTGGCGGTATTCAGGAGAGCAGAGTTTTTTGATGATCCATCGGAAAAAAACGTCCCCGTAGGATTCATACCCATACCACAACATGAGAGCGAGATAGCGCGTATTAACAGCGAACACGCGGCAGAGATATATCGCATTAAGAATCCACCCGCGAAAACAACAGACGAGATTCTGGCAGAGATAGCAAAGCGTAATTATGGCAAGTGATCCGACCATGACACCTAACAAGACGCCGGAGCCAACGGGCGTTGGCGCTGTCAGTAATCCGAGATGGTTTGCGTTGTGCATAGATTTTAGTCGCCCGTGGCTCAGCTTTTTTCGTTAGGTGTCATTCGCGTTTATATTTTATGGATGCCAAGCCGCCAGTTTATGAGCTTTACAGCAAAGGCAAAGACGCCGCTGACAAGTTCGATTATTTTGTCTGCACAGTCGCGGGCGCGATTTTTGCATACATCGTCCAGCATTATACGCCGAAGGTTTTGGCTTGGGACGCCGCCACGCTTGAGCCGGTTTCCCTTGTGCTTTTGGCTTTCTCGTTTTATTTCGGCATCAAGCGCATAGAGTTGGGTGCTACGATTATTCATATTGATAAGGATTTGACGCAGTTGATTCATCAGGGGAGCTTGGATGCGGCAGAGCAACTGAAGCCCGTTCTTGCTCATGCACAGGCAAAAAGCAAGAGCCGTTATATTTGGAGAGATAGATGTTTGCTCTACGGCTTTGGTGCCATTTTATTAGCCAAAGTCTTGCAGCCTTACGGCGCGGATTCTTCAGACCACGCCACCGCCACCGCGCAGCCAGCGCAGATTCAGTCGCCGTCAGCGCATCAAGTGACCATTCCCGTCGCCAGTCCACTACCGGTAGCATCACGAACAAACACATCAAAATAGGATTGACCATGACACCTAACAATGCGCCGGAGCCAACAGCCGTTATCGCTGTCAGTTCCGCTATCGCGGTCAACGTCCCAAGTCGGCTGTGGCTCAGCTTCATACGTTAGGTGTCATTCGCGTATCGCATGAATCAACTCGCCAAAGATGTAGCAGCAGACTTTCGCAAATCGTTAATATCGCAGATATTATCAGCGACAGGAGCAGCACTATGGTTATCAGCAGCGGCAGCGACATGGTTGGGTAAGCTTCTCGCATTATCAGAAGGCCAGTTATCTGAATTGCGATATTGGTTAGTGTTTGCAGGCGCGACTGGATTGATTCTAGCTGCTTGGTCACTTTACATTCACACTTTACGCAAGCTCCAGTCGGTTGAGAGAGATTTGGTTGAGTCCCGCAAGCGTCCGCCCGATTTTCTGGATGATTTTGACAATTCATTGGTTAGTAAGATTGGCCTTTGGAAGCATAAGACCAAAGGCGGGTTGTATTGTGGAAAATGCACGCCACTAAAGAAGATTGTGGCACAAGTAAGAGACGAGCTTCCGCGAGGATGGAGATGCACTGTTTGCAGCGAGTGGTTTCCGAACCCTGACCACCATGATCCACCGTCACCAGAGCCTTATCACGAGATTGGCCCAAATGACCCAGGATTCTTTTGAGACTATGACCATGACACCTAACAAGTCGCCGGAGCCAACCCGGATTGGCGCTGTCAGTTGTCCGCAGGGATTTCAGTGGTTTCATATCACAGGTTCCGGGTGGCTCAGCTTTTTTCGTTAGGCCACTTCACGCTTATGACATTAGCCGAAAAGACCGCGTTTCGCCGATTACTCGCTGATGCGGTGATTCAGATGCGTGCTTATTCCGGCCCAGCGAGTCAGCAGTCAGTTGAGGCGAGTCAGTCAGCTTTGCGTCATGTGAACGCACTCGCCGATTTGGTTCACAATCTGGCGCGCTGTTCAGTTGATGATTTCGCTGGTTTTAAGACGGAGCTTTTCTGGCAGCAGTTTCGGCATTACCGTCAGAGCATCCCGGAGCTTTATGATTTTGAGTCAGCCTATCAGAGACATTTGGCATAGACACCAGTGGCCTAACAAGTCGCCGGAGCCAACCGCCGTTGGCGCTTGCCGTTCCGCTGTCGCGGTTCACGCCGCGAGTCGGCGGTGGCTCAGCTTTCATCGTTAGGCGTCTTATGACTCGTAACCCTGTTCAGCATTTGCATGGTATTTTGGCTGGTGTTAGTTTTGCGGCATTTCTTGGAATCATGGGAGCCACTACCGCCATGCCGATTCCTGATGGTTTGGCAGTTGGTTGTTTTGCGGTCTCAATACCCATGAACGCTTTCACATTTATTTGCGTGACTGATTTCATTTCAGATTGTCGCCTTCGGTCATTGCGCTGCATTTTTCGTTTTGCTGGCCTATTTGTCGGCTATGCTGGTCTCGCGTTTTCTTTTGCACACTTTGGATGGCGTTATCTACTTCTGTTTTCCATTGCCGTTCTGATAACTCATTGTTCACTCTACGCCATAGCTCGCGTTCTCGCATCCGAGAGTCACAGCCGTCAACCCAAGCCATGAAGCCATGACCCAGACGCCTAACAAGTCGCCGGAGCCAACGCCTAGTGGCGCTGTCAGTCCGCTTTCGCGGGCGGCGGTTTCGGGTGCGGCGTGGCTCAGCTTTCATCGTTAGGCATCGTTACGTTTTTTGATTTATGGACGCCAAGATCACCGAGATTGTCAGTCGCATGAAGCAGCAGCGCGGGCCGTCTTACGTCACGGTTCAGCTTTCTGACATGGCCGAGCTTTCGGCATTGATTGCAGAGCAGCAGGCACAGTCTGCGGCCAAGCTGGAGCGTTTTACTTTGTGGCTTATTATCCTGACTGTGGTTTTGGTTATCGTTTCGTTCCTCGCGCTCGCGCCGCCACTTGCGGAGATGTTTTGTCATGTCCACCAGTAGCCAGATTTCAACGACCAAAGCACCACCAAGTAAGAACACTCGTATGACTATATCCACGATGCCTAACAAGTCGCCGGAGCCAACCGCCGGTGGCGCTGTCAGTAATCCGAGAAGGTTTGCGTTGTCCATAGATTTTAGTCGGCGGTGGCTCAGCTTTCTACGTTAGGCACACTTGGCCACGCTGTTGTCCACTTGGAGGCGGTTTATCGCCTTGTGGGTTTTTTCTTTGTATGGCTCGTCACTGTCTGCCAGTGCGTCGAACCTATCGGCACACTCCCGCAGCTTGCGGGCGGCTTCACGGCACAGCGTTCTAGGGCTGTCGGTGTTTTCGTGGCTGACGACGTGGATTTGTTCATCGTCGTCGTTTTCCAGTATGGCGGTGCAGCCATTGGAGTTCAGTTTTGATGCTGCGATTTTCAGTTTCATATTTTTGTTGGTCGTGTGCCTAACCACCTGCCGGAGCCAAAGCCGGTAGTCGCTTCATTTTGTTTTTCGTGCGTCCTCGTTCCGGCTTGGCTCAGCAGGAGCGTTAGGCGGCTTCACGCGCCATGAGCTTTACCATCCATCGTCATCTTGATTCTGCCATTCTTCGGAAGCATTTGCCGAAGCGTTTTCACATGCAGGTTCGGGATCATGATTTGGTATCTGGTGATTGCGCGCTGATTTTATTTAGTGACAAGCATACCGTTCTTTCCAACCAAGTCCGAAAGGCGTTAGATGAGGTTTTAGATTTGACGGAGCCGAATCGGATTGCAGCCGGTTACAATTTCACGCAAGAGTGTTTTGAGTTATTTACAGCGCAGGGATTTCGGTGGTTTTTCGAGTATGATTCATTTTTTACTGACGAGCGCTTGAAAGCCATCAGATGATTTACCAGCCGCCTAACAAGTCGCCGGAGCCAACCGCCGTTGGCGCTTGCAGTTCCGCTGTCGCGGTTCACGTCGCGGGTCGGCGGTGGCTCAGCTTTTTTCGTTAGGTGTCATTGAGCGCATTTATGAGCAAAGAGACTATTAAGTTTTTTGGATCAGCTACGGACTTGAGAGATTTGCAAAAGGCATTACTGGATGCCGGGTTCCAAGAGGATGACAAAGTTATTATTCACGCTTCGCACGACATCATCCCACCAAGCATCACATTTATCATGGGCGTGGGATTTGGGAAGTGTGTTCGCACGTTCTTGCAGAATCGCGGCAAGCGGATGGTTTCCAGAATGGTTTCCAAGGGGAAAATGAAAACGGTCATCCGTGGAGATTTTACCATCAAACAGATAGAGCGGATTTTGAAGATTCCATATAGTCACAACGTCGAGGATGACAAAAAAGACACCTAACAAATCGCTGCAGGCAACGCGGGATGGCCGTTCCAATTCCGCTTCGCGGTTCACGCTAATTGGTCCCGCGTGCCTGAGCTCTGGACGTTAGGCGACTTCGCGTTTATGAGATTTTATGGAGCATTGATTCTAGCGGCTCTGTTCGCAATCGGTTGCAGTCGTAGTCCCGTTTCGCCGCCGACGAGTTCCACCACGAACTCGGTCTATCAGATGGGTTTAGCCGAAGGTAGGAAGCACGCCATAGAGCGTCCGACTTACTCTGCGATGCTCTTTCCGAAAGATTATACTAACTGGCCGGCAGCTACGCAGGAGCTATATCGGTCTGGTTACGTAGCTGGATTGGGAAGTGTGAAGTGAATGAAGACACCGTCGCCTAACAAATCGCTGCAGGCAACGCGGGATGGCGCTTTCAGTTCCGCTTCGCGGTTCACGCTGGTTGGTCCCGCGTGCCTGAGCTCTGGACGTTAGGCATCATCCACACGCTTATGAAACAGACCACCAAAAAGAAGGCACTCATCGCAGCAGCTTGCGTCGCCAGTTATTTCGGCGCGTATTTTCTGCTCGTTCATCCCATCCTCGCCGGGCCGCCGGAGCATCATGTTCGGTTTGAGAGTTACATCAACCCTTTTACCCGAAGCGAGGCCCACAACGCCGCACCATTCCGGCATTTATTCTGGCCAGCACACCAAGTTGATGTGTTGGTGCGGCATGGATTCTGGTTTCCAATATGATGATGCCTAACAAGTCGCCGGAGCCAACCGCCGTTGGCGCTTGCCGTTCCGCTATCGCGGTTCACATCGCGAGTCGGCGGTGGCTCAGCTTTCTACGTTAGGTGGCACAGCGTGAGCGCATAATTCAATGAAGCGATGTTCCTACTGCGGCGCAGAGTATCCAGATGATGCAATCGAGTGCATCGTTGATAAAACGCCCTTTGCTGAGGTTCAGCCAGAGCTAGATTGTTTCAGGCGTCCGACGTTTGCCCTCATTTCAGAGCATCAGATTCCAGTTTCACTAATTATTCTTTCCTATCTTTTCTTTTTACCGGGCGCTGTAAGTTTTGGATTCGCCATTTTGCTTCTTACTTTGTTCGTTCTTTTGGGTGGTCCGACCATCAGTGGTTATACTGTGCTTGGTTGTGCATTTGGTTTTGCAAACGGCATTTTCTGGCTGCTTCTTTCGAGAGGTTTGCGAAGGGGTTCACGCGGTTGGCGAACTTGTGCGTTATTTTTTATTTGGTGGGGCTTTATTGCCACAGCATATGGTATTGGTCAGTACTTATTGACCCACAAGACACCAGACCATGAAACCGCCACGGCGTTTCTGCTAGAGTGCGCTTTTGCTCTTGTGTGGCAAGCGTGGCAGTATCGAGTTCTGACTCGCCCAGACATTCGAGATTTATTTTATGGATCAACCGTCGCCACCTAACAAGTCGCCGGAGCCAACAGCCGATGTCGCTTTGGGTTTGCGGTTGAGCGTTTCGGCACGCCATATTTCGAGTCGGCTGCGGCTCAGCTTTTTTCGTTAGGCTGCATGAGCGCCATGAGTCGTATTAAGCGATTTGTCGTTTTGGATGCTCTGGTGACGTTGCCGATATTTATTTGGGCGGCGCAGGATACTTTTCGTCGGCCTCACGGCGATTTGTTTGGGTTTGAGTTGGCGACTTTGATTTGTGTGGTGTTTGTTATGTTGCCTTCGGTAGTTTGCCTGTTGGGCGTGTCACTGCCACAGATTCCAGCCGTCGCGCTCATTTTATTTTATTTGCTGATGTTGGTGTTATTGTGGTTTCGCATATTGAGCGGTTGGCATGAGTTGCATCATGCCACGCTGATTCGAGTCGGAGCATTTTTGCTGATTGCCAAGAGCATTTATGGTGTTGTCAGTGTCACAAAACATGCAGCCTAACAAGTCGCCGGAGCCAACCGCCGTTGGCGCGGTCAGTTCCGCTATCGCGGTTCACGTCGCGAGTCGGCGGTGGCTCAGCTTGTTTCGTTAGGTGTCAGTATCACGCACTATGAACTTACAAAGCCTTGTCGTCGTTGTCCTGCGCCTGATGGCGTTGGATTTCTTGCTGCGAGTTGCCGTCCAGTTGACGCCACAATTGCTGCTTTACTTGGGATTGTATCAGCGTTCGCCCATTGATAGCGGCCCAAGCGTTTTGCCGTGGCTTGCTCTCGCAGCCCTGATCGCCAGCGCGGTTCTTCTGTGGTTTCTAGCTTTGCCAATCGCCCGTTTCGTCACGCGCGGTGTGTCGCATGACCTTTCTTTTGGTGCGATGTCGCTGGTTGATTGTTATTCCATCGCCTTCATGGCAGTCGGCCTTTTCTATATTTCCAGTGGATTGCCATCGGTCTTAAATTGGACGCACTACCTGTTCAAGATGGCGGCTACCAGTGCGGGAAGTTCATGGAAGGAGGATGTCAAGTGGTATGATGTTTCACAGGCTTTCATTCCATTCATCGTCGGCATAGTTTTGTTCGTGAACGGTCGCACGTGGGCGGTGGGACTAGCACGTCGGCAGACGGAGAGTTCAGCACCAACCACGGAAGTTAATGAGAGCCATAAATCCGACACCTAACAAGTCGCCGGAGCCAACAGCCGATGTCGCTTGGGATTTGCGGTTGAGCGTTTCGGCACGCGATGTTTTGAACCGGCTGCGGCTCAGCTTTTTTCGTTAGGCGGCTAAACGATTATGAAATACCACACACCACTAATCGCAGCGGCATTGGTTGCCTCGTTATTCACCGGTTGCTCAAAGCATTCACCATCGGCAGCAGCCAAACCGGAGGTCAGATATTTAGGTGAGGTTGAACTTTCAACAAACACGCCGACCCATGCTACTATTTACGCCACCAATGACTGCACCATCACAGCTTCACCGCTTCCCGACGGTGGCCTTTCGCTAGATATAGCGATTCAGTTGGAGGCGTCAGGCCAGAAACCAAGACATTTACAGATGTGGGTTCGCCCTGACCAGAAGTTCGCGTTTCAAACCAGTGGCATGGCCACGCCAGTCAGTTTTATGGCTAGATTAAACGCAAAATGACGCCGCCTAACAAGTCGCCGGAGCCAACCGCCGTTGGCGCGGTCAGTTCCGCTATCGCGGTTCACGTCACGAGTCGGCGGTGGCTCAGCTTTCTACGTTAGGTGTCATTCGCGCCATGAGCATTTCAGAACTAGCAAGAGCCAGCGTCCCGACTTGGACACCAGCACCGCCGGTATCAGAGTCTGATTTGTCAGCGTTGATCCAGACTGTCGGCATTGAGCTTCCATCGGACTATCTCGACTTTCTCCGTTTTAGCGACGGCGGTTTCGGTAGCATTCCCGTTGACCCTTGGTGTTTTGACAGCTTGTGGAAGGCTTCGGAGTTGGTTGCATTCAATCGCGATTATCAGATTCCGATTTATTGCCCCGGCTTTTTCGGCATCGGTTCTACCGGCGGCGGTGATATGTTTGCGTTTGATACGCGCGGACAGCAGGCTTGGCCGGTCGTATCCATTCCCTGCATCGGTATGGAGCCAGCCGCAGCTTTGCCAGTTGCACCAGACTTTCGCTCTTTTGTTGCGATGTTTGGTCAGAAGGGAGACCATGACACCTAACCAGTCGCCGGAGCCAACGCCTATTGTTGCTGGCAGTTCCGCTGTCGCGGTTCACGTCGTGGATGCGGCGCGGCTCAGCTTTTTTCGTTAGGCATCAAGCACACGCCATGAAAACTTCCCTCACCATTCGCTTCGGAGTCGCAGCCGTGTTGATTAGCGTTGGTTGCGCGTTACTATTGGCTGGTGTTGATCGCGGAGGGATTCTTTTCGGCTTGGCTACCGTCTTTTTTATGCCGCGTTCCGAGTTGACCAAGCCGATTCCACGTCGTGAGCTTTGGGTTATGTTTGGAGTTTTGTTTGCATTTATCGCCGTGATGGTTGTCGCCAGACATTTCCTTCCGAGTTCCACCGGTGACACGGTTCGGCGAGTTATTTGTTATCCGGCGTTTGTCGCGCCTTTTTGGTTTTTTATGATGTGGGGACTCTTTCGCCATTATCAGAGACAAAAAGGAGGAATTGATGCCTAACCAGTCGCCGGAGCCAACGCCTATTGGCCATCGCAGTTCCGCTGTCGCGGTCAACGTCACGGATGCGGCGCGGCTCAGCTTATTTCGTTAGGCGGCATTACGCGTATGTTACAAAAGCAAGCTAGAGCTGTTCCATTTGACATTGGCTTCAAGCCGGAGGCTGGAGTTTCTGGTCCGGTTTTGTTGCAGACCGACGACGAT
>Ga0265338_10010183_pt1 | contig 11083 bp, 8 predicted proteins | sample 42126metaG_FD_193579 | JGI IMG/M metagenome (GOLD analysis project Ga0265338, IMG submission 193579) | Rhizosphere microbial communities from Carex aquatilis grown in University of Washington, Seatle, WA, United States - 4-21-26 metaG | ecosystem: Host-associated > Plants > Roots > Rhizosphere >... | reverse complement strand
GGCTGTTGCAGGTGAGCCCGTGCAGACAGAGGATCGTCCGCCGCCCATCGGCGGGGCCATAGGCGCGGCCGTAGAGCCGCAGGCGGCCTTCGTGCGACGCACAGAAAAGATCCCGTGGTTCGGCCATGCCGATGGCTTCCCGCTCCGACGTTTCCCCTAATTCAACGTTCAGTGAAATCGGGGTCGAATGTCAACCGCCTCGTCGGGCGAGGCGCCTCCTGCGCAGGATTCAATCGCCGCACACCGCCCGGAATCCGGCGGCCGCGAAGCGGACCATGGCGCTGCGCGCCGCCGACAGGTCGCCGGACCGGCAGAGGCCGCCGGACAGCCGGTCGATCCGGCCGGTCTCCCCCATGGTCAGGGTCAGGGCGCCGGACAGGTTGTGATAGGCCCAGTACAGATCCTCCCGGCGGGCCTGCGGCAGCAGCGCCTGGATGGTGGCGATCAGCTTCTGGATCACCGGATCGAAGTAGCGCGTCATGGTCTCGCCGCCCCAGACCGGCGTGGCGTTCACCTGCGCCACCAGGGCGCAATAGTGCTTCCAGCCAGGTCCGCCCTTGGCCTGCCACTCGAAAACCGGGCCCACGAAGGAGTCGATCACGCCCTCGATGGTCATCCGCTCGCCCATGATCTCGGCGTATCGGTCCATCGACTCGAGCCGGTCGTGATTGAGCACTTCCGCCCGGCGCAGGAACACCGCGTCGAACAGGCCGCGCTTGGTCTCGAAATAGTAGAGCACCAGGGCGGTATCGACCCCGGCCTCGCGCGCCACCTCCCTCAGCGTGACGCCGTGGAAGCCATGCTTGGAGAACAGCTCCTCGGCCGCATCCAGGATGGTCTTCGAGGTATCGGCCGCCGCCGCGTGCTTGGTCGGCCGGCCCCTCTTGGCGGGCGGGCGGGCGGCGGGCCGGGAGTCTGAAGGCGCGGTCGGCATGGCGGGACAGGACGACAACCCGGCGCGGCCGGTCAATCCCCCCTCGACTCATCGCCCCGCAAGCGTGGCCGTTTGACAGCGTCGTCGGACAGGGGCACTCTCGGATTAAATCATCAGTCGCTGAATTAACGGCGGCCATCTCGGGGAGAGAAACGTGAGGACTCGCATTCTGAGCGCCGCCTTGCTGGGCGGCTCCGCGTGGGCTGTTCTGGCGACCGCCGCGTCCGCCGCCGGGGCCGACCAGCCCTCGACGCCATCGCCGACCGTGGGCGAAGTGGTGGTCACTGCCCGGCGGACCGCCGAACCTCTGCAGAAGACACCGGTCTCGGTGACGGCCATCAGCCAGGCCCAGCTCGACGCCCAGGGCGCCAGGAACACCACCGACCTGCAGGGCGTGGCGCCCAACATGAACATCGTCCAAGGGCGCGGTCAGTCGGACGCCACCAACATCTATATCCGCGGCGTCGGCCAGCCCGACGCCCTGCAGACCTTCGACCCGGCGGTCGGAGTCTATGTCGACGACGTCTTCTTCCCGCGGATCGTGGGCTCGATGTTCGACCTTTTGGACCTGAAGGACGTCGAGGTCCTGCGCGGTCCCCAGGGGACGCTCTATGGCAAGAACACCATCGCCGGCGCGATCAAGATCGACACCGAGCAGCCCGGCCAGGCCGTGCGGGCGGGCCTGGACCTGTCCTATGGCGACTACAACAGCATCACCGCCAGGGGCTTCCTCATGGGGCCCGTCTCGAACACCCTGTCCCTCGGCGTCTCCGCGCTCAGCGAGACCCACGACGGCTATGTGAAGGACACGCTCAACGGCCGCACCTACAACGACCAGGACACCCAGAGCTTCCGGGCCCAGGCGGTCTGGCGGCCGGCCAGCAACTTCACCCTGGCCCTCAGCGCCGACTACGCCATGGAGCATCCGCACCTGACGGCGGGCCAGCCGACCAGCACCCTGTCCAACGCCTTCGGCATCCCGCTCGACGTGATCACCACGGTTCCCCAGTGGGACTGGAAGGCCCAGCTCGGCGCCAGCCTGCCCAACAAGCAGCCGTTGATGTCCAACGGCGCTTCTGCGGTGGCGACCTGGGACCTGAACAGCAACCTGACCTTGAAGTCGATCACCTCGTTCCGGCACCTGCAGTACGACTACTTCATCGACATCGACGCCACGCCGCTGCAGATCGGCGACGTCCAGGTGGCGGTGCATGACAACACCTTCAGCCAGGAGGGCCAGCTCGACTTCAAGGGCGGCCCATGGAACGTGGTCGCCGGCGTCTATTACATGCACGAGCACATCGTCTCGGCGCAGGACGCCTACGCCAACGACTACGTGGCCAATCCCTTCCCGGTCTTCGCCGCCTCGACCTTCCTCCGGACGATCTCCGACGATCTCACCACCGACAGCCTCGCCGGCTACGGCAACGCCATCTACGCCGTCACCGACAGGCTGCATCTGTCGGCCGGCGTGCGAGTGACCGAGGAGACCAAGACCTACGCCTTCACCACCTCGACCTTCAGCGACAATCCGATCTTCGACGGGACCTACACCCCGGCCTTCCAGCAGGATCCCAAGACCTGGACCAACGTCTCGCCGATGGCCTCGGCCGACTTCCAGATCGGGCCCACGGCCATGGTCTATGCCCGCTTCGCCGAGGGCTTCCAGTCCGGCGGGTTCAACGGCCGCTCGGACTCCGCGAGCACCGGCACGCTGCCCTATGGCCCCGAGACGCTCTATTCCTATGAGGTCGGGGCCAAGACCGACTGGTTCGAACACCGGCTGCGGTTGAACGGCGACGTCTTCTACAACGACTACCGGAACTTCCAGGCGAGCGTCGGGACCTTCCAGCCGGGTCCGGGCGGGGTGAACACCGCCGTCAATACGGTGGTGAACGCCGGCGGCCTCGACATCAAGGGGGCGGAGCTGGAACTCACCGCCGCGCCGACCAGCCAGCTTAGGTTCGATGCCGAGATCGGCTACCTCGACGCCCGCTATTCGAAGTTCGTCGACACCACCTACATCACCCCGGCCAATCCCACCGGGTCGCGGACCTGGGAGACCCCGGCCTTCTCGCCGAAATGGACCATCCGGCTGGGCGCCTCCTACACCTGGGAGAACATCCTGGGCGGCCGCGTGACCCTGTCGGACCAGGCCCGCTACCATTCCACCATGGCGCTTGCGGTCGACAACTCCACCGTCGCCCAGCAGCCCTATCCGGGCATGTGGCAGGCCGGCTACTGGGTGGACGACGCCCAGCTGGTCTGGGATTCCAGGGACAGCCACTACAGCCTGGGCGTCTACGCCAAGAACATCGCCGACACCGCCTATCGGACCGACGCGGAGAACTTCTACACCGTGGGCGGGATCATGACGGCCTACTACGGCGATCCCCGGACCTACAACGTGACCTTCCGCTACCGCTACTGACCGGCGGCCGGCGCGGGCGCCTCGGCCCGCGCTACCCCGTCGCCGCGTAGATCATGATCCCGGTGGCCACCGAGAGGTTCAGGCTGTCGGCGCGGCCGCGCATGGGGATCTTCACCGCCACGTCGCAGGCGGCCGCCAGCTCGGGCGGCAGGCCGGCCTGCTCGTTGCCCATCAGCACCAGGGCGGGGCGGCGGTACTCGGCGGTGCGATAGTCCACGGTGGCGGAGAGCAGGGTCCCGACCACCGAGCCGGGCCAGCGCCTGCGCCACGCCAGGAATTCCTGGGCGCCGGCCCGCGCGATCTTCACCGCGAACACCGAGCCCATGGTCGCGCGCACCGCCTCCACCGAATAGGGATCGCAGCACTCGCCCACCAGGATCACCCCGCCGCAGCCGGCGGCGTCGGCGGTGCGGATCACCGTGCCGAGGTTGCCCGGGTCGCGCACCCGGTCCAGGGCCACCCAGCAGGCGGCGGTCCCGGGCTGCAGCGTCTCCAGCGCCGCGAAGACCTGCGGGAACACCCCGATCACCATCTGCGGATTGTCGCGGCGCGAGATCTTCTCGAGGATGTCGCGGGTCACCTCGATCACCTCGCCCCCGGCCGCCGTGGTGGCGGCGACGGCCTGCTTCAGCAGCGGATGGCCGGCGTCGGGGCCGTAGAGCAGGGTCCTTGGGGCATGGCCGAGTTCGACGGCCTCGGTGATGATCTTCAGGCCCTCGGCCAGGAACAGCCCGGTCTCCTCGCGCGCCTTGCGCAGATGCAGCGCCCGCACGGCCTTGACCGTGGGGTTGGTCAGGGAGGTGACGGCCCGGCCGGTCACGCCCCGGCGCTCCAGCGGGCGAAGAACGACAGCCCCACCGCTCGCTCGGCGCCCTGTTCGACCAGGGCCAGCTCGCCCCAGTCGATGCGGCCGCCGCGGCCGTCCAGCGCCTGGCCCAGCAGGCTGCCCACCGCCAGGCCCGAGATGCGCTCGGCATAGACATTGGCGATCAGGAAGCGGGCGTCGTCCGACAGCAGGGCGGCGCAGTCGGCGATCATTCCCGGCAGGTCCTCGTAGAGCCGCCAGACCTCGCCATTGGGTCCCCGCCCGTATTTCGGCGGGTCCAGGATGATGCCGTCGTAGCGCGATCCGCGCCGCACCTCGCGCTGGACGTAGCGGCGGGCGTCCTCGCAGATCCACCGCACCGGCCTGTCGGCCAGTCCGGCCAGCTCGGCGTTCTCCCGCGCCCAGCCGATAGCGCGCTTGGAGGCGTCCACGTGGGTCACCTGGGCCCCGGCCCGGGCGGCGACCAGGCTGGCGACGCCGGTGTAGCCGAACAGGTTCAACAGGCGGATCGGCCGGCCGGCCGCGCGGACCTGCTCGTCGATCCACGCCCAGTTGGCCGCCTGCTCGGGGAAGAAGCCCAGGTGCCGGAAGGAGGTGAAGCGGCCGTGGAAGCGCACCTCGCGCCAGGCCAGGGGGAAGCTCGGCTCCATCGGATGGACGAAGCGCCAGCGGCCGGTGTCCTCCTCGCCCTCGGGATCGAAGGTGGCTTCGGCCGAGGTCCAGTCCGCTTCAGGCAGGCGGGGGGTCCACAGGCACTGGGGCTCGGGCCGCACCACGCGGAAGCGGCCGTATCGCTCGAGCTTCCGGCCGCCGCCGGAGTCGATCAGCTCATAGTCGGCCCAGCCGGTGGTGCGCATGACGCTGGGCGTCTCGGCCAGGGCGGGGGCGTGATCAGCAGCCATCCTGCGCGGATTACGCGCCCGGGCTCCGACTCGTCAAAGCCTCCGCCGCTTGTGAGGCGGCGCGCCGCCGCCTACTCAAGGCGCGCGCGAGGGGCGATGCGGAGCTTTCCACTTCCACCATGGCTGGCGGGCGCGGCGGCGATGGCCCTGGCGAGCGCCGCCTGGGCTGGCCCGGCCGTGGTCTCGCTGGACCAGTGCGCCGACCAATATGTGCTGGCCCTGGCGCCTCGCGCCGACATCAGGGGCCTGTCCTTCCGGGCCCGCGCGCCGGACTCCTATCTTCGGGCGGCCGCCGAGGGACTGCCGCTGCGGCGTTCCGACCTGGAATCGGTGCTGGCCGCGCGGCCCCAGGTGGTGGTGCGCGAGTGGGGCGGGGACGAGGCCATGGTCCGCCGCCTCGAGGCGCGGGGGGTGCGCGTCGTGGGGATCGATGACGCCGCCGACTTCGCCGGCGTGCGCGCCAACATCCGCCGCATCGCCGGGGCGCTGGGCCAGGCGTCGCGGGGCGAGGCGCTGATCGCGGACATGGACGCCGAGCTGGCCGCCGCCAGGGGCGCCTGGGGCGGACGCCGGGCCCTTTATCTGGTCCCGGGCGGACTCACCGCCGGCCGGGACACCCTGGTCGGGGCGATGATGTCGGCGGCCGGCATGACCGATGCCGCGGCCGCGCCGGGCTTCGCCCCCGCGTCGCTCGAGAGCCTGGTGATGCGCCCGCCGGATGCGGTGGTGCTGGGCTTCTTCGACCGCGCCTCGACCTGGAGCCAGCACTGGTCCCTGGCCGACCATCCGGCCCTGAAGGCGGCGCTGAAGGGCCGCGTCGTCGCCTCCCTGCCCGGCGCCATCCTGGGCTGCCCGGCCTGGTTCGCGGCCGACGGCGCGCGCGACCTGGCCGCCGCGGCGCGGGCGCGCCGGTGAGCCGGGCGACGCTTCTGATCCTTGGCCTGGGCGCCGCGCTGCTGGCGGCCTGCGCCGCCGCCGGCCTGATCGGCGAGGTCCCGCTGAGCCTCGCGCAATACGCCGAGGCGATCCGCCATCCGGCCTCGGCCCCCGGCGAGATCCTCTGGACCATCCGCGCGCCCCGGACGGCGGCGGCGGTGTTGGTGGGCGCGGCCCTCGGGCTTTCCGGCGCGGTGATGCAGGGGCTGCTGCGCAATCCCCTGGCTGATCCGGCGGTGCTGGGGGTCTCGGCCTTCTCGGGACTGGGCGCGGCCGTCGCCCTGGCCCTGGGCCTCGCCGCCTCGGCCGGCGCGGTGGAAGGCGCGGCCCTGGCGGGCGCCCTGGCGGCGGGCGCGACCCTGTCGGTGCTGGCGGCGCGGCTGCGCGAGCCGGAGGCCCTGATCCTGCTGGGGGTGGCGATCTCGGCCGTCGGCGGCGCCCTGACCGCCCTGGTGTTCAACCTGTCGCCCTCGCCGGTGGCCACGGCCGAGGTGCTGTCCTGGCTGATGGGATCGGTGGCCAACCGCAGCTGGAGCGACCTCGCCTGGGCCCTGGCGCCCATGGTGGTCGGCGCCGGGTTCTGCGCCTACGCCGCGCGCGGCCTGACCGCCTTGACGCTCGGGGAGGAGACCGCCGCCACGCTGGGGCTGCCCATGACGCGCCTGAGGGCCGCGGCGGTGGCGGGCGCGGCGCTCCTGACCGGCGCCTCGGTGGCCTTGGCCGGCATCATCGGCTTCGTGGGCCTGGCGGCGCCGCACCTGGTCCGCGCCGGATCGGGCGCCGAGCCCGGCCGCATCCTCGCGCCCTCGGCCCTGGCCGGCGCCCTGCTGGTGGTGCTGGCCGACCTGATCGGCCGGCTGATCCCCTCGGAGACCGAGTTGAAGCTGGGCGTCCTGACCGCCCTTTTCGGGGCGCCGCTGTTCGCCCTGATCGCCTGGCGCGCGTGGCGGAGCTGGCGGGCATGACGTCGCGGCTGGAGCTGAGGGACGCCGCCGTCGCGCGGGGCGGGCGCATGGTGCTCCAGGGCGTCAGCCTGGAGGTCCAGGCCGGGGAGCTGGTGGGGATCGTCGGTCCCAATGGCGCGGGCAAGACCACCCTGGTCCGCGCGGCCCTGGGGCTGCAGGCGCTGGAGCGGGGCCGGGCGCTGCTGGGCGGCGAGGAGGTCCGCCGCCTGTCGCCGGCCGAGCTGGCGCGGCGGGCCGCCTATCTGCCCCAGGAACGGCGGCTGGCCTGGAACGTCACCGCCCTCAGGGCCGCGAGCCTGGGCGCCATGACCCAGCCCCAGGCCGTGGCGGACCGGCTGGCGCTGGAGGCCCTGGGCAAGGTGGGGCTGGCGCATCTGGCCGGGCGAGGGGTGTTCGACATGTCGGGCGGCGAACGGGCGCGGGTGCTGCTGGCGCGGCTCCTGGCGGGCCGGGCCCCGCTATTGCTGGCCGACGAGCTGACCGCGGGCCTGGATCCGGACGCCCAGCTGATGGCGCTGGCGCTCATGCGCGCCGAGGCCAAGGCCGGCGCGGCCGTGGTGCTGACCCTGCACGACCTTGGCGCGGCCGCCCGGGCCTGCGACCGGCTGGTGGTGCTGCGCGGGGGGCAGATCGTCGCCGACGGGCCGCCGCATCAGGCGCTTTCGGCGACGGTGCTGGGCGAGGTATTCGGGCTTGAGGGCCAGTTGATCGAGACGCCGGCCGGGCTGGTCCTGGCCGCCCGCCGCAAGGGAGAGGCCGCGTGAACCTGCCGACCTATGCCGATGTCGAGGATGCCGCCCACAAGCTCGCGGGCGTGGCCGTGCGCACGCCCCTGTTGCGCTGCGACGCCCTGGACGCGGCCGCCGGCGGGCGGGTGTGGGTCAAGGCCGAGTGCCTGCAGCGCACCGGCTCGTTCAAGATCCGGGGCGCCTACAATCGCCTGGTCCGCCTCACCGAAGCCGAGCGGCCGCGGGGCGTGGTGGCCTTCTCCTCCGGCAACCATGCCCAGGGCGTGGCCCTGGCGGCCCGGCTCCTGGGCCTCCCGGCGGTGATCGTCATGCCTGCCGATGCGCCCCGGACGAAGGTCGAGGCCACGCGCGGCTATGGCGCCGAGATCGTGCTCTACGACCGCTTCACCGAGTCCCGCGAGGCCATCGCCTCGCGCATCGGCGAGGAGCGCGGGGCGGTGGTCGTGCCGTCCTACGATGATTTCGACGTGATCGCCGGGCAGGGGACGGTGGGGCTGGAGGCGGCGGCCCAACTCGGGGAAGCCGGCGTCAGGGCCAATCTGCTGATCTGTCCGGCCTCGGGCGGCGGCCTGATGGCGGGCATCGGCCTGGTGTTCGACATGCTGTCGCCCGACACGCGCCTTTTCACCGCCGAACCAGCCGGCTACGACGATCATCGCCGGAGCATCGAGGCCGGCGAGCGGATCGCCATCACGCCCCCGGGCCCCAGCCTCTGCGATGCCCTCCTGGCCCCGCAGCCCGGCGAGATGACCTTCGCCCTCAACGGCCGCAAGCTCTCCGGCGGCTTTGCGATCACCGACGAAGAGGCCCTGGCCGCCATGGCCTTCGCCTTCCGCCACCTGAAGCTCGTGCTGGAGCCGGGCGGCGCGGCGGCGCTGGCGGCGGTGCTGTCGGGCAGGGCGGCCCTGGACGGCCGCGCGGCGGTGGTCATCGCCTCGGGAGGCAACGTCGATGCGGGGGTCTACCGCGAGGCCCTGGGCTGACCGGGAGCTTCGGGGTTGGCCTTGAGGAGGATCCTGGTCATCCGCAGCGATATCTCGCCCTGCTCCTCGTCGCGTTTGGCGCGCAGGTCCGACTGATAGAGCGCCGTGAGATAGGCCGCGTCGGCCTGCGCACTTGCGGGGGACGGCCCGGGCCGGCGCCGGACCTCTCGGGGCGCCCGAGAGAAGAACCTGGCCTATCGGATAACGTCTGCGGCCGGCGCGCTGGACTGGGCCAACGCCGTCTGGCCCTCGTTGGCCGGGAAGGCGCCGCCGGCGACATAGCTGGTCGGGACCGGCGTGTAGGCGCCGCGCTTGAGGTCCTCGGCCAGGGTCAGGGGGGCTCTGCCGCCGTTCAGCCGGGCGCGGTAGACCTCCATCGTCTCCATCGCCCGCATGGCGTAGTTGCGGGTCTCCGAGAAAGGTATGCACTCGATGAAGTCGAGCGGGTCGCCCGAGGCCGTGCGCGGGTCGCCGCAGGTCGAGGTCCACTCGGGCATGTGGTTGGGGCCGGCGTTGTAGGAGGCAGCGGCCATCACATAGGAGCCGCCGAAATCGTCGACCATCTTCTGCAGGTAGGTCGAACCCAGGCGCACGTTGTACTCGCCGTTGTAGAGCCGGTCGGCCGAATAGGGCAGGCCGATGCGGCGGGCCAGGATGGCCGCGGTCGAGGGCAACAGCTGCATCATGCCGCGCGCGCCGGAAGGGTTGTGGGCGGACGGATCGAAATTGCTCTCCTGGCGGGCGATGGCCAGGGAGAAGGCCAGCTCGGCGCCGCCCTCGGTCTGGGCCGCCAGCACCGGATAGCCGCGCTCGGGCATGATGTAGCCGCGCTGGGCGGCCGCCCGCACGACCCGCATGGAGAGGTCCTGATCGCCGTAGCTATGGGCGAAGTCGACCAGCAGGGCGTATTCCTCGGGGTTCGGCAGGGTCTCGGCCGCGCCCAGCACCATGGCGCGCAGCAGTTCCCGTTCGCCCAGCTCGGACAGCAGGCGCGCCGCGCGCACCGTCTCGCGGCCTTCGAAGCGGGCGCGGTCGGCGGCGGTGGGGATCGGATCGTGGCCCAGGTCGATCTGGGTGATCCCGGCCTTCTGGGCCGCCAGCTGGCCGTAGAAGGTTGTGATGTACTTGCCGCCCTGGGCGTAGAGGTCCTGGGCCCCGATGGCGTCGCCGCTCATCTCCGCCGCGCGGCCGCGCCAGTAGAGGGCGCGGGCCTGGGTGATCGGCGAGGAGCCGACCTGTTCGATGTGGGCGAAGTGCTGGTCGGCCAGGGCCGGATCGTGCAGCTTCTCCAGGGCCAGCCAGCCCGCGTAGAATTCCGCCTCGGTGTATTCGACGCCGGAGGTCAGGCCGTTGTCGGCCGCGGCCTGGTAGGCCAGCTGGTAGTTGCGGGCCTGCAGCGCCGCCCCGATCAGCCCCTTGCGCACGCTCCAGAGGGCCACGCCGGCCTCGTCGCCGGGCGGGGCCTTGGTCAGATAGGGCAGCATGGACAGGGCCAGCACCCCATCCCTCTGGTGCAGCAAGGACTTGGCGCGTTCGAAGGCGACGCCCGGATCGTTCTGCAGGCTGGGGGGCAGGGTCTGGACCAGGGCGCCGGCGTCGCCGGGATCGCCCACGCGATAGGCCATGCGGGCCCGGGCCAGGGTCTGCTGGTCGGCGGGCAGCACCGCCAGGATGTCGCGCGCGGCGGGTCCCTGCTGGCCGTAGAGCAGCATGTCGGCGCGGCGGACATGGTCGTCGAGGGTGAGCAGGTCGCCGAACCGGGCCAGCATCTGGCTCTGGGGCTCGGCTTCGAACACCACGTCGCGCCAGAAATGCCGGATCAGCGCCCGGGCTTCATCGGTCTTGCCCAGCGCGCGGTCGGCGGCGGCCAGGGCCATGGCGCCCTCGGCGGTCTGGGGCGCCTCGCCGTTGAACCAGGCGACCACCTGGGCGGGCGGCAGGGACTGGGCTTCCAGCTGCTTCTCGGCGGCGGCCTGGCGGCGGGCGGCCCGGGGCCAGCCCCAGAGATCCCGGCGGGCCTGGTCGAGTTCGGAGAAGGGCATGCGGTCGCCGGCCTGGTCGGCCATGACCCAGAGCACCAGCTTGCGGGCGACGGGATCGGAAAGGCCTCCGCGCAGCGAATCGGCGCGGGACGCATCGCCCTGGACGGCGGCGCGCAGCGCTTCACGCAGGCTCGCCATCTCGTCGGCCGACGGCGACGGCGTGTAGCCCAGCGAGGGGGTCGCCGATTGGGCCTCCGGCGCGCTCGAGGAGGGGGGCGAGACCTGGGCGTCGGCGACGCCGACGAGGATCAGACATGCCCCCGCCAGGGACGCCTTGCGCACGAAGGATTTCACACCACTCTCCCCGGGCGGCTC
>Ga0265338_10010182_pt1 | contig 11083 bp, 7 predicted proteins | sample 42126metaG_FD_193579 | JGI IMG/M metagenome (GOLD analysis project Ga0265338, IMG submission 193579) | Rhizosphere microbial communities from Carex aquatilis grown in University of Washington, Seatle, WA, United States - 4-21-26 metaG | ecosystem: Host-associated > Plants > Roots > Rhizosphere >... | reverse complement strand
GCCTGCCGCGAAGATCCAGACCATAGGATCGGTCCGTTGACGGCGCGGGGCCGCGGCTGCGGCGCGGCCATGGCGCGGGGCGACCGGTTGTGGCGAGCGACCGGACCGCTCAGTCCCCGGCGGTGGCCGTCGGCGTTCCGACGGTGGCCAGGGCGTTGAGCACGATGTCCGGCGTGAGCAGCTCCGGCAGGATGATCGGGTCCGCGCGGCCGGGGGCGTAGATGAGGTCGAACGGCACGGCGCTGCGGTTGAACGACGCGAGCGTCTCGGTGATCTGCGGGTCCTTGTTGGTCCAATCGGCCCGGAGCAGCACGACGCCGTGCCGCTTCAGCTCGGCGCGGACGCGACCGGAGGAAAAGACGAGTGCCTTGTTGCTCTGGCAGGTGGCGCACCAGCGCGCGGTGAAATCGACGTAGAGGGTTTTGCCTTCGCCCCGCAGCCGGGTCACGGCATCGGGGCTCCATTTCTCCCACACGATTTCCGTCGAGATCCGCGCCGGATAGCCCACGGCCGCGCCGGCGGCCAGCAGGACCGCGGCGAAGGCCGCGCCGACGCGCCGCCGGCCGGGCGAGGCGGCGGGTTGCGTCCAGCGGCCGTACGCCCACGCCGCCATGGCCACGAGCACGAGTCCGAACAACACCAGGAGCAGGCCGGTGTCCGGCGTCTGCCCGGCCAGCACCCACACGAGGAAACCCACGGTCGCGTAGAGCGGAAAGGCCATGAGCTGCTTGAACGTCTCCATCCACGCGCCGGGCCGCGGCAGCAGTTTCACCGCGTGCGGGAAGAGGGACAGCAACAGATACGGGACGGAGAGGCCGAGCGCGATCACGGTGAAGACCGTGATCGATTCGACCGCCGACAGCGCGAGGGCCGCGCCGAGGGCGGGAGCCAGAAAGGGCGCGGAGCACGGCGTGGCCACGACGGTGGCGAGCACGCCGGTGAAGAACGATCCCGAGTAGCCCGATTTCATCTGCAGCCCGGCGCCGACGCCCATGGCGGACAGGCCGAACTCGAACAGCCCGCTCAGGTTCAGCGCGAACACGAGCAGCAGCACGGCCAGCGCGAAGACGAAGCCCGGCTCCTGCAGCTGGAAGCCCCAGCCGAGCTCGCGCCCGCCCGCCCGCAGGGCGATGAGCACCCCCGCCAGCACCCAAAAGGAGATCAGCACGCCCAGCACGAACACCAGCCCGTGCAGCGTGACCTTGCGGCGGTCGGCGCCCGCCTGGTTGACGAAGCCGAGGATCTTGATGCCGAGCACCGGAAACACGCACGGCATGAGGTTGAGGATCAGCCCGCCGACGAAGGCGAGCACCAGCGTGCCGCCGAGGCCGCCCGAGGCGGGAGCGGCGAGGGTCGAGGACGACCCCGCCGTCGCGGCGCCCAACGGCACGTCGATCGCGATCCCGGGCACCGGGCCCTTGGCCAGCGCCAGGACGCCGCGGAGGCGGTTCGCGTCCTTGGGTCCGTCCGGATCGATGGGCAGCTTGAGCCCCACGGCCAAGCCGGCGGCGCTTCCGGTTTGCGGTTGGTCAAAGGCGACGAGTCCGTCCTCGGCAAAAAAATGAAGATCCGCCGGTGCGATCACCTGGCCGCCAGGCGGACGCACCGTAAGCGTCACGGCGTCCCCGAAGCGACCGGCGGATACCTGCCAGCCGTCGGGAGCGCGGGGCAGCTGGTCGCGGGCGGCCGCCAGCTTCGGGCCCCACTGCGCGTCCGGCGGCGGCGGCCCGGCGCCGACCGGCAGGGTCAGGTCGAGCGCGGCCTCCCCGGGCATGCACACGTCCTTGCACATGAGCCAGGTCACGGCCGCCTTGAGGGCGACGCTGGCGCCGGGTGCAAGGTCGGCCGGCGGCGTCAGCGTGACGAGGAGGAACGTTTCGCCGTCGTAGCCGTTGCCGATGATCATGCCGGTCGAATCGGTCAGCACGTGCGGCACGGGCCACTGGATGGGGCCGGCCCGCCAGCCGGGCGGGAGCGTCCATTGGATGGACGTGGGCAGACCAGTGCCCGGAAAGATCCAATAGGTGTGCCAGTGCGGATCGTGCGCCAGGCGCAGAGCGACGTCGAACGCGCGGCCCGGCTGCACGGCGGCCACCGCGGGCACCAACTCGGCCGCGACCGCGCCCTTTTTCACGGGCGCGGCGCACAACGAGGCCAAGCCAGGAAGGCCGAGCAGGGCCAGGCCAAGGCGGAGCGGGAACTTCATGGTGGTGAGTCTAGAGGCCATAGTGGGAGGCGCAATCCGTGAAGCTTCTTCCCGGCGAGACCGGCGGCACGCCCGGAAACGTAACAGTTCGGATGGCTTGGCCCAGTTCGCAACGCGGCGTTGCGCGGGCGCGCGGGTTGTGGCAAGGGTCTGCCCATGAACAAACGCACCCTGGGCAAAACCGGAATCGTCGCGGGCGAGATCGGACTGGGCACCTGGCAACTCGGGGGCGACTGGGGTGACGTCACCGACGAGGCGGCGCTCGCGACGCTGCGCGCCGCCCACGAGGCGGGAAGCGATTTCCTGGACACGGCCGATGTCTATGGCGCCGGCCGCAGCGAGCGCCTGATCGGCCGCTTCCTCAAGGAGACGCCGGCCCGGGTCGCGGTCGCGACCAAGCTCGGCCGGTTCGGCGATCCTGGCTGGCCGCAGAATTTCACCCGGGCCGCGGTCCGCCAGCACACCGAGGCGTCGCTCGGGCGCCTCGGGGTGGATGCGCTCGACCTCACCCAGCTCCACTGCGTGCCGCCGGAGATCCTCCGGCGCGGCGAGCTGTTCGGATGGCTCGGCGAGTTGAAGGCCGAGGGCAAGATCCGGGCCTACGGCGCCAGCGTCGAGTCGATGGACGAGGCGCTCTGGTGCGTGCGGCAGGACGGCTGCGCGTCGCTCCAGATCATCTTCAATCTTTTCCGGCAGAAACCGATCGCGACGCTCTTCGCGGAAGCCCGGCAGCGCGGCGTCGCCCTGATCGTGCGCCTGCCGCTGGCCAGCGGGCTGCTCGCGGGCAAGTTCACGGCGGCGACGCGCTTTCCGGCGAGCGACCACCGGAATTACAACCGCGACGGCCAGGCCTTCAATGTCGGCGAGACATTCGCCGGTCTGCCGTTCGCGCAGGGCGTCGCGCTGGCCGACGCGCTGAAGCCGCTCGTGCCCGCCGGTCTCACGCTGGCCGAGATGGCGCTGCGCTGGTGCCTGGATTTCGAGGCGGTCGGCGTCATCATCCCCGGGGCGAAGAATCCGGACCAGGCCCGCGCCAACGCGCGCGTGTCCGGCCTTCCGCTTCTGACCCCGGCCCTGCACGCCCGGCTGGCCGAATTCTACCAGCGCGAGGTCCAGGCTCACATCCGCGGTCCGTACTGAGCGCATGTCGGCACCGGTTGGCCGGGGGGCGCCCGTCCCGGGCCGTGGGTCAGGCGGCGGCTGTTGGGACGGTCGCGGGCACCGCGGTCGCCCGCGCGAGGCGCGCCGCCAGCAGCAGGGCGGCGCAGGCCAGACCGGCGGCGAGGCCGGCCCAGATGCCGGGCGCGCCGAGGCCGGCCGGGAAGCCGAGCAGGTAGGCGCCCGGCAGGGCGACGAGCCAGTAGGCGACGAAGGTGATGACGGTCGGAATCGCAACGTCCGTCAGTCCGCGCAACGCGCCGGCGCCGACCACCTGGGCGCCGTCGAAGATCTGGAAGACGGCGGCCACCAGCAGCAACCGGGCCGCGAGCGCGGCCACCTCGGCGTCGGCGGTGAATCCGCGGGCGATCACGCCGCCGGCCAGGGCAAAGAGCAGGGCGAACGCGCCCATCATCGTCGTGCTCGCGCCCAGGGCGCCGAAGCCGATCCGCCGCAGGGCGGCGCGCCGGCCCGCGCCCAGGGCCTGGCTCATGCGGATGCTCACCGCCATCGCCAGGCCCAGCGGAAACATGAAGGTGAACGCGGCGCAGTTGAGGGCGATCTGATGGGCCGCGAGCGGGACGGTGCCGAGCCAGCCCATCAGCAGGGCCGCGGCGGTGAACGCGCCCGCCTCGAACAGCAGCTGGCCCGCCGCCGGCACGCCGATCCGGAGCATCTCCGCCAGGCCGGCGCGCGTGAGGCGGGCCCGCTCGCCGAACCGCGGCAGGCGGCCGCGCCACTCCGGCCGCCCCCGCAGCCAGCCCCAGATGAGCGCCACGCTCGCGAGCCGCGCCAGCAGGGTGGCGCCGCCGGAGCCGGTCAGCCCCAGCGCCGGCGCGCCGAGATGGCCGAAGATGAGCACCCAGTTGAGAAACGCGTTCAGGCCCACGCTGAAGAACAGGATGGCCATGGGCGGCCAGGGCCGGCCCGTCGCCTCGCTGAACTGCCGCAGGACTTGGAACAGGAAGGTCGGGATGAGCGACACCGCGATGATCACGAAGAACGGATTGGCCGCCGCGATCACCTCCGGCGGCTGGCCGAGGCGGTGCAGCTGCGTCGCCAGCGCCACCATCACCAGCGCCTCGAGCAGGCTGACCACGAGCGCCACGGCCAGGCCGTGCCGCAGCCAGTCGGTGCATTCCTCCGGCCGGCGGGCGCCGTGGGCGCGCGCCACCAGAATGGACACGGGCACCAGCAGGCCCGCGCCCGCGATGAAAAAGAGGCCGAACACGCTGCCGGCGAACGCCGACGCCGCCAGGGGCACGCGGCCGACATGACCGATCATCACGCAATCCGTGATGCTCATGAGAATCTGGCTCACCTGCCCGACCGTGATGGGCAGGGCGAGCGCCAGGGTCTGGCTCAGCTCGGAGCGGGTGGAGGAGGACTCGGACATGGGGTGCACGGAGCCGCGGGGCGGCCCGGGAGGTTCACGCCACCCGGCGCCGGCCAGGCGACTCGCGCTCGGCCCGGCCGCGCCAGGAACGGCTGTCACCGTGCGTTCCGGCCGCAGCGATGGCCCGCCGGGCCGGCGGCCGGCGTCACCTTTTTTCGCGGACGCGGATGGTGTAGCGCCGGGCGAGATTCTTGGTCGAGTCGAACGTGACCGCCTCGGTCGTGTTCTCGGTCAGGGTCAGGCTCCGGGGCGACGTCTCGTCCCCGAGGGGGGCGCCATGCTCGTCCTTGAAAACGCAGTTGATCAGAACCCGGAGGCGGTGCGCCCCGCGGTTCTTGACATTGGCGACGACTTCAAGGCGGCCGTCGGGCAGAATGCGCTCCTGGAGGCCGGTGCAGGTGATGGCGGCCTGGACGGCGTCGTCCAGCGGCACGAACTTGTCCGTGCTCTCGATGGTGTACTTGGTGGTGTCGAGCGGCTCGTTGGTCCCCGGGGTTGACTGGCAGCCGGCAATGAACACAGCGGTCAGGGCGAGCAGGCAGGGCAGGCGGCAGCAGGGTTTCATGGGTCGGAAGGGAGGACGAACGTGGCGGGAATCACCCCGGCGGCCGCAGGCGGCAGGCGACGCCACAGCGCACCCGGACGCCCGCAAGGGGGAGGGAGGTTCTCATGGCTGGTGTTGAGGCCTTGAGGGGAGACAGCGCATCGCCCCCAAGGTTTCATCGCCCATGAGGGCGGAGACCGGCCGGGGTTGCAAGACCCCAGCACGGCTACTTGGCGGCGACCCCGGTGCCCGGCGCCGCCGCCAGGGCGGGCGCCGGCCGGCGCCCGCGCAGCCACACGGTGAACTGCTCGAGGTACACGTAGATGACCGGCGTGGCATACAGCGTGAGCACCTGCGAGACGATCAGGCCGCCGACGACGGCGAGGCCGAGCGGCCGGCGCGACGATCCGCCCGCGCCCAGGCCGAGCGCGATGGGCAGGGCGCCGGCGAGGGCGGCGAAGGTCGTCATCATGATCGGACGGAAGCGCACGAGGCAGGCCTGGAAGATGGCCTGCTCGCCGGAGGCCACGCCCCGGGCGCGCTCGGCCAGCGCGAAGTCGATCATCATGATCGCATTCTTCTTCACGATGCCGATGAGCATGATGATGCCGACGTAACCGTAGATGTTGAGCTCCTCGCGAAACAGCCAGAGGGTGAAGACGGCGCCGAAGCCGGCCGCGGGCAGGCCCGACAGGATCGTCACGGGATGGATGAAATCCTCGTAGAGGACGCCGAGCACGATGTAGATGACGAGCACGGCCATGACGAGCAGCAGGCCCAGGCCCTGCAGCGAGGACGTGAACGCCTGCGCGGTCCCCTGGAAACCATAGAGGATCGTCGCCGGCAGCTCGCGGGCGGCCAGCGCGCCGATCGCGGCCGTCGCCTCCCCGAGGGAATGGCCGGGCTGCAGATTGAACGAAATCGTGACCGCGGGCATTTGACCGAGATGGTTGACGGAGAGGGGTCCCACGTCGCGCCGCAGCCGGGCCACGGCGTCGAGCGGCACGAGTTTGCCGCCCGCCGCGCGCAGGTAGAGGAGGGGCAGCGCCCCCGCGTCGCGCTGGAACTGGTCCGCCACCTCCATGATCACATAGTACTGGTTGGTCGGGGTGTAGATCGTGGACACCTGCCGGCTCCCGTAGGCGCTGTAGAGCGTGTCCTCGATCTGCTGCGGCGTGATGCCCAGCGTGGCCGCCCGGTCGCGATCGATGTCGACGCTCACCTGGGGCCCGGAGAGCTGCATGTCGGAGTTGACGTCCTGGAGCCCGGGCAGCCCGCGGATCTTCGCCTCCATCTTCGCCGCGACGGCGTAGAGCCCCGCCAGGTCGCTGCCCGAAAGGGTGAACTGGTAAGGCGCCCGGGTCGCGTTCCCGCCGATTTGGATCGCCGGGAGCTGCTGCGGGTACGCGCGCATGCCGGGGACGACGGCGAGCGCCCGGCGCAGGCGCTGCACGACCACCGCCGCCGGGTCGCGCTGGTTCCGCGGCTTCAGGCGGACGAAGCACCGGCCTCCGTTGCCCCCGGTGACGGTGGACATGAAGGCGGCCACCGCCGGATCCTTCGCGATGATCGCGGCGACCGCCTGTTGGTGGCTGACCATCGATTGAAAGGAAATATCCTGCGACGCCTCGGTGATCACGGACAGGCGGCCGTCATCCTGCAACGGGATGAACCCGAGCGGCAGCTGCAGGGCGACCAGCACGGTGAGAACCACGGTGAGCGCCAGCGCGCCGACGGTCATCCGCGGGTGCCGCAGGCAGACCCGCAGCGTCCGCTCGTACCCCGCCAGCATCCGGTCGAAGAACCGTTCCAGGGTCAGGTAGACCCGCCCGTGCCCGCTGGCCTCGTGGGGCCGGTGCGGGCGCAGAAAGCGGCTGCACAGCATCGGCGTGAGCGTCAGCGAGACGAAGCCCGACACCAGGATGGCCGCCGTGATCGTCACGGCGAACTCATGCAGCAGACGGCCGAGCACGCCGCCCATGAAGAGGACGGGGATGAACACGGCCACGAGCGACAGGGTCATCGAGATGATGGTGAAGCCGATCTCGCCGGAGCCGCGAAAGGCCGCGTCGCGCACCGGCATGCCGTCCTCGATGTGGCGGACGATGTTCTCGAGCATCACAATCGCATCATCGACGACGAAGCCCACCGACAGCGTCAGGGCGAGGAGCGACAGGTTGTCCACGGTGTAGCCGCAGAAGAACATCACCACGAAGGTGCCCAGGATGGCCATGGGGATGGCGACGGCGGGGATGAGGGTGGCGCGCAGCGTGCGCAGGAAGAGGAAGATGACGAGCACCACCAGCGACACCGCCAGGATCAGGGTGAACTGCACGTCGTTCACGGATTCGCGCACCGGCACGGACTTGTCGTGCAGGATGTCGAGGGTAACCGAGGCTGGGAGTTGCGCCTGGAACGCCGGCAGGAGCGCCTTGACCCGGTTGACGACCTCGACCGTGTTCGTGCCGGGCTGGCGCTGGATGGCGAGCACGATGGCGCGGACCTGGTTGAACCAGCTCGCGATGCGGTCCTGCTGCACGCTGTCGATCACCTGGGCCAGCTCGCCCAGGCGCACCGGCGCGCCGTTGCGGTAGGCCACGACCATGTCGCGGAACTGGGCGCTGGTGTCGAGTTGGCCGGTCGCGACCACGGTCATGGCCTGGTGCTGGCCGTCGAGCACCCCGGTGGGCAGGTTGACGTTGTGGGCCGCGAGCGCGTCCTGCACCTCCGACAGCGCGATGCCGCGGCTGGCGAGCGCCCGCGGATCGAGCTGCACGCGCAGTGCGTACTTCTGCGAGCCGTAGACGTTGACCTGCGCCACCCCGTCGACGGTGGAGATCCGCTGCGCGAGGATCGTTTCGGCGTATTCGTCCACCACCGACAGGGGCAGCGTGGGCGAGCTCAGCGCCAGAAAGAGCACCGGCGAGTCGGCCGGGTTGTTCTTGCGGTATGACGGCGGCGCCGGCATTTCCGTGGGCAGGCGGCGCTGCACCGCGGCGATGGCCGCCTGCACGTCCTGCGCGGCGGCGTCGATGTTGCGCTCGAGCGTGAACTGCAGGGTGATCTGGGTGCTGCCCAGCGAGCTGGTCGAGACCATCGAGTCGATGCCCGCGATCGTGGACAACTGCTGCTCGAGCGGGGTGGCCACGGCCGACGCCATGGTTTCCGGCGTGGCGCCGGGCAGGCCGGCGTTGATCACGATCGTCGGAAAGTCGACGTTGGGCAGGTCGCTGACCGGGAGGAGGTGGTAGGCCATCGCGCCGAAGACGCACAGCGCCGCGGTCAGCAGCGTGGTCATCACCGGGCGGCGGATGCAGAGTTCAGGCAGATTCATGGCGGGTCGGCGGGCCGGCGGCTCACGACTCGGGCAGCGGGCCGGCCGCGGTGGCGGCGGTGGCCGGGGTGTCGGGCGGGGCCAGCGGCTTCACCTCCACGATGGCGCCGGGAACCAGGCGCAGCTGGCCGTCGGTGACGACGGTTTCACCCTCGCGCACGCCCCGGCGGATCAGGGTGAAGCCCTCGGCGGAACGGCCGACCTCCACGGGGCGCAGCTCCACCTTCCGGTCGCTCTGCACCACGTAGACCTGGCTGCCGTTCTGCCCGGTCTGGACGGCGTTCGCCGGAACCAGCAGGGCGTTCTGGTCGGCGCCGTATTGCGTTTCGATGTCGACGGACTCCCCGGGCCAGAGCAGGTGATCCGCGTTGGCGAACGTGGCCTTCAGCATGATCATGCCGGTGGCGGGATCGACGGCGTTGTCGACGAAATCGAGCGTCCCGTCGGCGGCGCGCGGCGCGCCGTCATGGGTCCGGACCCGCACCGACACCGCGCCCGCCGCCAGCGCCGACCGGAGCGCGGACAGCGTGGTTTCCGGGACGGCGTAGGCCACCGTGATCGGCGCGAGCTCGTTGATGGTGACGATGGTGAACCCGTTGTCGTTGGCCTTGACCAACGCGCCCTCGTGGAGATTGAGCTGGCCGGTGCGGCCGCCGATCGGGGCGCGAATTTCCGCGTAGCTGAGCTGGAGCTCGGCGTTGGCCACGGCGGCCTCCTTGGACTGGACCTGCGCCCGGGTGGTCTCGCCGTCGGTGAGCAGCTGCGCGAGCTGTTCCTTGGAAATGGCCTGCTGCTGGTCGAGCTCCTGGTAGCGCCGGGCCTCGACCGCGGCGTGTTCGGCCTGGGCGCGGGCGTTGGCCAGATCGGCGCGGGCGATCCGGAGGGCGTTCTCAAACGGGCGGCGGTCGAGCGTCACGAGCGGATCGCCGGCCTTGACGTCATCGCCCTCGCGGAAATGGATCTCCTGGATCACGCCGTCGATCTGCGATTTGACGGCGACCGAGCGGAGGGCCTGGACCGAGCCGATGGAGAACTGGCGCAGGGGCAGGGTCTGCCGCACGGCGCGCCCGACCTGCACCGGCACGGCGGTCGCTCCGCCCGTCCGGGAGTCGGGGCCGCGGCCGCAGCCGGCGGCCAGCAGCGTGGCGGCGAGCAGGACGGACTCCGTGGCGCGCCGGATCGGCGCGGCCTCAGCGGGCCGCCTGGATTTCTTGATGATTTGCATGGGAAGGAGAAGGCGGGCCCTCGCTCCGGAGCCGGCACGCGAGGAGATTGCCCTTGATCGTCAGCAGGTCGCCGACCAGCGCTTCCTGCCGCTCCGGCGGGATGCCGGCGAAATACTCCGCCCGGATCTGCTCGCCCAGGCGGCGGAGCTGGGCGAGGGGGCGCCGCGCCCGCGGTCGCAGGTACAGGCGGTACGCCCGGCCGTCCCGGGGATCGTCCCGCCGCTCCAGCCAGCCGCACGCCACCAGGCGCTCGACGTGGCGGCCGACGGTGGCCGGCTCAAAACGCAGGGCGGCCGCCAGCTCGCACTGGAGGCAGGCCTCCTGTCGCGACACCTGCCGAAGGATCTGCCATTGCGCCCGGGTGAGGCCGACGCCCGCCTGCCGGACGCGGCGGTCGAATTCGCGGTGCAGCAGGTGGCTCAACTCATTGAGCAGGAAACCGAGGCGGCGTTCGGGCTGGTCTGGGCGGACAGGCATGGAGACGGAGAAACTAAGCTTGCTTATCAGTTTGGCTGGAGACGGCGCCGAAGGCCAGCCGGTTTCCCGCGGCGAGCGCGCTTGCCGGCGCCGCGCCGGCGCGCACACTCCGGCCCATGCCGCGATTCGTGCTCGCGCTCGACCAAGGCACCACCTCTTCGCGCGCCATCGTCTTTGACCGCCGGGGTCGTGCCCGGGCGATTGCGCAGCAGGAGTTTCCGCAGCATTATCCGCGGCCGGGCTGGGTGGAACACGATCCCGCCGACTTGTGGGAAAGCACCCGGCGCGTGGCGCTGGCGGCCGTCGCCGAAGCCAATCTCACCGGCGCGGGCCTGGCCGCCATCGGGTTGACCAACCAGCGCGAGACGACCCTGCTCTGGGAGCGCCGCACCGGGCGGCCGGTGGCCCGGGCCATCGTCTGGCAGGACCGGCGCACGGCCGACTTGTGCCGGAAGCTCAAGGCTGCCGGAGTGGAGCCGCTGATCCGCCGGAAAACGGGCCTGGTGCTCGATCCGTATTTCAGCGCCACCAAACTCGCCTGGCTGCTCGATCACGTGCCGGGGGCGCGCCGCCGGGCGGAACGCGGCGAACTCGCGTTCGGCACGGTCGACACCTGGCTGCTCTGGCAGCTCACCGGCGGCCGCGTCCACGCGACGGACGTATCGAACGCCTCGCGCACGCTCCTGCTCGATATCCGCACGGGCCGGTGGGACGACGAGCTGCTGCGGGTGCTGCGCATTCC
>Ga0265338_10010181_pt1 | contig 11083 bp, 7 predicted proteins | sample 42126metaG_FD_193579 | JGI IMG/M metagenome (GOLD analysis project Ga0265338, IMG submission 193579) | Rhizosphere microbial communities from Carex aquatilis grown in University of Washington, Seatle, WA, United States - 4-21-26 metaG | ecosystem: Host-associated > Plants > Roots > Rhizosphere >... | reverse complement strand
TAAATTGATAATCTTATTCGTAATGATTTAAATCATCTTATTCTATCACTAACCGCTTGGTTACAACACTACCATCTGTTATTATTTTCACAGCATAAATACCTGCCGAAAGTTTTGAGATCGAAATAGCTTCTTTATCCATAACCATAGTACTTAAAACTAAATTACCGTTTAACCCATAAATCTCAACTTTTGCAGAACCTTTGTTATTTATGCAAAAGTTTGAAGTTGCAGGATTCGGGAATAGGGTTAAATCATCATTTTTAACTGTCGCAAAACCAGTTAAAGTACAGGCATCTTGTGTTACAGCTATTGTTTGTGAAGCAACTCCATTTGCCAAAATAGTTACCATTGCTGTTCGAGTTGCTATTGTTGGATTTGCTGTTACGGTAAATATTATTGTTGCCGTGTCTTTTGATGTGTTTTGATTACTTGATAATCGTTTTTATTTTGCAACTTTTCAATGCTTTACAATATATTTGTAAAATATTCCATTTCGAACTACGGAGTTTCATTGTTTTTTTTGTCTATTGAACGAAATGACTCTTTTGATTATCTAAAACGGGGAAACATGAAAAATAAAAAAGTAAAATTAAGTCTCATAAGTTGTTTGCTAACAACACTTCTAATTGCTCAAACAACATTTCAAAAAAGAATATGGGGGAATGTCAGTTTACAAAACACCAGTTTAATTCAAGATGGGAATTATCTTTTTCTCACATCAAATACATTAGGTGTAAAGGATTCAATTGTAGTATCTAAAACAGATTTAAATGGTACTATAATTTGGTCAGCAAATTATAATGGAACAACTTCAATCGGTGGAGGACAATTAGTTCTTGTTGGAAATGATAAATATCTGATAGCAACAGAAAACTACCAATCACCGTCATCTCATATTTCAATTTCGAAAATACAGGATTCAACAAATATTGCTTGGTGTTACCAAATGAGTCCAAATAAGGTGTCATCATTTGAAAAAGCTATTCCTTTTGGAGACACCGCAATTGTAATTGTTGGTAAAATTCTTTCCGCCAGCAATGATACCGATATGTTTGTAGGAATGATAAATACAACAGGGAAGCTTATTTGGGCTAAATCAATTGGATTTACAGGAAATGAAGTTGCTCGTTCAGTTGTAGCAACTTCAGATGGAAATATAGTCGTAATTGGCAATACCGATATGTACGACAGTAATGGAGATATATTAATTGTTAAAATAAATAGTAGTGGACAAACTCTTTGGAGTAAAACCTATGATTTTTCACTGGGAAACGGTTTAACTAATCAAATTGGATATGATATAATAGAAAACACCAACAGTCAATTATTGCTTTGTGGAAAAGCAATAACGGGCAAGTTTTCTTCTACCGATCAACAATGGTCACCGATTGTTATGGAACTAGATGCAAGTGGAACTGTCATTTTTTCAAAATCATATACATTAAATAGTGGAAATGGAGGAGCATTTGCAATAAAACAAAAAAGTTCCAATGAATATATCTTCATAGGTGAAATGGGGAATTCCTTTGCTTTAATGAATAGTATAGATAATACGGGAACAACGAATTGGTCATATATCTATACTAAGCAATTTACTACTCAATCTACAGCACAAGGATTATCAATCTTAAATGATGGTTATATTCTTTCGGGCACCATTTTGAACACGGTAAAAGACTCCATTTTATTAATAAAAACTAATTCTTTAGGATTTGCAGATGCTAATCAAGCTATACCCGGTGGACAGGGAATTGCTTTTAGTTTTACTTCAACAGTAAATAGTAGAACAATTTCTAACATTGACGTTACAACAATATCTACTGGTACTATTACACATTCTTCTTATAGTTTATTTTCAAATTCTGGTATTAATTCTATTTCATTGTCAACTATTTCGGTGAATGTTGGAAGCCTTAATCCTGCTCTGAATAGTAATGATAGCATATATACTGTATTACTTCATGAAGGAACAACAACAATTCCAACGATGTCTGCCACAACAACAAATGCAGGAGATACCATTAGCTATGTATATGCTACAACACTTTCAGATACAAGCAAAATTATTGTAACATCACAAAATAGTTCAACGAAAAGAACATATTTTATTAGGTACCATATACAATCGAACGATGCTAGCTTACAATCATTAACGGTAAGTAATGGAACGATGAGTCCAGTGTTCAGCTCGTCAACATTTACGTACAATGTAAATGTACCCACTGGAACGATTACAGTTCCCTCCCTTTCAGCACTTAGTAACAATTCAAATGCAACAACAGCTATTGTAATTGCCTCAAAAGTACCTGGAACGACTACCATTACGGTGACTGCCGAAGATGGTACAAAACAAGTTTATACTCTTAATTTTTATAGTGGGACATTCAAAGAAGTATCATTCATTTTACCTCAGTTTGTCGTATTTGAAAACCAAAACATTAATATTGGTGGATGTGTTAATATGTATAATAATGTTTCTATCCATTTTAAAAGTAGTGATACAAGCATTGCAAAGATAGATAATCAAGGTATTCTATCAGGAATAAAATATGGTACAAGCACTGTTTTTGCAATAGATAATAGTGATAGTACTCAAAAAGATAGTACAAGCATATTAGTTCTACCAAATATCATTATAGTAGCTGTAACAGTTTTGGAAAGTGGTACACAATTACAAGTTATTGTTAAGAATGGTTGCGAATTATATAATGGCATAGAGAACGATTTTACGGTTGCAATTCAAGCAGCATTAAAAGCCGAATCTACAATAAAAGTAACGCAAGTTTTAAAAAACAGTAATAATCCAAATGAATTACTACTGCAGCTTGCTAGCCCTATTCCAGCAGGACAATCAATAACCGTAAGTTATGCACCAGTAAACATTCAATCTGATACTGCTAGTGTTCGTACAAGCTTTACAGTAGTAGCAACTGCAACAAAAATTGTACAGTCAAATCAAGTAAATGCCAAATTATATCCAAACCCAACACAAACAGCAATAACAATCGAAGCCGAAGGATTGCAAGCAGTAAAAATCTACAGTTTGCAAGGCGATGTTGTAGCAACTGCAACAGCAAATGGTAGTGCATTAACGCTTTCGATTGAAACACTTCCTGCGGGAATGTATATTGCCGAATTATTTACAGTAAATCAAAACGTGAAGCTATCGTTAATCAAACGATAAATAGGGATGTTCAAAAAACGGTTGTCGACTGAGAAACGCAACCGTTTTCTTGAACTAAAATTGGTATAATGCCGAATTAGTAAATATATTTGTAGAACATTAGAAACAAAACATTGCAACAAGCCGACATCAATATTAAAAAAGCTTTACAGACAAATATTGATCAGGCATTTGCATTGATGTATGAGCATTATTTTGCCGACTTATGTGTGTATGCGCTTCGTTTTTTCGATAATCGTGATGATGCAAAAGACCTGGTTCAACAAACCATGATCAGTCTTTGGGAACAACAAGATACATTACAAAAGATAGAATACATACGAACCTATTTGTTTCATTGTGTTCATAATGCAAGTATTAATCAAATTCGCAGAAAAAAACTGCAAACAACATCTGAATCGGCAGCGTTTTTACAAAATCTAAGCTGGGAATTTACCGACGAAATGGTGAGCAAAGAACAATGCAGAGAAATAGAATTAGCTATTGAACAATTGCCTAATCAATGCAGAAAAGTGTTGGAATTGAATCGCATGCAAGGAATGACTTACAAAGAAATTGCAGAGCAATTACAGATTTCGCATCGAACTGTTGATAGTCATTTGACAAATGCTACACGTCTGTTACGCCAGAAACTGAAGGGAATATCTCCTGTAACTGCTTGGTGTTTGGTTTTTATTTTAATTATGAAACGCTAATTGTAAGAATATGGAAACGAGCGAAACATATCAAAATATTTCTGAAGCTCAGTTGTGGCGCTATTTTGCCGGACAAGCAACGAACGAAGAACAAGATCTAATGGTGTCGTGGATAAAGAGTGATGATACTAACAAAAAGGAATTTCATAGAGTTAAGGAATTGTTCTATGGAACTCAATTTGGTTCAATGCATAATCAATTTGATGGCAAAGCAGCATTTGTCGAAATGCTGCAAGCTACACATAAGACATCGAAAACGATGTTGTTCCGTCCATGGATGGCTGTTGCAGCAATGATAACGGTACTCTTAGGAATAGGATTTATATATATAAAACAAAACAAAACGGCGATCACTGATGCAACTATTGTGTATAATTATGCAACACAAAATAAATGCTTTACCTTACCAGATCAAAGTTCTGTACAATTAAATATACATAGTCATTTGCAATATCAAACAAGTATATTAGAAAAAAGAGCAGTAGTATTGAACGGCGAAGCTTATTTTGATATTCAACACAATGCCGCACGTCCATTCGAAATCACAACGGGTACCCTGAAGATACGAGTGCTAGGAACAGCATTTAATGTCAATGCAAAAAATGGAGACTCAATTGTGGTAAGTGTTATACGAGGAAAAGTACAATTGCAATCGATGTTAGATAGCAATAAAAAAGTGATTATAACCAAAGGTCAAACAGCATGTTTCGTTCATCATCGATTTACAAAAGTAATGCTGTCGTCTAAAAATGTTTTAGCTTGGAAAGAACGGGAACTAAACTTTGAAGCAACAACAATAAAAGACGTTGTTCAAAATCTGAGTAGCTATTTCGATACAACCATTGTTCTTGACTCGAAAGACAAAGAACAACAGCTTACGGTAAGCTTAAAAGAACCAAAACTTGACTCTGTTTTACAAATGATGCAAGTACTGTATAATCTTAAAATTACTAAAACAAAGCAAGCAATCGTGCTGAAGGACAACAAAAGGGATTAATGCCAAAAAGACGCTATAGACAGATAATAATTAGCATAGTAGTGTTGCTTTTTTTAGGAGCCGGCTTACCGAAAATGTATGCCGGCTCAGTGCTTTTATCTAGACGCATTAGTCTTACTATTCAAAAACAAAGCATTGATAAAGTACTTCGATTGGTTGAAAAAAAGGCTCATGTTCAGTTTATGTACAATCCGCAAATGTTCAATCTGAAACAAACGATTAGTGTTCAAATTCAAAATTCCACCTTGCAAGAACTCCTGCAAACAGTTATCAATAATAAAGAATTGGTGTTCTATGAAATGGGAAACTATATTGTTATAACGAATAAACTGCAAGCTCCTATTCAGGCAAATGTTGTTGCAGCATTTCTAACTCGAAAAGATGATAAAGCAAAAGATGCAAGCAATCATTTGGTTGTTGATACCATCCATTTTTACGACACCATACCTATTATAAAAAATGAAACAATACGAAATATCATTCAAGATACCATAAAAGTATACGATACTATTACTAAAGTTACAACTAAAACGGTTCTGCCGACAGCAATCAGTACAACAACCGAAATTCCTGAAAGCATAAATAGTCTATGGTTTGCTCAAGCTGCTTTTGCTCCACTTTACGGCAATGTAATACAAAATAGTAATTGGAAAGGAAATCTATCCAATGCAACCCAAGCAATGGTTGGAGTAAAAATGAATCATGTTAGAATTAGTATTGGATTGGAAGCTATGATGCAACATGGTTCTTCGAAAAGTTCGCAATCGAGCAATTCAACCGATTCTGTATTACAACGAGATACCATACATGTGATGCAGAAATATAAAACGGGAGATTATTATTCCATAGTAGGAAAAGATACTATTCACAAGGTTATTTACGATTCCGCTTTAGTGGCTGTACCTCAGAAATGGTATAATAAAACACAGCACGAAAAAGTTATTGAATCGATCGTTATATATAGTATTTACTGGATAATTATTCCCTTTAGAATAGAATATGAGTGGCCAATGTCCAAGAAAATGACTGTAAGTTTAGGATTATCTGTATCACCTGCCTTTGCCATTAAAAAATATGGACAGATATATTCCCCTCAACGGAACACTATTGTTTCTGCATCACAAGCAGGTATTTCTTCATTTACGGTTTTCTCTTCTTTCGAACCTTCTTTTTCGTTTGCCTTAACTAAAACAGTTTCTGTACAGCTAACTCCCGTGGTTCAATGCTCGCTTCGTTCGCTTATTGGTCAATCGGTTTATTATGTTGGAGGTGGTGCTTGGTTGGGAATCAGAAAAAGTTTTTAATGAGAGGCTGCTGAAAAATTGTTATATATTTGAAAGAATGGAATATTTCAGGTTTTTTCCCAGACCCTAAGTATTCGTTTATCAAGAAAGATACATTTCTTAACGTTGTCATTACTTTTCTTTTATAGCACATGAGATTTACTATATATTTGCCATTCAAAACAAACAAATGAAAACTATTCTTCTCTTTATTTATCTATGTTGTTCCATTTTAAGAACATATTTGGAGCATCGTAAAGAGTGGTGTTATTCCCTTCTAGTGTATGCACATGCATAGCTTTCTTGTCGGCATCAGATATGGCATCATTGTTAATAATGTAGTCATTATAAAGACTCACAACGAGCTTTTTCAAATCAGTCCAAGCCGTGTTGCGATCGGTTGTTGTAGAAGGGCTTGAAGTTGCAATGTTAGAACAAATAAAATATTTCTGCTCATAGATACTTTGTTTTTGTGCTATCGCAGATAAAACTTCGGCGGATATGTTCCAAGCAATAGAACTTGCCGATGCACGGTTATAGGCGTTTCGTTGAAAATCGAAACACGACACCGGACTTGAGTCTGGTGGGATACTGTAGGTTTCAGTACTTATACATTTGAATTTTTAAGTTACTACTTTCATTTCTATTGATATATTGATAAAGAGCATTATTAAATGGTTGCAAAGCATCGTTGATGTCATTGATGTTCAGTGTAGATATTTGTGTGCGTTTCGATTTGTAGAGTCTTGCCAAATAGAACGTGAGAGCATTTACATTGCAAGTGAGCTTACCTACATTCATAGTTAGGTGATCTACATTTAAAGTTAGGTGAACTACATTGCAAGTGAGCTTAGCTACATTCAAAGTTAATTGACCTACATTGCAAGTTAGGTGACCTACATTGCAAGTTAGGTGAGCTATATTGCAAGTGAGCTTAGCTACATTACAAGTTAGGTGAGCTACATTTAAAGTTGTTACCCGCATATAGAAAGTGAGTCTATCAAACTTTCTATATAAATGGGCGATTATGCTTCTGAGCATACAAAATCTCGATGCATTGCTGTAATCGTTCATTGCAGGGTTATCAAAAAATACTGTATTTGGTTCTGATATCATAATAACTATTGATTTTAATGGTATCTTCTATTTTACCTGTATTATTAATCGTAAGTCAAACATCTTTAATAGGAATAATGCGCTTTGTTCGTTTTAGTGATTATTTAAGATTCTTTTGCATTAAACTATTTACATAATGTTGTTCAGTAAATGTACTTTTGATTGTACATAAAAAAAAACGGCTTTTCTTCCAATATAGCCTGAGTGGTCGAAAACGTAGCCTGAGTGGTAAAAAATAATTTTTGAACGATTCCTTTTTCAAACGTATTTAGGGCGTTTCAAGAGGTTTTGATAAAATGGTACTTTGAACAAAAAGGTCTTAAAACATCGATTTTTTATAAAAAGGGGGATTTTGAGAAAAAATAAGTGATTCGGGTTATACTAAAAAAGAATCGTTAAACGGTATTTGTTACTAGACACGCCAAAGGACAATTGAAATAAGCTGAGATGCTTTATAAATGAATAACAATCTTTGGAATTTATAAACGGATTAATCAACCGACATGGTTAACAAACGCAATTAGGGTTTTCTGCAAAGAGCAGCAAATAGTACTTGTTCTAATTCTTCATAATAAATTGATGTTTGAGTTTGCTAGTTAGTCGGGCAACTTGAATGAGTTTCGAATATTATATCTCAACTATTCTTATTTCAATAGCATTATTATTATTTATTTCAAACCACCGTTGTGAAACATATACTCTTTCTTGTGTTTACGATACAAGTTCCTTTTTCGCAAATAATTTACTTATTTTTGTTTTCAAGCTTTCCATTGTAACATAAACTGCTGGCACAAGCACTAGTGTTAAAAGTAATGAACTGGTTAATCCGCCAATAATTACCCATGCAAGACCGTTTTTACTTTCGGCACTAGCTCCCGAAGCAAGAGCAATGGGAAGCATCCCGAAAATCATCGATAATGTTGTCATAAGAATGGGTCTTAATCGTTCTTTACCTGCTTCAATTAACGCTTCTTTTATGCTGCGTCCGTCTTCTCTAAGTTTATTTGTGAAATCAACAAGTAGGATCGCATTTTTTGCTACAAGTCCAATAAGCATAATCATTCCAATCATTGAATAAATTGTAAGCGATTCGCCCGAAAGTGCTAAAGCAAACAATGCTCCGATTACAGCCACTGGTATTGAGAACATTACAACCATTGGATACAGATATGAATTATATAAGGCTACCATAAGTAAGTAAACAAATATTACTGCAGCAAATAGAGCCATAAATAACCCACCGAAAGCATCGGCTTGTCTTTCCATTTGTCCTTTGTAGTCGAATGTAATCTCGGGAGCGTGTATTTTTTCTTTTATTGCTGTTTTTATTTCATTCCCAACCGTTCCTACAGGACGACCATAAACTGAGCATTTTACAGTGAGTGCAGAAATACGGTCAAAACGTTCAAGTTTATTAGGCCCCAATGATTGAGTTATAGTGGCAAAGTTTTTTAATTCAATTATTTTATTCTGATTGTTGATGAATGTTAAAGAACCAACATCTTCAATTTTCTTTCGATTAAACTGATCGAATATAACATTAATGTCAAAATCATCATCGCCATCTGAATATTGAAGATTGGTATTACCAGCTAATGCAAAGTTTAGTGTATTTCCAACTTGTTGAACATTCAGTCCTAATTGTTCCATTTTTTCACGATTGAGTTTAATCTGTAATTCAGGTTTACTTTTTTCGATAGAAAATTTCACATCATTTGTTCCAGGAATAGTTTTTATAACCTTCATCACACTATCACCAACTTCAAAAAGTTTATTCACATCAGGACCACGTAACAATACCTGAATAGGAGCATCATCTGCGTTTCCCATCATTGAAGTAGGAGTTGCACTGACTTTTAAGCCTGGTATTTCCTGAATTTCTTTTTTTATCATTGCTGCAAATTTTTCTACAGAAATTGATCTCTTCGCTTTGGGAACAAGGTTAACGGTGATTTCACTCTTATTTTTCTCGCCGCTTCCTGTTCCAAAATCAGAACTTGAATATCCAATGTTCGAAAAGACTTTAATTACCTCAGGTTTCTGACGTAAAAGATTCTCAACTTTTTGAGTTAACTGAGTTGTTTGATAAACTGTGTTTTGTGGTTCTCCTTCTAGTTTTACAATAAATTCGCCTTGGTCTCCTTCGTTCATAAATGCTGTGCCTATTAAGCCCGTTCCTAAAAGAGAAAATGACAGAACAATTAACAATGTTACGGTCAAATACAATGTTTTACGGTGATTTAAGCCCCAATTCAGTACTATTTCATAATATGTTACAACTTTATTAAATACTGTTTCTATCCAAATAGCAAACTTTCCGAGTATCGATTTATTTGAATATTCTTGTATTCTGCCGAAGCGAGAAGCCAACAGAGGAGTAATGGTAAACGAAACAACCAAACTCATAAGGGTTGAAAATACAATTACCAGAGAGAACTCCCGCAGCATACCGCCAATCATTCCTGATACTAATGCTAAGGGAAGAAAAATGACAATATCAACCATGGTAATTGCCACTGCCGTAAAACTGATTTCATTTCTGCCGTCGAGTGCTGCTTTTCGTTTATCTTTCCCCATTTCCATGTGACGATAAATATTTTCCAAAACTACGATTGAATCGTCCACTAGAATACCTATCACTAGTGAAAGAGCCATTAATGTGAGCAAATTCAAGGAAAAGTCAAAAATATACATGGCAATAAAAACCGAGATGATTGACGATGGTATAGAAATTAATACTATAAAAGAATTTCGGATACTATGTAAGAACATGAACATGACCAATGCTACCAGCAATACAGCAAACATTAAATCTTCCATTACAGCATTAGCTGAAGCTAAAGTATAGGTAGAATTGTCAGAAGCAACATCAAACTTTAAATTATCATCGGCATATTGATTTTCAAGCAATTTCAGCTGTTCTTTCACCCGCTTACAAACATCAACGGTGTTGGCATCAGATTGTTTCTGAATAATAATACCAATTGAATTTTTACCATTAATTTTATTCAGATTTGATTGTTCGGCAATTCCATCAACAACTTCGGCAATATCTGACAATTTAATACTGCTTCCAGAAATTGTTCTTAATATGGTAATGTTTCGCAATTCATCTAATGACTTCACCTTGCCTAATAATCTTACGGTATATTGTTTGACATCATTTTCGATTTTACCAGTCGGCATTTCGATATTGGCATTATATATTGCTTGATATATCTGACTGATTGTTATTTTGTAAGCATCAAGCTTACTTTTATTTATGTTGATTTTAATTTCCCGTTTATTCCCTCCTACAAGCGAAACCTCTCCAACACCTTTTAGTTTTGAAAGTTGTGGTTTGATTTGGTTTTCTGTGAGCAAATATAATATTGTTGGGGCAGTTTTTGATGTAACCCCAAGCTTAATGACAGGCATTTCATCGGAAGAAAATTTACTAATCGAAGGAGATTTTGCTCCAGTAGGGAGATTTGCGAGCACTGCATTAATTTTTCGCTGGGCATCCTGTACCGCTAAATTAGCATTTGCATCAGATTCCAATTCAATAGAAATGGTAGACAGTCCTTCTTGTGAAGTTGACTTTATACTGTTAACATTCTCCAATGAAGAAAGAGCATCTTCCAATTTTTTAGTAACAGAACTTTCTACCTCATTTGCCGATGCACCCGGATATGAAGTCACGATACTAAGTGCAGGAAAACTAAGCTTAGGAATTAATTCATAGTTCAATTTAGTATATGAGGTTATTCCAAGAATAGCTAAGACAGAAAAAACGACTACAACCAATGTAGGTCTTTTAATTACG
>Ga0265338_10010180_pt1 | contig 11084 bp, 10 predicted proteins | sample 42126metaG_FD_193579 | JGI IMG/M metagenome (GOLD analysis project Ga0265338, IMG submission 193579) | Rhizosphere microbial communities from Carex aquatilis grown in University of Washington, Seatle, WA, United States - 4-21-26 metaG | ecosystem: Host-associated > Plants > Roots > Rhizosphere... | reverse complement strand
GTCTTCTGATCTGCGTTGAGTCTTGCTTGCTTTGGCGCATGACGCACGAGTCCGCCGGCGCGAGGCACAGCGCGCCACAAGCGCAGCTCCGTGCCTCGTCAGTTCACCGTCGTGACGGACGACGCCGGCAAGGTGCGGCCATCCTGAAGTTGAAGCTGCCAGGCACCATTGGTGCCTTGGGTGACCGCCGCGACGGTGCCGCTGGTGGTGATCGTGCCGGCCGAGACCGGGCCCGACTTGCCGCTGCCGACCAACGAGACCGCATACTGACCAGCCGGGAGCGGAGCGCCGTTGCTGCCCGTTCCGTCGAACGGCACCGTCCCGCTGGTGCCGCTGACCGGAACCGAAGCCACCACCGTCCCATTCGCGTTGGTGATTGCAACGTTGACGTTCGACAGGCCGGTGGCGGTGACGTTGAACGTCATCGCGGCTGGACTGCCCGATGTCGGCACCGTCAAGGTTGAGGTCGTGGCGCTGACCGGTTGATTGATCAATCCCACGTACTGGCCCAGGCCGAGACTCGTGACCCCCTGCGAGATATTGGTCAGCGTGCCGTTGCCCTGCACCAATTGCTCTACCGTCGAAAACTGCGCGAGCTGCGACACGAACTGCGTCGGGTCGGTCGGGTTCATCGGATCCTGGTTCTTAAGCTGGGCCACCAGCAGAGTCAGAAACTGATTCATCTGGGGGTTATTGGCCTGCGCGCCAACCTGGGTCGTCGCCGGAGTGTTGCTCAGCCCGCTCAACGCGGCGCTGGTGGCGCTGGTGACGGACGGGGTGGAGATCGAAGGCACGGTGCCGCTCATGGTAGATCCTTTTTGGCTTCGGAAGGGTGCATTCCTGGAGTGGGTTTCCGGTTCACGCGACGATATCGACGAGGCCTTGCCCGGCCCACGCAATCACCTGTGGCAAGGCCGGCGGCGATATCGCGTACGACCCGGCTTGAGTGCGGAAGTTTGTCGGCCGGCGTTCGGCCTCCGGTTGGCCTCCCTGTTGCCCAAGTCGCAGGTCCAGGCCGCCGTCTCCCAGATTGATACCCGCTTGCGCGAGCTGCTGTTCCAGGCCGGCACGGTTGCGTGAGAACGCCTCGAACGTCTCCGGCTTATCGAGCGTCATCTGCACCCCGACGCCATTCGCGTGGAATGACAGCCGGACCTCGACCCGTCCCAGGTCAGCCGGATGCAGTTCCATGGTGAGAGTTTTGTCGCCATCCCGCGCGGCGCGCGCGATCCGTATGGCCACCGGCTCGCCGGTCTCGCCGGCGACGCGCGGCAGCATCGGTCCGGTGACAACCGGATCGGCGGTTGTTGCGGTTGAAATCTGCTGCGCCACGCCGGCGGGCGCCGCAACGGCCGCTAATGCCGACGCCGCGCTGTCGACCTTGGCCCCGTCCGACTGCCGCGGCGCTACAGGCCGGCCGATGGATGGATCCGACGGTAGCGCGGGTGTCGGAGCTCCGGACGCGGCCTCCACTTCCATGGATCGCGTGGTGGACGGTGAACCGGAAAGCGTGGTCGCATCGGGCCCGGGCGCGCCGATCCCAGGCTGCGCGGACGCTGGCGTCGCCTGATCCGCCTGGGCAGTGGCCTGATCCGTCGAGGCAGGGGCGGCGCCTGGCGCGTTGGGGGCCGCCGCGCCGAGTGTCGCCGCGGCCGCGCTATCCTGCCCCTGTGTGGTGTCCTGGTGGGCCGCAACGGCAGGCTCTGGACCCGGCCTTGGGGTCCGCGCCAACTGGCTATCGCCTGATCGCGTGGGACGACCTGGCACGGCAGGCCCTGGTACGGCAGGCCCAGGCGCGGCAGGTTCCGGCCCGGACATCTTGCCTTGGGCGGGTCCGGCAATCGGCTGCGCTAACCCCGCGCCCGGCTTGCCGGTAGGTGTGGAATGCGGGACCGCCTCCGCTTTGCCTTGACCTGAGGCAGGTTGCGGCGACGCTTGCGGCTTGGCGGTTTGTTCTGCCGCTGAGGAAACTTCGTTCCGAGCATGCACCTGCGGCGAAGTCTGCTTCGATGGTGCCGAATCTTCGGCCGGGCCTGCAGTTTGGCGAGCTTCCGGCACCGCCTGTTTATCAACCGCCGGTTTGTCGGCCGCCGGTTTGCCAGTCACCGGTTTACCAAGCGCCGGTTTGTCGGCAGGCGACAACTGTTCCGGTGTCGCTGGCCGGTGGTACGAATTCGCCGCAACGGTCGGGTCGGTAGATGGCTGTCCCCCCGCGGTGCCCTTCGCTGTGTCGACCAGCCGGGCAAACCGGCCAGAATCGGCGTCGCCTGCGCGCGCCGATGCAGTGACGGCTTGCGCTGGATCCGACGCTCGTGCGGTCGTTGCTACGGCCGGCACCGGGACCTCTCGCGTTGCACGCGATGGCGATGCAAGCGCCGCCTGCCCAAAGGATCAGACGTCACCGATAAGGACGTCCATCTCGTCGATACCAGCTCCCATTCCGAACCAGCCGGCGTTGCCAACCTCAGCGCCGTCAGCATCGATCCGATGACAGAACCCCCAGCAGGGCGCGACAGCAGTCACCGCGGTGCCGATTCTGCCGGCCAGTGAGCTGGCGAGTGCGTACAGATCGACCGGCATCGCCGGCACCGGCACGATCACACCAATCCTGGCCGGAGACAGGGTCCGTCGGCCGAGAAACAAGGCAGCATCGTGCCGTAGTGGAACAGGTTCAGCATCGTTGACGCCACTGACCTCGGTGACGACCAACGCATTCGGGAAATCCAACAGGGTGCGCAGGGCGCGCAGTGCGGTCACCGGATCAGCGACATTCTCGAAGCCGAGCAATGCCTGTGGCGGCGCGGTTTGCTCGATATGGGCGATGGCATTCCGCCAGGCCAACGGCCGGCCACCCGGCGGCATTGACGCTTCGGCTTGAAAGCATACCGGCAGCATGGCGAGCCCGGCCGCAATGCGACGGATCAGACCATCGCGACCGGCGATGCATGAGTCGATCAGCGCGTCTTTCAGGTCATCCGGGATCTCATCAGTGAGGATGTCACTGGCGTGCTCTGCGATGCCGGGGCCCAGCAGACGGCAACGTGCTTCCACGTCCGGCCCGTCCCAATGGCCGGTGGCGAGGGCTTGACCCCGCGCCGCCACCGGCATCGCCGCGACACTGCCAGCCAGGGCAAATGGCAACGGCGCTTCCACCATGGGCCACGCCACCGCACCTTTCCGGCACCACTGGATCAGTACCGGGCCGGCCGACGCCAGATGCCCGGGAAGCCGGCTTGCGTCCTGTACGATGGTCACTGCTTGCGGCGGCAGCCGAACAGGCAGCCGGAGGTTTCGCACGATCCCACTGTCACCGTGCAGCAGATGGATGGCATCCGTGCGGCGGCGCAACGCAGCCCGCAATTCCCTTGCCTCGATCGCTGAAAGGGTGACCGCCTCGGCCGGATCGCAGACCAGGATGCCATCGGGACCGCGAACGGTGACCGCGCCTCCCGGCAGAATGGCGACGTCCTGGTCGGACAGCGCACGCGGCGGAAGCGCGATTTCCTGCCGTTGCAGCCAAAGTTGACGGGTTTCCGTCGGCCAGGCCGGCCAGAAGGCGGCAATAAGGCGCAGCCGCGTTATCGCGGCCGCGCCACACAAATCGAGTTCATAGGTGATCGGATGCTGGACGTCTCCGTAACGAAGACCGGTGCTTTGCGGGCTGTCTGATTGAGTATTGAAATGATTGGAGCGGTCGTAGTCTATTTGCTCCTCGCCTGATACAATAGGCAGTCGAAGAGTCGCCGTCGCCATCGAGGTCATTATCGTCACTTCCCGCTTTGATTCCGGTTTCTCGGAATTGGGCTCTGTGCTTGGCGTCCGAGACTTCTGTCTGTTCGTGCCGGCAGGGGATTGTTGCGCCCTTGCGGTTACAGGCCGGTTGCGCCATCGCCGGGTGGCGCTATTTTTTCAAAAAGTCGTGAGGTCCCTCCGGCGGCGGCAACCATGCGGGGCCGCTTCGGGGCCGGGATCGTGCCGTAGCGGATGCGACCCACAGAAACGCAACAGGGTTGAAGGGATTCGGGCATAGGCAATGACCGGGGGCCGGCGGTCCCTCGCGACCGGCCCGCGATGCGAGCGATCGACGCGAGGGGATTCGGCCATCGGCAGCGGCAGGGAGCCGGCAATCGCCCGTGATCGGCTCGTGATGCGGCGACCGCCGCCGTTCTGATGCGTGGTCCAAAGCTGCCCAATCAATAGCCATTGCGTTACGTATTGGTGACCGCCCGCAATCTTGCGGCGCGCAGATCAAGCGTGTTTGGTGGGGCAGGGCAGGAACGAGGATCATTCGCATCATTCTGCCGGACCGACCGTTGCGCCGGCTGATTCGCCGTCTCGGATTCGGCGAGGATCTGTCGCGCGCTAAACCGCCGGCTGCCGCACCAGTGCCATCGGTGCCAATGCCATCGGCACCAATGCCATCCGCACCCATGCGGGAGCAGCGGGGCGCGCCGCGGCACAACCTCGAACGGGACGTCCTGATCAGGCGGCGCGGCGAACTGCCAGCTTCAGGTCGGCTGATGAATATATCGGAAACCGGGGCGGCCGTTCGCATCCGGCCTCCAACCCCGCCTGCCACCGGGATATGGCCATACTATTTGTCCAATGGCGATGACGTGTGGCTAACCGCGCTGATCGACGATCCCGTCACATGCTGGGTGATCGCGGTGGACCATGACGTGCTGCGGCTGCGGTTTGCCCATGACAACGAGATTCGTCCGCAGATTCGGGCACTGATCCAAGGGCAAGGCGTGCCGACGACCCGGACGCCATAGCTTCGCAGTAGCCCGCGTCTTCCGTTCCTGAACGGACTGCGATCCGCAACGTGCGGTCGCCGAACGGCCGGGCGGGGCGGTGCACTTTCAGGCGAGACGGGCGCTCGGAAGCTGCCGGCGAGCCAGGGCTGCCACGCTGAAACCATTCGCCAATCAATTCCTGCTAAATCGTGCCAACCGCCGCCGACCTGGTGACGGTGTGGGCGCCGTCGCGCTTGCAACACGGGGCGCACCACAGACAGGGGTCGGCCGACGCTCATGGCGGGTCACCAGGCACTCATGAACCGAAAGCAACGCCGGGCAGAAAAGCCGCAGGTCCAGCCGGCGGCTGCAACACCGCCGCCCACCGTTCAGGCGGTATTCAATGCTGCGCTGCAATGCCATCAGGCTGGACGCCTGAACGAAGCCGAGCACCTCTACCGCCAGGTGCTGGCCGTCAATTCGCGCCACGCGGACAGCCTGCATTTGCTCGGCGTCGTGGCAAATCAGAATAACCGGCCAGAGGTGGCGGCCGATCTGATCGGCCAAGCGATCAGCGTGAATGCCTCGCAAGCCATCTATCATTCCAATCTGGGAACGGCGCTGTGGCGGCAGGGACTGCTGGACCAGGCAGTCGCCAGCTATCGCCGGGCCATCGAACTCAAGCCGGACTACGCAGCGGCGCACTTCAATCTCGGCACCGTGCTGTGGAAGCAGGGTCGGCTGGACGCCGCGGACGTCTGCTACCGCAGCGCCATCCACTTCAAGGTCAACTATCCGGAAGCATTCGACAACCTGGGCACCCTGCGCCGCGAACAAGGGCGGCTGGACGAGGCGATCCTATCTTACCGATGGGCGATCGCGTTCAGGCCTGACTACCCCGAGGCGCACAACAATCTCGGCACCGCCCGGTTGGAACAGGGCCGGCCGGACGAGGCGGTCGCGTGCTACCGCAAAGCCCTGGCGCTCAAGCCGGACTACGTCGAGGCGTCCTTCAACCTTGGCGTTGCGATCGGGGAACTGGGGCAGCCCGAGGAGGCGATCACCTGCTACCGCAACGCCATTGCGCTGAAGCCTGACTATGTGGACGCATATCTTAACATGGGTACCGCCTTCAAAGAGCTGCAGCGACTGGATGCGGCGGTCGTCTGCTATCGCAAGGTTCTCGACCTGGAGCCGGCCAATCCAGAGGCACACAGCAATCTCGGGATCGCATTGCTCGCCCGGGGGGATCTGACGGCAGGATGGGCAGAGCACGAATGGCGTTGGCAGACGCCGCAGATGAGCAAGGCTCGGCGCGACTTCGGGCAGCCGCAATGGCGGGGCGAGGCGGCAGAGGGACAAACGCTGCTGATCCATGCAGAGCAAGGCTTCGGCGACACGCTGCAATTCTGCCGTTATGCGGTGCTCGCGAAGGCGCGTGGGCTGCGGGTGATCATGGAGGTGCAGCCTCCGTTGGTCCGATTGCTCTCGGGCCTGCCGGGGGTCGATCTGGTGATTGCACGCGGCGACGCATTGCCGCCATTCGATCTCCACTGCCCGATGCTCAGCCTGCCGCCGGCGCTGGGAACCACCACCGTCGCCGCCATTCCCGGCGCGGTACCCTATCTCCACGCCGATGCGGCGCAGACCGCAGGGTGGCACAAGCGTCTCACGGACGAGGCCGGGCAGGGATTTCGTGTCGGCGTGGCCTGGGCAGGCAACCCTCGCAGCCACTCGCGCGCTCTGGCGGCGGTCGATCGCCGGCGCTCGCTGGCTCCCCACCGATTGGCGCCCCTGTTCGAGCTATTCGGAGTGCAGTTCTTCAGCCTACAGAAAGGCGGCCCGGCGGCCTCCGCGGACTTCCCGCTCACCGACTTGATGGACGAGATGGAGGACTTCGCCGATACCGCCGCGCTGGTCGCCAATCTCGATTTGGTCATTTCGGTTGACACCGCCGTTGCGCATCTGGCGGCGGCGCTCGGCAAGGCGGTGTGGCTGCTGGACCGCTTCGATTCATGCTGGCGCTGGCTGACAGAGCGGCGAGACAGCCCCTGGTACCCGGGACTGCGGCTCTACCGCCAGCCGCAGCCCGGCGACTGGGACCCCGTCTTGGCCGACGTGTCCCGTGACCTTCGCAACCTGGCGGACGCGCGGATGGGGGGCGTGGGATGAAATCGCACCCGGCAACCAAAGGCTGCACTCGGCGCAGCGGAATGACCCCAGCGGCCATGCGCCGGCGCGCGCCGTGTCTGATTTCCGTCGGCCTTGTCATGGGGGTGGTGGCGTTAGGGGGGTGCTCGCCGCCGACCGACGTGGTCGATTTGCGAACAATGCCGGCGGATACACGATACGCAATGCAGCAGATGCCAGTCATGGCGATAGGCGTTGCCACACCGGTCGACGCCGGATCGATCGGTCCGATCGCCGGCTATGGCTGCGGCCAAACCTCTGATGCGGCAAGCCTTGATGCGGTGCACCAGCTACAAATCAAGGCGCTGCGCATGCGCGCAACTGCCGTGACGGATGTGGTGATCCAGCCAGACGGAATCGGCCCCTGCCTGATGGCCTATAGCGTGATCGCCAAAGGACTTGCCATGGCACCGAGGGGCATTCCTCCGACGTATTGAACAACTGATCGCGTGGCCCGGGGAGCGGGATGACGGGTCGTGGTCCCGTTGACCGGGCGCGACGGCAGCGTCCGGTCGCAGGACACGCCGCTATTCCGACCTCTGGCCGATCGCCGTGGCAGGTTCGTCGTACCGCCGCTGCGGGCCGAACATGACTCCGCGTCCAATAGTGGGCGCAGATCGGACCAGCCACGTTGCCGAGCACTCCCCTGATGTCGGTGCCTGGCCGTCTCATGGCACCGATGCACACAACGGCATGCAGCGTTGGCAATCAGAGTGTATCTCGGTGGCGGAGCAGTTCGCGGCATGATCCGTCTGGCTGACGCGTCGCGGCTGCCTGGCGGTGCTGGCACTGCCGGCGGTGCTGACGGCGCCCGATCTTCCGGCTGTCCTGGGTGCCGTTGTGAGGCCTATGGCGCGCGGCGATCTTGACCCGGGGCAGTGACCGTGTGTCGAAGGCAGCGCTTGCGTTATGCTCCTGCACGCAACTGGTTCTCCCGTGACAGACGCGACAAAAATCTTCATCCGGCGCGACCGTACTGTGACCGATCCGTCGTTAGATTAGCCTTCGCTCTTACCCGAGAGGTGAAGACGGGTGCCTCGAGTTGCGACGATGGAAACGCCGGAAGAGATGCGCGCCCAGGGCAGGCAATACCTGGCGCAGGCGGACAGCGTGGACGATCCTGTCGCGGCGGAGGCACTCCGCCGCCGCGCGCATGTTGCCTTCGAGATGGCTGCTTTGGTGGAGCGCGGTGGCACGCCGCCGGCGACGCATTAGGCGAAACTGCGCGCCCATCGACACTGCGTCAATTGCTGCCGCGACCTCGTGTTGGCCATGATCGTGGGACGCATCCTCGATCCCGCCTCGAAGCTCGCCGCCGCCCGCGCCCTCTCCCCCGCGACGGCAGCGTCGAGCCTGGGAACGGTGCTCGGTCTCGGCGAAGTCGATGAGGACGAGCTTTACACCGCGCTCGACTGGTTGCTGGAGCGCCAGCCCGCCATCGAGACGGCACTGGCCAGGCGACATCTGAAGCACGGCACGTTGGTGCTCTACGATGTTTCCTCCAGCTACATGCTAGGGCCGCCACTGCCCGATTGCCCAACGCGGTTACAGCCGGGACGGGCGCCGGGGCACGTTACAGATTGTCTATGGTCTGCTCAGCGCCTCCGACGGATGCCCCGTCGCAATCGGTCGGCGCCGTGATCGAACAACACAAGATGCGCAAGCATTTCGACCTTGCCATCACCGACCATAGCTTCGGCTTCGCGCGCAAGACTGCCGAGATCGCCACCGAAGCTGCCACCGATGGCATACATATAGTGCGCACCGGCCCGCCGGCCGACGGGCTGGACGATGCGGCAACCGTACGCAGCTACAAGTCGCTCAGCCAGGTGGAGCGCGCGTTCCGCTGCATCAAGACGGTCGATCTGCACGTCCGGCCGATCTACCACTGGCTCGCCGGTCGCGTGCGCGCGCATGTCTTTCGCTGCATGCTCGCCTGGTATGTAGAATGGCACATGCGCCAGAAGCTGGCGCCAATCCTGTTCGACGGCACCGACAAGCAGGCTGCCGAAGCTGCCCGAGCCAGCGTGGTGGCGCCGGCGCAGCGTTCCGAGGCAGCGATCCGCAAGCAGACCACCGGGATCACACCGGACGGACTGCCGGTGCACAGCTTCCGCACGCTACTGGCCGATCTGGCAACATTGACGCGCAACACCGTCGTCACCGCCATTGCGCCCGCCCTGCCGCTCGTCGTGCTTGCGCGGCCGACCGCGGTGCAGCGCCGGGCATACGAGTTACTGGAGCTCGCATTGTAGCCAGTAACCGCAGGTCTGAATTGGAATTTATCGTTGCCTTGCAGTGGTTTATGCTTTTTCAAAGAAGGAATCTCGGGTTAGACTTCGCCGCCGGTCACGCAAGACCTGTTTCATTTACGTCAGATTCCCAGACCGGCGGTCCCGCCTTTGTCGCCGCCGGTCAGTCCAGTCCCACCTCCGCGGCGGCTTCGAGTTCAGCCCGATCGCGGATAACGATGCGGGCACCCTCAACCTGAATGAGACCGCGTTGTCGTAGCGCGGCGAGTTGCCGGCTGGTGTTTTCACGCGACAATCCCATGTAGGCGCCCAGATCGCGTTGACTGAGTCGCAGAGCGATCACGATGCCGTCCTTGGTCTGGCGTCCATGTTGATCGGCCAGACGTAACAATCCACGCGCGGTGCGGCCGGGCATTTCATTCAGCCCGTCCTCGATCAACGCCGAGGCTATCCGTAGTTTGCCGCACAACTGCTGGATGATTTCCATCATCGTTTCGGGACTATTGTTCAGCGCCGGCAACAGGTCCCGCCGCTGAACAACAAACACCTCAGTTGTATCCAACGCGACCGCGTCCGCGGTGCGGTCCAGTCCATCCAGTACCGTGACCTCGCCGTTGACATCGCCAGGTCCAAGAAAGTTCAGTATGGCTTCGCGACCATCGACGGACGTGTTCGAGATTTTTACCGAACCCGCGAGGATGAGCATCATGCTGGCACCTTCGTCGCCCCGGTGGAACAGTACGTCCCCTTTGTTGTAGCGGGTGACGCGGCCGCGGCGCTGGATCTCGTCGAAGACGGAATCGGTCAGTCCACCAAGAAACGTGTTGTCACGCAGGAGCGTTTTTACTTCGTCGGGTTTCATCGAGCCGCCTTCCCCAATCGCCGTTCCGAGGGCCTCTCAAGCCGCGGTCTCTCTATACGAGCCCCGGTCCGGCGCCGGTAGACAGGTTCGCCACTAAAACGGTCGGCGAACGGATCGAGCACCGGACGGACGGTCCGCGGTCATGCGGCGGAACGCCCTGGCATTACTCGACCGCGCGGGTTCCTCAGGCGGTTCAGTCAGGTCCGTTGGTGTGATCTATAACGCAACTATCTCGCACCCATGAGCAAATTTGTCAGGCATCGACGCATAACCGGACAGACGGGGAAGAACCCCGCGAGTCATCCCCCGGGGCCGCTGGTCAGAAGCCGAGAAACCGCCGTATCGAGGGTAACACCAGATCGGCCGGACGATGCAGGCTGGACACGACCTCCAGCCCGGCAATCGCACCACTGGACAACGCCACGGCCTCGCCGCGTGAGGACGTCCATGCGTAGCCCCCATCAGGTTTTTCGGTCAGTGCGATGCGGGCGACGTAGGGGCTGCCCTGGCGGCTAAGGCTGTCGGCAAGCGTTTCGTTTTGTAATAACGCGCGCAAACCTGCGCCGCTCATGGGAAAGGCCGAAATATCCATGACCGTTCCCAGCAACTCGCCCTGCTCCTCCTTCCGTGTGCCGGCCGGCGAAATGCGAACGGTCATGCCGGGCCGCACCTCGCGGGCGGCGCGGGACGGAACGAAAGCCAGAAGATCCAGGCCGGGTCTTCCGGTTTCGATAGACGCGACGGTCTGACCCACCGTCACGACGGCACCGAGATTGGCGCGTACCTCCACGACCCGGCCGGCGACGGGCGCGATGATCCGAGCCGACATCGCGGATGCCACCTCGGATTCCGATAAGGCCCGTTCCGCGGCCGACAAATCGTCGGAGCTCTGCGCGATGCGATCAGCGTCGGCACGCGCGTCCTCCGCCACTTTCGTCTGGATTTCGGCCAGCGAGGTCAGCGCCTGGGCTTCGTCTTGCCGGGCCGCGTTCACGGCATCGCGGGCTTCATTGACCCGGGACAGCATCGCGAGACCACGGCGGA
>Ga0265338_10010178_pt1 | contig 11085 bp, 8 predicted proteins | sample 42126metaG_FD_193579 | JGI IMG/M metagenome (GOLD analysis project Ga0265338, IMG submission 193579) | Rhizosphere microbial communities from Carex aquatilis grown in University of Washington, Seatle, WA, United States - 4-21-26 metaG | ecosystem: Host-associated > Plants > Roots > Rhizosphere >... | reverse complement strand
GCCTCGCGACGACGCACGCGCCGGTGGAGCTGGAGGCGGCGACGCTCGTCGCCTCGTGGCCCGAGTTCGTCGCGGCGCTACACTTGCCGGCGGCGCGTCAGCGCCGCCTATGACCGACTGACGAGATCTCAGCAGCCGTTCTCCGCCGGGCCGCGCAGCCCGGCTCGTTCTCGTCAGGAGGTGCACATGCGCTCGGTCGGCACTCTCGCCGCGGCCGGCGTCACGAAGTCCCACGGAGCCCAGGTCGTCCTTGCGGACGTCGACGTCGTCGTGCCGCCGGGGTCGCGGACCGGGCTCGTCGGCCCGAACGGCGCCGGGAAGTCGACGCTGCTGCGGCTGCTCGCGGGCCTGGAGCCACCGGATCGCGGCGTCGTGCGGCGCCTGCCGCCGTCACTTGCCGTCGGCCATCTACCGCAGGAGCGCGACCCGCTCCCGGGCGAGACGCTGCTCGAGTACCTCGCGCGCCGCACGGGAGTGGCGGCCGCGGCGGCGCGCATGGACGAGCTCGCCGGGCTGCTCGCGGCCGAGCCGGAGCTGGCAGTCGAGCATCACGAGGCGCTCGACGTCTTCCTCGCCCGCGGCGGCGCGGATCTCGAGGCCCGCGCTGCCGGGACGCTGGCCGAGCTCGGCTTCGCCGCGGGTCTCGACCGGCCGCTCGCCGGCCTGTCCGGCGGCGAGGCGGCGCGCGCCGCGCTCACCGCGATCCTGCTCAGCCGCTTCGACGTCCTCCTGCTCGACGAGCCGACCAACGATCTCGACTTCGCCGGCCTCGCGCGGCTCGAGTCGTTCCTCGCGTCCTACGACGGCTCGGCGGTGATCGTCTCGCACGACCGCGCCTTCCTCGACCGCACCGTGACGCGGATCGTCGAGCTCGACGAGTGGACGCACGGCGCCACCGAGTACGCAGGCGGCTGGAGCGAGTACGAGACCGTGCGCGCAGCGCGGCTGGCCCGCCACTACGAGCGCTGGGAGACCTATACGGGCGAAAAGGAGCGGATCGCCGAGCAGGCGCGACGCATGCAGCGGTGGGAGGAGCGCGGGTACGGCCAGGGGCGCAAGAAGAAGAAGTCGAAGGACGTGAAGAAGGCGTTCGCGAAGAAGCTCGGCAATCTCGAGCACGTCGAGAAGCCGTACGAGCCGTGGCAGCTGCGTCTCGGGCTCGCGCCTGCGGCGCGCAGCGGTGACGTCGTCGTGCGACTCGAGCGCGCCGAGATGGGGCGCGGCTCGTTCCGGCTCGGGCCGCTCGACCTGGAGGTGCGCTGGGGCGAGCGGGTCGCGCTCACCGGCCCGAACGGGAGCGGCAAGACGACGCTGCTCGACGCCCTGCTCGGCCGCCTCCCGCTCGCGTGCGGCTCGCGCTGGGCCGGGCCGGGCGTCGTGCTCGGCGAGCTCGAGCAGCGCCGCGAGACGTTCGCCGGCGCGGAACCGCTGCTCGACGCGTTCGTCCGCGAGAGCGAGCTCCCGGCCGAGGAGGCGCGCACGCTCCTCGCGAAGTTCGACCTCGGTGCGGACGACGTGCTCCGCGCCGCCGCGTCGCTGTCGCCGGGGGAGCGCACGCGGGCCGTGCTCGCCCTCCTCTCCGCGCTCGGCGTCAACTGCCTCGTGCTCGACGAGCCGACGAACCATCTCGACGTCGAGGCGATCGAGGAGCTCGAGCGCGCGCTGGGCGACTACGCGGGGACGGTGCTGGTCGTCACCCACGACCGTGTGTTCCTGGAGCGTTTCGGCGCAACGCGTACGATCGAGCTGTGACGGCGAGCGCCTCGATCCTCACGATCGGCAACGAGATCGTGTCGGGCGACGTTCCGAACACGAACGCCGCGTGGCTTGCGCAGCGGCTCGCGCCGCTGGGCGTGTCGGTGCGGATGATCGCCGCGCTGCCCGACGAGATCGAGACGATCGCCGAGTTCGTGCGCGGCGAGGCGCCGCGCGTCGACTTCCTGCTCGTCACCGGCGGCCTCGGCGGTACGCCCGACGACCTGACGCGGGAGGCGCTCGCGCACGCGTTCGCCGTCGAGCAGGACGAGGTGCCCGAGCTCGCCGCCGACCTCCGCGCGCGCTTCACCCGCGATCCCGAGTACGCCGCGCGCTGGGCGCGCCTGCCGCGGGGAAGCCGCGCGCTGCCGAACCCGCTCGGCGGCGCGCCGGGGTTCGCGCTCGAGAACGTCTACGTGATGCCCGGCCTGCCCGCCGAGATGGAAGCGATGTTCGCGGCCGTCGAAGAGGAGTTCCGCCGCGGCAGCCCGATCGCCGCGTGGCGGCGCACGTACCGCACGCGCGAGAGCACGATCGCGCCGCTGCTGGTCGAGTGCGGCGAGCGCTGGCCGCGCGTGCTCGTCGGCTCGTATCCGTCGTTCCTGCCGGACGGCCCACTCGTCGAGGTGGTCGTGAAATCCGGCGACGCGGACGAGCTCGCGGCGGCGTCGGCGTGGCTCGAGGCGAGGCTCGACGAGCGCTCGGGCTAACGCTCGAAGAACGCGGAGCTCGGCAGGTTAGGTGGAGCAGGGCCGAGCCGAGACCGTTGCCCTCGAGTCGTGCGGTGCCGCGCTCGTCCATGGCCGATTCGTGACAAAGTTCGTGCGATGAGCACGCCCTCCTCCGGCTCCTGGGTGCTTGCGGCGCTCCTGCGCCCGGCAGTCTTCGTGCTCGCGATCGTCGCCGGCGTGATGACGGGCAACCGCACCGGCACCTTCTGGCTCGGCCTGCTCGCGTACCTGATCGCGATGTCGACGGGCCGCGCGTTGCGCGCGCTCGTGCGCGGTCACGTCACCCTCGCGCTCTACCGGGCGATCTGGCCCGCCGCCGCGACGGGGTACGCCTTCCTCTTCGGCTACCTCGGGCTGCCGGGCTGGGCGAACCTGATCGTCACCGTGATCGCCGCCGGGATGACGAAGAACGCGCTCGGCGGCCCGATCCGGCCGCAGCGGACGAAGACGAAGTGGGAGTGGGGGCGGTTCGAGGAGTGGGGAGTGCCGGACGTGGATCAGATCGTGTCCGGCCGCTGGAAGGAGCTCTAGGCGATCGCGGGCGCGAGCTCGCGGCCGATCAGCCGCACCGGCTCGAGATCCGCGTGCAGCAGGTGCTGGAGCATCACGCGCTCGCAGCCGGCCTGCTCGTACTCGCGCAGCCTGGCGGCGACCTCGTCGACCGAGCCGATGATCGCGCGGTGCGCGTACGCCTCGACCCAGGCGTCGAAGTCGACGTCGCGAGGGGCCCGCCCGTACAGCTCGCGTGCATGTTCCAGCGCCTCGTCGCGCGTCGCGCCGATCAGGCAGCCGGTCATCGTCGAGAAGCGCATCGTGGCCGGGTCGCGCCCCGAGCGCTCGCACGCCCGCGTGACCTTGGCCCGCACCGCTGCGAAGTCCTCCGGCGACTCGAACGGGGAGTTGTACTCGTCCGCGAAGCGCGCCGCGGGGTCGGCGGTGCCGCGCGTGCCGCTGCCGCCGACGAGGATCGGCGGGTGCGGCCGCTGGACGGGTTCGGGCAGGCCGGGCGCGTTCTCGAGCGTGTAGTGCTTCCCGTGAAAGTCGACGTGCGGCTCCGTCCAGAGCCGGTGCACGATCTCGAGCTGCTCGGCGAACATCTCCATGCGCACAGGCGTCTCGGGGAACGGGAAGCCGAAGGCGCGGTGCTCCCGCTCCATCCAGCCGGCGCCGAGCCCGAGCTCGATCCGCCCGCCTGAGATGTGGTCGACGGTGGCGGCGGCGTTGGCGAGCAGCGACGGCAGGCGGAAGGTGGCGGGGGAGACGAGCGTGCCGAGCCGGAGCGTGGTCGTGCGGGCGGCGAGCGCGGCGAGTGTCGTCCAGGCGTCGTGCGCGACGTTCGCGTCCTCGTCGCTCTGCGAGATGTAGTGGTCGGAGCGGAAGAGCGTCTCGACCCCGTGCTCCTCGCACGCGTCCGCCAGTGCGCACCATTGCTCCCAGGTGACGCCCTCCTGCCCCTCGATCATCAGCGCGACCCGCACGAGCCGAGCCTACCCCTGGTGCCAGGCACGGTGCCTGGCACCAGGGTTCGCGGCGGGTACCGCTCCGACATGGAGCCTCCGGCGCGGCTCGGAAGCCGTGTCTGACACCGGGACGTGTCTGCCGGAGCCGAGGGGGCGCCCCGGTACGATCGGTCGGTGGCCGCCACGACGCCGGAGACGTACCTCGAAGACCTGAATCCGGCCCAGCGGGAGGCGGTGCTGACCACCGAGGGGCCGCTGCTCGTGATCGCCGGCGCCGGCTCCGGCAAGACCCGCGTCCTCACCCGCCGCATCGCCCACCTGCTCGCCGCCGTCGGGGCGAAGCCGCCGGAGATCCTCGCCATCACCTTCACGAACAAGGCCGCCGCCGAGATGCGTGAGCGCGTCGAGGATCTCGTCGGCCCGCCCGCGCGTGCCGCCTGGGTGATGACCTTCCATGCCGCCTGCGGCCGCATCCTGCGCCGCGAGGCCGCCCGGCTCGGCTACAAGTCGAACTTCACGATCTACGACCAGGCCGACCAGGTGCGCCTCGTGAAGCGCTGCCTCGAAGAGCTCGACCGCGACCCGAAGCGCTTCACGCCGCGCGGCATCCACTCCCAGATCTCGAACGCGAAGAACCAGCTCGTCGGCCCGGCCGAGTACGCGTCGCGCGTCGCGAGCTTCTACGACCAGACGGTCGCCGACGTCTACGAGGTCTACCAGCGCCACCTGTTCCAGCACAACGCGGTCGACTTCGACGACATGCTCTATCTCACCGTCGACGTGCTCGAGCGCTTCCCCGAAGCGGCGGAGAGATGGCAGAAGGCGTTCCGCTACATCCTCGTCGACGAGTACCAGGACACGAACCACGCGCAGTACCGGCTCCTGCAGCTGCTCGCCAAGAAGCACGGCAACGTGTTTGCGGTGGGCGATCCCGACCAGTGTCTTGTCGCCGGTTCACTCGTGACGATGGCAGACGGTACGAAGAAGCCGATCGAGGACGTGCAGGTCGGCGAACACGTCCTGACGTGCTACGGAAGCGGCAGCTTCGGTCCCGGACGCGTGACGCGGACACATCGATCGGTGAATCGCGACGGCATCGCCATCACGACTGCGTCCGGCAGGCGCCTGGTCTCAACGCCCGAACACGTCCATTTCGCGGGCTTCAAGGTCGGAAAGACCCCGCAACTGCAGATGACCTATCTGATGTGGAAGCGCGGGCACGGCTACCGGATCGGGACGTCGAGGACGTACACGAACCGGGAGCAGAAGACGCTGGCCGGCCCGGCGATCCGTCTGAACGGCGAGCACGCGGACGCGGCATGGGTCCTCGGCGCGTTTGCGACGGAGGCCGAAGCGCGTGCGGCGGAGACGCTGCTCTCGCTCCGCTACGGGTTGCCGACGATTCCGTTCGTTGCGAGGCCGTACGCTGGCCACGCCGGCTGCAGCCTCGTTGCCGACCAAGCCCTGCTCGACGGCATCTTCGCGGGACTCGACACGGAGACCGCCGGCAACCGTCTGCTCCAGGACGAGGGCTTGAGCTTCACGCACCCGCATTTCACCGCCGCCACGACGACGATCGGCGCGCGGACCCGCCGCAGACTCACCGTGGCGCTCTGCGGCGACCCCCGTGGCGCCGGTCCTCAGCACCGGATCTCGCTGTTCGGGTACGACGAGGAGGGCCGCGTCGCCCTGGAGCGCCTCGGTCTTCCCATACGGCCGGCATACAAGGGTTCGGACGGCTGGAGGTACGAATCGTCCTACGCCGACTTCGGGAAGCTGCACGAGACGGTCGGACTGCTACAGAAGTCGCTCGACGTCTCGGTTCGCTACACGGCGCGACTGGCTGCACAGGACGGATCGGTTGGCAAGGAGCGGAACTCGTTGCCGTTCATGCCGGCGTCGGCGGTTCGGCCGGGAATGGTCATGTTCGACGAACACGGCAACTTCGATCTCGTCGACTGTGTCGAGCGAGTAGCGCTGGACGCGCCCGTCTACGACCTCGACATCGAGCGGACGCACAACTTCGTCGCCGAAGGCCTTGTCACGCACAACTCGATCTACGCGTTCCGCGGCGCCGACATCCGCAACGTCCTCGAGTTCGAGCGCGACTTCCCCGGCGCGCGCTCGATCGCGCTCGAGCAGAACTACCGCTCGACCAACAGCATCCTCCAGGCCGCGAACGGCGTGATCAAGCACAACCGCGAGCGCAAGGACAAGAACCTCTGGTCGGAGCTCGGCGACGGCGAGCCGGTGCGCGTCGTCGAGGTCGAGGACGAGCACGCCGAGGCGCGCTACGTCGCCGCCGAGATCGCGATGCTCGTCGAGCAGGGCTACTCGGGCCGCGAGGTCGCGGTCTTCTACCGCACGAACGCGCAGAGCCGCGTGCTCGAGGACGTGCTCGTGCGCCAGGGCGTCGCCTACCAGGTGATCGGCGGGCCGCGCTTCTACGAGCGCGCCGAGGTGAAGGACCTGATCGCCTACCTCCAGGTCGTCGACAACCCGTACGACGCGGTCTCGCTCGCGCGGATCGCGAACCGTCCGCGCCGCGGCATCGGCGACTCGTCGCTCGCCCGCCTGCAGAGCTACGCGGACACGCAGGGCATCTCCCTCTGGGAGGCGACCGAGTTCCCCGACGAGGCCGGCGTCGGCGCGGCGCCGCTGAAGGCGGTGCGCGCGTTCCGCACGATCATCCAGTCGTGTATGTCGGGTGCGCTCGAGCTCGAGGTACCGGAGCTGATCGAGCGGGTACTCGAGCAGTCCGGGACGATCGCCGCGCTCGAGGCCGAGCGCACGATCGAGGCGCAGGGGCGGATCGAGAACCTCCAGGAGCTCGTCTCGCTCGCGCGCGAGTGGCAGGAGCAGACGCCGGAGCCGAACCTCTCCGCGTTCCTGCAGGAGGTGTCGCTCTACTCCGACCAGGACGCGATCCGCGGCGAGGGCTCGCTCGTGACCCTGATGACCCTCCACAACGCGAAGGGGCTCGAGTTCAAGGCGGTCTACCTGATCGGCATGGAGGAGGGAATCTTCCCGCACTCGCGCTCGATCGAGGAGCAGGGCGTCGAGGAGGAGCGTCGCCTCTGCTACGTCGGCATGACACGCGCGATGGAGAAGCTGACCCTGCTCCACACGTCGTCGCGGATGCTCTACGGCGGCCGCTCGTACAACCTGCCGTCGCGTTTCCTCGACGAGCTGCCGGACCGCCACGTCGAGCGGGAGCAGCTCCGGCCGGCCTCCTGGTCCGGCTACGGCTCGCCGCGGAAGAGCCAGGTGCAGCCGCGCGCAGACGTGCCGTCGCTCTCCACGGGGGACAACGTCCGCCACGGAACGCTCGGCGAAGGCGTCGTCACCCGGATCGAGCCCGAGGGAGTGGTGGTCGTCCGTTTCGCGGGCGACGGCTCGGAACGGCGGCTCGTGCTCGACTACGCCCCCCTCGAAAAGATCTGATCTCCCCTCAGTGACGCGCCGCAAGGCGCCCTCGTAGTTCCCCGTAGACGTGTGCAGCGCCACCGCGGATGGAGCGTGCTCTGAGGCCCGCGACCATGCCTCCATACCGCAGACGGCACTCCCAGACGGAGTCGGCGAGGCCGCGCGCGGAACAAGAGTCGCTTTCAGGCTTTGAAAGGAGTCATAGTGAAGAACTTCCGGATCTCGGTCCTTGCTTTGGCATTCGTGCTCGCCACAGCGGCGACCGCAGGCGCCGCGACAGGGACGAAGCCGATCCTCGTTCCCTTCACGGGCACGTACGCCGGCCAGGCGTCGACGCAGGTGGACGGCACCACCGCCACCATCTCGGCCAAAGGCACCGGCAAGGGCACGCTCATCGGCGCAGGCTCGCTTTCGGGCCAGGGCACGGGCGACACGAGCCAGCAGCCCTGCATCCCCTTCGGCGGCACCGGCACGATCACCGGCGCCAAGGGGACGATCGTCTTCAAGCTCGCCCCGGGCGCAAGCAGCTGCGGCGACGAAGGCGGACACAACTTCGCCATGACCGCCCATCTCACCGTGCTGAAGGCGACGGGAAAGCTCGCCAAGACGAAGGGCACCCTGAAGCTCACGGGTACCTACAGCCATGACGACGGCAGCTTCTCGGTCAAGGTCAGCGGCACCCTCACCAAGACGAAGTAACGGAGGAATCATGAGAACAGTCCTGATTGCAGGTGCTGCGCTCGCCGCGACCGTCACGGTGACGGCGACGGCGTCCGCTGCGAATCCCCCGGTGCCGTTCCCGGCGCCGAAAGTGGCGCAGATCTTCGTTGCGGCGCAGACCGTGACGCCGGAAGGTGCGATGAGCAGCTGGTTCGCTCCCGGCAGCACCGTCGTCTTCCGCGCCTATGCGGTCGACCCCAAGTCGCAGCAGGTCGTCGCGGCGAAGGCCGTGAAGTACTTCTACGTCTCGATCCCCAATCAGCCGAACGTCAAGCTGAAGAACGACGCGAACGCTCCCGGCGCCTCCAGCGGCTTGCCGTGGACGGGGTTGTGGACCGTGCCGGCGTCGTATCCGGCCGGGCTCGTGCCCTTCAAGGTGCTCGTCCAGGTCAAGGATCCTTCGGGCAAGCAGCGCAAGGGCCAGTTCGTCCAGGTGCCTGTCGCGACCGCCAGCCTGAACATCTCGGCGACCGCCCCGGCCCCGTTTTCGCCGGCGGCTCCCGCCGGGCCTGCGGGCGTCGGAACGGGTACCAAGCTCGACCTGTCGCTCTACGTCGACAGCGTCAACGGGACAGCCCCCGCCGGCACGCAGTCGCGGACGCTCGGCTGCACGCAGACGAACGTCTACAAGCGCGGCGAGCGGGTCGTCGTCCGCTCGTGGGGCACCGACCTCACGACGGGTGACCTCCTGACGACCGACAACGTCAAGGAAGGGCACTTCTCGATTCCGGGCCAGCCGAACGTCGCCATGACGTGGGGCGCGCACGGTGCCACCGGTGCGCAGGTCTATTTCTGGTCGAACTTCTGGATCGTGCCGGCCGACTTCCCGCTCGGCGAGACGACAGTTCACGTCTCGTTCACCACCGAGAGCGGCAAGACCGGCTCGTACGACTACACGCTCAACATCATTCCGTAACGGAAGCGCGAGGAGTCGCGACATGAATACGAAGCTGACGACGGTCGTCGCGGCGCTGGCAGGGGCACTGCTCCTGCCTGCGCTCGCGACAGCGACCCCGACGCCGCTGGTCGCACCGGCCATCCCGGGCGTTGCCGGACTTCCCGGCCCGCTGGCGGCGCCCGCGCAACCCGCGGCGAACATGGGCATCCTGAAGACGACCCCGGACCTTGGTGTCGCCGGCACGAAGTTCACGCTCAGCGGGAGCGGGCTCCCGGCGAACAAGCCGGTTGCGATCACGTGGAGCTCGGCGAACGTCACGTGGATCGTCGATCCGCGCCCCGACTCGGTCGACTATCTCGGCCGTCAGACGACGAAGCTCACGGTCGTCCTCGCGAGTGCGGCGACGGACGCGAGCGGCGCCTTCTCGGTCAATCTCGCCGCACCGAAGGACTGGGGCGGCATCCACGACATCTACGCGGTCGTCGACGGCGTGCAGTATGCGAAGGGCGGCTTCCTCGTTGCCCGCTCCGCGACGGTCAGCCCGAAGAGCGGGCCGATCGGCACGCCGATCACGGTCACGTACGCCGGTCTCGGCTCGTCGCTGTACGAGGGCGGGGCGGCACTGCTCTACGACAACAAGTTCGTCGGCGCGATGACGGCGAACTGGACCCGCGGGATCGCGGTGGCGCACATCCGCGCCTCGGGCCCCGCCGGCCGACACATCATCTCGCTCGACAACGCGGTCAACTTCGGCTATCTGAACGTGCAGCAGTCCCCGCTGCCGTGGACGACGGAGTTCCAGGTTCCGTTCACGGTGACGAAGGACGACGGCGCTCCGAAGCCGAGCATGGACTGGCCGGTCTCGGTCGGTGCGACGCTGGACGCAAAGACGACGCTTCAGCTCACGAGCGTGAACTCGGCCACGTCGGCGTCGGCGACCCTCGCGTCGTCGGCCGGCACCGTGAACTCGAAGGTTGCGTTCACCGCCAAGGGGCTCGCGCCGAACGCGCCGGTCGATCTCGAGTGGTCGACGGTGATCGGCAACCGCGTCAACTGCACGAGCACGTGCTGGACGTTCGTCTCCGTGCCGCTCGGCACTGCGACTTCCGCAGCTGACGGGACGCTCGCCAGCTCGATCACGGTTCCGGACGGACTGGGCGGCTGGCACGTTGCGCAGCTGCTCCAGAACGGCAAGGTGGTGGCGCAGGCGCCGTACTACATCAAGCGGAGCCTCGTCAGCCTGCCGACGGTCGCGGTCAAGGAGGGGCAGGTCTTCCAGGTGCACCTCAAGGGCATCGGCTGGACGCAGCTCGACAACACGGTCGCAGTCGACTACGACAACAGCTACATCGGTTACGGCTGCGGCTTCAACAGCAACGGCGACGTCGTGCTGAACATCGTCGCCACCGGTGGTCCCGGTACGCACCTCATCGACGGCTATCCGCTGCTCTACTCGCAGCAGCCGTCGTATGCGAACACGCCGTACGGGATGCAGCCGCTCCTGACCTACGCGCAGGACGATCCCGGACTCGCGCTCGGCTACCAGCTGCCGGCGTTCCGGATGGCGATCACCGTCGTCAAGTAAGCGAGGGCAACGGGGGGAGGAGCTTCGCGCTCCTCCCCCGCTCGCTTCACGCCTTCGAGCCCTGCACGCGCGCCAGGCGCGCGATCCGCGCAGGCAGCCACCAGTTGTAGCGGTCGAGGATCGCCATCAGCGCAGGGACGAGGCAGGCGCGGACGACGGTCGCGTCGACGAGCACGGCGAGCGAGAGCCCGACGCCGAACTCCTGGAGCCCGGCGACCTGGCCGCCGACGAAGCCCGAGAAGGCGGCGACCATGATCACGGCCGCCGCGGTGACGATCCGGCCCGTCCGCTCGAGTCCGTGCGCGACGGCGCGTGCGTTGTCGTGGACGTGGTCCCACGACTCGCGCATCCGCGTGACGAGGAAGACCTCGTAGTCCATCGAGAGCCCGAAGAGCATTGCGAACAGGAAGATCGGGATCCAGCCCTCGATCTGGGGGACGTGGTAGAGGCCGAGCAGGCGGGCGCCGACGCCCCAGCGGAAGACGACGACTAGCAGGCCGTAGACGGCGG
>Ga0265338_10010177_pt1 | contig 11086 bp, 14 predicted proteins | sample 42126metaG_FD_193579 | JGI IMG/M metagenome (GOLD analysis project Ga0265338, IMG submission 193579) | Rhizosphere microbial communities from Carex aquatilis grown in University of Washington, Seatle, WA, United States - 4-21-26 metaG | ecosystem: Host-associated > Plants > Roots > Rhizosphere... | reverse complement strand
AATTGATGCTGCTCATCACTTGGCTTGGAATTTGTTTTATTTGAATCTCATAATCCTGGCAGCTTCGGGCGTCATCGGCTACTACTGGGAGCGGCAAACGCTTGAGCCACTAGAAAAGGCCATGGAATTACAGGGCCAGTTCGCGGCCGACGCTTCACACGAATTACGCACCCCACTTGCGGCTATGCGTTCAGAAATTGAGGTAACGTTGCGTGGAAAACAAATTAGCGAAAAAGAATCGCGGGCTCTGTTGGCTAGCAATCTAGAAGAAATTGCCAAGTTAGAGGGGTTGGCCGGTGGCCTATTACAGCTAGCTAGGTTAGAATCAGCTTTTTCCGAAACAGAAGCTGTGGCTATTAATCAGATTGTCACAAATGCTATTAAGAGTTTGTCGGCCCAAGCCAAGACTCTGAAAACCACCATTGAGCACACTGGGTCAAGCTTTACTGTAAACGGTGACAAAGATAGCTTAGTGCAGGCAATCACGATCTTACTCGACAACGCTTTAAAATATGGCAAAACTGGCGGCAAGATTACGGTTACAACCAAAACGGCAGCGCATCGCGGGTTGATTATTGTGGCAGATGATGGCCCCGGCATTTCGGCCGATGATTTGCCGCATGTTTTCGAGCGATTTTGGCGGGCGAGTGCCAGCCGTAGCAAGAATCACGCCGATGGTTTTGGCTTGGGTCTAGCCATTGCTAAAGAAATTGTTAATTTGCATCATGGTGATATCCGCGCAGACAGTGTGGGCGGCCAAGGTGCCAGGTTTACTGTCGAATTGCCGCTGGCTTAAGCAACTTTTCAGTTAGAGCCGTTAGTCTGAGTTAGTAATTAACGAGCTACTTCATGAATACCATTCTGCGCGGCATTAGAAACGCCTTTCGTAATAGCATTCGTACAACTTCAATAGTTATAATCTTGGGTCTTAGCATCGGACTGGCTTTAACTATGTTGGTGGCTCGCCAAGCTGTAGCCGCCAAAATTAGCTCGGTTAAGGCCTCGCTAGGTAATACCGTCACGATTGCTCCAGCTGGAGGGGACTTTGGTGATGCCAGTAATGCTCTAACCACCACTCAGCTAGCGGGAGTTAAGGGCGTTGCACATGTTTCTGGTGTAGCCGAGAATTTAACTGACCGATTATCAACCACGGGCTCAGCCCAGGTAAGCTTTGGGGGCCGTAGTGCTACCAGTAGCTCCACTACTAGTTTAAGTTCGCCGGTTAAATTAAACGCAAATCGTAATGGCGGCTCAGGTGGTGGCTTCTTTGTTCGCGGTGGTGGCCAGTTGCCAGCTAACTTTACGCCGCCGGTTCAGTTTATCGGCACCAGTGATCCAACCAGCCTAGATGGCAGTGCGCTTTCGATTAAAAGCGGGCAAGCCCTGGATGGCAGCGTTGATTCGGGTAACGCCATGGTTAGCACTGATATGGCTAGCAAAAATAATCTTCAGGTTGGTTCGACCTTTACGGCTTACAGTACAACTTTAAAAGTGGCAGCCATTTTCGACAGCGGCAATCAAGGTGGCAATAATGAAGTGATTTTGTCGCTACCCACTATTCAGCGACTGAGCGGCCAAGGCCAAGTAGTTACAAATGCCACTGCTCAAATCGATTCAGTTGATAATTTGTCGAGTGCTACTACGGCGATTAAGAACCTGGTTGGCTCAAATGCCGATGTTACTAATTCGGCTGATCAAATTAATAATGCTATTGCGCCACTCAATAACATTAAGAGTATTTCTGCAGTTAGCTTAATTGGGGCAGTGGTGGCCGGTTCAGTGATCATCTTGCTGACTATGTTAATGATTGTGCGTGAACGTCGGCGCGAAATTGGCGTACTTAAAGCCATTGGTGCATCAAACATTAAAGTTATGGCGCAGTTTATGACCGAAGCAGTTACCTTTACCTTGCTTGGTGCAATCGTGGGATTGGGTTTGGGTGTGCTGGGAGCTGGTCCAGTTACCAAATTACTAGTGACAACCTCAAGCAACACCAGCTCATCGGGGGCGGGTCCGGGTGGAGGTGGTGGATTTGCGCGAGGTGCCGGTGGTTTTGCTAGGGCAGCCGGCCTAAATGGCACTAGTTTGCGCAACCTACACGCCGTGGTTGGACTAAGCACCGTTGGCTACGGCTTACTAGCGGCCTTGGTTATAGCGCTAGTCGGCAGTGCCATTCCAGCCGGACTCCTGGCCAAAATTAGACCGGCCGAAGTAATGAGGGCAGAATAATGTTAAAAGTTGAACACGTATCAAAGAAGTTTAAGTCGGGCGACACTATTGTGGTAGCAGTTAATGATGTGTCTTTGAGCGTGCCGGAAGCGACATTTGCCTCGATTGTTGGCAAGAGCGGTAGTGGTAAATCAACCCTATTGTCTCTACTGGGCGCCCTAGATAAGCCAACTACCGGCAGCATTGAAGTCGGCGACCAGGATGTTGCCAAAATGGGGGATCACGCGCTGATTAAGTACCGGGGCCAACAAATTGGTTTTGTTTTTCAGAATTATAACTTGGTGCCCAATTTAACAGCGCTGGAGAACGTTATGCTGCCAATGGAGTTTGCTGGAGTGAGCCGCAGCGCTCAACGCAGTCGGGCCGAGGAGTTACTAACCCAGGTTGGTCTAACCGGCGACAAGCAAAAACGCAAGCCCGGTCGACTGAGTGGTGGTGAGCAGCAGCGTGTCGCAATTGCTCGCGCCTTGGCCAACAAACCTAAGTTAATTTTGGCCGACGAGCCCACTGGCAATCTTGACTCGGCTACCGGCAAAGTTATCTTTGATTTGTTGCATAAGCTGGCTAAATCTGAAAAAACTACCGTAATTGTGGTAACACATGACTTGTCGATTGCCGGTCGTACCGATATGATATTTCGCTTGTCCGACGGTAAATTAGTAAAGGGAAAATAACATGGCAGAAGAAATCTCAGGCGAAGAACATCGAGCAAGGCAGGAAAGTAGTCATAAACGTAGCTCTGCGCCAAGCACCAAAACCTTAGTTATGGCACTCGTAGCAGTTTTGCTTTTGGGCGGCGGTTTTGCGGCCGGTATGCAGTATCAAAAGTCTAAAGTACCAAAAGTTGTTCCAACAACCGCAACTGCTCCTAGTACAACTGGCCGTAAGGGCGGCCGTCGTGGTGGCCTGCGGGGTGCCAGACCGGTTATTGGTCAAGTTACAGCAGTTAGTGCCACCAGCATTACTGTCCAGGCAACCAGTGGCACTTCTACAACCTTTGCCATTACCAGCACGACTGCCGTCAGTAATAACGGCCAGGCCTCTGCAGTTGGTGACATAGCAGTTGGCGATTCCGTAGCAGTTGTAGCTAGCACTACCAATACCACCCAAGCTACTAGGATCTTGCTAAACCCATCGTTTGGTGGTGGCTCGCAGGGATCGGGAGCCGTTAGCAACTAGCATTAAGCTAAAGTGCTTTGGTGTATAATAAAGAGGTGAAGAAAACCCTTTGGCTAGCCGGTTTAATCGTTATTGTTAGCATAATTTACGCTACCGTTTATTTGGTTGCCCAGCAGTCTTTGCGTATGAGCGCTAACGATCCGCAAATCCAGATGGCCGAGGACGCTGCCGCCGGAGCACCCACCAGCACTGCTAACCTTGCTACCACGCCTAAAGTTGATGTTGCGGCTAGTTTGGCACCGTTTTTAATGGTTTACGATCAGAACCATCAGTTAGTTGCCGGCGATGTTGTTCTGGATGGTCACAGTCCGGTTCTGCCACCAGGTGTTTTGTACGACACCACCACCGGTCACGAGAATCGGTTAACTTGGCAACCCCGTGGGGGCGTTCGGATTGCGGCAGTTGTGGTTAAGTATAACGGCGGTTACGTTTTGGCTGGCAGAAATTTGCGAGAAATTGAACAGCGCGAAACCAACGCTTTAGAACAAGTTATCCTGGGCTGGCTGTTAACGGTAGGATTTATTTTGGCCTGGGCTTGGCTAGTGCCAGTTAAGGCTAAGCGTGGATAAAAAAATGGCCCTATTCGGGGTCAGTATCGGCTCGATTATTGGCGGCTATGTGCCGAGCTTGTTTGGTGCTAGCGCTTTTTCGGTTTGGGCGGTTTTGACCAGTGGCGTTGGCGGTGCGGTTGGGTTATGGCTAGCTTGGCGGTTTAGTTAAAGCTTCAGCTTTGCTATAGTTAAGTCATGGCAAAAATTCTTATTGTTGAAGACGAAGCACCAATCGCCAATGCTTATAAAATTGTACTAGAACAAGCTGGTTATGAAGTTCTGGTGGCCAATCAGGCCGAATCGGGCATTCACTTGGCTCAGAGCGAAAAGCCCGACATTATTTTGCTAGACGTCATGATGCCAGAAGTTAATGGCCTAGAGATGCTGAAGAAGCTGGACTTAAAAAACGCCCTGCCTGATACTCAGGTAATTGCTCTTAGCAACGTTGAGAGTCAAACGGTTATTGATGAAGCGCTGAATCTTGGTGCGGTTGATTTCTTACGTAAGGTCGACTTTACACCCCACCAGGTTGTTGAAGTAGTCAAAAAACATCTCGGGTAAAATAAGCTTATGAGTAAACAATTTCCACCTGGATTTTGGTGGGGGGCATCAACCTCGGCGCATCAAGTCGAGGGCAATAACCACAACGACTGGACGCGTTGGGAAAAGCGCAAAGCTATCACACTAGCCCATCTAGGTGGAGAGCACGTTGGCGCTCGCGATCCGGATAATTACATTTCCGGCGATGCAGCTGAGCATTATAAACGTTATCGCAAGGACTTAGATTTAGCGGCTGGCCTGGGCCTTAACGCTTATCGATTTTCGATTGAATGGTCCAGGATTGAACCAAAGCTGGGGGAGTTTGACGAAGCAGCCATCCAGCATTATCGCGAAGTTATAGTGGCAGCCAAAAAGCGCGGCCTAGAACCATTCGTGACATTGTGGCACTGGACGTTCCCGTTGTGGCTGGCCGACCGCGGCGGTTGGCGTAAACAGTCGACCATTAAGGCCTACATGCGATTTGTAGCAAAAATTACCGAAGAGCTTGGCAATGAAGTTAAGTATTGGATTACGCTGAATGAACCAGAGGTTTATGCCGAAAATGTTTACCAGACTGGTCGTTGGCTGGAGCAACGCCGCAATGGCTTCTTGTACTTGTGGAGCCTGCGCAATCTGGCGACTGCTCACAAGCGAGCTTACCGCATTATTAAGCACCAATTCCCTGGATCTTGGGTGGGTATGAGCAAGCACAATATGTACTTTGAGCCATATCGTAACCGTTGGTACAACAAGCTTTTGGCTAAATACACCGACACCTTTTGGAACCATCAATTCTTGGATTGGACCAAGCGCCAAACCGACTTTATTGGTCTAAATTATTACTTTCATTACCGAATCAACTTGTGGCAAGGTAAAAACGAGAACGCTAGGGTTTCGGATATGGGTTGGGAGCTGTACCCCCGCGGTTTGTACGTCATGTTAATGGACTTATCGCGGCGCTATCGCAAGCCAATTGTGGTTACCGAGCATGGTTTGGCCGATGCCGAAGACCGTCAGCGGGCTTGGTATATTCGCGAATCACTTGGCTACGTAGCTAAAGCCATCGAAGACGGTGCCGACGTACGAGGTTACTGCCATTGGAGTTTGCTCGACAACTTTGAGTGGGACAGCGGCTTTTGGCCTCGGTTTGGCTTAATCGAGGTGAACTATGCTAACCAAAAGCGAACTGTTCGTTCTAGCGCCAAGGAATATGCCAAGATTATTAAAGCCCGCCAAGTTTGACGAGTTTGCTACAATATATATAGAAGGAAGGTGACATGGCTGAAGTAAAGATTTATACAACTAGTACTTGTGTGTATTGCAGGGCCGAGAAGCAGTTCTTGGATGCTCACGATGTTAAGTATCAAGAATTGCACGCCGATCAAGACCAAGAGATTGCCGAGGAATTGTTTAAGGCTAGCGGTCAGTATGCTGTGCCGTTTACGGTGATTACCAAAGATGACGGCACCAAGGAGCAGATTCTGGGCTTTGATCAACCAAAAATCGTGGCAGCTCTAGGGATTCATTAATGGACACCCTAGACGACGTTGCCATTATTGGCGGTGGTCCAGCCGGCCTAGCTGCGGCAATCTACACCGGTCGTGAAGACCTTAAAACTACCATTTACGAAGGCAAAGCTATTGGTGGTTGGGCTGGCTTAACCGGTACGATCGAAAACTACCCTGGTTTTCCTGATGGGGTAGGCGGCTTAGAATTGTCCGATTTATTAGAGAAGCAGGCCAAGAAGTTTGGGGCTAAAGTTGAAGTTGGCACGATGATCCTAGGCATTAAGCAAGGTCCTCATGGTATTGAGCTGGCCACCAGCGCCGGAACTAAACATGCTAAAGCTGTGCTGATCACCACCGGTAGCGATCACAAGCGTATGGACGTGCCGGGTGAGGCCGAGTTTACTAATCGCGGCGTGCATTATTGTGCCACCTGCGATGGGCCACTTTATCGTGGCAAAGAATTAATTGTAGTGGGTGGCGGTAATTCGGCAGCTCAAGAAGCCTTATTCCTTACTAAATTTGCCTCACACATTACTATTTTGGTGCGCGGCGAGAGCATGCGAGCTTCGGAGTTATTGCAAGATCGCATTAAGGCTGCTAGCGACAAGATGACGGTGGTTTATAACTCGCAGGTGCAGAAGGTGCTGGATGACGGCACCAGGGCAACCGGGGTCCTTACTAACAAGGGCGAAGTTAAGGCCGATGGTATGTTTATATTTATTGGCCTTGTTCCCAACACCCAGTGGTTGGATGGAAGCGTTAAGCTAGATGAGCGCGGTTTTGTGGTAACTGATCATAATTTGCAAACCAATATTCCTGGTGTGTTTGCGGCTGGTGATGTGCGCGGTGGCGCCACTGGTCAAATTGCCACTGCTGCCGGCGAAGGCGTTACAGCGGCTCTAGCCATGCGTGAATTTATTGATGGGCATCTGGCTAAGCCAGCGCCAGCAACTGAAGAAATCGCTTCATAAAATGCGGGACCCCCGAAGGGGCCTCGCACATTGCAAGGTTCTTCGGGGGTCGGATTAGTTGCAGGGATCGCCGCTCGGGTTGACGAACACTTCGGTGTCGCTCAGCCAATCGTGCCAAGATCGCACGTTGCGCTGAATGACGCCTTTGAGTTCGTCGAACTTTCCGTCGCGCGCTGGCGTCCACCTGGCCAGAACAATGATGGTGAACTTCATCAGGGTCCATTCGACTGTCTCGAGGGGCTTCATCGTGATGTCCGGCTCGCCGGTCTTCAGAACTTCATTGAAGACTTGGCGAAAGCCGAACTGAACTGCCTGAGCAGCCAGAAGCTCGACCTGGTCGGGTCGGGTGTTGATGCTTGCGAAGGTGCCCGCACCGGCGTGATTAACCAAAGGTATTACAAACGGCATGGCCGCCTCCTTGATAGATGAACAATCAGGCTTTCACGAGCAATCCGCGGCCTTCGCAGTAGCCGCGGTGTGGTCCACCGACGACCCAGATGAAGAACCCATCTCCGCGCTCGATCTCGCTGGCTACTCGCCGACGGATCTTGCGAGCCAGCCGGTTGTAGGCCTTCTTGGTCTTCAGCCACTCACCTTCGTCGAGAGTGACGGTGATCTCGAATTCGAAATCCGAGATGGGCTTGCCGCCCAACGGGAGCACGAAGACCGAGACGTCCTTCCCCTTGAGCTTCTTGCGGCCCTTGCCGAGGGCATGTTTGCCGACGGCGTAGAACGCAGTCCACTTGAGGTCGTGAAGGTCGTCGTCGACGAACTCCTCGGTGGGTTGAATGTCTGCTCGGGCCACGATGGGCCTCCTTGTGTAGGTACTCGAATAATTTCGCGAATGTGGCGCAAGGGGTTTTGCGACCCCACAGCCTGCAATCAATTGTAAGCTCTGGGTTCGCACCCGGCCCGAAGGCCGGGGCGTCCCTTGTTATTGTTGGCGGGTGTGGCTACAGCCCTTCGACGACGAAGCCCGCTTGCTTGGCTGCTCGCACGACCAGGTCGTGATCTTGAAGCTCCTCGCGGTTTGATGCGGCCAGCGCACCGACGGTGTAGCGGGTCCCTTCGATCTCCTTGATCAGCGGGATGCCGCCGGCCCAGGTGCAGAACCTGGAATCGCGCGCGAGCGCGTGATCGATGTCGATCTGACTCCAGCCGTCGTCGCCAGCCGGAACCCACAGTCCCTCGTCGTTCTGCTTGAAGCGAAACTTGACGGTGGCGCGCAGGAATTCGAGCACAGTCCAGCCCTTACGCAGGGCGTTGTCGATGCTCATGGCCTTGATGCTGTTGCTGGGTCGCTCGGTGAGCAACGTGCCTCCGAACGCGTCCAGCACGGCAGTTGCGACGGGGAGATCACCGTCTATCCCAACTTCGTTGCGAACATGCGCCGCCAGCTCGCGCGCTTCGATGAAGTCGATGGTGTGTAGAGTGTGGATGGGCATAACGGTCGTGGTCCTCTCAGTCGACCGGGATCCATGTCCCGGTTTGGGGGTTGTATTCGGCAATGCTCCGCCAGATCGGCGGCGAGTGTTCGGCCCGAAGGCCGGTTTCGTGCCTGATTTCGATGGTGATACGCAGCGAGCTTGGATCGGTCAGCTTATCGCTAACGACAAGCTTGGAGAACGTTAGTTCCTCAAGTGTCGTTGCTCTGAGCCGATCATCGGTCAGGGTGGTCTGCCATTCTCCGATAACGAGCTGCCCTTCGGTAGCATCGTGTGACGGATATTGCATCACGCGAAAGTACCGAGTGGGCTGGTCTGTCACGGAAAATCCTTTCGTAGCGAATTGGGTGCCTAGATGCGCGTCAAACCAGCAATTACGCGCCAAACGATAATTGCCAGATTGACGGGCACCTGATCTACCTTGCGGTAGAGGTAACCCGCCATAACAAGGAACGTACAGTCTTGCGACTGAATGTTCATTATATTAGCATAAAACTATTGTATTGTCAATGTTTCTTAGTTATTTCACTCGGTTGGTGCTTTCATTTTTGCACTTACTTATACGAAGTTTATATTGTATAATCATAGCGTTCGATCTTTCATATCCTGGAGGCGAGATGCTTCAGCGTTTGTGGAATCCCCGGATTCTCCTGTTCGGATTGCTCTGGGGCCTCTTGTCTACGCCCCTCACTCACCCCACCAACCCCCTGATGTGGCTCTCCCTGCTGACTTTCACCGTGCTGTTCAGCGCGATGGCAGCCAGCCTGAAGCTCGTCACGACCAAGGCCCTGGTGAAGTACTCGGTGCTCTTGGTGGTTGTCGACGAATTGGCGCTGCACGTGCACAAGTCGATGCTCAGCTGGCACAACTTCGGTATGGCGGTAGCCTCATTCGGAGTTGTGGTAGTCGGGCTGGTCGGTGGCATGTTCACCTACGCCATCATTGCCAACGGACGCGAGCGCCGGTACGTCGCCAGATATGGCTTCGCTCGGTGGTGTGCTCGCAAAGCGGGATATCGCCGCATGCTTGCGGCCCTGCAGGCGGACAAAGCCTTCACGGGGTATCCGCTATCACGTGAGGCCAAGGTCAGCTCCGGATTGATGTACGTCTTCCTCAGCAACCTCGAAGCTCGAGGCCTGGTCGACAGCTACTGGGGCGACGAGGAGCCGCTCCGTCGGCGCTACTACACACTGAACACCAGCGGCCGCCTTTTCGCGGCTGAGGTGCTGGGCGCCAGCTGCTAAGCCGGCCTACTAGCCACCCACGACCCGACGATCTCGTCGGGTCAATTTCGTTTTAACGGGTTAAAATGCTACAATCAAGGCAAATAAATCTGAGGCTCATTGTGCACAACATCCCCATTGGTAAAGACTTTCCCGAAAAATTTAACGCCATTATCGAAACGCCCGCTCATAGCTTAAACAAGTATGAGTACGACGAAGAGCTCGATATTATTAAGTTGGACCGCGTTATGTATGGTCCGGGCTTGCACCCACTTGATTACGGCTTTATCCCTGAAACTCGCAGTGAAGATGGCGACCACTTAGACGTGATGGTTTACGGCACAACGGTGTTTCCGGGTTGCTTGCTAGAAGTTCGGCCGATTGCTTTGCTTAATAAGGTTGATGACGGCGAAGTTGATAAAATGATTTTAACGGTGCCAACCGAGGATATGAAAACCAGTCACATCCAATCGCTTGAGGACATCGGTCCGCACTTGCCCAAGATGATTGCTGATTTCTTCGAGAACTACAAGCACTTAAAGGGCAAGAAAGTTCAGATTGTTGGCTGGGAAGATGCCGCCGCGGCTAAGGCTGAAGTTAAGCGAGCTTACGAAGCCGAACAAAAAGCCTAGATTGCCTGGTCTTGAGGTAAAGCACTAAAGCTTATATAATGTAGCTGTGCTATCTAAAGGAGGGTAAATGAAAATAAAAATTGCTATTAACGGATTTGGCCGCATTGGCCGCAACGCTTTTAAGATTGCTCAGGCCAACCCGCAACTCGAGATTGTGGCGATTAATGACTTAACTGAGCCAGAAACGCTAGCTTACTTATTAAAACACGACTCCAATTACGGCACCTATGGCAAGGATGTTAGCTTCGATGAAAATCACATCATCGTAGAGGGCGAAAAGATCCTAGTTACTGCAGAAAAAGACCCAGCCAGCTTGCCCTGGAAAGAAATGGGCGTCGAGGTGGTGGTAGAAAGTACCGGGCGCTTTACCCACCCCGAAGATGCCGCCAAACACATTAAAGCTGGTGCTCAGCGTGTGGTGATTTCGGCTCCCGCTAAAGGCGGTGGAGAACACGACACCTTTGTAATTGGTGCTAACGAAGATAAGCTGACTGCCTCACACACGGTAGTGTCGAATGCTAGCTGTACCACCAACTGCATCGCGCCGATTATGGCCATACTAAGTGAAAAGATTGGTATCGAAAAATCACTAATGACCACGGTTCATTCCTACACTGCTAGCCAAGCCCTGCAAGATGCACCAAGCAAAGATTTGCGCGAAGGTCGCAATGCGGCAGTAAACATTGTGCCAACCACCACCGGGGCAGCTATTGCGGCAGCCCTAACGGTACCAGAACTAAAAGGCGTCTTTGACGGCATGAGCGTGCGGGTGCCATCGCCGGTGGTCAGCTTGAGCGATATTACCTTG
>Ga0265338_10010176_pt1 | contig 11086 bp, 5 predicted proteins | sample 42126metaG_FD_193579 | JGI IMG/M metagenome (GOLD analysis project Ga0265338, IMG submission 193579) | Rhizosphere microbial communities from Carex aquatilis grown in University of Washington, Seatle, WA, United States - 4-21-26 metaG | ecosystem: Host-associated > Plants > Roots > Rhizosphere >... | reverse complement strand
CTTTGAAAACAAAACCGGCGTAACCAACGTGACGATCCCCGGCAGTGTCGCCAGCATAGGGTCCTGTGCATTTTTGGGCACTGGGCTGACCAGTATTACGATTGGCAGCAGCGTCACCAACATCGGGGAGTATGCGTTCGGAGAAGACTCCAGCCTGATGCAGGTTTATTTTCCGGGTAATGCGCCGAACGCGGACTACACGGTGTTTTCCGGCGATCCCGGGACGGTTTATTACGTGCCGGGCACCACCGGCTGGACGAATCCGTTTGGCGGCTTGCCCGCAGTACCACGGTATCAGCCTGATCCCATGATTTTGGGTGGCGGCTATGGCCTGGGGGTGCAAACCAACGGATTTGGTTTCACCGTTTCCTGGGCGACCAACCTTCCGGTGATTGTCGAAGCCTCCACGAATCTGGCCAATCCCCTCTGGATTCCCGTGGCCACCAACACCTTGTCCAACGGCTTCTTCTTATTCCGCGATCCCCAGTGGAAAAATTATCCCAGCCGCTTTTACCGCGTTACCGGTACCAACGCGTTTGCCCTCTTCACCGCCAGTCTCATTTACGGCGAGACGCCTTTGGCGGTCCAATTTAATTCTCCCAATGTTGACAGCCAGGGCAACCCGATCAGCCATTGGAACTGGAATTTCGGTGACGGCGCCACCAGTACCGCACAGAATCCGTTGCATACTTACACCAACGTCGGGCCCTTCAATCCCGGTTTTGCCGCCACCAACAATCACGGGGACGCGGTGACCGGCTACGGGCCACCGATAGCCGCGTTCACATTCTTCACGACAACCAACAATGGCGCGACGACCATCTCCGGTTTTGCCAGTGGCGGGGTTGGCGCCGTGGCTATTCCCGGCACGATAAATAATTTGCCCGTGATCAGGATCGGGGGATCGGCGTTCGCCGGCAGCACCAACATCACCAGCCTGACCATTCCTGACAGTGTCACCCGCATCGGAAATTACGCATTCAATTCCTGCGGCAGCCTGAGCAACGTGGCGATCGGCAATGGCGTGACCAATATCGGCAATTTTGCATTCGCTTCCTGCACCAGCCTGTCCGGCATCACGATGCCCGACAGCGTCACCAGCCTTGGGACTGGTGCGTTCTCAAATTGCAGCAGCCTGGCGGGCGTCATACTCCCCAACAGTGTCATCAGCATCGGTGGCTTTGCGTTCAGCTCCTGTGGCGGCCTGAGCAGTGTGACGGTCCCTAACAGCGTCACCAACATCGGGGACCAGGCGTTCAGTGGCTGCTCCGGCCTGACCAACGTCTATTTCCTGGGTAACGCCCCCGGCCTTGGTTTGGATGTGTTCGCCGGTGACAGCGCGACCGTCTATTACCTGTCGGGCACAACGGGCTGGGCCTCGACGTTTGGCGGGCTTCCCACCGCTTTATGGGATTATATTTTCACCATCAATAATGGCATGATCACCATTACGGGATACCTCGGTTCAGGCGGTACGGTGACCATCCCCGGCACGATCAACAGTCTGCCAGTGACCAGCATCGGGGAATCGGCGTTCTCCGGCAGCACCAATATTACCAGCGTGACGATTCCCGACACCGTTACCGACATCGGGGATCACGCGTTCAATGGCTGCTCCGGCCTGACCAACGTCTATTTTCTGGGTAACGCCCCCAACCTTGGTTTGGATGTGTTCGCCGGTGACAGCGCGACCGTCTATTACCTGTCGGGCACAACGGGCTGGGCCTCGACGTTTGGCGGGCTTCCCGCCGCTTTATGGGATTACATTTTCACCATCAATAATGGCATGATCACCATTACTGAATACATCGGTTCGGGCGGTGCGGTGACCATCCCCGGCACGATCAACAGTGTGCCCGTGACCAGCATCGGTGCATCAGCGTTCTCCGGCAACACCAACATTGCCAGCGTGACGATTCCCGACACCGTCACCGACATAGGTCAGGCGGCGTTCTATTTCTGCCCCAGACTGAGGAGCATCACGATCCCCAACCGGGTTGGCCGCATCGGAGATTATGCGTTCAGTTCCTGCTGCAGCCTGAGCAACGTGGTGATCGGTAATAGCGTGACCGATATCGGAAATTTTGCATTCGCTTTCTGCTCCAGCCTGACCGGCATCACGATTCCCGACAGCGTCACCAGCATCGGGGCTTATGCGTTCGGGAATTGCAGCGGCCTGACGAGTGTCACGATCCCCAATGGTGTCACCAGCCTCGGAGACTTTGCGTTCAGTGCCTGTGGGGGCCTGAGCAGCGTGGTGATCGGTAATGGCGTCACCCAAATCGGAAATTTTGCATTCGCTTTCTGTACTAACTTGACCAGCGCCACTATTCCTGTAAGGGTCACCAGCCTCGGAACCGCTGCGTTCCATTCCTGCGGCAATCTGGCCAGCGTGACGATCGCCGGCGGCAACATTGGAGACGATGCCTTTGGCTCCTGTGGTGGTCTGAACAGCGCGATGATCGGCAATAGCGTGACCAATATCGGAGATTTGGCGTTCGCTTACTGCACCAACCTGACCGCCATCACGATTCCCGGCAGTGTCATCAGCATTGGAGATTCTGCGTTCTCTTTCTGCGGCGGTCTCGCCGGCGTGACGATTGCTGGCGGCAACATTGGAGACTATGCGTTCAGTTCCTGCGGCGGTCTGAACAGCGTGGTGATCGGCACTAACGCTGCCGACATCGGGGTTAGTGCGTTTGCGGATTGCAGTGGCTTAACCAGCGTGACGATCCCCGGTAGTGTCACCGACATCGGAGGAGGTGCATTCAGCAGTTGCGGAAACATGACCAGCGTGACAATTGGCAGCGGTGTCAGCCGCATTGGATCCCGTGGGTTCTTCAACGACTATAACCTGCAAGCAGCTTATTTCCAAGGCAATGCTCCAACGCTCACGGGTGTCGAAGAGTTGTTCTACGGTGTGAATGCTGCTGTGGCGACGATTTATTACCTCCCCGGAACCACTGGCTGGACGAATCCTTTTGCCGGTCTGCCGACTGTATTGTGGAATCCAGTGATGCAAACTGCAAATAGCAGATCTGGACTGCGGTCGAATCAGTTCGGCTTTAACATTACCGGCTCCGCGAACATCCCTGTTGTCGTCGAGGTTTGCACAAACCTGGCGAACCCGACGTGGGCTCCGTTGCTCACCGGCACGCTCACGAACGGCTCCCTCTATTTCAGCGATCCCGCAGGGACAGGTTATTCCAGACGCTTTTACCGTATTAGCTCGCAGTAAGCTGGTCATCCTGAGAAGCAGTAGTTGTTACCAGCCTTAGTGGTCAAAAACCCATATCAGGTCGTTACATGGCTTCATAGTAATAATACCGCAACAATCCGTCGAACCGTTTACGGCATCAGAGATTGCCAGTGACTGGAAATCGAGGCAGCCACGCTTCCCCGAAGAAGATCGTTCGGTCCAAACATTCTTGCCGGATAGTTCGAACGAGGCGTTCAGCCAACGCATTCAAATCAGGAGAACACGCCGGCAATTGCAACGGCCGGTACTTGAAGGGCGTTCTGGAAACGCCGCAGTTCCCGCCGTCTTTCGATTCGCACCGGACAACTCCCACCATTCGGAACGGCGCTTGAACCGCGGCTAAACGGCGGAGGAGGGCAAAGAAAATGCAACTCTGAGAATCTCTACACTCCTTTGCGTTCGTGAGAACTAATCTTGACAAGCCGGTTGGTTATTTCAAACTTTTCTTATGCTAAAGATGTTGATCACCAAATGCATGGCACCTTTTCGTTGGGCCATCCGATTTGAGCTTCAGCGGTGGAAAGATATTGATCTGCGCGATATCGAAGGTGAATTGCAGCGCCGGGCTTTGGCAGATACCGCCAATTTTATTCAGCAAAACCTGATGCACGTTGATTCCGTGGATTTGCCTCTGGAGATTCTTACCCTCGGCATCAGGCAGATCGACAACAAGCAGGGTCTTTACCTCGAATTTGGCGTCTTTTCCGGCCGTACCATTAACCATATTGCTCGACAGGTTGACCAGTCGGTTTATGGCTTCGATTCCTTTGAGGGACTGCCTGAACGATGGCGTGACACCTTGGGTGCCGGACATTTCAAGGTGAAGAAACTGCCAAAAGTTCCCAGGAATGTGACTCTAATAAAGGGCTATTTTGACAAAACGCTTCCGGAATTCCTCAAGGCGCACCCCGGGGACGTCGCCTTTCTGCATGTCGATTGCGATTTGTATTCTTCGACCCAAACAATCTTTACCTGCCTTGCGCCCCGCATCAAAGCGGGAACGGTGATTGTTTTTGACGAATATTTCAACTATCCCGGCTGGAGGGAGGGTGAATTCAAGGCGTTCCAGGAATTCATTGGCCGGGAAGGTTTGGAATTTAAATACTTAAATTACAGCCGCAAAGCAGAGCAAGTATCCGTCAGGATCACTGACCGCCGTTATCCCGGCAGGCACGTTAAAGGCTAATTTGGCATAGTCTGCGGTCAAACAAATTTTCTACCGGATGGTTCCGGGCTGACGCCGCTGAAAGGCAGGCGCGGGAGAAGGCGGCCTTCGGACCAAGCCGCGGGCTTTTTCCGTTTCACGGGCGGGCCGGGCCACGCGCACGGGCCGCCGCACGCCGCCGTTGAAGCTCACGCCGAGGCCAAGCACTCCGCAAAAAGACATCATTTCCGAGCTGAAATCGCCGCCGATGAAAAGGAACATGATGACGTGAGCGGCAAAGGCCGCCAGCAGCAATGAATTGATGGTCTTCAGGTCCGGATCCGCATAACGGTAGTTGAGGTAAAGCACGCGAAGGGCGGCGATGACAAGCCAAAGAAAGCCGATGGCGCCCCAGATGCCGAAGGGGATAAGGACGGAAATGGGGCCATTATGATAAACCTCTGCCAGCGCCAGCGGATCGTTTTGCGCGAAGGCGGAATGGATCGCTGCGTCCGGTCCCATCACAAATTTATAATCCAGCGGATTGATATTGTAACCCTTGCCGAGCAGCAGGTAGTGCGGGATTTGCGGCAGCAACGCGGTCCACATGTTCAACCGCCAGTCCAGCGTTCCCTGGGCATCCAGCCGCGCCTGCAGGCTCACCTTGTAAGGGAGGAACGACAACGAGCGCTGGATGCCAAGGGGCAGATGCGACGCCAGCGGAATCAGGGCCAGCGCGACGACAAAGCCAATGGACAAGAAAATCGCCAGCAGTTTTGTCCGGTGCAAGCCCTCCAGGAAGAACTGAATCACCAAAACCAGCGCAAAAATCATGGCCGCGCCGCGGTAGCCGCCGAGCAGTCCGAAAGCCATTACCAGAGCCAGGACGATCCACCGGAATGGTTTGCGGGAAAGAAAAATCCCCCGAAGCCCATACCGGGCCAGCATGAACGAAAAGATGGCGAGTGAGGCGATCATGGTGCCGTTCAAGCGCGTGACATGCTCGTCGACCCCTGCCTGCTGCTGTAAGCCGTAGTTATTGAAAAACCAGTAGATGTAATAAAACGAATGCGGCAGGAAGTTAATCAGGTCCCCGACAACCGCCGTGACGCCGCCCAGAAAGTACAGGGCCAGGTACAGGTTTCTGCGTCCGGGCGGAATGCGCGAGGTGGACAGGGCAAAATAGCCAAGGATGCCGCCGACCAAATAGATGTATTTACTCCCGCCGAACGACTCGCCCTGAAACACACGCAGCCCGAACCCGCTAATTTTGGCGGTGACCACCACCACCGCGATGATGTAGAGGGAGGGAAAGGTGATTTGCGGCACGCGAATGAAGTGGTACTCCGGGCTGAACGTTCGCTGGAGTACCGAGATGCCCAGGCTCAAGAAGAGCATGGTGAGGCCCAACGTGGGCCGGCCGGGCAGGACGAAGACCATCGCGGCAAAATTCCAGAACAACAGCATCAGGGGGAAATGCCAGCGGAGCAACACGGGGAAAAACAAGATGAACGCCAGGATGCCGTAAACGGCCATTGACGAATAGGTCAGCGGCCCGGTGAGCAAAAAGCCCAGCCAGATCGCCAGCACCACGCAGACCGCGTAGATGATGAACGACCGGAACAGGGCTGAAAGATTATTCATCGCCTCGACAACGTCCGGCGCCGCCGGCGGCAAACAGTCGCCGATGGCGCAACGATATCTATCATAATCCAAACTGAGGAAGTCTGGCAACTGATTGTTTCGGTTTGTTCCGCCCTGAATTTTTCTGCCTCTCCTCCCCCGAGGCGGAAAGGATTGAGGTGGAGGCCAATTGGTTTCAAGCTCCGAACCCCTCACCTGTCCTGCTCCCCACCGATGGGGCGAGGAAGTCATTATTGCTCGGGGACGGCTGGCGGTGCACGCCAGCTCTGCCAATTTCCAGGGTAGGGACACCCCGCCGGCACGGTACCAGGACATAGGTAACACCTGAAGGACAAGAGACAGGTAACCGTTGAGTTTTCTGATTCTTTCTGCGGATGCCGTGGAAAGTTGCCTCCCAGACCGGAGAGCGCACACGTTTTGTTTTGCGCGCTCTGAAAACCACTGAATCGTTTGCCCAACTGTGTCGCGCCTTCGGGATCAAGGACGCACCAGCAGGTTGTATTTAAGAATGCACCACAGGGCGTGGAGGCCGTCGCGCCAGCCAATCTTCTTGCCCTCGGCGTAAGTGCGGCCGTAGTAGGAAATGGCCACTTCGTAAATACGTGCCCCCAGGCGGGCCACCTTGGCCGTGATCTCCGGTTCGACGCCGAACCGGTCCTCCTGAATGGCAATCCGCTGAAGCACCTCCCGCCGGAAGGCCTTGTAACAGGCCTCCATGTCGGTCAGGTTCAGATTGGTGGCCATGTTCGAGAGGGTGGTCAGAAACCGGTTGCCCACCGAGTGCCAGAAATAGAGGACCCGATGCCCCTGGCTGCCGCCGAGGAAGCGCGACCCGAAAACCACGTCCGCCCGGCCCGCCAAAATCGGGACCAGCACCCGGTAATACTCGGTAGGGTCATATTCCAAATCCGCGTCTTGAACAATCACGAGCGGGGCGGTGGCGAGGCGGAAACCGGTGCGCAAGGCGGCGCCTTTGCCCTGGTTATGCGCGTGCCGCGCCAGTTGAATTATCGGTTTCCCCTCAGCCAGGGCCTGAAGTTTCTCCCCGGTGCCATCCGTGGACGCGTCGTCCACAATTACCAGTTGTTGCACGGGCCGCTGTACCAAGACCAGGCTGACGACCTCCTCGATGGTGCCGGCCTCGTTGTACGCAGGCATGACCACCGAAAGACACGGCTCGATGTCGGCATTGGATTCGATTGCTCTCATGATGTTCGCGGCAAACCAGGCTTGAAACGTCCCACCATGCTCGGGCGGGCATGGCCTCCGAAACGTAAGGCGGGAAAACTGCATTTCTCCGTTGGATTTGTCAATGGGATTGGCTTTAAGGGCGATCCGCCGGACATGCGGTGGCCTGCCTTTTAGCCGCCAGGACGCCAAGGGCGCAAATATACGCGCCCCGGCCAATCCGGACCGCCCGGGAGGGAACCTCTCCAACGCCGGATCATCTTTTCCAGGATGACCGTACTTCGTGGTAAACCTGTAAATGCTGGCGCAGATAAATTTCAGGATGATAACGCTGCCGCATGATGGCGGCCGCGCCCGCCGGACAGGGATGTCCACTCTTGATCCATCGCGCAATGGCCTCCGTCAATCCCGGCCAGTCATCCGGTACGAACAGTTCCGCACCCGGCGCGCCTTCGGCGATTTCGACGACGCCTCCCGTCCGGCTTCCGAAAAATTTCAGGTCCCGGGCGAAGCCTTCCGCCACCACGCTGCCAAAGGCCTCCTCGGTCGGGAAATGAATCATCCCCGAGGCGGCGTCGAAACACTCCACCATCCCGGCATGGGACGGGGTTCCCAGGTAGCGGGCATAACCCGCCGCCGTCGTGCGCTGAATCCGGTCAAGGAACGCCGCCACATAAGGATCGTGACGGTTGTAAACGGGACCGACAAATCGAAATTCAAATTTCAATCCCTCGTGATGGAGCGCCTCCGCCACGTGCAACAGTTCGAGCTGGCGTTTACGCGGACTGACGACACCGGCAATCACCAGTGCACACTCCCGCGGCCCCACATGGGTTGGCGGCGACAAAAAGACGCCGCGCAAGCCCGGATAAATCAGCCAGGTTTTTTTGGCGCGGGGACTGATCAGTCTCTGCGAATAGAGCGAGTTGCAAATCACGCCCTCGGTGCGGGGAAGAATGAAATTCTCCAGTCGCGCCGCCAGCCAGAGGTAGCTGCCGAACCGCGGCCGGTTGAGGCGCGCCAGTTCCGTCATGTTGCCCGCGATGGCGACGACATTGGGAAAGCCGGAGAACGCAGCGCTAATGGCGCCTTCCCGCTCCGTTCCCACGCCGTGCACGATGTCCGGCTGGATTTCCCGGAACTTCCGCCGCATGGCCCGGATGCATCCCTGGTAAAACGTTCGCATCCAACCGAGTTTCGGCACATGCAGGCTGTGAAACCAGATATTGCCCGCCAGTTTTTCCGGCGACTGCATCGGCCTTTGCGCGCAGGAGAGCACGTGCAACTCCAACTCCCGCCGGGCCGCCACCGCTTCGATCATCGAATCAACGCCGGTGCCGAAGCGAGGCATGGTTTCCTGGTAAGCCCGTTCGGTTTGCCGGCTGTCGATTGATATCAACGCAATTCTCATGCTGGCGAAAGTGAATATCAAAATCCGTCAGTGGTTTGAAAGTCTAAAGCAGAATATCCGTATGGGAGTGGATGTGCCAGCGCGTGACGTGACTTCGTTTTTCAGGTCAAATCCACCCAAACTGGCAGCGTAATCAATTGCTATGGGACGAGAACGAAATTGGTCAAACCGGGATTTTCATTGGCGACCGCAAAGTTGGTGCCATTGAGCGGGATGTTGCCAGTGGCATAGAGATTTGAAATGTTGCCGCCAAGTTCAACCGGCATCCTCGCGTCGATTTGGTTATTGATGATGGTGAGGTTTTTGTTCAATTGATTTGGGCCGCCGTAAATATACATCCCACCCTGACAGCCGTCGCTGGTAAAGGGAACATCCTTGTAATAACGGACGATATTGCCATCCACAACAATATTTAGATTGGTCTGCCCCGTCTGCGTGGTTCCGATTTGAATGACGAACATCTGGTCATGAAACACTGTGTAGTTTGTCTGTTGAGTCATGAGGTTGTGGAAAATGATCACCGAATTGTAAGGATATTGATCGCCGGTCAGGTTGACGCCTACGCAGACGTTTTCAAATACATTATTGGCGATGACCAGGTTGTTGTCTCCGCCGGTGTCGTTGTGGAACCCGTCCTTGCCGCCATAAACATAATTGTCGATGACCAGGGTGCCGCGGCTGGAGGCCACCACGTTGATTCCGAACACACTGTTTTGAGGAACTCCTGCTGGTTGAGGCGTAAAAAAAACATGGTTGCCTTCAATCAGGCAATCTCCGATTGCCGTAACGCCGTCACCATATTGTCCGAAGAAATTTGACACGGTGCAGCCGATTACTTTGTTGCCGGCTTGCCCGTACTCTCCAATATACAACTGGAATCCTTCGGGGCTTAAACCGTATGCGTATCCAAACCCATTTATGTCGGTAACGTGCTCCAGCGTTTCTTCGCTCCCGGTGAGCTCAATTCCGATAATGGCATTGCTCCAACTGTTCAATGCATAGGCTGAGCCATTGCAATCCAGGGTCAGGTCTTTCACCGAAATGCCTGAGTTTGTCGAACCCAAAACTGTCAGATTCAAGTTGGTGAAAGTGGAGCTCCGTTTGATCGTGGTTACTTCCTGTCCGTCACCCTGTATCGTAACCCCGGAAGGAATCGTGGTGATGTGGTTGGCAGCAGGGCAACTACCTTTTGTCCAAAAGACACCCCCGCCCAAATGAACAACAGTATTGGCCGGAACTTTGGTTCCCATTATGTAGTCAAAATCCCCGTAATACGGATTAGTTATGGATCCGCTGCCGAAATTGGTTTGCTGGCCCAAATAGGTGAGGCTGTTGGTGGATGACAACCAAATCCCGCCAGCAGCAACGACACTGTCGGCGAACGTGAAGGCCGCCGCCAATAGGGTCACCAGAAAGATTCTGGTTTTTATTTTTTTACCCGGAGTTTCCAAGTTGAATTTTTGTTTATAAACTGCGGGAACCTTTATCTTAACTCTATCTCCGCCCCACGGTTTGACAATCTCTTTCTCACTCCAAACATCCGGTTTTTAAACTCTCCGTTATTCGTCGGTCCAACATTTACAAAAGTTTTTCTGTTGCTTCATTGTACGCGCTTAACATTGAGATGTGAAGCGAATCCGGAAATCGGCAGTGTCCTGATTTGGTTGTAGGGCACGACGTAAGGAGTGCTAACCCAAACGACTCGTCACCTCATCGCCTACAAATCAGGACACTGCCCGGAAATCCGGGTTTAAACCATCGTCCACCCTGGGCGCATGGGTTCTGGAGGCTGGACAAATCGGAAACCGGCAGCAGCATCAATTGAAGTTCCAACCGACACTTCGCGCAGCTCGGAATGGTACATCCGCCCCAATATGTCGCACATTTTGAGGATAGTCCCTTAATCGGGCTTAAAGGCAGTTCCCCAAAGGCTGCGGTATTTGCAGCGCAAAAGAGGTTTGCGGGGGCGAATCTGGCATCTGTATGGAACGAGCACCGACTCGGAAGTCCGCGAAGTGCTGGCATTCCTGTTCGAGCCGTTCCAGTACGGTTGTGTATGGTTCCAAACGCGCGCTGTTGGAAGGCTGGCACGGGAGTAGCTTGCACCGCAGGCAGGCACCGGTTGCACCGCACCCTCCCTCTGAGGGGGATGGGCAAAGCCAGCAGCCAAAACTAAAATGAATCCAGTTCCAAGACTAACTCATGGAGTGATGCAAAAACGTGAAGACGGTCGTCAATCAATAGTACTTCAGTTTAAGTGGAAGCTTAATCTGGCTTCGAAAACAAACCACGCACGCACGGCGATCTCATGCCTCCGGCCACTGGCGACCAACCAGCCGTGAAAATTAGACGATATCTGATTCAAATCTACCTGCTGGGAACGTTGCTGTCGGCTGCTTCCACCTGTAGTGTGCTTGCGCAGGTTCTGTTCTTCGATAAT
>Ga0265338_10010175_pt1 | contig 11087 bp, 10 predicted proteins | sample 42126metaG_FD_193579 | JGI IMG/M metagenome (GOLD analysis project Ga0265338, IMG submission 193579) | Rhizosphere microbial communities from Carex aquatilis grown in University of Washington, Seatle, WA, United States - 4-21-26 metaG | ecosystem: Host-associated > Plants > Roots > Rhizosphere... | reverse complement strand
CAAGCTCCGCCACGATTTCCGAAGACAACGCAAAGCGCTGCCTGCCGATCTGCAGCAGAACGTATGAATTTGCGCCCGCGTTTTCGATGCCTGTCATGATTGCAGCGTTCCTTCCAATTCGTGTTGTGCGGCAGCAGCTCTTGCCACCTCGTCGAGTTGCCGGAATTCTTCCGGCGTCAGGAATCCAGTGGGACGAATCACAGGTATCACGCGGTCATCGAGGTAGGCGAGGCCGCGATACCACTGGCGCTCCTGGCCCGAAAACGCGCGCGGGAGCGCATGCAGCGTGGAAATTTCGGCCATGCGCTCAATGTGGTCCACCAATATGGCGGCGCGCAATTGGCGCAAGATCAGGACAAGCGTGGGACGCGTGACCGGCAATCCAAAATGCAGCCCGGCGTTCACCACGAAATAAGTGCGATGGGCGCGTTCGACCATGTGGCGCACCTTCGGCAATTCCGAATGTTCCAGCTCGATGGCTGTCCCCGCCAGGCTGTCTGTGCTGCGAATTTCCTGCACCGATTCAGCGGCGATAACAAATGTCTGGCTTGCGACGGAAAATAAAATCACGGCCTCGGAGCGCCCCGATGGCCGCGCCCGCAAAGTTTCCTGCGTGGCGAACTTCATCGCGCACCAACTGGAACCAGCCGATCGAGCTTTGCGATGTACTTTCCAATCGCAGGGCCAATTCCATCGAGAGGAAGCACTTCATCCACGGATCCCGTCTTGATCGCTTCCGCGGGCATGCCGAAAATTGTGGAGGTCGCTTCATCCTGCGCAAACACGCGGCCCCCTGCAGCCTTCACGGCCTTTACACCCTTCGCTGCGTCGCTTCCCATTCCGGTGAGCACTACTCCGAGCGTCAGCGCGCGTGCGTAGGCCGCTATGGATTCAAACGCGACATCCGCGCAAGGGCGATACCCTTCGATGCGTGGACCCGGGTCGAGAGCAATTTTCCCTGTGGAGGAGAGGCGCAAATGATGCGAGCCGGGGCACACGTAAATCACGCCAGGCTGCGGCGATTCGTTTGCCTCCGCCTCTTTCACCTGCAAGGGAGAAATTTCCGCAAGCTGCAGCGCAAACTGCTTCGTAAATGTCTGCGGCATGTGCAGCACGATGAACACGGCCGCCGACAAATCCTTTGGGAACGCTGCGACGACTCGCATCACGGCTGCGGGCCCGCCTGTGGAAGCGGCGATCACAACCATGGAGATTTTTCCACCATTTTGCGACGACCAAAGCACCCCACTGGCAAAGCCCTCGCCGGCGGCGAAAGGCGCATGAGAAGTTGGAAGCTTCGAACGCGTCGCCGTGCGGATCACTCGAACTTTGGCGGCGAGCTTGAGTTTTCGCGTCAGATCCTCACGCACATTGCGCATATCCAGATCAATGCCGCTGGAAGGCTTGGGGACAAAATCAATCGCGCCGAGTTCCAGCGCTCGCAGCGTGCTCGCGGCGCCTTCGCGCGATTCTGAGCTGACCATGACGATGGGGCGCGGATGCTGCGACATGATAAGCTCCGTCGCCTGCAGCCCGTCAATGTGCGGCATGTTGATGTCCATGGTGATCACGTCGGGCCGCAGCGATTCGGCCAGCGCGACTGCCTCGCGCCCGTCGCGCCCCAGGCCCACCACTTCCAGTTGTGGGTCGGAGTTGATGATCTCCTGCAGCACCTTGCACATGAAGGCGGAGTCATCCACTACAAGGACGCGAATTTTCTTTCCTGGGCCCATGGTCATTTGGAAACCTGCCGCAGAGGCGCGCCGGAATGGGAGCGCACTTGCGCAACGTCGGCGCCGATCAAGCCCTCGACGGTTGCAATGAGCTGATCTTCTTGCACGGGCTTCGTCAGGAACGCGGACGCACCTTCCTTCATGGCGCGATCACGATGCTTTGCTCCAGCGCGCGAGGTGACCACAAGAACGGGGATGCGGCGCGTGATTGGGTTCTGCCGCAGATGCGCCATGAGCTCGTAGCCGTTCATGCGCGGCATTTCGAGGTCCGTGACAACGAGATGGCAACCCGTTTGCGCGATAATTTCGGAGGCTTCCAATCCATCGGAGGCAAGCTGCACGCGATAGCCCGCCTTTTCGAGCATGCGTCCCACGAATTTGCGAACGCTGATGGAATCGTCCGCGATCACAACTACGCGATCGTTTTCAACGGGGTCAACAGCTTCAGAAGGAATGCTGCCTGCAGCGACTGCTTCTGCACCGGGAGCAAAAACTCGAGCGGCTGGCGAAGATGCGGGCAAAGCGTGGCGGTCTGCCGTATCCGCCGCGACCAGGCGATTCAAATCGATCAGCAGAATTAAGCTGCCGTCGGAAGCGATCGTGGTGCCGGGAAATAGTTTTACGCGGCGGAGATAGTTGCCCAGATTCTTGATTACGATTTCGTCCTTGCCAAGAACTTCCTCGATCACAACCCCCACATGCTTTCCGGCCACCTTCACGATCACCATGTGGAAGTAGCCGTTCAGCGGTTCGAGCGGAGGCAATCCCAACTGGAGATCGAGGCGCACCACTTCGGTGACCACGTTGCGCACTCGCGTAAGAAGTTTGCCGCCGACGTCTTCAATTTCCTCGGGCTTCAGCCGGCGGATTTCTTCCACCACAGCGAGCGGAAGCGCGAACACCGATGTTCCGCAACGAACGAACAGCGCCTGCGAAATGATCAGCGTCAGTGGAACCTTTACGGTGAAGCATGCGCCACGGCCAAATTCGGAACGCACTTCGATTTCGCCATTCAGCGCGTGGACGTTGGAGCGCACCACGTCGAGGCCCACGCCACGGCCCGCCAATTCGGAAGTGGACGACGCCGTTGAGAAACCCGGGCGGAAGAGGAATTCGCGCAACTCACGTTCGCTTAGTTCAGCAGCGGCAACGGAAGACAGTGCGCCGGATTCGACCACGCCCTGGCGCACGCGTTCGTAGTTGATGCCACGGCCGTCGTCTTCCACTTCGATGAATATATGGTTGCCGCGATGATAGGCGCGCACGCTGATGCGGCCTTTTTCGGATTTGCCGGCTTGTTGGCGCGCTTCCGGAGTTTCGATTCCGTGCGCCACGGCGTTGCGAACCAGATGAATCAACGGATCGGAAATGTGTTGAATAATGTTGTTGTCGAGTTCCGTCTCGGCGCCTTCGAGCGAGAGTTCCACCGGCTTCCCGGTCGCTTTCGCTGCATCGCGGACCGTGCGCGAAAGGCGCGTGTAAAGGTTTCCGATAGGGACCATGCGCGCGGCGGTGATTTCATCCTGCAAATGGTGCGCGAGCTTTGTGAATTCATCAATGTCCACGTCCACGCGGCCCATGAAGCCTTCAAGCTGGGTCAGCACTTCGGTGACGTCCGCGGAAATTTCCGTTAGCGAGCGCGAAAGGATATTGAAATCGTCGTAGCGATCCATTTCAAGATCGCTAAATTCGAGCGGGTCATTTGAATTATTAGTTGAAAAGACGGAGCGATGCCCGCCGAACGTGTCCATCTGCGGCGCGTGGCTGCCGGGAACCAAGGTTGAGCGAACGCGGCTGAACTCGTGCTTGTCCTGGAATTCGGAAACTTTGCCGGAAAGGCGGCCCTTCGAGAAATTGAGCACTTCAACGAGTTTCGAAAGTTCGAGCAGGCGGCCGAGCATTCGCGTCCTGTTGATGACCAGCTCGCCGACGGCGTTCATCATCCGGTCGAGGCGCTCGAGCGAAATGCGCACGGATTTTGCTTCCGGCAGCGCCTGCGGAGCGGAAGGACGCGCCGCCGCAGAAGGCTGGGCTGTTTCTGCGGCAGGCGCTTGCGACTCTGGTGAATTCTCCACGGCGCGCACTTCTTCCGCGATTTCTTCGGGCGCGAGTTCTGCGATGCGCGAGAGCAGCGGATCGACGGCGGCGGCCATCTCGGCGTCGTCCGCCCACTGGCGATGGAGGAATTTCTTCAGGACGTCAACTGCAGTGAGGCACAGGTCCACAATTTCCGCGCTGGGCTGCAGCGTACCTTCGCGCAAATGGCCGATCAAGTCTTCCACGCGATGCGCCACGGCAGAAAGGCGGTGCAAACCCACCTGCGCTGCGGAACCTTTTACCGTGTGCATCGAACGGAAAAGGCGATGAATTTCTTCGGGATTCGGTTTTGTTTCCAGCGATAGCAGGCATTCCGTCACTGCCTGAAGATGTTCCTCCGCTTCCGGAATGAAGAATTCGAGAACTTCGTCGGGGACTTCGCCATCCTGCGGCAGATTCGCGGCAAACGATTGTGCCGGAAACACGCTTGGGATTGCTTCGCCGCTGCCAACGTTGTAATCGCGCGAATCGTTTTCGGTTTCTGGAGACGGCGCCGCGGGAAAGGCGAACGCATATCGCTGCTTGAACGAATCAATGTCGTCCGAAGTTTCCGCGCCGGTGGTGCTGATTTGCAGCAAGTCAAATTCGAGCACGGAAATCGCGTCCGCAATGAACTCAGTAAGCGGCCCGTGCATATCGGCCGTGAGCGCGGCGTTCATCGCGTAATGAAAAATGTGAGCAACTTTTGCGGCCACTTCGGAAAATTGCGGAAAACCGTAGCTGGCGGATGTTCCCGCAAGCGTGTGCGAAGCGATGTAAAGTTTTTCGAGATCCTCGGGCCGCGTCTGCGGCTCCTGCAAAAGACCGGAGTACTCCCGCAGATACTGGAGGTTTTCGGACGCCTCCTGCAGGAACAGCTCGACCGATTCCTGGTTTGGCCCGCTCACAGGCTTCCCTCCACTAGCGCCGGCACCCGTCGCGCTCCCACTGGCGCGGGCTTGCGATACAGTCGGCAATCCCCGAGCGACACAGGTTCAAATTTCACGGGCACGTGCGAAAGCGTTTCCGAATGGCCCAGCAGAAAATAGCCGCCCGGCTCAAGAGCGTCATAAAAGCGCCGTAGAATTGCCAGCCGCCGCTCTTCAGAGAAATACATCAGCACGTTCATACAGAAAATGCAGTCGAGCTTGCCGACGTACACCGTGTCCGCCAGATTCATTTGCACGAACGAAATCATGCGCCGGATCCTCGGCTTCACCTGAAAACCGTGCTTCGTTGGCGTGAAATATGCTTCCACCTGCCGCAGCGAAACGTCCTGCAAGCTGCGCTTCGCATAGACGCCGCGTTCGGCGTGCCGCAGCGCGCGGCGGCTGACGTCCGTGGCAAGAATCTCGATATCCCACGCCTCCGCAAATTTCAGTGCTTCGCACAATGTGATCGCAATTGAATACGGCTCTTCGCCGGTGGAGCAGCCCGCGCTCCAGATACGCAGCGTTCGCGGGTTCTCCCAGAATTTTCTTTCCTGGACTTCGGGCAAAATTGTTTTGTCGAGCGCCTCGAAAATCGCGGGATAGCGGAAGAACGAAGTTTCCTGCGTCAGCAGACATTCGAGCAAAGCTTCGTACTCGATGCTCGAGTGCCGGATTTGGCGCAGCAAGTCCGTCCCGCTCGCGATTTGCTTTTCGGCAAGGTACTCGCGCACGCGCGTGGAAAAAAAACGCTCCCGCGAAGAATCGAAGAGGATCGCGGAGCGCTGTTCGATCAGGGTCCGAATCTCATCGAGTTCGGGTTCGGTGAGTCTCGCGGTTGTGGGCGGATGCTGTTTCATATTCGGCACGCGTCAGCGCCACTTGATTTGCATTGCGGCGCAGAAAGTCCGTTACCGATTGGCTCCTACTGGCGCTACGGGCCGCGATTCCTCGGCAGCCGAAGAATCCGATGGTCGAGCCGACTGCGAGCGGAATTGCGCGAGCGCCTCATTCAATTGTTCAGACATCTTCACCATGTTTCCGACGGTGGATGCGGTCTGACGGGCTCCTTGCGTCGTCTGCCGCGTAATGCCGGAAATAATCTGCATCGCGTTAGCGACGCCTTCCGTGCCGCGCACCTGTTGCTTCGAAGCGAGTGAAATTTCCTGTACGAGTTCCGCCGATTGCCGCACCACGCTCGAAATCGCTTCGAGCGCCTTACCGGCTTGATCGGCGAGGCCCGCGCCGACTTCCACTTCGCGCGTGCCCTCTTCCATCACGACAACCGCTTCGTTCGTCTCGGCCTGAATGGCTTTGATGAGCGCCGCAATATCTTTCGTCGCACTGCGGGAGTGTTCTGCGAGCTTGCGGACTTCGTCGGCAACCACCGCGAAACCGCGGCCTGCTTCCCCGGCGCGCGCGGCTTCAATGGCGGCGTTGAGAGCGAGCAGGTTCGTCTGCTCCGTGATGTCGTTAATCACGTTGATGATTTCCGAAATTTCCAGTGAACGATCGCCCAGCGACTTGATTTTCTTCGCGGTCGCTTGCACGGAGGCCCGAATGCGCTGCATGCCTTCCAGCGTGTCGCGCACGGAGCGGTTGCCCTGTTCGGCGGCGTCGAGCGCGCGGCGCGCGGCTTCGGCGCTCGCTTCGGCGTTGTTGGACACCTGCTTCATCGAAACCGTGAGTTCTTCCACGGCGGAAGAGGTGTTGGTGATTTCCTGGTCCTGCTGCGTGGCGCCGGCGGTCATTTCGTCGGCGGAGTTAAGAATCTGGTTGGCGCTGGTGCTAACGTCAATGGCGGCCTTCCGAACGCGCTCGAGCACTTTCGTGAAGTTGTCGAGCATGAAGTTCACGGAATCGACCACGTTGCCGAGAGCGTCGCTCGTCACCTTGCCGCGGATGGTCAAATCTCCGCGCGCCACCTGATTAATGGTGTTCAACAGGTCGGTGATGCTCCGCTGGAGTGAATCCTGCGCTTGCTGGTTGGTTACGGCGTGCGCCACTTTCGCGGCGCTGCGGTTGAAATTTTCCGCGATGAAGCCGAATTCGTCGCTCGAATCAACTTCGAGCCGCGCGCGGGAATCCCCGGCCACCAGGCGCTCGGAAAATTTCGCGAGCTCCTCCACCGGTTTCAGCACGCGCTTGCTGAGGACAAACACCGCCCAAAGTACGACGCCCAGCGAAAACACGACGGCAAAGAGCAATGAGCCGCTCGCAGCCGAGGGCAGCGAAGGCGCGTCGGCGAGCGAGAGCCCGCCTGATTCTTTCCCGGCGTGATACGCCAGCCCCAGGACGCCAAACAGCGCGACCGCGATCCCGAATACCAGCAACCAGATACTCGAACTCAAACGAGCTTTCATGACTGCCTCCCAAGAACTTGCCAGCTCAGCTTCAGCGGCGCGAATCAAATCGCCGCGCGGGACGCGCGCAGCGAGCCACCGCTGCCGCCCCGAAATTCCGTCAACAAAAAAATCCTATGGAAAGTGCCGCCTAAATCACCGGAACAGGAAAAACGTCCATCAACCGCCGCAAATCCACCACCAGCGCCAACCGGTCCTCGTGCCGCAACATTCCGCGGCAATGCGGCACGTCGTTCGGCGCCTGATCCAGCAGTGCATCTTCAGTCGCCGAAAACGTGCCGATCACCTCATCCGCGGCAATACCAAGCCTGAGATCCTCGTGATGTGAATCGCCTTTCAACGCGGCTACCACGACATGCTTGGGCAACAGCCCCGGCCTTCGGCCCTCGGTGAACGCGATATCGGTGAGCGGCACGATCGTCCCGCGCAGATTGAAGACGCCCATCAAAAAAGCCGGCGCCAGCGGAATCCGCGTCAGGATCGGCCAATCCACCACTTCCTCGACTTCGAGCACCGAGAGGCAGAACCTCTCCCTGCCTGCGCGAAACACGCAGTACTGCCGCTCTGGCCGCCGCTCCTCGGAATACGATTCGCTTTCGAGGAATTCGCCGCCATCCAGTTCAACCGGCAGACTCGCGTTTTCGTGCAGCTTCGACATTTCTATGCAAGCCTCTTTACGGCATTGATCAGCTCATCGGGAGTGAATGGCTTCGTGACGTACCCATTCGCGCCCTGCTGCTCGCCCCAGTAGCGGTCGCTCGGCGTGCTGCGCGATGTAACCAGAATCACCGGAATCTTTGAATACGAATCCTGGCTCTTGAGTTCGCGGCAGGCCTGGAAACCATTTCGTTGTGGCATCACCACGTCGAGCAGAATCACGTTCGGCCGCTCTTCTTCGATGAATTCCTCGATTCGCGTTGGGTCGGAAACGCCCACCGAGCAAAATCCCCCCTGCTGCAACATGGACTGCATCAGGCGAATTTCCGCCTGCGAGTCGTCCACTACGAGAACCTTCTTCACCACTGCGTTCACCACTGGCGCACCTCCAGAGAGTTACCCACCTAGGCCATTGCAACTCCGCAACCACCCGGCGCACTCTGTTTGCATCTTGCGAATCTTTTGCAAACTGCTTTCGTTTGCATCACTTACACGCTCACCACTTGTCTTTAGAGCCGGGTCACAAAGCCGCGCGAAGCCGTTTCCGTCTCAGCGTGAGACTCTTTCTCACCGGCGCGCATTTCGCTCGCAAGCGATGAGAATCGCTGCATCACCTCATTGAGACGCAGCGCCATCGTATGAATCGTTTGAATCTGCTCGCGGCTCTCGCCGGTTGCTTGTCCCGGTTCGAGCAGCAGCAGGTCGGCATTGCCCAGCACGGACGTCAGCGCATCGTTCACGCTGGGCCGCATTTCGAGCATGTAACGCCCCAGCGTGGCATGGCGCTGGCTTTCCATCAGTTGGCGCTCGGCACGTTGAGCGCGGCTCACCGCTTCCACGCGCCGCAATGCCTCGCTCGAAACCAGAATCAGCGCTCCCGCCCAGCCATCCTGCATGGCGACGACAACCAGATGCGGGTATTCCGTTCGCAGGGCGGGAATATTTTTTTCGTCTTCGGTGACGATTACGGCGGCTGTTCCAGCTGAGGTGCCGATCGCGGAGAGAATGGTGGGGAATTTGCCAGGGCGAATAGGTCCGGCGATCACCAGGTCGTGGTCCGCGGCGCTTCCCGCTTGCCATACATCGCTGGTAATCACCGTAATTTCGGGGACGTGCCGCTCGGCCTGCCAGCGCGCCACAACGGCGCGCGCGAAGCCCGTGTCGTCCGAGACGATCAGGACGCTCGCATGATGCAATGCATTCCCCATGTATTTCCCCAACGCTCTTTTTAATTAGGGCTGCAGTTTTTCGGCTTCTTCGATACAGGAAAGCAGCCGCTTCGTGCTGATCCCCAAATTCACAGCCGCTTCCGTATTCTTTTCGCGCTTGGCCGTTTCCACGCGCCCCTGGAAATAGGAAACTTCGCTTCGCGCGTGCAGCAGTGCAGACAAAAGCGCTGCCTCTTCTCCCGAACGCTTTCGCTCGTCACCGGCAACGCCCAGCAACGCACGCGCTACCACCGCCCGCCTCAGGTCTTCCGATTCCTGTCCACCTTCGGTCACGAACGCGGCCACTTCCCAGGACGACAGCAGCACTTTCGTGTTCTGCAAAACCACCGTGGACATCGAGCGCCCGCGGGAAGGAGGCTCTGCAATCAATTGTTCCCAAATGGATTCGAGGCATTTCTCTGCCACGGCCGTGCCGGTCGGCGCCGTGGGTTCTCCGGGAGCGGATTGTGAAGTTTTGCCGGCTGCGGCTGAAGTGGGCTTTACCGCTGTCGGAGCCGGCTCGTTGACGGACGCGAGGTCCAGCGGAATGGATTGCTTCACAGGCAGCGTCGCTGGTTTTTCTGGTGATGCCGCTACTTCAGGCAAGGCAATAGGAATTTCCACAGCGGGCGGCGCGCTTTCGACGGCCGCAGATTCCTGAATTGCCGCTGGTGGTTGCGGCTGCGTTTCCTCTGCGATTGCAGGGACGGATGCAGCTTCTGGCGCGCTGCCATTGCTTCCCCGCGCAAGAGCCTCTTCGAGATCAGCCCGCAAGGCGAGCAGTTGCTCGAAAGCACGTGTAACGGAATTTGCTGTGTAATCCTTCTGGAAAGGTTGCCGCCAATTTTCATGGAATAACCGGAGTTGCGTGGTCGTTTCCGCCGCCGATAATCCCGCGCGGCGGCAATCCACTGTCTTCACGCCATTTGCTTCCAGCGTATCCACCGCATGACCCAATGCGCTCAGATCGGCATGAAGCAGGCGAATGAAACCTCGCCGGAGCAGGAAATTGAACCGGCAGAAAGCCACCAGCGCGGCTGGATCGTAAAACATTGCGCCCGCCGAATCCTTCAGCAACCGCCCTTGCTCCAGGAGTCCGCCTTCCATCAAATCGCGCAGGCTGTGGCACTTTTCCAGCGTAGCCAGAATCTCGTTCAGCGGTTCACACCATTCCAGCGGCGTGGCATCCGCGGACGGCAACACGGGTTGCACAACCTTGGCAACGTCTTCCAGCCGAATCTGCTTCCGGTAGAGTTCCTCGGGCGCGCACATTGCAAAATACTGCACCAGCAGCAAATCGATTTTGTCCCGGTCAATCGTGGTCTTATCCTGCTTCCTCATTTGGCGCAGGATAAATGCGCGGAGGCTTTCCTCGCTCTTGTTCAGCGTCTCGGGAGGAAGCTGGCGAATTTGGAAGGCAAGGACCTTCTGGTCGATCGAATCAACCCATTGCAGAACGCGATCGAACACATCGCGCGTTGGCCGCGCGGGCGGCAGCTCGCCGGCGGGGTAGGGCAGCTCAGCAAAATTAAACTGTGTCGCCAGCGCCGCGTACAACGGATAGGCAAGCCTCGCCTCGGTCCATCGCGCCGTAATATCAGCGGGGCCTGGCTCGGCGGTGACCGTGGTCGTTTGCGATTCGAACATGTTGCTGGACGGCGTGTTCGGCGGAATATTCAAAATGCTCATGGGTGTTTTAGGGCTCATGGTTTGATGATCCAGTTTCCAACTTCTCCCAGGAATCGTGCTGCCACTGCTTTTCGTCCTTCGTGATAGCGCACGGCGACGACTGCCGCGCGCGCATCGAGCGATCCATCCGAATTTGACACGCGCACGCGATCCTCGAATTCCAGCGGCAGGCTCGAAGCGAAAATCACTTCTTGAGCGGTACCGAATTCAATCACCGTTTGCTCCTGCAACCGGCGCTGCCCTGCCACCGTGGTCGTCACGCGCACCGGAATGCGCACCGCCGAAGCATTCGGAAAAATCTGAGCCAGCTTCTCCACGCAAGACTCGCCCGCATGAACCGTTGCAACTACTACTTCGCGTGGCACAGGATCCACATTCCTTTCATCGTCCCCAATCCCCTCGCAGGCCACTTCGCGAAAATCTCAAATCATT
>Ga0265338_10010174_pt1 | contig 11088 bp, 7 predicted proteins | sample 42126metaG_FD_193579 | JGI IMG/M metagenome (GOLD analysis project Ga0265338, IMG submission 193579) | Rhizosphere microbial communities from Carex aquatilis grown in University of Washington, Seatle, WA, United States - 4-21-26 metaG | ecosystem: Host-associated > Plants > Roots > Rhizosphere >... | reverse complement strand
TCGCCGAGCTCAATCCTGCCGCCAAGAGCATGGCCGCTGGGTTCTTTGTTCGCACCGGGTCGCGCGATGAGACGTCCGACGTCTCTGGCGTCAGCCACTTCCTTGAGCATATGATGTTCAAGGGCACCGCCCGCCGCTCGCCGGCTGACGTTAACCTCGAATTCGACAACATGGGCGCCAACTACAACGCCTTCACCTCCGAGGAGCTGACGGTTTATTACGGCTCCGTCCTGCCGGAGTTTCAGGAGCGGCTGCTGGACCTGCTGTGCGACATGCTCCGCCCGGCCTTGCGGCAGGAGGACTTCGACATCGAAAAGAATGTCATCCTCGAGGAGATCGCCCTGTACGAGGACCAGCCGCGGTTCCGCGTGTACGACAACCTGATGAGCCACTACTTCACAGGCCACCCCCTGGGTCACAGCATCCTGGGCTCCAGCGCGTCGATCCGTACGCTGAAGCGCGATCAGATGCAGACGTACTTCGACGCCCGCTACGCCAGCGACAACATAACCGTCGTGACCGTCGGCAACGTGCAGCTCGATGCGTTTGTGGCCAAGGTGCAGTCGATGTGCGGGGCGTGGAAGCCCAGCCAGGCCGGCCGCGCCACACCGATCCCGCCGCAGATCACCGGCGTGAAGATACTGCGGGACCCCAAGATCGTCCGCGAGCACCTGGCGTTCATGTCGCCGGCGCCGGCCGCCCAGGAGGAGTCCATCTACGCCGCACAGCTCCTGTCGACGATCATCGGCGACAGCACGGGCAGCCGCCTGTTCTACGCCCTGGTCGAGCCTGCCCTGGTTGACGAGGCCTCAATGGCGTACGATGCCATGGACCACGCGGGCGGATTCATGACATTCCTGTCCACCGACCCCGACCGCGCTAGCGAGGTGCTGGCCATCTCCCAGCGGGAGTACCGCAAGTTCATGGACGAGGGCCCCACCGCCGACGAACTAACCGCCGCCAAGAACAAGATCGAGTCGGCTGCCACGCTCAAGGGCGAACTGCCCATGGGTCGCCTGACGGCCGTCGGATATGACTGGATGTACCGTAACGAGTACGTGACTCTGCCCAAGCAGATCGACAAGATGTTCGCGGTGACCGGCCAGCAGATCCACGACATGGCCCGCCAGTACGACCTGACAAAACTGGCCGTCCTGGCCCTGGGACCATTGGAGAAGATATGAGCATCATTGAACGGGTGAGCAGTTAAACAGTTAATCAGCTAACCAGTTGACCTGCAAAATCTGTAAGATATGTGTAGCTCCTTGCGAACGACGCAAAAAGGCAAGCCCGCATTCGAGCCCAGCAGCACGCGGACGATGGCTTGCCTTTTTGCGTCGTTCGGCATCCACGCGACCGCCGGACTGATAACTGTTTACCTGATTAACTAACTGCTGTTCGTAGAAACCCCATGCAACAAACCTCACACTCCCCCGCGGTCAAACCCGAACTGTTGGCGCCAGCCGGCGACTGGGCCATGATGCACGCCGCCGTGCTCAACGGCGCCGACGCCGTGTACTTTGGCCTGGAAGATTTCAACGCCCGTCGGCGGGCGGAGAATTTCACACTCGCACAACTGGGCGAGGTCATGGACTACCTCCACGACCACAACGTCCGCGGGTACGTCGCATTTAACACGCTGGTGTTTCCCGACGAGCTCGGGCGGGCACGACAGTTCGCCGCGGGCATCGCCGCTGCCGGAGCCGACGCCGCCATTGTGCAGGACCTAGGGCTGATGAGGCTCATTCACCAAGTGGCCCCCACGCTGCCCCTGCACGCCTCGACGCAGGCGACGCAGACGCACGCCGCCGGCATCGCCATGCTGGCGGAGCTTGGCGTCAGCCGCGTTATCCTTGCCCGCGAGCTGTCGCTTAAACAGATCGCCCTGGCTCGGGCGGCCGGCCTGGAAGTCGAGACGTTCGTACACGGCGCGCTGTGCATTTCCTACAGCGGACAGTGCCTCGCCAGCGAGTACCTCTGGGGCCGCTCCGCCAACCGAGGCCAGTGCGGCCAAGCCTGTCGGCTGCCATACCGCCTTCTGTGCGACGGCCAGCCACTGGCCGACAAACGGTACCCGCTCAGCCCGCAGGACCTCTGCACGTACGACCTCCTGGGGCAACTGACGGGGCTGGGCGTGACGGCCCTGAAAATCGAGGGTCGACTCAAGGGCCCGCACTACGTCGCCGCGGTGGTGCAAATGTACCGCGCGGCCATCGACGCTGCCGCTGCCGGCGAACCATTCCGCCCCACGGCAGACCACCGCGCGCAGTTGGCGGCTACGTTCTCGCGCGGGTACACACATGGATTCATGGACGGCCCTGCCGGCGCGGACCTGGTGGCCGGCGAGTCTCCCGCCAGCCGCGGCGTGCTGATCGGCACGGTCGTAACGATCGATCGCCAGGCGGTAATCGTGGCGCTGGCCGACGATGTGGAAACCACACGCATCCGCCCCGGCGACGGCCTGGCCTTCGGCGATGACGACGACAGCGCCCAGGGCGGCCGCGTGTACGATGCCGCGCCCGCACAGGACCGCTACTCCTGGGGCGGCGACGACAGCAATCGCCGGCGCCTGCTGCGCCTGGGATTCGGGAGCGGGGATATCGACTTTGGCCACCTGAAGGCCGGCCAGCGGGTCTGGAAGACTGACGATCCGCAGGTGCAAAAGCAACTGGAGGCCAGTTGGTCGCGCGACGTGGTGGTGCATCCGCGGCCTTTGGATTTTGACCTCACAGCCACAGTGGGCGGGCCCGTTACGCTGACCGCGCGCGACCAGGCCGGACGGACGGCACAGGCCCAATGGGCCGGACCGGCCCAGGCGGCGACGAAGCATCCGATTTCCGCGGCCACCGCCGCCGAGCAACTGGGCCGCCTGGGCGGCACACCGTTCGCCTTGGGCCAGGTGCGATTGATGACGTCGCCGGGCCAGGCCCCGCAGGACACGCTCGAAGCCCTTGTGCCAAAGAGCGTCCTGAACGACCTCCGCCGCCAGGTCGTCGAGCAGATGCAGCAGCAGGCCCGCCAAGGTGCCCGCCACGCTATCTCAACCACCGACGCACTGGCCGCCTTGCGCGGCGAGGAAGTCACAGGTGAGGTAGGTGACGAGGGCGTCCCGCCCGCATCTGAAAGTGTCGCGGGCGTCTCGCCCGCGAGTGTCGAGGGCATCTCGCCATCAGTGAATCTCTCCCCGTCTTCCCACCCCGTCGCTTCCGCACCGGGCTCGTATGAAGCGGACGTCTCGCGCACGGTTTGCAATACACCGACCGCACCCACTTTGCACGTACTGGCGCGGACGCCCGAACAGGTGCACGCACTGCTGGCGGCGGAGGCGTCGCCTGATGCCGCGATCGGAATGATCTACCTCGATATGTCCGATCGGAGCGATCTGAAGCAATCAGCCGCAGCCTGTCGCGCCGCCGGCCGGGCGTTTGCACTGGCCACCCCGCGTATTCTCAAGGGCGGCGAGGAACCGCTCCTGGATACCCTGCTGGCCCTGGAGCCCAACGCCGTGCTGGTCCGCAACCTGGCCGTCTTGGCCCTGCTGCGGCAGCGGCGGCCACAACTCCCGCTCTTGGGCGACTACAGCCTCAACGTCGCGAATGACCTCACCGCGGGCTGGCTAGCAGAAAAGGGCCTGGCCCGCGTGGTGCCCAGTTATGACCTGAACCTCCTGCAAGTGCAATCGCTGTGCGCCCACATGGACGTCAGCCTGCTAGAGATCGTTCTCCACCAGCACCTGCCGATGCTCCACATGCAGCACTGCCTGGCCCGCGCCGACGGAGCCTGCCCGAATGACGAGCCAGGAGACCAAGTGGCGGGACGCGACTGTCCCACCACCGGCCATATTGAACTGGAAGACCGCAACGGCGAGCGTCACCCGGTAGTCCGCGACCTGCTGTGCCGCAATACCGTGTACGGCTCCTACGTGCAGAGCGGCGTGCCGTTCTATTCGGTCCTGCGTGCCCTGGGCCTGCAGCACATGCGAGTGGAACTCCTCCACGAGGCCCCCGACGACGCCGTCCAGATCGTCCGCCTCCATGCGGACCTCCTGTCCGGCCACACGAGCGATCAGGAAGCGTGGGCGGCAGTAAAGACATGCGGTACGGTCACGCGGGGCACTTGGGCCCACGAATGAAACGAGCCCCGTTGCTTACGCTCGGGGCTCGTATGAACACTTGCTTCGCCTATGTGGCTTGTGGCTGTTGGCTATGTGGCTTCTTCTAGAACTCGTCCTGGTCGCTCTCCATCGTGTCTTTCCACTCCTCGAGGTGTTCGAGGTAGACGGCCGTCCCGCGGGCTACGCAGGTGAGCGGGTCGTCGGCCACGCGGACCGATAGGCCGGTGGCGTTGGAAAGCACGTTGGACATGCCACGCAGCAGCGATCCGCCGCCGGCAAGGCACACGCCGTTGTCCACCAGGTCGGCGGACAGTTCGGGCTCGGCCTTCTCCAGCACACGGGTGACGCACTCGATGATCGCGCCGACAGGCTCCTTGAGGGCCTCGCGAACCTCCTCGGACGTGATCACCGCCTTACGCGGCAGGCCGGAGATCATGTCGCGACCGCGAACCTCCAGCGTCATCTCCTTGTCCATGGGGCAGGCCGAGCCGATCTCGATCTTGATCCGCTCAGCCGTCTGCTCGCCGATCATGAGGTTGTAGGTCCGCTTCATGTGGTTGGCGATGGCCTCGTCGAGGTCGTCGCCGGCGACGCGGAGCGACTCGCTGACGGAGATGTCAGCCAGGGACATGATGGCGACCTCGGTCGTGCCGCCGCCGATGTCGACGATCATGGAGGCAGTGGCCTCGCTGATGGGCAGGCCCGCGCCGATGCCTGCAGCCATGGGCTCTTCCACCAGGTACACCTTGCGTGCACCGGCCCGCTCGGCGGAGTTGAGCACGGCCCGTTTTTCAACGGCGGTAATGCCAGTCGGCACGGCGATGACCACGCGGGGCCGAATACCGAAGATGCTGCGCTTGCGGTGGGCCTTCTTGATGAAGTAGGAGAGCATCTCCTCGGTGATGTCGAAATCGGCAATCACGCCGTCCTTCATGGGACGAATCGCGGAGATCGAACCTGGCGTCTTGCCGAGCATTTCCTTGGCGACGATACCCACGGCCGAGCCGCTGTGCAGCTTCAGAACATGATTGGTGCCCTTGCGGACGGCGACCACGGATGGTTCATTCAGGACAATGCCCTGCCCCCGGACGCAGACCAGGGTATTGCATGTCCCAAGGTCAATGCCCATGTCCAGGGAGAACAGGCCGGAGATGGAGCTGAATAGCATGAAGCAGTCCTTTGCGGCGGCGCACGGTTGGCAAGATCTCAGCCGCGAATTACGCGAATCACGCGAAGAAGAACATCGTCATTCGCGAAAAACACGGCCCATCGTTCTACTTCAACGACGGCCATATGGGCAAATGGCCGCCGGGGGACAACCCCGACGGCCTTGCGTCTTAAATCCGGTTGTGGTGCAGCCCGCCAAGGGCAGGCCGCACACGGCCGCAAAAGCTGTCCTGCGGCGAAAAACTATTACTTAGGCGTCACGGGCTGGCTGCTGAAGATGTCGCCGAAGCTCATCCCGTAGCTCGTCATCATGTCGTACAGGACCACGCCGGTGGCGAGGGCAAGCACTACGATCGCGACGATCAGCAGCACCGTATACACGTTGGGTTGCGGCTTAACTTGAACTACTGGTCCTTGCGTTATCTGGGTCATAATGCACCTCGTTTAGTCGCTGAGGACCTTGTCGCCCTGCTGGGGGTTGAGCATCTTGTCTTCAACCACGCCGGCGGACTGTTCAACTTCCACGTCGCTGATCCGCAGATTGCCCACCAGCTTGCCGTCGCGGTGGATCATCAGGATCATGCCTTCCTTGACGCCCTTGGCCGAGCCGACATTGATGCTGACGACCTCGCCCTGGACAGCTGTCACCTTGCCGGTGATCTTCTGGGTGGTGGTTACGGCAGCAGCGGGTGTGGCAGCGGAGACAGCAGCGGCCGGGGCGCCGCCCTTGCTCATGCTCTCAATCTGGGCCAGCTGCTTGTCGATCTGTTCCTTGAGGTTGGCGATCTCGGTCTTGAGGATCTTGCTCTCGGCACCGAGGCGATCGATCTGGGCATCCTTCTGGCGGCCCTGATCCTGGGACAGCGTCAGGTCGCGCTGGGCTTCCAGGAGCTTGGCATTGGTGGCCTTGAGGGAAGCCTCCAGCGAGGTGCGAAGCTCGATCTCGGTCTTGAGGTTGGATTCCAGGGCGAGCAGTCGCGTCTGAATGCCGTTGAGATTGTTGCCCAGGGAGCTGTTGGCGGTCTTGGCGTCAGCCAGGTCGGCCTTCAACTTGCTGTTCTCATCGCGGACGGCCGCCATGGCAGTGCCGGCCGTCTCCATATCGTGCTGCCGCTGCGCGATGGCCGCGCTGGCGTGCACCATCTGGTTGACCGCCTCGACATCGGCGACTTCCTTAGCAGACTTCATGTTCTCGTACTGCTGCTTCCAGCTTTCACTACCGCGAACGTAAGTAATGAACACGGCACTGGAGAAGAGGACCCAGACAACCAGCACGACTACGCTGATTTTGGTCAGAATATTCAAGCGACGTCTCCTTCCCGAAAACGTTCGGTCGCCCCAAAGGGGGCACTGATTAGGAAAACCACTGGACCGCAACTCATCTGACTACGCCTGCTATACATTCGGCCAGCGGTCTGGCAACGAAGACAGCCAAGCCATTATCCGCGAGCCGATTGTATTTTGGCCATAGGTCATGTCAAGCAAAAATCAGTCCGCCAATAAGTTCCAACAGGCCGGCTGCCCAGAACGGGCTCCCGATAGCACCCGGTCAGCCGGTACTTCAGGCGTTATTATAATGAACCCGGGCCCAGCAACATAATCTTTCGTTCACTCAACAAAAACTTCTTTGTCTCCGGGCCCAGTCCGGCACCACTGCCAAACGGGGCTTGTTTTCATCTTCGACAGTCGCGACCAATCCTCAATGTCCAATGTCCAATCAATCTCCAACAGGCGAATGCTCAGTACGGACATTTTGGCCTTCCTTCTTGAGCATTTGGCTACTCTATTTGGTCATTGATTGAGCATTGGGCATTGGAAATTGAGCATTATCTCAGTCCCTCGCCCCGGCCGTGTTCAGCTTGGGACGGGGATGGACCGTCGTGGCGGGGTTGGTAGTCGGGGCCGCGGGCTTGGTCGCGGGCTGGCTGGCCGCAGGGGCCGCCGGCTGCGTCGCGGGCAACAGTTCCGACTGAGGCGGAAGCAGTTGCAGGATGCTCCTTGCCGCCGACACCCGCAACGGACCAAAACTGCTCTTGAGTGCCGGCGTAAGGGCGTCGATGGCAGGCAGTTGGCCCATCAGGCCCAGGCTCTTAGCCGCCAGTTCCTGCGTGAGGTGAACCTCCAGCGGCGTGACCGCGACCTGGCCCTTATACGCGTCTTGCAAGACCAGTTCGGGGTCGGTCAATGCCGTCCGCACGTAGTCGTACGCGCCCTTGTCAAAGTGCCCCATCTGGGCCAGCGCCCCGGCCGCCCGGATCCGCACGCGGGGGGGGTGGTTGGGCTGCGTCAGGTATCCCAGGGTCCGTGCGAAACCGGAATCCCTGGTGTTGGCGCTGGTATTGGCCATCGCGTCGATCGCGATAAGTGTCTGGTCCAGCGAGTTCTCCTGAGTGTAGCTGGCCAGCACCATCAGGCTGCGCGGGTCGCCCAGCATCGCCAGCGACTCGACAATCCGCACTTTGACCAGGTTGTTCATCTCGGCACCCAGTTGCAGTTTCAGCAGGTTGATGCTGACGGGGTTGCCCATCTTGCCCAGGACCAGGGCCGCCGAGTCGCGTACCTGCCACTGGTCGTCCCGCAGCAGCCTGGCCAACCCGCGGGCGTAGGACTTCTCGTCAAGCTTGTACAGGGCGTACAGAACGGCGGTATAAACCCGCCGCTCGGGCTCGCCCACCTTGGGGTCGTCGCTGGCCATCTGGATGAGCTTGGCCTTGGCCGGGGCGTATTTGGTCTCGCCAACGGCAATGGCCGCAACAAACCGCACGCCATCGGCAGGGTCATTGAGCCCCTGCATGTATATCCGACCCGCCTTGTCGCCAGCCACCTGGGACAACGCCTCCATCGCATTCATCCGCGTTTCGGCATCGCGATCGTCGGCGGCCGTCCGAAGCGTCCACTCCGCGTCCACGCGGGCCCTGCTGGGATCGGTCACCATGGCAGGCTCAGGCGGCGTGCACCCCGCAGCCGCCAATATCACCGCACCCAGGACCGCAACCTTCGCCATTTCTGTCATGATCATCTGGAGTCCTTTCCTTGTGTATATGAACTACGCGGAGGAGGCAGAGGCAGACGGAACAATGTTAAATGCTCAATTTCCAATGCTCAATCAATGACCCAATACTCCAAACATTTGAATGTTCAATACGCAGGCAACACCGCGTGGGCACTCATTGAGCATTCGCGTATTGAAAATTGATTGAGCATTGAGCATTGAACATTTCTGCATTGCTTGTCTTCCTCTGATACCTCTGCTACCTCAGCGTAGTCAATAATCGACTATTGTCATTATTTCGATGCGGCCTTCTTCGCCTTCCGACCGCGGATGCCCTGCACCGCCAGCCATGCCGCCAGCGCCACGCCGGCCGCCGACACCAGTAGCGGGAACACGTCGCCGATCATGCTGTAGACGCTGGTGCGGCTGTCGAGTTCCACGCGTGGCCCGTGGCCGTCCTGGTACTCCACGTCGTTTCGCATCCGACCATCCAGGACAAGCGTGCCACTAACCATGACCGTTTGCCCGTTGCTGCTGACCTCGGCGCGGATCCGCCCGTCAGAGTCCACGTACGCGCTGACGCCGGTATTCACCGACCGCACGACTGGCACGCGGCTCTCGATGGCCCTGAAGACGTACTGCGCCAGATGCTGGGCCTGCTCGGTGGTGCCCAGCCACTGGCCATTGGGACCCTGGTGGACGAACCAGCCGTCGTTGGACATATTGACGATCATGTCGGCGGCCTTTTGGCCGTCCTGCATGACCAGGTCGCGGCACTCGCGGGCGAAGACGCCTTCGTAGCAGATCGGTGCGGCGATGTGGATCGTTCGCGTGGGCGCCGGCCCGGTGGTCGGCATTGTCGCGGTGCCGGGTGCTGCCGGCACGGTCACGTCAAACCGGCGAATCTCCGCGCCGGGCTCCAGTTGCGGCATCTCCGGCGGTACGAAAGACCGCAGCATCCGGTGCAGCCACGGCCAGCCGGTCTTGAACGGAACGTACTCGCCAAAGGGCACCAGGTGGATCTTACTGTACTCGCCCTTGGCCAGCGGGTCGTGGTCAAACAGTAGCACACTGTTGCGGCGGAAAAACAGGTCCCGATCATCCAGCGGATGGGGGTTCTTTTGCAGCGAGGACGCCCCGATCAGCAGCGACGCATCCAGGTCCCGCGAGGTACGGGCCAGGTCCTGTGCGTAGTAGCCGGCGCCCTGGTGCCGGTCGCCATCGAGGCCGTGATGGGGGTTGATCTCCCGCTCCCACATGAGTAGGCCCAGCATAGTCTCGTCGGAATACTTGCGATCCCAGGCAGTCGGCCCGTCGGCGGCCGCGGCCATCGCCCGCCGCTCGTGAGCAGTGAGCTTGTCAAAATCCACAGTAAGGAAGTATGGGTTGATCAGCGGCGGGGCCATCGACTCGGGCCAGATCACCAACTGCACGCCCGTGCCCTTCATGGCCTTTGTGCCGGCAAGGTGCTGATTGTATATCTGCTCACCGCTGGGCCCATCGGCGGCGGCGTTGCCACCGAGGTAAATCGGATAAGCCTGCTGCACCACCCCCACCACTGGACCAGGCGTGTGGACGTCCTGGGTCAGCCTGACGTGGCCGTAGATCAGCATGCCCACCAGCGCCACCACGCACGCGCCCACGCCAGCCAGCCGCCAGGCGGCCCCGTCTTTCGCAGGCGCCAGGACCATGCCGCCGGCGAGGCCCTTATGGCCGGTGCGCCACCACAGCAGCAGGTCCAGTAGCGCCCCGTTGACCATGGCCACAAACACGCTCAGGCCGTGCTCGCCAAAGATGTCGACGATCTGGATGAGCTGCGTATTGCGATATTGGCTTTGCGACAGGAAGAACCATGGAAAGCCGCTGATAAGGTGGGCTCGTAGGAACTCCAGCGACACCCAGACCACCGGCAACACGAGGAATGCAGGCCACCCGCGTGCGAGCGCCGCACGCAGGACGGCCCCGGCGGCGAGGAAATACGTGCCCAGGAAAAGGACCAGGGAGAAGAACCCGATGAGGTCGATCCACCAGATCCAGTAGACCCCCACCGCCCAGAACGCCAGTCCGCTGATGTAGGCAAAGAGCAATGCGTGCCAGCGCCGAGGGGTGAGCACCAGGGCCAGCGTCCATGGCACAAGTGCCACGTACGCCAGCGGCCAGACGTCAAACGGGGCAAAGGATAAGAGCAGCATGAACGCGCCCGCGACGGCCAGCACAGGCGTAAGCAGCCATGGAACAAGCCTGCGCGTCCATTGCGGTTTTGGCGCCTCGGCGGTCATCAAGGCAGTGTAGTCGGCCTTGGTCTTGGCCGGATTAGGTGCTCGCCGTCTAGCCATGGATGGTCAACCCCAAGAGGATATCTGGTTCATGCATACGCCCATTGTGTCCGATGTCCGCCACGAGTTCAAGACCCGCCCGCGCGGGAAGACGGCTTTTCGCCATGGATGGTACGAGCGTCTTGCTCCGAACGACTCACATATCTCAACTTGTTGGAACATAAGCAATACCTTATACTCTGAACCTTATGGGCCCTCACCGATATCTAGTCATTCTTGAACACGCCGAAGGCTCCAACTACAGTGCGTATGTGCCGGACCTTCCTGGCTGTGTATCCACCGGAAATACCCGCGAAGAAGTTCTGCATAACATCCGCGAAGCCATCGCTTTTCACATCGAGGGCATTAAAGAAGACGGCCTGCACGTTCCGGCCCCCACCAGCGAGGCTGACTACGTGGAGGCGGTCGCGTAGTCGTCAATTGGGCAAACACATTGGTAATCACTGACCGCCGCTACACGGACCTGATCAACTGATCAA
>Ga0265338_10010173_pt1 | contig 11088 bp, 9 predicted proteins | sample 42126metaG_FD_193579 | JGI IMG/M metagenome (GOLD analysis project Ga0265338, IMG submission 193579) | Rhizosphere microbial communities from Carex aquatilis grown in University of Washington, Seatle, WA, United States - 4-21-26 metaG | ecosystem: Host-associated > Plants > Roots > Rhizosphere >... | reverse complement strand
TCACGCCCCTGTATCAGGGCATCCTGGAGAAATTTCCCGCCCTGCGGCGCGTGGACTGGCAGTTTGATCTGGCCTTGGGGACCGAGCGGGTGCAGGCGGGATTGTGGCAATTGGAAGTGGAAAAGGGATTGACCGCTTATTTCATCGACCAGCCGGAGTTTTATCAACGCGCCGGGATTTACCAGGAGAACAATGTCAGCTACCACGACAATGCCGGGCGCTTTATCTTTTTTTCCAAGTGCGTGACGCACCTGGCGCGTTTCCAGCCGTCCCCGCCCGATCTGGTACACCTGCACGACTGGCAGGCCGCGCTGGTGCCGGCCCTGATGTTGCATCAGCGGCGCACGGACGGGTGGGGGAATCCGCCGCCGACGTGCCTGACCATTCATAATCTGGCGTATCAGGGGACGTTTCCGGCCAGCGCTTTCATTCTGGCCAACCTGCCGGGGGACTTTTTAACGGTGGAAAGCTCGGAATTTTTCAAGCAGCTGAACTGCCTCAAAGCCGGCATCGCCTTTGCCGATGTACTGACCACCGTCAGCCCGCGTTACGCCCGCGAAATCACCACGGAGGAATTCGGCTGCGGTCTCGACGGATTGCTGCGCAAGCGGCAGGACCGGCTGGTCGGGATCCTCAACGGCGTGGACTACGAGGAATGGAACACCACGCACAACCCGTTTCTCAAGCATCCGTATTCCGCGACCCGCCTGGCGGGCAAGGCAAAAAACAAAATTGAATTGCAACGGGAATTGGGTCTGCCGATGGCGGCGGACACGCCGCTGTTTGGCACCATTACGCGGCTCGCCGAACAGAAAGGCGTAGACATCAAGCTGGGCGCGCTCGAGGAAATGCTGAGTTCCAAATTGCAGTTCGTTTTGCTGGGCAGCGGTTCGGCGCCTTTTGAGCGCGCTTATCTCAGCCTGGCCCGTCGGTTTCCGTCCCAGATGGCCGTTCGCATCGGCTACGACGAAAGCCTGGCGCACCGGATTGAAGCCGGGTGCGATTTTTATATTATGCCGTCACGCTTCGAGCCGAGCGGCCTGAATCAGATGTACAGCTTGCGATACGGGACCATTCCCATCGTCCGGGCGACGGGCGGGTTGGATGACAGCGTGATTGATTTCGTGGAGGATGCGGTCCGGGCCAACGGGATCAAGTTCCGCGAATATTCGGCTCGGGCGTTGGCCAAGGCGATTCGCAAGGCGCTGGCGGTGTACCCGGAGGCCGATCTATTGCGTTCTTATCGCCAGAATGCCATGAAGATGGACTTTTCCTGGAACCGGTCCGTGGGCGAATATCTGAAGGTCTACGAAATGGCCAAACGGCTCAACTCTGGATCAGGTGGACCAGGTTCACAAACCGCTGGGCGCGTTCCTTGACGGTGCCGCTCGGATGGTCAGCCTGCCAGGGAGCGTTCCACAGGACGTAGAATTCAAAATCCGTCGGCATGCGTTTGTGGCTGCGTTGAAACCGGCTCACGCGTGGCTGCATGGTCTTTTGGGCGGCGTTCAGGGCTTCGCTCGGATTGAGCGGATTTCCACCCGGCCAGAGTTCGGGACGGATCTGATAACGGGAGACCTCACCAACGGCGCCAACCGCGTGATCGTTGTTGCCGCTTTCGATCATGGAAAGCGCGGCCCAACGGTCCATTGCGAATGCAGGCTTCGCCAATCCAAGGATTGCGAAGGCCAATATGACTAAAAAACGTACATTCATTGTCCACTAATAAAGCGAATGCACGTCAGTTCGTCAAACGGATTGTATTCACATTAAATATAACAAACATTGTGTAACTATAATTGTACCTGAAAATTACGTTTTTAGCGCGGTTCTCTTCGGTGTTCTTCGGATTTGGTCGTTTTAGGCAGTTTTCAGCGCAAAATAGTTTAATCAAAAAAAGCTCAAAATAACCCCGATTCGCGGCGAATGGGACCATATTCTGTGTTCAAGCCGGGTAAAAGCCTGGATGCGAAGGCTGACGTTTTCCAGCTCGTCGCTCCGGGTGACGGTCCCGGTTTGGTGAGTGGAAGCCTCCCCTGTGGGTTTTTATTCCTTGGTCCGATTGTAAAACTTCACCAGTTTTCGCACCCACAAGCGCGGCAGAATCCAGGCCAGGAAAATGATACCCCGGTTTTGCCAGCCCGGTATTGCCACCAGCTTCCCGGCACGAAAGGCGCGATGGCCGCAAGCCGCGACGGCCGCGGCGGTCATCTTGCCGGTTTGGAGCCGGCGTTCTTTCTGTCCGCGCGCCACATTGCCAAAATTCGTTTCCGTCGGCCCGGGAGCAAGCACCGTTACGGTCACACCCGTCCCATCCAGTTCTTCGGCCAGGGCCTCGGTGAAGGATTGCACGAAGGCTTTGGAAGCATGATAAATCGCCATGCCGGGGCCGGGCAGGTATCCGGCCACGGACCCGACGTTGAGCACGCCGCCGCGCCGGCGTTGGATCATGCCCGGGAGAAACAACCCCGTCAGTTCCGTGAGCGCCGTAATGTTGACCTGGAGGATTTCTAGCTGCCGGGGAAGCGGCAATCCGGCAAAGGCGCCGTGGGCGCCGAAGCCGGCGTTGTTTACCAGTACGTCCACCGCAATTCCCCTGCCCTGCAGTTCCTGAAACACGCGCGCCGGGGTTTCGGGCCGGGAAAGATCAGCGGTCAGAACGTACACGCTGGTCTTATTTGCCTGGCGCAATTCCCCGGCCAGCGTCTCCAGCGCCCCGGTATTGCGCGCCAGCAGGACCAGGCGGCAGCCGGCCGCGGCGAAACATTTTGCCAGTTCGCGCCCGATGCCAGACGACGCGCCGGTGATTAAAACCGCTTCGCTGCTCGCGTCGTTCATCGGGCGGTGGCGGGTTATTGGTTTCCCCACCCGAACCGCTGAGTGATGGGCCAGTAAACAAAAAAGGATTTGCCGATGGAACTCGTCACCGGGAAATCCCCCCAAAACCGCGAGTCCAGGCTGTTCAGCGTATTGTCGCCCATGACAAACAGGGAATTGGTGCCCACCCTGAATTCACGTCCCGGTTCCAGCCCCCGCATCAGCGCATGACCATAGTACTGGTATTCCTGGTAAGGGATCGTTTTGGTTGCCGGGGGCACGCCGGAGTATGAATAAAGATTTTCGAAATGCGGGGTGGACGCGGACAACGGCTGGCCGTTCACCACGAGGTGTCCGACCAGCACAGGTTCGCCGCCGAACGGCGGCGCGCCCACGACTTCGTGATCCGGGGCGAGCGTCAGCGTCTCGCCGCCCAAACCCACGAGACGTTTGATATAAAACTGGTCGCCCGGCACATTGACCGCCATCCGACGATCCTCGGGGATTCCCGCCGTCGCGAAAACGATGATGTCTCCGCGTTCCGGCGGGTGAAAATTATAGCTGAACCGGTCCACGAACAGGTGGTCGCCGGCCTTCACCTGGAGATTTACGACGTCCTGGCCCTGGTGATACTGCCGTCCCGGTTCCAGTCCGGCGCGGCTTTCCAGGGCTAATTCACCGCAGTCCGGCGGAAACCAGATGGTATGCCATTCCCCGGCGAATTTAATACGCTGATAAATACTCAGGACCGCCGGCGGCCAGGGCCGGGTGATCCCTTCCACTGCGCCATCCGTCGGCGCCACAAAATGCACGTAGGAAACCCCGGCAAACCATTCCTTGACCCGTTCCCAGCCGGTCGGCCTTTTGAAATCGGGATGGCTGATCAGATTAAGCGACGTGACGCCATAGAGCGTCGGTTGCATTGAGCCGGTGGGGATTTTGAACGGTTGCAGGAAGAACGTGCGGATGGCCATGGCCACGGCGATGGCGACGAGAAGCACCTCGACATTTTCACGCCACATGGCATTGGGAAACGGCTTGAGCCATTTATTCGCGGCGAAGTCCAATTCGTCCATCCGGATCCGGATCTTGCCGATGTTCTCTCCGGCGGCAATGGTTTCCCGCAACTGTTTCAGCGCCAGGGTGACCGCGCCGGTTGCCGCGGGCGCGAGGAGGTCACGTTGCGCATTCAACAGGCGTTGCACGTGCTGGCGCATCGCGCACGCCTCGCGGACCGTTTTGGAAGTGAACCAGCGGAAAAACATGGTTGATGGTTGAGAGTTGATGGTTGAGAGTCAAAACAAATTGGGCCGCAGGCCATTCCCCTGCCCTCGCCCTTCGACCACTGACCGGCGACTTTTGTTCATGCTTTTAACACCTCAATAAACGCTTCCTGCGGGATGTTTACGGAGCCGAACGCTTTCATGCGTTTTTTGCCTTCTTTTTGCTTTTCCAGCAGCTTGCGCTTGCGCGAGATGTCGCCGCCGTAGCACTTTGCCGTCACATCCTTGCGGAAGGCGCTGACCGTTTCGCGCGCGACAATTTTCCCGCCGATGGCCGCCTGGATGGCGACCTGGTATTGCTGGTGCGGGATGACTTCCTTGAGCTTGGCGGCCAGCACCCGCCCCCGGCTCTCCGCCTTGTCGCGATGCACGATGCAGGAAAAGGCGTCCACCGACTCGCCGTTGACGAGCATGTCGAGCTTCACCATAGCCGATTCCCGGTATTCGTCGTGTTCGTAATCCATGGAGCCGAACCCGCGCGTGATGCTTTTGATGCGGTCGTGGAAATCGATCAGGATTTCATTCAACGGCAGCAGGCTCGTGAGCATGACCCGGCGGGAATCGAGCGTTTCCGTGTGGTCCACCGCGCCGCGCTTCTCGGAAATCAACGCCATCAGGTCGCCAATGTTTTCATTCGGGCAAATCACAAAAGCTTTGACCATCGGCTCCTCGATTTTCCCAATATAATTCGCCTCCGGCATGAACGCCGGGTTGTCGATCTCCTTCACCGTGCCGTCCGTCAGCGTCACCCGATACACCACACTCGGATAGGTGGCGATGATGTCCATGCCGTATTCGCGGCGGAGGCGTTCCTGCACGATTTCCAGGTGCAACAGGCCGAGGAACCCGCAGCGGAAACCAAAACCCAGCGCCACCGACGTCTCCGACTGGTAAACGAACGCCGAGTCGTTCAACTGCAGCTTGCCCATGTTCGTCTTGAGATGTTCGTAATCCGCGGTGTTGATCGGGTAAATCCCGCTGAACACCATCGGATGGATTTCCTTGAATCCCGGCAGCACGCCCGACGGATTCCGCGCGTCCGTCACCGTATCGCCCATCTTCACTTCCTTGGGGCTTTTGATGTTTGCGGTAAAATAGCCCGTCTCACCCACCTCCAGTTTCTCGCGGACGTAGGGTTTGGGATTGAAACTGCCGACCTCCTTGATTTCCACGTTTTTTCCGGAGTGCAGCAATTTCACGTGCTGGCCGGCCTTTAATTCGCCGTTGAATACCCGCACATGCGTGACCACGCCTTTGTAAGTGTCGAAGAATGAATCGAAACCCAGCGCCTGCAACGACGCCGCGCCGGTCGGTTTGGGCGCGGGTATGCGTTCGACAATCGCCTCGAGGATTTCCTCGATGCCGATACCTTCCTTGGCGCTGGCCAGGATCGCGGTGTCGCCGGGGATGGCCAGGATGTCCTCCAGCTGCTGTTTGGTCAGCGGGATATTGGCGTGCGGCAGGTCAATCTTGTTGATGACCGGAATGATGGTGAGATTTTGCTTCATTGCCAGGTGCACATTGGCGACCGTCTGCGCCTCGACCCCCTGGGCGGCGTCAATGATGAGCAGCGCGCCTTCACACGCGCTCAGGCTGCGCGACACCTCGTAGGAAAAATCCACGTGCCCCGGCGTATCAATCAGGTTCAGCTCGTACGTCTCGCCGTTCTTGGCCAGGTAGCGCATCGTGACCGGATGGGCCTTGATGGTGATGCCGCGTTCGCGTTCCAAATCCATCGAGTCGAGCAGTTGCGCCGACATATCGCGGGTGGCGATAGTGCCGGTGCGATGCAACAGGCGGTCGGAAAGCGTCGTCTTCCCATGGTCAATATGGGCGATGATGCTGAAATTGCGTATGTGTGCTGCGTCCATCGTTCAATTCAGAGCGCCACAGGATAAACGGAAAGCGCGTGAAGAAAAGAAAATTTGCCTGGTCGAAGCGGAACGGCCGGCACTCGTGCTTTGTCATCAATCATCAATTTTTCGATAGAGCACGAAACTGATGATGGAAGCTCCAAGGAACAGCCCGCTGACTCCCCACATAAAATTGGTGGCCTGGTGAAACTTGATCGGCGAAGCTTCCCGCGTCACCAGCTCGTATTTTGTCCCCCGCCCCCAACCGTTGCGATAGACCGCCTGGCCGGTCGATTCATTCCCTGCGGCTTGCCAGGCCAGAATTCCGCTGACGATGATGGTCCCGATGGCTGTGACCAGGCACTTCCCGGCTGAAGACGATGACATTACGATTCCCATTGCGAATATGCCCACGCCCAGTGCCAGGGCTCCGGTATCCCTCATGGCTACCGCCTGGCCATGCATCTCCGGCGGCATATTAAAGGCCACGATCAGGCTCCCCACGCCCAACACCATCACCGCGGCAATGCCGCCAAAAGCAGAAGGGTTGCGGTGGGTGGCATACGATCTTCTCGACACCGTTTCCGGCCAGACCGGCATTTTCGCTTTTTCTTCCTCTTCCTGTTCCAATTCACGCTGCTTCCGTCTCGCCTCCGATTCCGCCAGCTTTTGGTCCAAGGCCGCGATCTCGGCCGCGGAAAAAAGCAGGCTGGCCGGGAGGTCGGCACCGCAATGCTCGCATTGCGCCAGCCGACGGTTATAGAGGATTCGTTGACAGGCGGGACACTGATAGCTCATGCGCGCAAAGCCATCCAATCCATTATCAAGTCGCAAAGGTGCGATTTAATTTTCACAAAAATGACCGTATTTCCTTCTTTTATTCCTGTCCAACAGAATTTGAATACCCGCTGAAATCTTGACTTTGGGATGGGAGAGAGTGCAGGCTCGCCTACCTATGAAATACATTAAAATTTCGTGTTCTTTCGGGCTTGGTTTATTAATGCTGGCTGGAACCGGCTGCGACACCAATCGCGCCGGGGCTCGCATCCCCGGAGCTTCATTGTCCTTTCCAGCCATCCAGACCGGCTACACTGCCAAAACCAATTTCGCCTGCACCGTCGTGGTAGCGCCGCCGTCCGATCGCCGGCCGCAACATTATGACGAGCCCGTCGCCGGAACCAAATGGACGGCGGTATCCACGGATGCGACGCTGGGCGCAGACGCCACAAAATTGATCCAGCAACGAATGGTTGATGCGCTCCAGGCTTCCGGTCTTTTTGCGCACGTCACCACGCAGGCGAACGGGCCGGATGACGTGATCCTGAAAATCGATGTGGATGCATTCTGTGCGCAGGTCAGGGGCTTCCTCATTGACCGCGTCGCCGGCATGACGTCATTGCAGGCCACCCTGGAGCAGAATGGCCGGGTCCTTTCGCAACATCAATTCGAGGCGGTGGTCACCGATGCCGACCCGGAATATACCGGCTCGCAGGTGACCATGATTGAGCAAGCCATGAGGGTGACGATGATGGACAGCATGCAGGTGGCGACGAAAAAGATGCTGACCCAATTTGAAACCGACCTTGCCAAGGCTCCACCCGGTGCCGGGAAAGGGCAATAAATTTTGTAGAGTGTTGAGGGCGGGCGTTCACCTCTGCTTTCTTATTTCATCAAGGCCGTTGCTATTGAACGGGCCCACGGTCCGGAACAGCCAGACATCGGCGGCGTGCGGATCGTAGGTGAACGCGTAGCCATAGGATGAATTGGTGGTCCACAAATGAAACTTGTCCGGGTTGTCGTCCGGTTTCACCCATCTGCCCTGACTGGTCCATGTGAAGCGGGCTAATGCCCCGAGACAAAGAACGGCGAGCAGCCAGAGGACTGCCAGGCCAGAGCGCAGACCGTGTTTCATCACACCTGATAGACACCACGGCTGGCAATTTTGTATGTAGAGCGGCGGAATTTTATCGGCAACCGCCGGTGTTGCTCATGGCCCCGGCTGGCCGGCCATCTGCCAGGCCTTGATTGCTTCCATCGGGTGGACCAGCATGATTACATTGAGTGTCAGGTTGTCGCGGACCCATAACGCGCAGCCGACTTCCATGGCGATGATCACGACCACGGTCACCCGAAGCGGCATCCGGGCGGCGAACAAAAAACCAAGGGTCATCATCAGGATGTCGCTCAGCGAATTGAGCACGCTATCGCCGGTGTAACCGAGGGCGATGGTGGCTTCGCGATAGCGGTTGATGATGAGCGGGGAGTTTTCGAGCAGCTCCCACCCGGCTTCCAGGGCGAGTGCCATCAACAGGCGGTAATAGACCGGCAGTTTGCGCGCCACCAGCCAGAAGAAACCGTAGAATAACATCCCATGCGCCAGGTGTGAAAATGAATACGGGTCGGCCACGCGTTGCGAGTTTTCACCGCTCCAGATGTTCCCTTCCCAAAGTCCAAACCGTCCGTCCGGTCCCAGGGGAGACCGGCCCATCCACATTTCGATACCGCCGGTGAGCGCCAGGACCGCCAGGAAAGCAAAGATCGTCCCACGGTGGCGTTTTAATAAATCCATGATGTCATCAAGTCCTGAAACTGCCTCCTGGTTCCGGTTTCACCGTCGTCCGCCGGAATTGAGGCGGCCGGTCAATCCGGTTTTTGTTGGGCCCGTTCTATCAGGGCCCGGATGTCCGGTGGCAGTTCGTCGAGCGAATGGTAGATGCGCTCGTTGCCCGAATCATCCCTTAGCTTGAACACCGAAACTTTCTGCTGGTTGATGATTCCCGACGTGGTTGCGTTCCCGGTCGGTGAAGCCGTCGTGAAAGACGCGAGCTTGCCCTTTTCCTTTATCATTTCCGATTCCAATTTCTCAAATTCCGCCCGCAATTCCGGCGGCACTTCATCCAGGGAATGATACTCCTGACGGTTGCCCTTCTCGTCCACGATCTTGATCGTTTCCGTCCTGGTGTGGTTCACGATGACGGGTGGCCGGAATTGGCCCGCCGGCCGGAAGAGGGAAAGAAATTTGCGCCACAGGCCGGGCGGTTCGAGGCGGTCAAAACAATTCGGGCAGAACTGGTCGGTTTCCGCAACTGTGTTGCCGCACCCGGGACAATTCATGGTCTTGCCCGCATTCATGCCGCCATCCTAACCCCCCGCCGTTTGAAGAAAAGATAATTTGCCATCCTCCGCTTGCGGTTCAAACGTGGCCTCGGCTACCGTCTGGCCATTCATGAAAACGCGCGCTTGCATCAGGATCGTCGCTGTTTCCGGAATTGGCCTGGCCTTTCTCGTTTTGCCCGGCGCCATTCCCCTGCCCGCACAGGAAAACACCAACGCCACCGCGCCGACCCGGTGGGAAATCCGGGCGAAACAAAAGAACGAGTTGAATCAGGGGATCACCTGGCTTACCCACGAACCGCTGGATTTTCTGCTCCGCCGCGGCGACCACTTCGACGACGAGCCAGAGCGTTACGGAAAGATGTGCGACCCGGACAACCTGAAGCGCATGGCCGATGCCGGCATCCGGTACGGCCGGATTTATTTCTACAAAGGCCTCGGCCGGGAATATGAACGCGCCAATATGGAGCAGGACCAGCGCACCGCCGCCATCATGCATCAGCTCGGCATGAAGGTGGACGTGTATATGGGCGGGACCATGTTTGTCGAAACCCTCTATCGCGAACTGCCGGAGGCCCGGAACTGGGAACAGCGCGACCAGAACAACCAATGGGTGCCGTACGGTCTCCAGACATTCCGGCATTACGCCTGTCCGAACGAACCCGCCTATCGCGATTACCTGAAGACCTTGCTCAAATACGCCATCGAGGACGTTCACGCCGACCAGATCTCGTTCGATAACATCATGCTGCAGCCGGAACCCGAATCCTGCCGTTGCCCGCGCTGTCTTAAGGCCTTTCACGATTTCCTCCGGCAACGGTATCCGACGCCCGAAGCCGTCCGGCGCCGGTTTGGCCTGCCGGGCGTGGATTGGATCCAGCCCAGCCAATGGGCTTCCCCGACCCAACCGGATGACCTCACCGTCCTCAACGACCCGGTCCTGCAGGAATGGGTGCGGTTCCGCTGCGAGTCGCTCGCGCATTACGCCAACGACCTCTACGATTATGTCAAAAGCCTGAACCCGAACGTCTCGGTGCTGTTCAACATCAAGGGCATATACAGTTTCAACCGTTACTGGGTCAACGCCGTCTATCATCCGTTGTATGCCAATCGCATCGACGTGATGTCTTTTGACACCGGCGGCTACGATGCGCGGATTGATTCCCGCACCGGGGCCCTGGTTTCGCAAATTCGTTCCTACAAGGTCGCCCGCCGGTTGAAAGCCAGTTGCGAGGAACCGTTGCAGGACGACCTCCGGTGCGCCCTGGACATGGCGTTTGATTACGAAACGCCGGTCACCGGCAATCCCGGCGTTCCCTTCACCACGCATGTTTCCACGCCGACGCTGGAATTTTACCGCGAATACCTCGACCGCTATTACCGGGGCACCGAGAGCGTGGCCGACGTCGCCGTCTGGCATACCTGGCCGTCCATGGCCTACAGCATCAACGACACCTATGTTCCCACCACGCTGATGGAACAGGTCCTCATCCAATACAAGGTCCCCTTCGATATCCTGTTTGACGAGGACATGGATCAATTGGGCCGTTACCAGGAAATCATCCTGCCCGGGCAGGAATGTGTCGGGGATGCGCAGGTGCAGAAGCTGCTCGAATTTGTCCGCAACGGCGGCACGCTCGTGTTGACCGGCAACAGCGCGCAATACAACCAATGGCGCGAGCGCCGCCATGCCAACCCCTTCCTGCCTGCGCGTTCAGAAGGCAAGGGCCGCATAGTTTACATACCGGAAATCATCCGTGCCGACCTGCCATCCGCCAAAGGCCACGCAGCGGAGGAAAATCCCGAACCCGGCGCCACGCCGCAACGCGGCGCCCGAATGACGCCCGCGCAATGGGTCCTGCCCAAAAATCATGCCGCCATTGACCAGGCGGTGATGGACGGCCTGTCCCGCGGGCTTTCCATCAAGACGGAGGCGCCGCTGACCACCGTGATGGATTTGCTTACCCGCCCGGCCAGCCGCGAAACGATCGTCCACTTCGTCAATTTTGAGCGCGCGAACC
>Ga0265338_10010172_pt1 | contig 11088 bp, 10 predicted proteins | sample 42126metaG_FD_193579 | JGI IMG/M metagenome (GOLD analysis project Ga0265338, IMG submission 193579) | Rhizosphere microbial communities from Carex aquatilis grown in University of Washington, Seatle, WA, United States - 4-21-26 metaG | ecosystem: Host-associated > Plants > Roots > Rhizosphere... | reverse complement strand
ATTTACGATTGCAAAACCCCATGGCGGACCAGAAAAATCTCCTCATCCAGCTTTCTTCCGTTGTTGAACGATTGAATTTGGAGGAACTGTTTCCAAAACCCCAGCTGCTGGAGGTCGAGCTCGGCTGCGGCGACGCCTCGTTCCTTGTCGAATACGCCCGCCAGAACCCGGGTAGGAATTTCATCGGGGTCGAACGCCTGCTCGGTCGCATCCAAAAACTGGACCGCAAGGGCCGCCGCGCCGGACTGGCCAATCTGCGCGGTGTGCGCATCGAGTCGTCATATTTTTTGCAACACCTCCTGCCGCCGCATTCGGCAGCCGCGCTTCACATTTATTTCCCTGACCCGTGGCCGAAGAAGAAACATCGCCGCCACCGGCTCATCGGTGAAAGTTTTCCGGGGCTCGCCACCGCCGCGCTCACCACCGGCGGCCTGGTTTATTTGCGAACAGACGACACGGATTATTTCCAGCAGATGACTGAAGTATTCGCTGTAGACAGGGATTTTCAGAAAATGGAAACTCCGCTGGAACTCGCGGAAATCACGACGGATTTCGAGCGCGGGTTTAATTTGCAGGGAATTAAAACCCTCCGCGCAGCTTACCGTCTGGCGTGAGTTGGAGGCTCAAACGTCAATCACCGGTTTATCATCGTCATCACCGCCGGATTTTTTTGGCGGTGGCTGGCGGCGGTGCTGGACAGTGAAGCGCGCACCGCCGGTCAGGACATTCAGCGCGATGGACACAATGCTGATGATGAGCGCACCGAGAAAGGCAAAGCCGAAGCTGTCCACCTGAAAATGCGGCCCCATCAGCACGCCGACGAAATAAAGCAGCAGCGCATTGATGACGAGAGTGAACAGGCCCAATGTGAAAATCAGAAGTGGCAGCGCCAGCAACATCAAAATCGGCCGGACGAAGGCATTGAGAATGCCCAACAGGAGAGACGCGACAATCAAATCAGTCGGCGTTTTATAAGTGATATGACCCCGGAGAATGATGGCCGCCACCAACACGGCAAACGTGTTGATGATCCAGCTTTGCAGAAAGCGGAGGAGTCGTCTGGTTCCAGGCTGCATACTCGTGCGACCAAAATCGGCGTCTTCAAAATGCGCCACCCTGCCCGCAAAAACAAGAAACGTTTTTGGTGGATTCCTGGCCGCAATCATTGCAGTTTGTCCGCCTTATATGAAAATTATTCCAATTTTGCTGGGGGCATTGTTTGCCGCGGTGATTCCGGCGTTAGCCGAAAGCGTGATTATGCCGGGTGCGACTCTTCAAAAACTCGCAGGCGGGTTCGCGTTCACCGAAGGCCCGACGTGCGACAAGGCGGGCAATCTGTTTTTCATTGACCAGCCGAACAACCGGATCATGGAATGGAGCCTGGACGGAAAACTTTCCACGTTCATGCAGCCGTCGCAATATTCCAACGGAATGATGTTCGACGCGAATGGCAACTTGATCGCCTGCGCCGACCAGCACAACCAGCTCTGGTCCATCGCGCCCGACAAAACCGTGACGGTGCTCATCACGAATTATCAGGGCAAATATCTCAACGGCCCGAACGACGTGTGGATTGCCCCGAACGGCTCGATGTTCATCACCGACCCGTTTTACAAGCGCACTTGGTGGGATCACACAACAATGGCGCTGACAAATGAGGAGGTTTTCTATCTGTCGCCCGACCGCAAAACACTGTCGCGCGTGACGGATGACCTCAAAAAACCGAACGGCATCACCGGCACGCCCGACGGGAAAACCCTTTTTGTCTCGGACATCCGCGCCAGCCAGACGTGGCGCTATGATATCCAGCCCGACGGTTCACTCAAGAACAAAACCCTCTTCTGCGCGAAAGGTTCCGACGGCATGACGATTGATGAGGATGGCAGGCTTTACATGTCCGTCGGCGGCCCGGTGAGCGGCGTGACCGTTGTGGACAAGACCGGCCAGCAGGTCGAGGTGATTCCGGTTCCGGAGCATCCGGCCAACGTCAGTTTCGGCGGCAAAGATCACCGGACGCTTTTCATCACGGCGCGAACCGGGCTTTATTCCATCGAGACGCGCGTCAAAGGGGCGAATCCGGCGAAGTAAAATTATCTCCGCATTTTCGATTTCCGATAACTCACCGGTTTCGTTTCCGGCTTATTGCCGTCAATCATGCGCTTGAGTTCCTTGATTTGGTCGCGCAGCAACGCGGCCTTTTCAAATTTCAAATCTTCCGCCGCCTTAAGCATTTCGCCTTCGAGTTCCTGGATCGTCGAGGTCAAATCAATGTCTCCGCCGCCTTCGCGCAAAACGGTGTCGGCTTCCTTGCGGGTTGATTCGTAAGTCGCCAGGCTCTCCTCGACGGCTCGGACAACACTGCGCGGAGTGATGTTGTGTTCCTGATTGTAGGCAATCTGTCTTTTGCGGCGATATTCGGTAACGGCGAGAAATTTCTTGATGCTTTCGGTCATCACATCGGCGTAAAGAATCACCTCGCCGTGCAAATGCCGCGCGGCGCGACCGGCGGTTTGGATCAAACTGGTTTCGCTGCGCAGAAAACCTTCCTTGTCCGCATCGAGAATCGCGACGAGCGAAACCTCCGGCAAATCCAGTCCTTCGCGCAACAAATTGATTCCGACCAGCACGTCGAATTCGCCCTTGCGGAGCGACCGCAGAATTTCCACGCGCTCGATGGCGTCAATTTCGCTGTGCAGGTAGCGGACGTTCACGCCGATGTCGCGCAGGTAATCCGTCAATTCCTCCGCCGTCCGCTTGGTCAGCGTCGTGACCAGCGTGCGCTCCTTCGTATCGGCGCGTTTGCGAACTTCCTCGATGAGATCGTCAATCTGGCCTTTGAGCGGCTTGAGCGTGACCTTCGGATCAATAAGCCCGGTCGGGCGGACGACGAGTTCCACGACGCCAGGCTGCGTAGCGGCAGACTTCCAGCCTGCCATAGAGGGCGGCATCTTGCCGCCTGGACTGGTGGCGAGGGTTTTCGAATTGTCAATGCCCCCTTTGCTTTCCACGGCTTGTCCACCGGGCTGGAAGCCCGGCTCTACGGCAGGCAGGATGCCTGCCGCTACACTTGCGCTTGCCCGCGACCAGCCGAGTTCGCGTTGCGCCGGCGTGGCACTGGCGTAAATCGTCTGGTTCTGCATCCCTTGAAATTCCAGAAAATTCAGCGGCCGGTTGTCCAACGCGCTCGGCAGGCGGAATCCGTGCTCGACCAGAACCGTTTTGCGCGAACGGTCGCCTTCGAACATGCCGCCGATTTGCGGGACGGTCGCGTGCGACTCGTCAATCACGAGCAGGTAGTCATTTGGGAAAAAATCAAACAGCGTGGTCGGGCGCGATCCCGGCGGGCGGTTCGCGATGTGGCGCGAATAATTCTCGATGCCAGAGCAGACGCCCATCTCCTCCATCATTTCCAAGTCATATTCCGTCCGCTGCTTAATGCGTTGCGCTTCGAGCAGCTTGCCGTGCTTCTCAAAATGAACGATGCGTTCGCGCAATTCCTCGCGGATGGCCAGAATGGCGCGCTTCATCTTGTCGCCGGTCGTGACGAACTGCTTGGCTGGGAAAATCATATTCGCCTGGAGTGTCTCGATTTTGTTGCCAGTCAGCGGCTCGAAGAGCGTGATACGTTCGATTTCCTCACCGAAAAATTCCACGCGTAGGCCATCCTCGCGACCAGCGGGGCGGACTTCAATCGTGTCACCGCGCACGCGGAAATTGCCGCGCTCAAACGTGATGTCGTTCCGGTCGTATTGCAGATCCACGAGGCGAGTGAGAAACTGTTCACGCGAAAGTTGCTGCCCGACGCGGAGCGGAATCACGAGCGCCTCGTAATCCTCCTTGCTGCCGATGCCGTAAATGCACGACACGCTGGCGACCACAACCACATCGCGCCGCGTGAAGAGCGACGACATCGTCGAGAGCCGCAGTCGCTCAATTTCCTCGTTCCGGCTGGAATCCTTCTCGATGAACGTGTCGGTGCGCGGGATGTAGGCCTCCGGCTGGTAATAATCGAAGTAGCTGACGAAGTATTCGACGGCGCTGTTCGGAAAAAAACTTTTGAACTCGGCGTAAAGTTGCGCGGCGAGCGTCTTGTTGTGCGAAATGACCAGCGTCGGCTTGTCCACGTTTCGGATGACGTTGGCGACGGTGAACGTCTTGCCGGAGCCGGTCACGCCGAGCAGTGTCTGATGCTTCGCGCCGGACAAAATGCCGTCGGTCAGCTTCTCAATCGCCTGCGGCTGGTCGCCGGCGGCCTGGTAATTGGAGACAAGCTCGAACATGACGGCCAAAACTATCGGCTGGTTTGGTGCGGTGTCAAACACGGTAATTGGCACTTGCCTTGAAAATTTCACCACTTAAGATGCCGCGCGATCCGCGCATTGACCTGAATATGATCCGCTCGTTTGCCTTCACCACGCAGGGACGCCTGCACACGCGGGACATTGATTTGTTCCTCATGCCGACGCTGCTGGCGGACACGAACCTGTTTCTCTGGGTGGATTTTGAAAATCCCACCCCGGAGGAGGTGCAGTCAATCCTCGCCGGCGTGTTTCATTTTCACCCGTTGTCCATCGAAGATTGCGTGCAGCCCAGCCCGTCGCCCAAGGTCGAAGAATATTCGCCGAAGGAAGGCGATTTGTTCACGCCGTATTTGTTCATGGTCATTCACGCGGTGGATTACAGCCGCAAGGACGGCTGTTTCGGCACGAGCGAGCTGGATTTTTTCCTCGGTAAAAATTTTCTCGTCACCTACCACGAAAAGCCGCTGCGCAACGTCTCGGTGGTGGAGGAGCGCGCCATCAACGGCACGATGGGCATCGCGCGCGCGCCCGACCGCGTCGCACATTCGCTGCTCGACAACCTCGTGGACAATTACAAGCCCGCGCTCGACGCCCTGGGCCTGGAGATCGCCGAACTGGAACAGCAGGCGTTGCAAAAACCGAGCAAGGAGACGCTCAACAAAATTTTGCAGGTCAAAAAAGAAGTCGTGCATCTCCGCCAGATCATCGGGCCGCAATGCGAGGTGCTGTCGCGGTTCGCGCGCGGCGAATTCAAACTGGTGCGCCCGCAGCTCGTGCCGTATTTCCGCGACGTCTATGACTCGCTGCTGCACATCGGCGAAATGGCGCACGGCTACACGGATTCGCTGACCGGGATTTTGCAGGTTTATCTCAACATGTCGTCCAACCAGACCGGCGAGGTCGTCAAACTTCTCACCCTCATCACAGTCATCACCACTCCGTTGATGATGATCGGCACATGGTATGGCATGAACTTCGACAACATGCACGAATTGCACAGCAAGCACGGCTACATCATCGCCTCCATCGTCATGATAATCTCCACGACGCTGACGTATTTGTATTTCAAAATGAGAAAATGGTTTTAATGATTTATGAAAGCACTTCTTGCATCAGCAATTTTGCTTTCGTCGCTCGTTTTGTCCCGCGCGGAAATGGGAACTGCCATTCCACTCTGGCCTGACGGCGCGCCCGGTGCGCTCGGGACGAAGTCCAACGACATTCCGACAATCACGCCATATTTGTCGGAGGGAACCAACGCCACCGGCTTGCCGCACCAAAGCAACGCGACGGCGGGCGCGGCGCTGGTGATTTGTCCCGGCGGCGCCTATTCACATCTCGCGCCGCACGAGGGGAATGACTACGCGCTCTGGCTAAACCAGCACGGCGTCACCTGTTTCGTGCTGAAATACCGGCTCGGCTCCAGCGGCTATCACTATCCGGCGGAGTTTGAGGATGTGGCGCGCGCGATGCGCTGGGTGCGGGCACACGCGGATGATTATAAAATTGATCCCAAGCGCATCGGCATCATTGGCTCGTCCGCAGGCGGGCATCTGGCTTCGACGCTGATGACGCATTTTGATTCGGGCGACACGAATTCGACCGACCCGGTTGAGCGACAAAGCTCGCGGCCGGACATCGGCATCCTTTGTTACCCGGTCATCACGATGGGCGAGTTCACGCACAAAGGTTCGCATGACATGTTGCTCGGCACCAACCCGCCACCCGAATTGGTAAAGCTGCTTTCCAATGAATTGCAGGTGACGACCAACACGCCACCCTGCTTCATCTGGCAGACGTTCGAGGACAAAACCGTGCCAGTGGAAAACAGCCTGATGTTCGCCGAGGCGCTGCGGAAAAATCACGTGCCGTTTGATTTGCACATCTACCAAAAGGGCGGCCATGGCATGGGCTTGGGTGATAGGACACCACCATTCTCGCATCCGCACCCGTGGACAGCCGACTGCCTCTTCTGGCTCAAGCTACAGGGCTTTGTAAAGTAAAACGGGGTTTCGACCCGGCTGCTGCCACATTTCGTCCTGAAATTGGACAGTCTGCCTCGCAAAACGAGGCAGAGTTTCGGGCTTGCAGGCCTTCGATGAACTGACACGGACTTTCCAGATCAGCTTGGCATGGGCTCTGCTTGAGTGCGGCAGAGTGTAAATAGGTTATGAACGCTACAAATCCATTCCAAGTTCCGTCCTGCTTCCAAGTTGACCATGAACGCCGCCGCCGGGAACGCTTCAAGAGGACATTCATAGCGGTCGTGGCTACGAGTGTCCTGCTGCTGGTTGGCCTCCTGATTGAAGGTTGCATGAGCGAACACGCCAGAGCCGCCGCCTCGATCAGTGTGGCCGCAGATTTATCGGAATCACCATTGAACGCGCCTGTGGTCGCAACGGAGCAGGCACCCGTTTCAATTCCGCAGCCAAATCTACAGCTGGCGGTGTTACAATCCGCGCCGGCTGTCTCAAAAGTGAACATCCCTTCGGGTGGGCATTCTGAAGCGGTCTATGTTGTCAAATCCGGCGACACACTGACGCACATCGCCAGGACACACCGGACGACGGTCAAAACTATTTTAGCCGCCAACAATCTGGCCAGTGACCACATCGCCATCGGCACAAAGTTGAAGCTGCCGGAAATTTGACGCCAAGGACGTTGGGCGGGGCTGCTTGGTCTTCCTCCACCAAGTGAAAGTCCCGCCCGACCCTCGCGTTGAATGCTCGATTTCTGCTTGCCACTCTCCGCGTTTCCGCTATTCTCCATCCCGCCTGGACGCCGCGTGTGCGGATGTTCATTGAGGCTGAGAAAAAACAGTTAACGATACAACCTAACCTTTAACCTCCGTTGCCGTTCGCAGCGCCGGTAGTTAGGCAATGGAGCTTCGGTTCCCGCCAGCGCGGTTTCCCAAGTTCCCGCAGTTCAACACAGTCATATTATGCTCACAATGGAAGAGGCCATGAAGCAAAGCTCAACGCGCTTTGCCCAAGGCGAAATCGTCAAAGGCAAGATCATCGAAGTCCGTCCCAAGGAAGTCCTCGTGGACATCGGCTACAAAAGCGAAGGCGTCATCTCCGGCATCGAATTTCAGGACATCAAGGCCGTCAAGGTCGGCGACGAGATTGACGTGCTCATCGAGAAGCTTGAAAACAAGGAGGGCACGGTTGTCCTCTCGCACGAGAAGGCGGAGTTCAAGAAGAACTGGGACAAAATTCTCACGATTTGCAACGAAGGCGGGCGCATCACCGGCAAGGTGAAGTCCATCGTCAAGGGCGGCCTGGTCGTTAACGTCGGCGTCGAGGCATTCCTGCCGGCGTCACAGATTGATGTCATCACGCCGCGCAACCTCACGGAGTTCGTCGGCAACAGCTACGAGTTCAAGGTCGTCAAAATCAACCAGGAGCGGCAGAACATTGTTCTCTCGCGCCGCGAATTGATCGAGCAGGAGCGCAACGACAAGCGCGGCAAGCTGCTGGGCGAAATGGTTCCGGGCGACATCCGCAAGGGCACAGTCAAGAACATCACGGATTTCGGCGCGTTCATTGACCTGAACGGCATCGACGGTTTGCTCCACATCACCGACATGAGTTGGGGCCGCATCGGACATCCGTCCGAGGTTTTGAAGGTCGGCCAGGAAATTGACGTGGTCGTGCTGGACGTGAACAAGGAAAAGGAACGCGTCAGCCTCGGCCTCAAACAGAAGATGGCCAACCCGTGGGACAGCATCGAGACGAAGTTCCCCGTCGGCGCGAAGGTCAAAGGCAAGGTCGTCAGCCTCGTGCCTTACGGCGCGTTTGTGCAGCTCGAACCCGGCGTGGAAGGCCTTGTGCATGTCACAGAACTTTCATGGACCAAGCGCATCGCCAAACCGAGTGACGTCCTCAAGCAGGACCAGGAAATCGAGGCGGTCGTTCTCGGCATCAACCGCGAGGAGCAGAAGATTTCCCTCGGCATCCGCCAGTTGGAAAGCAACCCGTGGGACAACGCCGCGGCGAAATATCCAGTCGGCACCAAGGTCAAGGGCAAGGTTCGCAACCTCACCAGCTACGGCGCGTTTGTCGAGCTGGAAGAGGGCATTGACGGCATGATCCACGTGTCCGACATGTCGTGGACGCGCAAGATTAATCATCCCTCCGAAGTGCTCAAGAAGGGCGACGAGATCGAGGCCACCGTGCTCGAAATGGATCGTCCGAACCAGCGCATCGCGCTCGGCATGAAACAGCTCGGCACCGACCCGTGGGAAACCATTGACACGCTTTACAAGGTCGGCGACCTCGTCACCGGCAAGGTCACCAAGCTCGCTAGCTTCGGCGCGTTTGTCGGCCTGCAACACGAGATCGACGGCCTCGTCCACATCTCGCAGATCAGCGAGGACCGCGTGGACAAGATCAAGAACGTGCTCAAGGTCGGCCAGGATGTGAGCGCCCGCGTCATCAAGATTGACCGGGGCGAACGCCGCATCGGCCTGTCCATCAAGGCCGCCGCCTACAGCGACGAGCAGCTCAAGGAAGAGCAGAAGATGCTCGACGCGCTCAAGCCCGGCGAAGACCTCGTGGCGCTGCAACACGCCTTCGACGCCGCCGACGAAGCGGTCAAGGAATAATCCTCCGAACGAAATTCAACTCACGAGCAGGCGGACTGGAAACAGTCCGCCTGCTTTTTTATTCAACGATGGTAGGGCGGCGCTGCTGCGCCGCCGATTTTGGGGCCGCGCAGCAACGCGGCCCTACCGATTCACTTCAGCAGCGACTTGTGCCGGTAATGCAAAATACTGAACTCCGGCTCGTCCCGGATTTCCTCGGCCAGCTCGAATTTTTTCTCAAACGGCGGGAATAACACGTCCCCTTCCACCTCGCGTTTGACGAGCGTCAGGTAAAGGTCGGAACAGCGCGGCAATGCCTCCTCGTAAATCTGCGCGCCTCCGCAGATGAAAATGTCATTCGGGAATTCCGCCGGATCCAGTTTCTCCAGCGAATTGAAAATCAGCATTTCCGTCTCCAGCTTTTCGCCCAGCTTGGTGAAACGGAACTGGTAGGCGCGCTTGAGGTATCGCCCCCCACGCCACTCGTGATATTGCCCGAAAATCTCCGGATGGCTTTTGATGAGCCGCTGCGGATGCCGGGTGAGAATCATGTTCTTGCGGTTCGGCAGCGGATGACCCAGGCTCTCGAACGTCTTGCGCCCCATCACGACGACGTTGCCCATCGTCATCTTCTTGAACCACTTGAAATCCTCCGGCAGATGCCACGGGATTTTGCCACCCGCGCCAATCACGCGGTTTAACGACATTGCGGCGATGGCTTTGAAATGTTTCATGTTGGAGTTCAAGCTTTAGCTTGTCCGGGTGTAAGGGTAACTGGAAACGGAACAAGCTAAAGCTTGAACTCCAACCAAAACTCCGACTTACAAGTCCGGCGCATCCCAATCTTTTCCATAATCGAGAATTGGATATTCCTTCCAAAGTTTTGCCGCCTGTTCGTGGCCGGTCCTTTCCAGGAAAGCCGCGCCGCTCGAAAACGGCCAATCCTGCCACTGCTGGACATAACCGTGATGCACCGGGTTGTGGTGAACATAATTCAGTGTTGCCCAAAAGTGCCTGTCCGACTTCATGCCCGTCTCCACGCAATTGAACCAGACCTTGCGTCCGTGCTTGTTTTCTTCGCCATTCCACTCAAAGGATGTTTGTCCGTGCAATTTGCCTATCTTGTGCAGCAACTCCGGCAATTTTCCAGTCAAAATGAGGGCGTGATAATGATTGGGCAGGACGCACCACGCATAAATCTCCTCGCAGTCTGTTTCAAGGACTTTCAGCAATCGTTCGGAAAAATCCGCGAGCCGATTTGGATGCAGTCCAATGATGTGGTGATGTTCGTAACACGCCGCCGTGAGCAGATAACGTCCGTTCTGGCTTTCACGATGTTGCGGACTGTGCCACGGGCGGTCATTGAAGCGGCGAAACTCCAGCAGCTCTTTGCGCTGTCTGTCATTCAATTTTCGCCAGAGATACATTGTTGGAGTTCAAGCTTCAGCTTGTTCCTTGTTTACCTCATTTCATTTCGCCGGAGCAAGCTAAAGCTTGAACTCCAACTTATACCGCAATCGGCGCCTTGATGACCGGATGCGGGTCGTAGCCCACCAGCTCAAAATCCTCGAACTTGAAATCGTGGATGTCCTTCACCGCCGGATTCAATTTCATCTGCGGCAGCGGACGCGGCTCGCGCGACAATTGCAGCTTCGCCTGCTCCACGTGGTTCGCGTAGAGATGCAAATCGCCGAAGGTGTGGACGAATTCGCCCGGCTTTAGGCCGCACACCTGCGCCACCATCAGCGTCAGGAGCGCATAGCTGGCGATATTGAACGGCACGCCGAGGAAGATGTCCGCGCTGCGCTGGTAAAGCTGGCAGCTCAACTCCCCCTCGCTCACATAAAACTGGAACAGCGAATGGCACGGCGGCAGCGCCATCGCCCCCAGCTCGCCCGGGTTCCACGCCGTGACGATGTGCCGCCGGCTGTCGGGATTCTTTTTTATCTGCGCGATTACCTCGTCAATCTGGTTCAGGCTGCGGCCGTCGGCGGTGCGCCAGTCCGTCCATTGCGCGCCATAGACGCGGCCCAGATTGCCGTCCTTGTCCGCCAATTCGTCCCAGATGGTCACGCCATGGTCGTTGAGCCATTTCACGTTCGTGTCGCCGCGCAAAAACCAGAGCAGCTCGTAAATGATGGACTTGGTGTGAACCTTCTTCGTGGTGAGCAGCGGAAACGATTCGCGCAACGGACATCGGAT
>Ga0265338_10010171_pt1 | contig 11088 bp, 2 predicted proteins | sample 42126metaG_FD_193579 | JGI IMG/M metagenome (GOLD analysis project Ga0265338, IMG submission 193579) | Rhizosphere microbial communities from Carex aquatilis grown in University of Washington, Seatle, WA, United States - 4-21-26 metaG | ecosystem: Host-associated > Plants > Roots > Rhizosphere >... | reverse complement strand
CCGGCCGCCGGCCGGGACCATCGTGGTGATCGCCGGGACCGCGGGCGTCGGGAAAACAGCGCTGGCGGTGCACTGGGCGCACCGGCACCGCGACGCGTTTCCCGACGGGCAGCTCTACGTCAACCTGGCCGGCTACGCGCCCGGTTCGCCGATGTCACCTGAGCGGGCGCTGGCCGGGTTCCTGCGCGCGCTCGGCGTGCCGGCCGAGCGCATCCCGCTTGAGCTGGACGAGGCATCGGCGCTGTACCGCAGCCTGCTGGCCGATCGCCAGATCCTGGTCGTGCTGGACAACGCGGCCGGCCCGGAGCAGGTGCGCCCGCTGCTGCCCGGCGGTCCCGGCTGCCTGACCATGATCACAAGCCGGGACCGGCTGGCCGGACTGACCGTGCGCGAGGGAGCACAGTCGCTCGGTCTCGGCGTCCTGCGGGCCGATGAGGCACACGCCCTGCTCGCCGGCCTGCTCGGCGCCCCGCGGATCGACGCAGATCCGGTGGCCGCAGCCGAGCTGGCCGCACTGTGCGCCTACCTGCCGCTGGCGCTCCGGATCGCCGCCGCGCACCTGACCCGGCACCCGCGCCAGCCGGTCGCGGACCTCGCCGCCGAGCTCCGGGAAGGCAACCGGCTGGCCGTGCTGTCAGTCGCTGGCGATGAGCAGTCCGCGGTACGGGCGGCATTCGACCTCTCCTACGCAACACTCACACCCGCGGCACAACGAATGTTCCAGCTGATCGGCCTGCATCCCGGCGCCGATCTCAGCGGGCCGGCGGCCGCGGCGCTCGCCGCGGTGGGTGCCGCCGCGGCCCGTCATCAGCTGGCCGACCTGGCGACCGCGCACCTTGTGGACGAGCATGTCCCGGGCCGGTTCGCCGTGCACGACCTGCTGCGCCTGTACGCGGGGAGCCGCGCGGGTGATGAGGTCAGCGAGGCGGGCCGGAGCGCGGCCATGAGCCGCTTGTGCGACTTCTACCTGCGCACGACCGATGCCGCGGCACGGGTGCTGTACCCGAACATGCAGCGGCTGCCCCGGCCCGCGGGCAGGCTGCCCGCGGAGGAGCCCGCCTGCGGCGGCGAGGGCATCATGTTCAGCAGTCACGCGGCCGCCCTCGCCTGGCTGGAGACAGAGCGGCCCAATCTCGTCGCCACCGTCACATCGGCCGCCACGCATGGTCCGCGGGAAGCGGCGTGGCTGCTCGCCGACGCGCTGCGCGGCTACTTCTGGATGCGGCGGTACGCCGGTGACTGGCTGGCCGTCGCGGAGGCCGGCCTGGCCGCGGCCGATGCCGGGCAGGAACCGCGCGCCATGGCGGCGGCGCATCTGTCCCTGGCCCAGGCCAAGCGGTGGCTGGCCCGCTATCCCGACGCCATCGACCACCTGTCCCAGGCGTGCACGCTGGCCAGCCGCGCGGACTGGCGGCAAGGTGCCGCGGCCGCGCTGGGCAGCCTCGCCAATGTGTACCGCGACCAGGGCCGGCTGGCCGAATCAGCGGAGCACCACCGGCAGGCGCGTGACATCTACCGCCAGACCGGTGGCCTCGGCGGAGAGGCGACCAGCCTCGGCAACCTCGGCAACGTGCTGGTGGAGTCGGGACGCCTGGCGGAGGCCATCGACTGCCTGACTCAGGGGCTGGCGATCTACCGCCAGATCGGGGCGCGGCACGCTGAGGCCAACATGCTCAACAGCCTGGGCTGCGCGTATCTCATCCAGGGCCGCGTGGCCGAGGCCCGCGCCCACCTGGAGGACGCGCTAGCGCTGCACCGGGAGACCGGCGGCCGGGAAGGCGAGGCCGACGACCTCAACAACATCGCGGAACTGCACCTCGACGCGGGCGAGTACCCGCGCGCCCGCCAGCTGGCCGAGACCAGCCTCAGCCTGGCCCGCGAGTCGGGTGACCGGCGGATCGAGGTCGACGCGACCAACACCCTGGGCCGCCTGTCCCGGCTCCTCGCCGACCCGGCTACCGCCCTCCGGCAGCACCAGGACGCGCTGCGGTCCGCCAGCGAGGCCGGATACCGCCAGGGCGAGGCCGCCGCCCTCATCGGTCTCGCCCGCACCCAGGCCGATCTCGGTCGCCACGCGGAGGCACGGGTTACTGCCGAGCGGGCGCTGCTGGCCACCCAGCAGACCGGGCTGCGGGTCCTCGAAGGCCACGCGCTGACCGCGCTCGCGGCCACCGTGCTGGAGTCCGGCCGGACAGCCGAGGCGGAAACCATCGCGCGTGCCGCCCTGGCTGTGCACCAGGAGACCGGTCACCGGCTCGGTGAATCCCACACGGTGCGCACCCTGGACCGGGCCCGCACCGCGCAGGCCGTCCCGCACGGCTGAACCGGGCGCTGGGCCGGGATCCGTGGCACGTCCATGGCGGCCGCCGAGCACGCCGGAAGACCGGGGACCGGACCGGCCGGTCAGGTAGCTGAGGGACAATTACCCCTATACCGACCATGCATGAGATAGGCAGCTCCAGCAGGAAGGCGGGACGGCATTGGGACGGCCCTCGCCATTCGGCCAGCTGTTACGTGAGCTGCGGGTGCGTCAGGGCGTCTCGCTGACGCAGCTGTCCCGGCTTACGCACTACAACAAGGGTTACCTGAGCCGAGTCGAGAACGGCCACCGGCCACCGTCCGCGCAGCTGGCCAGCCGATGCGACGAGGTGCTCGGAGCTGCGGGCGAACTCACCGCGCGGGCGGCACAGGACACCGCTCCGGGCCGCGGGGCTGTTCCCCACCCCGCGCAACTGCCCCCGGACGTGGCCAGCTTCACCGGGCGGGACACCGCGATGGCCGAGCTCGACCTGCTCGGCGCCGACCAGGCCCCGCTGCATGCGGTGAGCATTGCCGTGATCACTGGCCTGCCGGGGGTCGGCAAGACCGCGCTGGCCGTGCACTGGGCGCGCCGCGCCGCCGACCGGTTCACCGACGGAGCGTTGTACGCCAACATGCGCGGTCATGATCCGGCGGGCGTGCCCGCGCGGGCCGCTGACGTCCTGGACGGGTTTCTCCGGGCCCTCGGCGCGGCACCCGCGATGATCCCGGCCGACGTGGAGGGCCGGTCGGCGTTGCTCCGCACCCTGTTGCACCGTAGGCGGATGCTGATCCTGCTGGACAATATCGCCACCGCCGAGCAGGTCCGGCCGTTGCTGCCGGGCTCACCGGGCAGCTTCGTGGTGGTGACCAGCCGTAACCGGCTGTCCGGGCTGGTGGTCAGGGACGGGGCGCACCGGGTCATGCTCAGCCCGCTCACCGAGGAGGAAGCCATCCGGCTGCTGCATGAGATCCTCGGCCCCGACCGGGTAGCCGCGGAACCAGAGGCGGTGGCCGAGGTCGCCCACCGGTGCGCCTACCTGCCGCTGGCTCTGCGGATCGCCGCCGACCGGGCGTCTGCCGACCCGGATCTGAAGCTCAGCCAGCTGGTCGGCCAGCTGGCGGCGGAACGCGAACGGCTGGACACACTGGCCACTGAGGACGACATGACCACTGCGGTCCGTGCGGTGTTCTCCTGGTCTTATGCGACCCTCCCCGCTGCGGCAGCCCGGATGTTCCGGTTGCTGGGGCTGCACGCCGGGCCTGATTTCAGCGTGCCCGCCGCCGCCGCGCTGACCGCGCTGCCGCCGGATCAGGCCACCCGGCTGCTGGACGTGCTCGCCGGGGCGCACCTGCTGGAAGAAGGCGGGACCGGCCGCTACCGGTTCCACGACCTGCTGCGAATCTACGCGTCCGAACGTGCCGCGGACGATGAGACCGAAGCGGAGCGCGGCGCGGCGATCAGCCGGAGCATCACCTGGTACCTGCACACGGCCGAGGCTTCCGGGCGGGTCCTCATGCCGGTGCGCCGTTACCCGCCGCTCGGGCCGCCGCCCGAGCACTGCGGCCCGCTGCCCTTCACGAGCTACGAGCAGGCTCTCGCCTGGTGCGATGCGGAACAGCCCAACCTGGTCGCCGCCATCCGCCATGCGGCGCGGGCCGGCCTGCACGACAGCGGGTGGAAGCTCAGCGTGACCTTGTGGGCCTACTTCTGCCTGCGCCGGCCGGCCGACTGGATCACTACCGCCCGGGCCGGGCTCGCCGCGGCCCGCGGCACGGGCGACCCGAAGGCGGAAGCGTGGGCGCTGAACAGCCTGGGGACCGCCTGCTTCTGCCTGCGCCTGCTCGACGATGCGCTCGACTGCTATCTCCGGGCGCTGCGTGTCCGCCGCGAGATCGGCGACCGGTGGGGCGAAGGGCTTACCTTGAACAACCTGGGCGAGCTCTACTGGGAGTTCGGCCGGCTGGACGATGCCCTCGACTGCCACCAGCAGGCGCTGGCCCTGTTCCGCGGCGCGCGGGACCGGCACGGCGAGGGGATCACCCTGGACAACCTCGGCGCCACCTACCGGAAGCTGGGCCGGGCCGCCGACGCGCTCTCCTGCCTGCGGCAGGCGCTGGACCTTTTCCGCGAGGCGGGCGACCGGCGCGGGGAGGGCATGGCCCTACACAATCTCGGTGAGACGTATTACCTGCTGCGCCGCCTGGTCGAGGCGGTCACGCACTACCAGCAGGCGATCCTCGTCCACCAGCAGGCCGGCGACCGGCACGGCGAGGCGGTGACGCTCCGCGACCTCGGGAATGCCTTCGCTGACGCGGGCCAGCCCGGCCCGGCCCGCAAGTCCTGGCGCCAGGCCCTGGCCATCTTCGAGGACCTGAGCGACCCGCAAGCCGCCGAGGTCCGTGCCTCCCTGGTATCACAGGCCCCTGACGAGTAGCTCAGACGGCGCGTTGGGATCATCAGTCCGCAAGACTTACCAGGTTGAATAGCGGATGATCTGTCATCCCGTCGATTTTGGTCCCGGTGCCAAAATGCCTCTTGAGGCGCACGGCCAGGGCGCCGATGTAGATCATCGTATCACCAGTAATTATGCCGTTCCATGAATAAACATCGATCAAAACTGCATTCGCGCGGCAGCAGTTGACCGTTATCAGAGACGGTATATCGGCCAGGTCCCCCAGCGGAACGAGGATATCAGCCGGAAGTTCTCCGATTCGGGTGACACTCTCGACTTTCCAGCGGTACCGCAGCCAAGGTCCCAATTTCTCGGCCGGCGGGAATAGCACCCGGACCGCAGACCGAGAGTACTCGCTGTCTTGAGCGTTCATGGGCGAGGCCCGACGCTGAAGGGGCCCAGCCAGGTTGCGTTCTGGTTGGCGGTGTCAAAGCCGGCGGGCAGGAACTCGGACTCCACTGGAGTAGTGTGGTCGATCAACTGCCCGGCATTCTCAAGGGTCGACACGACGCTATTTGGCAGCCGGCAGATCACGTAGCACATTTCTGTGCCTTTAGGTACATTCCGCGCACCCCACATTACCGCCGTTGTCGCATCGTTCTGCCAGTTCGCCGGGTTCGTGATCCGGATGGTGAAGAAAGAACCTGGATCGTGCGCACCCGCGGTATTCGCCAGGGCGTCGGCCTCATCCATGCCCTTGGCGACGAGGTTATTGCCACGCGCCATCGTCGTTCCATGGACAAAATCGGTATGGCCGCCGCCGCCCGAGCCGCCTTGTGGGCAGTTGTGCACTAGGACTGCTGACGTGGCCACCACCACGTAGAAGTCGTGGTCATGGGGGATGGTGAGGTCCCACATCCATCCCGCGGCGTTCTTGGGCGCGTACCCGCCGGCCACGGCGGCGGTGCCACCGGGCGTGGCGAGGCGGGTGCCGTACTTCAGCGCGGCGGCCTTGACCCAGCGCTCGCTGGTCTGGTCCCAGAACAGGTGGTTGCTGGTGGTGGCGATAACCGCACTGCGGTGGCCGATCCTGATCTTCAGGTTGTAGCGGTTGGTGTCGTGGTGAACGAGGACGGCCGAGATCCTCTCGCCGGTCGTCTTGCCCGTCTTCATGCTGGTGGCGAGGACCTTCTGGCCGGCTCTCAGATTGCTGATCGCCTCCTTTCCGCCGTCTGCGAGCAGGACGGCGGTGGCGGCGGCGAAGCTCATCCCGCCACAGGACGCGGCGGCCGGCTGCTCCGACGGGGCCGACGCGTCGGGTGAGGTGCCGGACGGTGCCGCCGAGGAGGTCGATGGGTCGGCGGGGGCGGCGGCCGGGTCGGCCGCAGCAGCCGCCGGGTCGGCGGCGGTGGCGGAGGGGTCACCTGACGGAGCGGCCGGGTCGGCGGCGGCGGCCGGGTTGACGTCGCCGGCGGCGTTGTCGAGAGCGTCGCCGGTGGCGTCCGCGATGGCGCTGGCCCCGTCGTCCACGGCGGCGGCACCGAGCCGGGCACCGATGCCTTCGAGTACCGGCCCGAGCAGCCGGCCGCCGAACACGCCCAGGCCGGCGGCCGCGGCCCCGATGACCGCGCCCGTGATGACCTGGGTGGCGAAGCCGCCGATGGTCCACTTGCTCATCGGGGTGCTCATCGCGTAGTTGATTGCCCCGCCGACCGCGCCGGACAGGGCGCTGCAGCCGATCGCGCCGGGGATCGCGCCCGCGCCGGCGGTGAGCGCCGAGACGGCGGCCTCGCAGCCGACGAACACGGCCGTGCTGGCGACGAACGACACGATGGCGGCGGCGTGGTTCTGCGCGAAATGAGCCGCGCTCTGCGCCCCGTACTTCACCGCCTGGGCCGCCGCGTAGACCACATGCGTCGTGGTCTGCCAGACCACGCCGGCCCCGGTGTACACAGCATGGGCCACCGGGCGCCAGATGTTGCTGGCGGCGTGCGCGGTCGCGGTCGCCACGTAAGTGACCGCTTGCCAGGTGGCCTGCCAGCCGTCGCTGACCGCCGTCGTCACCGCGGCGGCGACGTGGCTCGCGGCGGTGACCAGGTTGGTCACCGCTTGCGCGGCCTGGTGGTACACATAGCTGGCCGCGCTCGTGATCCCGTTCCAGGCGTTGCTGGCCGCCGTGGTGACGGTGTTCCACGCCGAAGAGACCGCGCTGCCCACGGCGCTGGCGACCTGCTGGACCCCGCAGACCACGTCGTACCAGGCGCAGGTGCCCAGCGGGTCGATGGCGGTGAGCGGATTGTCGTTGCCGTAGGCGAAGGTGTTCGCGGCGACCGGGGCCGGGACCGGGCTGTTGCTGGCGCTGTCCCGGCTGGTGAACTGGCCCGCGGCCGGGTTGTACCAGCGCGAGGCCATGTTCACTTTGCCGGTGCTGGGGTCGGTGTAGCCAGACTGGTAGCCGAGGTGACCGGCCTGGCCTGAGGCGGCCGTGACGTTGCCGAGCGGGTCGTAGGAGGCGGACCCGGTGAGCGCGCTGCCGGTGGCGGTGAATGCGCCGACCACGTCCCGGTGCTGGTCGGTCAGCGCCAGGACCGAGGCACCTCCCTGGGTGATCCCGACCAGGTTGCCCGCCGGGTCCCGGCTGTAGCTGGCCGTGCCATCGGAGGCCAGGTCATTGGCCAGCCCGGAGTAGGCGAGGGTCTGGCCGTGGCTGGTGAGCACCCGGCCGAGCGCGTCGTAACTGTAGGTCTGCCCGCCGTCGGTGCTGACCTGGTTGAAGGCGTCCGACGCGGAGTTCGTGGTACCTGTAGGTGACGTGGTGGCGGCGAGGGTGCCGCGCGCCGTGTAGCGGTAGCTCGTGCTGCCGCCGGAAGTCAGTTCGTCGCGGGCGTCGTAGCTGAAGGTCTGCGCGCCGGACTGGGTCCGGTTGCCGTTGGCGTCGTACCCGTAGTTCACCGTGACGGTGCCGTTGTTCCATGACGTCAGGCGGTTCGCCTGGTCGTAGGTGTAGGTGTTGCTGCCTGATCCGGCGAACCCGGTGGTGGTCTTGGCGGTCTCGTCGCCGTTCAGGTTGTAGCCGTAGCTGATGGACGCCTCGGTCTGGCCGGACGGCGCGGCGAGTGTGTCACCGGTCAGCTCATGCAGGTTGTCGTAGCTGAGTGTCCGGGTGGCGCCGCCGGCCCCGTACTGCACCGAGGTCGGCTGCGAGTCGGCGTTGTAGCCGTACGTCAGCTTGGTGCCGGTGGCCGCGTCGGTCAGCGTGGCGAGGCGGCCGCCGCTGTCGTAGCCGTAGGCCGTGCTCCCCGAGGCGTCGGTGCGCGACGCCATCTGCCCGTCCGGGGTGTAGCTGAATGACGAGCTTCCCGCCGCGCCCGACGCGGACAGCAGCAGCCCGCGATCGTCGTAACTGAAGGTGTCGGTGCCGGCTGGGGTGCTCGCCGAGGTAAGGTCGCCGGCCGCGTCGTACCCGAACGTCCGGGTGGCGGTGGCCACCTCGGCCCCGCTGCCCTGCTCGCTGGTGAGTCGGCCGAGCTTGTCGTAACTGTCGGTCACCGTGACGCCGCCGGGCGCGGTCTTCTGCCCGACCTGCTGATCGGCGTTGTAGGCCACGGCGAAGGTCCGGCTGGTGAGGTCCGGATAGGCCGCGGTAGCCGGCACGATGGTGGACTCGCGCAGGTTCCAGGTGTTGTACGTGTAGGTCGTGGCGTTGCCGTTGCCATCGGTGTACCGGGTCTGGTTGCCCGCCGCGTCGTAGCCGAACGACGTGGTGATCGACGATGTCGCGCTGACCGGTTGTACCTCCCGGGTGAGCTGCCCGACCGAGTTGTAGCCGTACGTGGTGGAGTGGCCCAGCGCGTCGGTGGCCGAGGTGGTCAGCCCGGCGGCGTCATAGCCGGCCGACACGGTGCGCAGCGTGTTCCCGGAGGCGTCGTCCTGGTAGTTGCGCACGGCGCGGCCCGCCTCGTCGTAGGCCACGTGCTGGCTGGTGCCATCCGGGGCGGTGACCGAGGTCTGGCGGCCAAGCAGGTCGTATCCGTAGCTGGTGACGTTCCCGGCGCCATCGGTCATCCGGGTCCGCTGGCCGGCCGCGTCGTACGCGTAGGAGGTCGTCACGTTGGCCGGCGTCGTGGTGGCCGACAGGTATCCGCCGCGGTCGGCGTAAGTGCTGGTGGTGGTGTAGGCGGCGCTGGCCGGCTGGCGGACGACCTGCGTTGACGTGAGCGGCCGGCCCAGGAAGTCGTAGGTCGCCTGGACCTGGGCCCCGGCCGGATTGGTCGTCGACAGCAGGTCGCCGCCGGTGTCGTAGCTGTTGTGGGTGACCCCGCCGGCCGGGTCGGTTACCGTGGCCAGGTCGCCGAGCTGGTCGTACTTGCTGGTGGTGGTGTTGCCGAGCGGGTCGGTGGCGGCGATGACCTGGCCCAGGCTGTTGTACGCCCGCGTGCTGGTGGCCGTGATCGCCGACGAGGAGCCCGGCGGCGTGTAGTTCGGCAGCGTCATCGACACCTGCCGGCCGTTCGCGTCATAGCCGGCCATCGTGACGTTGCCGTCCGGGTCCTCCACGCTGACCCGGTCCCCGAAGGTGTCGTATCCGTAGCTGGTCACCGGGTGGCTGGCGACCGGCGCGCCGCCGCCCACCTCGGTGCTCACGGTGGGCTGGGTGACTTCGGCGAGCTTGCCCGCCTCGTCGTAGATGTAGCTGGTCGTGTTGCCGTCCGGGTTGGTCATCGCCGTGGGCAGCCCGCGCTGGTCCAGCGTCCAGGCCGTCGTCAGCGGCGCGCTGCCGAGCGCCCCGCCGGACGCGCCGCCGGCGTACAGAGTGGCGGCGTCCGACGCGGACAGCGCCCGGTAGTAGAGCTGCACGTTCGCGATCTGGCCGGTGAAGTAGTTCCACGTGTTGCCGGACGGGGCGGCCGGCCAGCCGTCGTTGTTGTAGACGCCCGCCCCCACCATGTTCAGCGGGTCGGTGTTGTTCAGCTGGGCGGCCAGCGTGCCGGCCAGCGCGCCGTCCAGGTAGAGGGCCTGGCTGGTGCCGGCGCCGGCCAGCACCACGTGGTGCCACTTGCCGTCGTTGACCACCCCGGCCGACGCTATCCCCGGCACGTTCGAGGTGGTGGTCCAGAAATGGCCGTGCAGCTTGCCGTCCGAGCCGACGTACAGCACCGGCATCGCGGCTCCTGACGGGCTGGCCGTGCCGGGAGCCGAATTCCCCGTGCTGAACAGGGTTCCGGTCGAGGTGGATGTGGTCTTGAACCACAGGCTGAGCGACAGGGTCGTGTGCGAGCTGATCATGTGGTCAGGCAGGCTGACCGCCCCGCTGCTCCCGTTGAACGTGGCCGCCGAGGAGGACAGGCTCACCCCGCCGGACAGCACCCCGGTGGCTCCGGCGCCCGACGTGTCAGCGGCGTAGGTCGGGGTTCCGGAGGAGGCGGTCAGCGGCCACCAGCCGACCGGGTGGCCCGCCGAGTCGTCGTGCACGATCTGCGACGTCTTCCGGCCCAGCGGGTCGTAGCTGGTGTCCGTCGAGGTGGTGTTCCCGGCGGGGTCGGTGCGGGTGACGTTGAGGATGAAGTCGTCCGGGCTGTAACCGTACGTGGTGGTGCGGTCGAGCCCGGACGGGTCCACGGTGGCGGCCACCGTGCGGTCGGCGGCGTCCACCGTGTACGCCGTCGTGGTCGTGCCGTTGTTGGTGATCCGCTGGGTGAGGTTGCCGGCCGCGTCGTAGCTGTTGGCCTGCTGCACGAACGACTGCCCGCTCGCCGGGTCCTGCCTGGTGATGGACGCGAGCAGGCCGTTGTCGGTGTAGCTGTACGCGGTCACCCGGCCCATGGAGTCGGTGACCGACGCGAGCCGCCCGGCCGGATCGTAAGCCCGCGACTCCTCTACGAGGCTGGCCGCCGGGGACGGGCTGGCCGGGTCCCCGGTGTACCCGGCGAGCGTCGTGCTGAGCAGGTGGCCGTTCGGGTCGTAGGCGTAATCGGTCTCATCGCCGGCCGGGTCGGTTTCCCTGATCTTGTTCCCGTACGCGTCATAGGCGTAGCTGGTGACCGCCCCGGCCGGGTCGGTGGCGGACGCCTGCTCGCCATGGGCGTTGTAGGTGTACGTGGTGGTCCGCGCGGTGTCCCCGCCGGTCAGGTCCGCGACCGTCACCGAAGTCAGGTTGCCGTCGGCGTCATAGCTGTTGCTGGTCCGGGCCGTGTGCACCGCGCCGGTGACATGGTCGGTGACGCCCGGGTCGGTCTGGGTGAGCAGCCGGTTCTGGCCGTCGTAGGTATAGCTGGTGGTCAGGCCGAACGGGTAACTGCTGGAGACGACGGTCTTGGCGGTCACCCGGCCGAGCGCGTCGTAGCTGTACCGGGTGACCTCCCCGGCCGGGTCGGTGACGACCGCCGGGTCGCCG
>Ga0265338_10010170_pt1 | contig 11089 bp, 6 predicted proteins | sample 42126metaG_FD_193579 | JGI IMG/M metagenome (GOLD analysis project Ga0265338, IMG submission 193579) | Rhizosphere microbial communities from Carex aquatilis grown in University of Washington, Seatle, WA, United States - 4-21-26 metaG | ecosystem: Host-associated > Plants > Roots > Rhizosphere >... | reverse complement strand
CATGCGCGGCTATGACTGCGGACGGTCCGGCCACCGGAATGTGGAATCGGAAGATCGTTCCGGATCCCTCACTCGACTCGAAGTCCACCGAGCCGTAGTGCCATTGCAGGACTTGATAGGTCTGCGCCAGCCCGATGCCGCTGCCGTCTTTCTTGGTCGTGAAATACAGCTCGAACACCTTGTCGTGCATCTCTTGCGGGATACCCTCACCCTGATCGCGAACTTCGGCAACGACCGCCTGGCCCTCGCGCCGAGCGGAAATGGTGAGCAGGCCTCCCTGAGGCATGGCCTGAACACCATTGATTACGACATTGAGAATGGCCTGCTTCATCAGGTCGACATCGACCTTGATGGGCAAGCGCTGCTCCGGCATGTGACGTTCGATGGTGACTCCGTGCTGTTCGGCGTCGGGAGCGGCGAGTTGTGCGACGTCTTCCATCAGGCGGCGAAGGTCGACCTCCTCCAGATGAAGGTCGCGAGGCCGGGTGAAGTCGACGAGCGTCTGCACTACCCGATCCAGACGGCGGATCTCGCTGTCGATGATATCCATGTGACGCTGAGTATCGGGCTCCTGATGCACCAGTTTGTTCCGCAGGAGTTGGAGATGAAGCACAATCGCGTTGATGGGATTTTTCACCTCGTGGGCGACTCCACGGGTGAGGCGGCCGCTGGCGGAGAGGCGACGGGACATCTCGATCTCGTCGCCAAGACGACGGACGGACTCGGTGTCGCGCATGATCAAGAGGGCGCCGATCTGGGAGTTCTTCTCCTGCACGAAATCGAGAGAGACCTGAACGCGTTTTCCCCCCGCGGCTTCGAACTCCCGCTCCGATAGTGGACGCCGGCGCTCGAACGCATCGAGCAGGGCGGTCCCTAACAGGGAATGGCGGTCAAAGACTTCCTGCACCGTGCGTCCCAACAGATCCGCGCGAGGGCGATCGAGAAAAGCCTCGACGGGTGCGCTTACCAACACCACACGCGAATCGCGGGCAAAAAGCATCAAGCCGTCCTGCAGCTTCGACATGAGCTGATCGACGTTGTCTTTGAGGGCCGAGAAGATCTCCTTGCTATCGCGAATCTGCCGTCCGAGGTTGGCGATCTTAAGCGTGACCAGGCCGAACTCGTCATGCCCGGAGGCATCGCCGGCGAGTTCGTCGGGATCGACGGTCGCCATGCTATCGAGATTCCGGTTGATCTCCTTTAGAGGGCCGAGTGCGAGGTTGGAGATGCCGGCAGAAAGAAACAGCGAAGCGATAATCAGCGCGATCGAAGAGTACAGCGCCTGCATCAGCTTCACATTGATTTCTCGCTTTAGAAAAACCGGAGAAACTCCGATGCGCACGCTGCCAAAAGGTTCGCCATTCAACCGGAGGGCGTAGCTGACGTCGTAAACTTCAGGAGGGCCATAGACCAGGCGGATCTGCTGACGGAAGCGGGCACTCAGCACCTGCTGGAAGTCAGGACGCGAGGGAACGATCTTGCCAACCAGATCGGCGTCCGTGTGCAGGACAGCCTTGCCGTCGGGACCAATGATGGCCGCATCCAGCAGGAAAACCCAGCTTCCCCGGGCATACTGCAGCATGTTGTTGAGGTCGACGTCGGTCTGGAGATATTCCACAAGCGCGCGACGGACCGCGACCGGGTCACTCGTGTCGACATTCGTACTGCTGAAATCGGGCACATCATTTTCGGCCGCATAGGCGAGCTGGTGGGCAAGCTGCTTGGCGGTTTCGTGCGCGTTGTCGATGCGCAGCCGAAGAATCTGCGAGATATATAAGTAGGAAAATGCCGACACCATCAACGTCACCATGAAGGTGATCGTCAGGACGATGATGGTTTTTCGGCGCATTAATAGACCATGGCGAAGCGCGAATCCAGAAAGGCTAAGCGCTGATTTGCCCGGCTAACTGACCGGAGCTTCCTCTTTGCCGGCAGCTCCGTCGGCGGCCGCACTGCCGTACTCCTTCAACTTGTTGTGCAGGGTTTTCAGGCTGATGCCGAGAATCTCCGCGGCTCGCGTCTTGTTATTGCTGGTCGCCTCCAGCGTCTTCAGAATCAGCATCTTCTCGGCCTCTTCTACCGTTGTCCCCACACCCAGGCGGACCGCATCGGGATCGTTGGCGGCAGTGCGCAGCGGGGCCTGTCCAAATCCCGGAGGCAAATGCTTGGTCTCGATTACGCCAGCGTCACAGACGATGACCGCGCGCTCGATCGTATTCCGCAGCTCACGCACGTTTCCCGGCCACGAATAATTATTGAACTGATTCAGCACTGCCTCACTCACCGCGGCGACTTTGCGCGAATGCTTGCTGCTCATTTCGGCCAGCAACAGTTGCACCAGGCTTGGAATGTCCTCTTTATGCTCGCGCAGCGGAGGCATGTGGATGTTGAACACGTTGAGGCGGTAGTACAGATCGCTGCGCAACTCACCCTTGGACACGGCCTCGTCGGGAACTTTGTTGGTGGCTGCGAGCACGCGCACGTCCACCGAAGTTTCGACTTTGCTGCCCAGACGCCGCAATTTGTGGTCCTCCAGCACGCGGAGCAGTTTGGCCTGTGTCCCGACCGGCATTTCGCCGATCTCATCCAGCAGCAGCGTTCCCCCTTCCGCGAGCTCGAAGCAGCCGGTGCGGCGTTCCATTGCACCCGTGAATGCACCTTTTTCGTGGCCGAAGATTTCGCTTTCCATCAGCGTCTCCGGTATGGCGGCGCAGTTGATGGCGACAAATGGCCGGTCCTTCCTCGGGCTGAGTTCATGGATGGTGCGCGCCACCAGTTCCTTTCCTGTGCCGCTGGCTCCGGTAATCAGTACCGACGCAGTACTGGGCGCAACCATCTCGATGAGGCGGAATATTTCCTGCATCTTGCGCGACGCCCCACTGAGCCGGCCCAGAGATCCCACGTCGCGCAGACGCCGCCGGGTAGCTTCAAGTTCCGCGCGTGTTCCCAATAGGGCGGACGCGTTCCCGAGTATGGTCCGCAGGCGGTTGGTGTCGATGGGCTTGGTAACGTAGTCGTAGGCTCCCATGCGCATGGCCTGCACCGCGCTGTCGATTGTTCCCTGAGCGGTGACCAGGATGACGGCGATGGTGTGGTCTTGCTCGGCAAGCCGCCCTAGCAGTTCGATCCCACCCATGCGCGGCATCTTAAGATCGGTGATGACGATGGATGGCGACCATTGTGTCGCTCTGTCCAGTCCCTCGATACCGTCACGAGCTGTTTCGACCCGGAATCCCCAGGAAGACACGATCTCAGCCAGGCCTGAACGCTCGTTCTCCTCATCCTCGACGATCAATACTTTTTCGTGGCTCATCTTGCTTTGCTCGAACCCTGCTCTCTCCCCTTTGGGCGGCCGAAAGCCTCTTCCCGAACCCAATTCACGTTAAACTGAATCCCCACGATACGCGGCCAGCTTCCTGCCCGGCAAGGTCTGGATGGGGGGACCGAAAAACACGCACCAGGGCCGCCTTGGAATGTCAATTTGAGACAATCGCGCGCTGCGTGGTTGCCTATCTCGGTAATTCTTCAAGTCTACGCTTTTGCTTTAAGCTGCGGGTGCGTTAGAATTCCTAGTTCCCAGGGTAAAGGTCTCACTATCCGTCGGTACTGCCACATTTTCCCCATCAAAGCCTGTTTGCATCGGGCAGCCGGCGAACTACACATTTGGAGGATCGTATGATATCTGGTTGCACTACGCGGTTGCGCCGTTTGCTGGTGGCTGGCCTTTTTGCTCTTCTCTCTTCCGTCTTGATTACCGGTTCTGCGGTCGCACAGAGCGATTCCAACCCGAAGTGGGATGTGTTTGCGGGTTATCAATGGCTGCATCCCGGCGCCACAGTTCCAGTCGGTCCAAATTCCAGCAGCATCACGCCCTTCAAGCTTCCCGATATGGCGAAAGGAATCGGGGGCGCGTTGACCTACAACTTTAGTCCGCATGTCGGCTTCGAGACTGACTTCGGATACAACCGTAATACTGCGGCCGCCGCCTCGGAGTGGACTGTGTCGGCAGGGCCTCGATTCATCGCCCGCACCGAGACTGCGGCGTTCTTTGTGCATGGCCTCTTCGGTTTCAACCGGGTCGGCTATGACAACGGAGTTGAGATCTCCGGCAAGAACGGCATTGGCGCACTCGTGGGTGGCGGTCTGGATCTGCCATTCGGGAAACAATTTTCATGGAGAGTCTTCCAGGTAGATTACGTTTGGACCACGCATAACTATTCGAGCACCGCTGGTCCTTTGTTTGAGTCATTGCGGCGTCCGAACTTCGAAGGTGCGAGACTGCGAACGGGCGTTGTGTACAGCTGGGGTGGCGCGGAGCCTGTTGCTCCTACCGCTGCCTGCTCGCTGCAGCCCGCTGAAGTGTTAGTGGGCGAGCCCATTACAGCTACAGTGTCAGCGAGCAATTTCAATCCGAAGCACACCGTCACCTATGCCTGGACAGGCAATGGCGGCACGGTGACCGGAAAGGACACCGCTGCGAACATTGACACGACCAACGCGGCTCCTGGCAGCTATACCGTAACTGCACATGTAACGGACGCGAAGGCCAAAAAGAACGGCGAAGCGAGTTGCTCGGCGAACTATACGGTGAAACCGCTGCCGCCGAAGAATCCGCCGACGGTCTCGCTCTCCGCGAGCCCGACTAACGTGGTCGCGGGCGGAAACGTGAGCCTCTCCGCGAACTGCACCAGCCCTGACAGTGTGCCTGTTTCCGTAGCCAACTGGACTTCCAGCGCTGGCACGGTTTCCGGTAGCGGCAATTCCGCAAGCCTGTCTACCGCTGGAGTTGCACCGGGTTCGCTCACAGTGGGCGCGACCTGTACGGACTCGCGCGGTCTGACGGGACAAGCCTCGACCCAAGTCTCGGTTGAGGCCCCGCCGCCACCGCCGGTGAACCCTGAGGTCAAGGCCCTGGAAGCGCGCCTCGCCCTCCATAGCGTTTACTTCGTAACGGATCAGCCCAAGATCGCGAATCCCAAGGGCGGTCTGCTCCCCGGCCAACAGAAGAACCTCGTCAGCCTGGCTACGGACTTCAAGAAATACCTTGAGGCCAAGCCGGATGCTCACCTCGTTCTCGAGGGTCACGCTGATATCCGGGGCTCCGCTGCGTATAACCAGGCGCTCTCGGAACGTCGAGTGGCTCGCGTCAAGAGCTTCCTTGTCGAGCAGGGTGTTCCAGACGCCGCGGTGGAAACCACGGCTTTTGGCAGCCAGCAGAACTTGACTCTTGATGAAGTCAAGGATTCGATCGAGAAGAATTCCGACCTGACCACGGAAGAGCGGAAGCGAGCTCTGGCACGAATCAACGTGATCAAGTTGGCCAGCAATCGCCGGGTCGATGTAACTCTGAAGTCCGCGGGCCAGACCGAAACCTCGGTACGGCAATTCCCGTTCAATGCCGCGGATGCGCTGAGTTTGATCGGTGGACGTGAAGGCGAAGCTCCCAAGAAGACGGCGAAGCCTGCGGCAAAGAAGGCGGCTCCGACGAAGAAATAGATAAACCCGGTAGCCGCAACAAAACTTTCGCGGAGAGCGATGACAAAGCTCTCCGCGATTTTTTTTGCCCAATCAGTGGCTCGCTTGCCCGGGACATTCTGATCTAAAGTGAGTCGCAGGTGCCTCGTCGTCAACGGCGAGTGTTGCGCGATCGGCGGTTTTCCACAGAGGAGCCAAAATGTACACGGGCCTCCCCGAAAGTGCCATCGCCAAGTCATTGATTTGATGAGACTGTGTCTGGTATTCGAGTTGCCACTCCTGGTCTAACATGATGCGGCGGAAGGTGGTCCTGATGAGCCGGTTCCGCGGACCGCGAGGTCTGATGGTTTTGCCGGTACTGCTTTGTCTGCAGCTGGCAGTGGGATGTTCGCCTCCTGCAGGGCTGCGGAGCGAGAATGGAGCGTCCGCAGCAGACCCGCATCAGGTGCCTTTTCATGATGATGGCAACCGGTCCGGAAGTTCCAGTCCGGACCTCGCATCGGGGGCGCCTCACAGCGGCCAAAAGCCAGAAAACGGCCTGCCCTTCCGCGACAGTCAGAGTCTGCCAGCAGGCACCATGCTTACCGTCCGGTTGACGAGCCCTGTATCGGCGGACGATCCGGGCCCCAGCGCCACCTTTGAAGCGACCGTTGACGAACCAGTTGTCATCGAAGGAAACGCGTTGGTTCCGCGTGGCGCCAACGTGGAAGGGCGCGTGGAGGCTGCCCGCGCATCCAAAGTTAAGCGCCACCACAGCTATCTCCGATTGACCCTGGATTCCATTGATGTTGCAGGGAAGGATCTGACGGTCCGCACCTCCAGCCTGTTCGCCCGTGGAAACACCCTCGACAGCGACTCGTCCTTAGGCGTGATCACTCTCGAAAAGGGGCGCCGCCTCACTTTTCGGCTCGCCGAGCCCGTTTATATGGCCAGCCAACAAGCAGTTACCGGCCGCTGACACCCTCTTTACCCCTCTCTAAAAAGTTTTCCACAGAAAGATTTCCCGTTTTAGTGACATCTGCCCTTAGCAAGCACCGAACCGGTTCTCTATAGTGAGCCTCGAAACGGGATTTGATCTGAAGGCCAACGAGGGGCCCATTCCCATTTTGGGAAGACCAAGGTCTCGGCCGTTGGAGTTTCAGGTTTCTTCCGGGAATTATCCCGAGCAGAGTAGGTGTAATGAGCGCTGCCGCTGAGTTCGCGTGGATACCGAAGGATTCGAAAACGGAACTGGTTTCTCTATTCGAGAAGGCGCCTGTTGGCCTGGTGCAGTGTCAAAGCCAGGGCAACATTACGGCACTGAATCCCTCAATGGAACAGATGCTGGGGAGCCGGCCGAAGGTGGCGCGAATGCTCTGCCTTGCGGATCTCATCCGTCCGGAAGATCACGCCGAAGGTGAGCGCCTTCTTCGCGAATTGTTCGCGGGAGAGCGCGACAGTTTTCAGATCGATGCCAGCCTTATGGCTGCAAGCGGTGGATCCGTGCGTTGGACGGTGTGGCGCGTTCCTGCGACGAACGGCGAGCCCGACTATGCGCTCTGCCTCGCAGAAGACGTTCCGGTCCGTTCCTTCGGAACCCATGCCGCGGAGGATCGAAAAGCTGAGCAGGGTCTCAGGCACGCCGAAAGATTGGAGGCGGTTGGCCGCCTGGCCGGTGGCGTGGCCCACGACTTCAACAACCTTCTGACCGGAGTGCTGTTGTACTGCGACTTGCTCCTGGCAAATCTGGAGCCGTGTCATCGGGTCCGCAAGTATGCGCAAGAGATCCGCAGCGCCGGCTTGCAAGCCAGCGGCCTGGTTCGGCAGTTGCTTGCAGTGGCACGGCCCACGAATTACGAGCCGCGGCTGCTGTCCTTAAATGAAATCGCGGAAGGGATGCGGAACCTGCTGGTTCGACTGATTGGGGAAAACATCGAGCTGCAATTCCGCCTCGATCCGAATCTGGGCCTCATCAAAATGGACCCAACCCATGTGCAGCAGATTCTCCTCAACCTGGTGTTGAACGCGCGGGATGCCATGCCCGGCGGCGGAGAGATCACAGTCGAGACCAGCAACTGCAAAGTGCAGGTTCTTACGGAACCTTGTGGCGGCGCAAGTAGCACCGCCCTGCTCCCCTGTGCGCTTTTCGTGGTGGCGGACAACGGCAGCGGTATGGACGCAACCACACGCTCGCACCTGTTTGAAGCTTTTTTTACGACTAAGTCCGGAGGCAAAGGCACCGGGCTGGGATTGGCCACGGTCCACGACATCGTGACCAGCAACGGCGGCCTGATCCATGTCGATAGCGTACCCGCCCGCGGGACACGTATCACCGTGCTGTTGCCGCTTGTTCCGGATGGAGCCTTGAATTTCCAGCAAGAACGCGAACCAGGTAAGAAAGAGGGGGAATTCTCAGAGAGAGAGAAGGATTAAACGTTATGACGTCAGCAGCTTTGAGTCCGATCACCACCACTCCACAGATTGAACGAGCCAATTTTCTCAACCTTCTGATCGTGGACGATGAACGATCGATCCGCGAGGCGTGTCGCGAGGTGGCCCAGTCCCTGGGCTTTACCGCCTATGTGGCCGATTCCGCCGAGCATGCGTATCGTCTGCTCGACACGCAGACATTCGATGCCGTTCTCCTCGATCTGCGTCTACCCGGCGCCGGCGGGCTGGAGGCGTTGCGCCGCATCAAAGAGCGCCGGCCTGAGGCCGTGGTCATCGTTGTCACCGGGTACGGTACTGTGCAGTCCGCGGTCCAAGCCATGAAGCATGGGGCGTATGACTACGTGACCAAACCGTTCAGTGTCGACGAACTGAAGCTGTTGCTGGAGCGCGTGGCCAGCCACCTCAAGCTGAAATCAGAAAATCGCCTGCTTCGCGAGAAGGTGAGATCGAAGCAGGGATTCGGCGGAATCGTCGGCCGGGCCCCCGAGATGGAAAAGCTCTATCGCATCATCGCCAAGGCCGCCAACAGTGTGCATCCCGTATTGATTCTGGGCGAAAGCGGCACCGGCAAGGAAATGGTTGCGCGCTCGATCCACTATTCCGGACCGTTCCGCGATAAACCCTTCATTCCAGTCGACTGCGGCTCCCTTGTACCCACATTGATTGAGAGCGAGTTGTTTGGGTACGTGAAAGGTGCGTTCACCGGCGCAAACCAGTCCAAGGATGGACTCATGGCCATGGCGGAAGGTGGAACCATTTTTCTCGACGAGGTCGGAGAACTCCCGGTCGATCTTCAGGCCAAGATGCTGCGCGCTCTGCAGGAGAAGGAAATCCGCCCTGTCGGCAGCACGCGTCGGGTGCCTATCAATGTACGCATCCTCGCCGCCACCAACCGCGATCTGGAACAGGCCGTCATGCAGGGAGCCTTTCGCCGCGATCTTTATTTCCGTTTGAACGTTCTGAGCTTGCGCATCCCGGCGTTGCGCGAACGGCGGCAAGACATTCCACTATTGATTGCTCATTTCATGGAACGCATGGTGCGTACCTCGGGGCAAGAAAAGATTCTCAGCGACGAAGCCCTGAAGGCGATGCTCGCCTATGACTGGCCAGGCAATGTTCGCGAACTCGAGAACTGCCTGGAGCGCACCTATGCCTTTACCAGTGGCCCTCTGATCCACACTACGGATCTGCCACGCGAAATTGCCAACCTGCCAACACCCGAACCTATGAATGGAAATGGCAATGGGAACGGACGCGGGAAGATCATTCCCATGGCCGAACTTGAGCGGCAGACGATTCTGAGTGCGATTACAGAACTTAACGGCGACAAGCTGCAGGCTGCACGGCTGCTGGGCATTGGGAAGACCACCCTCTACCGCAAGCTCAAGGACTACGCTGCTCAGGAGTATCAATCTTGAGTGTCCGATTCTGAACCGATTGGCCGGATGAAGCGTTCCGCAACGGGAAGCGACTCCGCCATTGCTGTTGCTAAGTGCCTTATTTTCAGCACGCAATGCAGTGGTGGCAAACTTGCAATTTGCTAGTGCATGATCCTACTCATTACACCTTCAGCACGCGGTCAACAGTGCGGTGATACCTTGCAAGTCGCCACTGGCCAGGAGACGCACTGGGCCCAAACCCTGCAGGAGGGTGCCACCCGCCTGCGCGAACAAACCTACTCTGCCGCCATCGTCGACCAGTTCCTGCTCGAGACTGAGCCCGAGGAAAGCGATCAGATGATCGAGCATCTTGGGACTGCTTTCCCGGTCTACGTCAACCTTGCCGTAACCGGGATGGAGCGACTGGTGCGCGAGGTGCGGTCGGCACTCCATCGTCGCAAACGTGAGGAATCTGCCGCTCGCCGTGCGGTTGTGGAACAGATGCGCAGCGAAATGCGTGAGACTCTTACCGCCATGCTCCTCTCCTGCGAACTGGCCATGTCTGTACCGGATGTCCCGGGCCCTGCTGCGGAGAAGATCCGCGCCATCGACAGCCTCGCGAGGGAATTGAGGCTTCGACTGCAGGTGAATTGATCGTTTCTGCGAACTGATCGTTCTGCGACTGATCTTGCTTGACCTGATCGGGCGCACTCTTAATGGCGTAGTATTTTTGCGCTATTGTGCGCCTCTTCATCTTCCGTTAACGTTCCGCTGCTCATCCGTTCTGTGGACTTGGGGTCCAGAGAAATTTAAGGCGTACCTGTGCACGGCTCAGCCGCGCGCGTATTGGTGTGTCCGCAATGCCCGCGGACTCTTCCGCTCGGCATGTCGAGGGAAGAATAACTTTAGCGAAAATGGGGAACACAATGACAACTCGCAGGAATGTGATCTGTGCCGCTCTGACCATGCTGTTCGCGCTGAGTGCCGCTGCCCAGCAAATCACGGGAAGCATTCGCGGAACAGTTGTGGATCCCACGGGAGCTGCGGTGCAAGGCGCATCGGTGAGGGCGAAGCAGAAAGAAACGGGTCTGACCCGCGCCGTGACGACGGATCATTCCGGCGGATATGTTCTTGTCGAGTTGCCGGTCGGTCATTACCAGCTGCAAGTTGAGGTCAAAGGCTTCCAGACTTACATTCAGCAGGGCATCACCCTCGACGTGAACGAGACCGCAACGGTTCCAGTGCGTCTCGCGGTAGGCGCCGAGACCCAGCAGCTTGAGGTGCAGGCGGACGCTCAGCTCATTCAGGGAACGGTGACAAGCCTGGGCAAGACAGTGACGGAGCGCGAAGTCCTGGACTTACCCCTTGATGGCCGCAACTTCACTCAGTTGGGCCTGCTTCAACCGGGAGTGGTGCCTCTCACCCCCGGCCTGCAGGAAGCTGGAGGGTCGCTGCGTGCGGGTCAGGCCTACGCCGTGAACGGCCAGCGTCCAGAGTCGAACAATTTCCTGATCGACGGCGCGAATAACTTCAATGGTGTGGACGGAGGATTCGTACTCAAGCCTCCCGTGGACGCGATCAGCGAGTTCAGGATTCTGACCCACAATGCGAACGCCGAATTCGGCAATAGCCTGGGCTCGACGACGAATATCATTACGCGCTCCGGGACGAATAACTTCCATGGAGCGCTCTGGGAATTCCTCCGAAACGACGCGTTCGATGCGACCAACTACTTTGCCCGCTCGACCGAGCCGCTGAAGCAGAATCAATTCGGCGGAACGTTCGGCGGTCCCATCCGCAAAGAC
>Ga0265338_10010169_pt1 | contig 11093 bp, 13 predicted proteins | sample 42126metaG_FD_193579 | JGI IMG/M metagenome (GOLD analysis project Ga0265338, IMG submission 193579) | Rhizosphere microbial communities from Carex aquatilis grown in University of Washington, Seatle, WA, United States - 4-21-26 metaG | ecosystem: Host-associated > Plants > Roots > Rhizosphere... | reverse complement strand
ATCAAAGTAGAACGGTTCGTAATTTTCACAGCCCGCTCGCGAGAGCGGGCTTTTTTGTTGTCAGCGCAGGAACAAAAACAGAAATAACCCGACAAGGATCACGGCCACCACCCACCAATGCCAACTGATTCCGCGTGGCTTGGTCTGGCCGCTGTCGAATTCCTCCTTCACGAACTCATTGTAGTCAAATTCCTCATCCGGCAATCCGAGGCCGCTGGCGTAGGCAGTTTCCGACCAGCCGGTTTTCTCGTCGGAGCCGCATTCGGGGCAGCCTTTCGCATTGCGCGGAACCTCCGCGCCGCAATTGGGGCAAACTTCGGGAGGCATGAAGCAGTTTTGAATTTTAAGTTTTTAGTTTTTAATTCTTTCCGAACTAAAAATTCAAAATTGAAAACTTAAAACTTATTTACCCCCCCGCGCTGGCGTATTCCTCATCCGTCTTGAGTTCGAGGCCCATGAGGACGTAATCATGCGTGATGGCCTGCATGTCCTTCACGTAGTCATCCAGCCGCACGAGCTGGTTGAAGCCGAGCATCGCAAACATCTTCATCGCCGCCTCCTGTTCGGCGATGAAAGCCGCCTCAACCTTTTCCAGTCCTGCGCGCCGGGCGATGTCCACAATCTCGTTGACGAGCGTCCTGGCCAGGCCGCGTCCACGGAACTTCGGATGCACCAGCACGCTCACGCGCCCGATGTGCCGTTTCCAGCCGCCGAGCCGCTGGTGCAGCGTCGCCACGCCGACGATCTTGTGGTCCACCAGCCCGAGCATCGGCAGGTTGCGGCCCACATCAATGTTCCGGCACCAGTCGCGGATGACCGCGACGTCCTGGACGCGATGTTTGATGAACATCCGCTCCTGTTCGGGGATGTCGAGGAACAACTGGTGCAATTCCTTTTCGTCCTCGCGACGCAAGGGGCGGAGCGCCGCCTTGGTGCCGTCCTTGAGTTTGACGGTTTTCGGAAACTTCTGGAGTTCAAGCTCAATGGTGTATGACATAGGCTGCCTTGTTAACTTTTCCGCACTCTGCGCCAAATCTTTTGCGACCGCAACTCAATAAACCCGGGAGGATTCGCCAGCGATGCCATCGGCGCGGTTCCGCGCACGTTCGTTGATGCGCGCTGGGTCGAGGCTCCAGCGCGTCGCCAGCAGCGGCACTTTGCCGACGTTGGCGGCCGTCCATTCCACTGCGGCCCATGAATCCGCGTTCGGGTCATCACCGTAGCCGAAGCATTTCATGCTCAACTCGATTTCCGCCGGCGTTTTTGCACCCTGGTTCCAGATGGTCTCACCCGCCCACGCATAAGCGCGCGTGACGACGCCGTTTTCCGCGCGTGCCCATGCGTGATGATGTAAAATCCGGTCGGTATGGAACAACTGCACCTGGCCGAGCTGCCCGCTGATTCTTGCAAGGAAACGGAAACATTCGTCCACATCGCAACTCGGATTCGGCAGTCCGGAGCCGGTGACGATGATCCAGCCGTTCACCGGCGGGCCGACAAAAAAACTCATCCCGCCGGTCATGCCTTCCGTCCAAGAACATGGGGTTGGCTGATTCAGCCCCAGCGCCGATTGAATCGTTTTGGGATCGGTCGCGCGCACAGCCATCCAGAGCGGAGGGCGCGAAGCGAACGCCGATTCAAACGCGGAAACAATGCATTGGCTTGGCCTCAAATTTTCTACCGCGCACGCCCGACGATGCAGAACCAACATCCAGATAAAAATGGTGCATGCGACACCCAGCGCCATCAAGTGCCCCGCCAACAGCATCAATGTTTCCGCGTCCGTCGGACTCACGAGGCAAATTTACGCCCGCGCCGCGCCAGTTCAAACAAAAATTTACACGACTGCATTCGCCAGCCATTCGAGATATTTTATACTGCCTGCGTTCACCGGCAAAACAAGAAATTCCGGCGTGTCGTAGGGATGCAGGGCGAGAACCAGTTTTTCCAGCGCGGCCAGCTTTGATTTTTGCGTCTTCAAAATCAGCAATACCTCGGCTCCCGACTCGATTTTGTCCTGCCACCGGTAATGCGATTCGATTTTGGGAACGAGGTTCGCGCAGGCAATCAGCCGCGCCGACAACGCGGCCTTGGCTAGCGTGCGCGCCGTTTTTAAATCCGGCGCGGTGACCAGAACGATGGCGAATCTTGCTGCGGGTTTCATTTGTCGCGCAAGGTTGATGTGCCGCCTATCCTCATATTAGGCTCCTCCTTCATTCTGACATTTCCGTAACGGATCGCTTTTCGGATTCGGGGTGAACAAGATAGACCAGCCCCTTCACAAGAATCCAAATCCCGAAAACTCCCAGCGCCACAAACAGCCCAATTGAGTAAGCACGCTCGACGATGAAGAAGGTTCCAGAATCCTTTGCGGCAACATAAAGCAAAATGCCAGATCCGGTTGCAATTGTCGCACCGATACAAATCTTCCTGACACCAGCCTGTCTAATCTCTTCATTTCGTTCCACGATGAATTCCTTGATTTTGGCTTCGGCATCGGCTGCCGACATGCCGCTGGAAGTCAGGAAATGTCGAACGGATGAAACCTCTTCTCCCCAGATAATCTTTGCCCTCGCCTCCACGATGAGATTGTCGGAATACATTTTCGAGCCTAACAGATAATCCGCGGCTGGTTATGTAGCGTATACTTGCCGGCGATTTTCATTTGGTTTTGATGTTCAGTTGACGGATTCCGGTTTATTTCACGCCTGATTTCTGGTTAAGTCAAGACATGGACGCCGCATTGCCGCCGCTCACGCCCAGCACGCTCTACCTCGTCGCCACGCCGATTGGCAACCTGGAGGACATCACGCTCCGTGCGCTTCGCGTTCTGCGCGAATGTGACGTGGTTGCCGCCGAGGACACCCGGCATTCCGGGCAGTTGCTCAAGCATTTCGGAATCTCGAAACCGCTTTTGAGCTATTTCCAGTTCAACGAGGCCAAACGCAGCGAGGAAATCATCGAGCGTCTCCGACGCGGCGAGAAAGTCGCGCTGGTCACGGATGCCGGCAGCCCCGGCATCAGCGATCCGGGCGAACGCGTCGTCAAGGCCGCCATCGCCGCCGGTTTTCGCGTCGAATCCATTCCCGGCGCGTGCGCGCTTGTCGCCGGGTTGACGGCGAGCGGTCTCTCAACGGAGGAATTTCATTTCATCGGTTTTCTGCCGCACAAATCTGGTCAGCGACGGAACCAGTTGGAATCGCTCAAGCCCGTTTCCGGCACCTTGGTTTTCTATGAGTCGCCGTATCGAATCGAGAAATTGCTTGGCGAGCTGAACGAGGTGTTCCCTGAACGCCAGGTTGTCCTCGCGCGCGAGCTGACGAAGAAATTCGAGGAGTTCCTGCGCGGCAAACCGTCGGAACTTTTGGAAATCGCCAGGAAGCGCAGCTTGAAAGGCGAGTTTGTGGTGTTGGTTGGAGGAAAATAATGTCGCGCGAAGGACGCGAAGAAAACGAAGGCTGGAATTTTCCTTTGCGAACTTCGCGGTCTTCGCGCGAAATAGTCTTTGAATTCAATTCGGTTTCCCTCCAATTTTTGCGCATGAAACATTCCCTGACCATGGCCGGGCTGCTGCTGTTCGCGTTTATCGCGGCGGCTTCGGATTCCACCAACATTTACCATGCCGGCCCATCTTCGCCTTCAGCTCCGACGTGGCAAGGCTGGATTGACCTGGACAAGAACGGGAAGAAGGACATTTATGAAGACCCGTCGCAGCCGGTGGCCAGGCGCGTCAACGATTTACTCAAGCGGATGACGCTCGATGAGAAGATAGGCCAGCTTTGGCAGGCAAACCTTGGGAAGGATGCGGACAGAAAGTTTGCTGATAAATTGAAGCGCGGTGAAGTGAGTTCGTTTCTCGACGGTTCGGCGTTGATCGAGTCGCCTGTGATGCGGAACAAGTTGCAACACATCGCCGTCGAGCAAAGCCGCCTTGGCATCCCGGTGATTCTGGGGCATGACGTCATCCACGGTTTTCGCACGGTCTTTCCGATTTCGCTGGCACAGGCATGTGCATGGGAACCGGAATTGTTCCGGCGGACGCAGACGATTGCCGCGCGCGAGGCAGCAGCGGCAGGCATTGATTGGGTTTTCGCGCCGATGGTGGACATGGCACGCGACCCGCGTTGGGGGCGCATCGCGGAGGGCTTCGGCGAAGACCCGTGGCTTGGTTCGCTTGATGCGGCAGCGAGCGTGCGTGGATTTCAAGGGACAAATGTTACTGACCCCAATCATGTCGTCGCCTGCATGAAGCATTATGTCGGCTATGGTGCGGCTGAAGGCGGACGCGATTACAACACGACGGAAATTTCCGAGTTCACGCTGCGTAATTTCTACCTGCCCCAGTTCAAGGCCGGCGTGGATGCGGGCGCACTGACGGTGATGAGCGCGTTCAACGACCTTTCCGGTATGCCCGCCAGCGGCAACCGGCACACGCTCACGGATATTTTGCGCGGCGAATGGCATTTCCCCGGCTACGTCATCAGCGACTGGGCGGCGGTCGGCGAGCTGGTGGATCACGGCGTCGTAGCAGACGATGCCGCAGCCGCGCGGCAGGGTCTTACAGCGGGCGTGGATATGGAAATGGTTTCCACGACTTACCCCGACACGGTGGCACAACAGGTGAAGGCCGGGAAGATTCCCGTTGCCGTCGTGGACGAGGCTGTGCGCCGCGTGTTGACTGTGAAATTCGAGAAAGGGCTGTTCGATCATCCCTACGCGGACGAGTCGCGCTATCAGACGGCATTTCTCCAGCCGGACGCCATCGCCCTGGCGCGAGAGGCTGCCGCCAAATGCTGCGTGCTGTTGAAAAATGAAAACGGCGCGCTGCCAATTTCAAAGGAGATTAAAAAAATCGCGCTCATCGGGCCGTTTGCCGAGGATGCCGAGGAACTTGTCGGACCATGGTCTTCCCGCGCGCACGCCAGTGACATCGTTTCGCTGGCCGATGGCATTCGCGCAAAACTTCCCGCAGGTGTTCAACTCACCGTCGTGCGCGGTTGTTCCATCATCGAGCCGGACAGCGGAAAGGCGCGGCGTCACCTCGACACTTCCGATAAAATCAAGGAGCAGCCCACCGGCACCAATGAAATCGCCGATGCCGTTACTGTTGCAGACTCGGCGGACGTGGTGGTGATGGCGCTTGGCGAACCGCGCGACTGGAGCGGCGAGGACGGCAGCCGCAGCACACTCGGCCTTTCGGGGCGGCAACAGGAATTGTTCGACGCCGTCGCCGCGACGGGCAAGCCAGTCATCGTCGTTTTGTTCAACGGCCGTCCGCTTGCTGTGCCCGAAATCCAGAAAAAGGCCGCGGCAATTCTCGAAGCGTGGTTCGCCGGCGTTCAGGGTGGGAACGGGGTGGCTGATGTGCTTTTCGGCGACGTTGATCCCGCAGGCAGGCTCACGACCTCATTTCCCAACAGCGTCGGGCAGGTGCCGGTTTATTACAACCACGCCAACACTGGCCGCCCCGGCATCGGCGATTACAAGGGCAACTACACCGACGGTCCGATCGCCCCGCTTTATTCCTTCGGCTTCGGCCTGACCTACACCAAGTTTGATTATGGCGAAGTCCATCTCGCCTCGCCGGTCGTGAAGACAGGCGGGACTCTCACCGCGCACTTGACATTGGCCAACACCGGCTCTCGCGTAGGAACGGAGACCGTCCAGCTTTACATCCGCGCGCTCGCCGCATCCGCCGGGCCGAGACCGGTGCGTGAATTGAAAGGCTTCCAGAAGATCCTGCTTCAGCCGGGCGAGTCACGCGATGTGGCCTTCAACCTTTCCGCGAATGATCTCGGCTATTACGACACCAAGGGTCACTGGCTGGTTGAACCGGGCAAATACCAACTCTGGCTCGCCAAGGATTCCGCTTCCGGCCAGCCGGTGGGGTTTGAATTGGCGAAATAGGTGGGCAGGGGATTTGTCCTGAATCTTCGTAGAAGCGGACCTGAGTCCGCTCATTATCCCTGGGGAGAAGTTTGAGCCGGCTCACACCCTCTGCTACACAAACTTGCCGGGATTCAAAATGCCATTGGGGTCGAGCGCTTTTTTCACGACGCGGTGAAGCTCGCGCGCCTCTTTTGAAACAGCTTGCGGCCACCAGCGCTTTTTCGCGAGGCCGATGCCATGTTCGCCGCTGATGGCGCCGCCGGATGCGATCACCCAGCCGAAAAGCTCATCGAGGCATTTCTCCGCCCGATCCTTCGCCCCGGGCTGGGTGTAATCCACCATCACGTTTGTGTGTATGTTGCCATCGCCAGCGTGGCCGAAGCAGGCGACAGGCAGTCCATGCTTCTTCCGCAGCTTGGCGGCGAATTTGAAAAGGGCTTCCAGCTTGCCGCGCGGCACGACGATGTCCTCGTTCAATTTCGTTAGCCCGGTGTCGCGGAGCGCGTAGGAAAATTCGCGGCGGATCTGCCAGATGGCCTCGCATTCCTTGCCGCCAAAACCGCGCTCGACGAACAACGGCTTTTGTCTGCGGATAATTTTCTCCACCGCGGCGATTTCATGGCGCACGGAATTCTCCTGTCCGTCCAGTTCGACAATCAGGTGCGCGTTGCAGCCGAGCAGCCGTTTGCTCTTCGTGCGTTTTGCGGCGGCGGCGAGGGTGAATTCATCCGCAAGCTCGGCGGCGCAGGGCAAATATCCGGCGGCGAAGATGGATTGCAGCGCACGGACCGCGGCGTTCATCAAGCTGAAACCGACGGCCAGGTTCGCGCGGAACGGCGGGAGTGGAATCAGTTTCAACGTCGCCTCGGTGATGACTCCGAGCAAGCCTTCCTAGCCCACGAACAGCCGGTGCAGATCAAAGCCGGTCTTGTTCTTGTGCGTGCGGCTGCCAAGTTTGACGATGGAGCCGTCGGCGAGAGCTACTTCCAGGCCGAGGACGTAATCGCGGGTGACGCCGTATTTGAGGCAGCGCGGTCCGCCGGCATTGGTGGCGATGTTGCCGCCGATGAAATTGTCAGCGCGGCTCGCCGGGTCGGGCGGATAAAAGAGCCCGCGCTTTTCGACGGCTTCCTGGAATTTCTTCGTGTTCACGCCCGGCTGGACGACGGCCACGAAATCGGCGGCGTTGATTTCCCGGATGCGGTTCATGCGCTCCAGTGAGAGCACGATGCCGCCGCGCACGGGCACGCAACCGCCAACGTAGCCGTGGCCGGCGCCGCGCGGCGTCACGGGAATCCTATTCTGGTTGGCAAACTTCAAAATTGCGGCGACGCTTTTGGTGGAGCGGGGCAGGGCGGCGGCATCGGGTTGATGCGCGGCGAACCATTTGTCGCCGGCGTATTTTGCGAGCGTGGCGGGTTCGAGAAAAATTTCGCCGGGCAGGATTTTCTTGAGCCGGCGAAGAATTTTGATTTTTGCGGAAGTCATTTGGCTTCGAGAAATTCCCGGGCGTCGGCTGCCTCGGTTTCGGGCACTTGGACGAGGACGTTGGCCAGCACGGAATAACCGGCGAGCCATGACGCGGTGTTTTCATTGGCGACAAACGGATGAAAACCTGCCGCTTCGAGGCGCGAGCAGACGAGCTGCGCATCAGTCAAGTTGGCGGTGGCGATGACGGTGGCAAAGTCCATGTCAGGTTTGCCGGAGTTCAAGATTCAACTCGATGTCACCCCCTCGCGCCGGGTGTGAACTCCACCTTTCCAGTTTCATTTGGTGATCAACGTGGTTTCGGTCTTGTCGCCGAGAGCGTTCCGCACATCCGCAAAGACAATAATGCCCGCGCCGGTCTGGAGCAGTGTCTGGACCTCGGCCTCGACCTGCTGGCCGATGTGCGTCTGACCGTTGTTGACGACGACCATCGTGCCATCGGGCAGATAGCCGATGCCCTGGCCCTTGTCCTTGCCTTCGCGGACGACTTTCAACTGGAGGATTTCGCCGGGCAGGAGAATGACCTTGAGGCACTTGGAAACCTCATGGAGATTGATGCAACTGACCTTTTGCAGCGCGGCAATCTTGCCCAGGTTGTAGTCGTTGGTGAACAGCCTGGCGTTGAGGTTGCGCGCCAGGCGGACGAGCTTGGAATCCACTTCCTTCTCGTCAGGAAAATCACCGTCGTGGATGCGGACCTCGATGTTGTGGTTGCGTTGGATGCGGTTGAGCATTTCGAGGCCGCGCCGGCCGCGGGCGCGCTTGATGGCGTCGCCGGAGTCGGCGATTTGCTGGATTTCCCGGAGCACGAAGCGCGGGACGATGATGAGGCCCTCGAGCAGGCGCGACTCAATCAGGTCGGCAATGCGTCCGTCAATGATGACACTGGTATCAAGCAGCAACAGGTTGTCCGGCTTGTTCTGTGGCGAGAAGCGGACGTAGGGGATGATGAGCGAAAAATCCTCCTTGTTGCTGCGCATGGCGAGGATCATGCCAATGTAACCGAAGCCGAGGAACAATCCGAGCCGGATGAGCCAGAGTTGCGCGGGATCGGCGTTTTCAAACAGGCCAGACCAGACAATCAGCAGTGCGACGAGCGAACCGAGCAACAGGCCGAATGTGATGGCCGAAAAGGCGCGGAGTGAAAATCCCTTGAGCATCTCGTCCACGGCAATCAAAAGGCCGCCAAATCCGAAGCCGATGGCCATGCCGATCAAGCTTGCGTTGGCGGTTCCGACGAATTCCGGGCGCACCTGGCTGATGGCGTAGCCAGCCAGGATGCACAGGCTCAAAAACAAGATGCGGATGGCCCAAAGCGGTTTCATGGCGGTTCGTTTGATGCGCGCGGCGATTGGAGTGTGCTTGGCGGCGCATTGGTTTGCAACGGCTCCTTGTGCCAGAGAAAATGCCACAGGCCGAGCCGGTTCAGGTTGCTCGTGGCGATGGACAGGTTGTTCGCGATGGCTTGCACGTTGGTGGCCAGTTGCTGATTTTGCAGCACGGTGCCTGCCAGACCACGGCCGGACTGCAAATCATCCATTATTTTTTTGAGGGCATCGGTGGAAGATTTGATATTGTTCACGGAGGCGGTGATTTCCGGGGTGTTCGTCGCCAGCAGGCTGTCGGCGGAATCGGCCATACGCGTCAGTTGCTGCGAGAAGAAAAGCACGTTGCTGACAGCAAGGTTGACCTGCGAGCCGTTGGTGGCGATGATGCCATTGATGCCGTTCATGGTGTCCATCGCCTGTTCGGATACGGTCCGCATATTGTTCATGGTGATGGCAAAATTGGTGAGCGTGTTCTCGTTCAAGACCACGCGGCGCAAATCCGTGACCGACGCGTCCAGTTTCTGGGCGGTGTCGTCAATCCGCTGGACAAACCCGGCGGCGGAACGTGCAACCTCCTGCAGGTTGAATGGCGCCTCGCAATTAACATTGGCGTTGTTGGTCAGAAACGATCCCTGGTTGTCCGTCGGAACGATCGCCACATATTGGTCGCCGAGAAAGCCCGACTGCTCGATGACGAACCGCGAGTCACCGTAAATTTTGAAGTTTTTGTAAATCTTTAGCAGGATGGTCACGCTCTTGGTGTCATCGGCGAGCTGGATGTCCGAGACGCTGCCGACCTGATACCCGGCGAGCAGGACCTTCGCGCGCTGCTGGAGGCCACCGATGTTCGAGGCGTGCAGGCGCAGTTCGTAGGTGCCATGGAACAGGCTCGTGCCTTTGCTGAATTGAATCAGCAGCACGGCCAGCAGCGCCAGCCCAATGAACACGAACAGGCCTACTTTGGTTTCCAATCGTTTTTGTTCCATGACTCAATTCTGTTTCGCGTCCGCCACGCCGTCAATGAATTGCCGCACCACCGCGTCCCGCGACGCGAAAATCTCGTCCGCCGTGCCGGTCGCGTAAATCTTCCTTTCGTGCAGCATCAGAATCCGCTGGCCGACGCGCCGCGCCGTCCGCATGTCGTGCGTCACCACCACCGTCGTCACCTTCAGCCGGTCGCGCACGCGCAGGATCAACTGGTCAATGCTGTCGGACACAATCGGGTCCAGTCCCGTCGTCGGCTCATCATAAAGCACAATCTGCGGTTCGTAAATGATGGCGCGCGCCAGGCCCACCCGCTTGCGCATGCCGCCCGACAATTCGGCGGAATTTTTGTCTTCCGTGCCCGGCAAATCCACTACTTCCAGCGTCTCGGCCACACGCCGGGCGATTTCCGCCTCGGTCAGATGTTCATGCCGGCGCAGCCCGAACGCCACGTTCTCCGCGACCGTCATCGAGTCAAACAGGGCCGCGCTTTGGAACACCATGCCGAACTTCCGGCGCACGCCGAGCAACTGGCGTTCGTTCATCCGCACGATATTTTCGCCGTCAATCAGCACCTCGCCCGAGTCCGGTTGCAGGAGGCCGATGAGATGCTTGAGCAGGACGCTCTTGCCGCTGCCGCTGCGCCCGATGATGGCGACCGATTCGCCACTTTCAATCCTAAAGCTAATGTCCTCAAGGACTGCCTGCGCGCCGAAACTTTTATACAACTGGCGGACTTCAATCATAACTGCCCCACCAGTTTACCCATCACCAGCGTTATAAAAAAATTCACGATCAGGATGCTGATGGAGGAATATACCACGGCCTCCGTCGTCGCGCGGCCCACGCCCTGCGCGCCCAACCCGCACGTCATGCCCTTGTAACAGCCGACCAGCGCGATAATGCCGCCAAAAATGAACGCCTTGATCAGGCCGATCATCAGGTCCACGTCGTGCGTGTAGCGCAGCATATTATACCACAGATACGTCGCATCAATGCCCAGTAGATACACGCCTACCAGATAGCCCGCGCCGATACCGACGACGATGGATTCCACCGTGAGCAGCGGCAGCACAATTTGCGCCGCCATCAGCCGCGGCACGACGAGGTAATCCACCGGATGCGTCGCCAGCGTCCGCAGCGCGTCAATCTGTTCCGTGACCCGCATCGTGCCGATTTCGGCGGCCATGGACGCCCCGACGCGCCCGGCCACCATGAGCGCCGTCAGCACCGGACCGAGTTCGCTGCACATGGAAACACCCACGACTGCCAGCGAATCCGTGTCCATCTTGACCTTGTGGAACTGGAAATATGTCTGCGCCCCCAGCACCATGCCCGTGAACGCGCCGGTGATGAGAACGACCGCTTGTGATTTGACGCCGATGAAATAAGTTTGGAAAAGCA
>Ga0265338_10010168_pt1 | contig 11094 bp, 16 predicted proteins | sample 42126metaG_FD_193579 | JGI IMG/M metagenome (GOLD analysis project Ga0265338, IMG submission 193579) | Rhizosphere microbial communities from Carex aquatilis grown in University of Washington, Seatle, WA, United States - 4-21-26 metaG | ecosystem: Host-associated > Plants > Roots > Rhizosphere... | reverse complement strand
TTTTGAAGCCAAAAACAACGAAATCGATTGCTTTTGTGCTTTGAGACCTAAAACTTGATCTTCGGTTGAAACTCGCGTGTAAACTGCTGTTTTCATGTGGATCTCCTTTCATTTGACCACTATTCGGTTTAAGTCTAATAAAGCTTTAGCTTAAAAGCAATAAAAATGTGGCAATGAATGAACATAAAAAGAACGCCCCTTATTCTTTGGGGTTTAAGGAACGCCTAAGGAGGGTTTATCATTGATTTCAAGTACTTAGACATATGGTAATGTATTGTATGGTATGGCAAAATCCTAAAAGCGAAACCGGTAGTGCCCCACAAAGCTGCTTGAGTAAAGTCTTTTTTATAATAAGAGTTTACTTTACTGGTCGGTAGGGTACCCCCAGGTCGAATTAAAGGGGCAATGGCACGAAAATTTTGGGGAAAAAATTCGCGGGTATTTCCCTGGTTCCTTATTTAATTCGATTTGAAGGGAAATCCACTGAGTAAAACAGAGTAAAAATGGAGTAAAATAAAAATACTCTGTGAGGTTTAACTATTGAATATGATTAAAGATATATTAACACTATTAGAGTATTTAGTATTTATTGAGATTATTAGGTATAGTTTTTGTTTTCTATAGAATATTGATGACTTTTACTCGTTTACTACATGAGTAGTACCTAAATGCCCCAAACTAGTGTGCATTTAGCCCTGGAGTATTTTTTCTTTTACTCAGTGACCTCAGTTTACTCCAAGCCCTTTTTACTTACCGAGCAGTATACAAATACATGGTACATTTAGGGCGTTTTAGCATTTTAGCCTTTTTCCATAAAGGTGTCTAACTTTTGTATACATCAATCACATTCCTATTGTTTAGACAGTCAGTAGCCATCGGCCCAATACCCTAAGTAAGTACTAGCCGGCACGACAGTCTTCAGAAGCAAGATTCCTAATACGGCAGTTCTGCGAAACGATAAGAACTCTTAGCTAATCGACATATCAGCAATTTTTCATTTTTAAAATTTATTAGGAATTTACCTTATGGCACAAACGTTAGACTTGCCTGCAATGAACGCAGCTCTTAAAGAGTTGTATGACAATCAGACAATCGAAAACTTAGTTTACAATGACAACCCCTTTTTAGCTATGGTCCGCAAGAACACGGACTTCGGCGGAAAGTATAAACCAATCCCCATCATCACTGGCGCTTCGCAAGGTCGATCATCGAACTTCACGAACGCCCAGACAAACCAATCACCCGCACAGATCGAGTCCTTCTTCTTGAAACGTGTAAGTGATTACTCCATCGCACAGATTGATAATCAAACCATGCTCGCTTCCAGAACTGACAAAATGTCATTCCTCGAAGGTTCCAAGGTTCTTATCGACGGTGCAATTTCCTCAATTACCCTTTCCCTAGCCTCTTCAATGTTCAGAAGCGGAACTGGAACTATCGGTCAAATCGGAACCATCACCACTGGTGTTATCCAATTATCCGACCCCAACTCTGTAGTTCAGTTTGAAAAGAACATGGTTCTCCAAGAAAGTACAACTGATGGTGGAACACCCGGTGCCGCTCTTGGTTATGTAATCGCTCTTAACCGTTCGCTTGGAACTGTTACAGTTTCAGCTTCTTACGGAGGCGTTGCCGCTACCCCTGCTGGATGGGCCGCTAATCAATTCTTGCTCGTACAAGGTGATAGCAATAGTAAGATCTCAGGTCTTGCTGCTTGGATCCCTTCCACTGCACCCGTAACTGGTGACAACTTCTTCGGCGTTGACCGATCAGTTGATACGACCAGACTTGCCGGTGTAATCTATGACGGATCTGCTCAACCCATCGAAGAAGCTCTCATCGACTCTAGCTCATTGTTAGCAAGAGAAGGTGGAAAACCCGACGTTGCTATTATGTCCTACGCTTCATACAGCGCCCTTGAGAAATCTCTTGGTGCCAAAGTTGTGTATGTTGATAGCAAAGGCCCTGCTGACATCGCTTTCCGTGGAATCATGGTTAACGGCGCTAACAGCATGATCAAGTGCTTCCCTGACAGAAACTGCCCTAGCCTCACCTGTTATCTTCTCACCATGAAATCGTGGTGCTTAGAATCTCTCGGTGACGCTCCTCAGATCCTCCGCTACGGTGATGGACTTGAGATGTTACGAGTTTTCAACGCAGATGCCGGCGAAGTTCGTGTAGCTTACTACGCAAACCTCTCTTGCAATGCACCCGGCTGGAACGCCTTCGTGAAATTGTCAGCTTAATTCGCATAGTTAAGTAACTTTTTAGTTATTATGCATTCGGGGCCCTCAGAGAAATCTGGGGGCTTCTTTTTTTCTATTGACATCCCCCCGTCACCCAAGTAAACTGTAATAGTTCAGCGGCGTGGTGCCTGCCTCGATAGGGGCAATGCGTTCGATTCGCGTAAGGGGATAAAAGCCAGGTTCGACTCCTGGCCTGAACAATCATTTTCCTAAGTAATATAGATCTTAGTCGTAGGACAATACGAGAAAGGTTATCAAGTGATCACAGTCAACGGAATCCAACTCCCAGTCACAATATTCCCAGACAACACAAGCCAAGTCTGGAAACTTCCAAAAGAAATCTTAGACAGCAAAGTAGCAGAGGTCACGTGGAATTTCAGTCATGAGGGTGAATTCATGCACCTGGCACAACTCTCCGATCTCCTTTCTCACCACAATGTGCCACACACTCTTCACATTCCTTATCTCCCATATGGTCGCCAAGATAAGGTTGTTTCAAACGATTCAACCTTCGCTCTCTCCACCTTCTCCCGCCTCCTTAATAACCTGTATTTCGAGCGCATTACCATTCTAGATCCTCATAGCGAAGAAGCTTTCCAGCAATTGCATTGGGTTTATGCTAGGTATCCAGAAAAAGAAATGCGTTCAGTTATCGCGCAGACCGGTAGCGACTTTGTAGCTTATCCAGATCGTGGTGCTGTTAATAAGTACTTTGCTCTTTACCCAGATCTTTTATTCGTCTACGGCGAAAAAACTCGCGATCAGTCCACCGGCAAGATCCTCGATTATCACATCCATGGTCATGTAAAAGATGCCAAAGTGCTTATAGTGGATGACATCTGCGATGGCGGTACAACCTTTATCATGCTGGCATCAGAACTCTATGATGCCGGTGCAAAAGAAGTTAATTTATTCGTCTCACATGGAATTTTTTCACAAGGCATTCGCCCATTGTTGGATGCTGGCATCAAACGCGTATTTACCTCTGAGGGGGAAATTTATCCTCACAGATCAATACCCAATGGTTTTATTTATAGGAGATTATAACATGAGACCCACATTCAATCCAATGCTACTCTGCGACTTCTACAAAATTTCTCATCGCGCCATGTATCCAGCAGGTACTGAGAAAGTCTACTCAACCTGGACTCCCCGCGCAAGCCGGATGAAAGGCATCGACAAAGTTGTCCACTTCGGCACACAAGCCTTTATCAAAGATAAACTTATTAATATGTTCAACGAAAACTTCTTCAACTGCCCTAAGCAAGAAGTAATAGACGAATACAGGCGTGTAATCAAGTATACACTTGGCGATCAAGATCCAGCCACTAAACACATCGTGGATCTACATGACCTCGGCTATCTTCCCCTCTCAATAAAAGCCCTCCCCGAAGGCGCCCTTGTGCCATTACGTGTCCCCATGCTTACAATCGAGAATACAGACAATCGGTTCTTCTGGCTGACCAACTTCTTCGAAACCCTTATGTCCTGCGAACTCTGGCAAGCAAGTACCAGCGCAACAATCGCCCACGAATATCGAAAGCTCTTAAACCAAGCCGCAATGGAAACCGTAGGCAACATAGACTTCGTACAGTTCCAAGGCCACGACTTTTCCATGCGGGGAATGTCATCCTTAAACTCCGCAATAAGTTCGGGGATGGGGCACCTGCTTTCCTTCGTCGGAACGGACACAATACCCGCGATTCAAGGGGCTGAATTTTATTATGGCGCAAATATTGAGAAAGAACTGATTGGCACGTCAATCCCCGCCACCGAGCACTCAATTCAATGCGCGTATGGCGATGACGTGGTTTATTTAGATAAAATGTTAAGTGAGGTGCACCCTAATGGTTTCGTATCTATTGTCTCTGATGGTTATGACTTTTGGAACGTTATCGGTACTGTTATACCTTTTCTCAAATCTAAGATTCTGGCCCGCAATGGCCGTGTTGTCATTCGTCCTGATTCTGGCGATCCCGTTGCAATTGTGTGTGGCGATCCTAACGGGAAAACGGAATTAGAGCGCAAAGGCGCCATCGAAGCCCTCTGGGATATCTTCGGCGGCACTGTTAGCGAGAAGGGTTATAAAATCCTCGATTCCCATATAGGACTTATTTATGGCGATGCCATTACTCTTCCCCGCGTTAAAGAAATCGTAGCGCGTTTGAAAGAAAAAGGCTTCGCATCCATTAATGCCGTGCTTGGAATTGGTTCTTACACCTACCAGTATAACACCCGCGACACATTCGGCTTTGCACTCAAGTCAACTCTCTGTGTTATAAATGGAGTGGAAAAACAAATTTTCAAAGATCCAAAAACTGATAATGGAATCAAGAAGTCTCAGAAAGGTCGCGTGGCAGTTTTTCAAGGTAGCAAGGAATTATTTTTTCTAGATGAACTTAGTTCAAATGATGCTGTGAAAGATGACCTATTGAAAGAAGTTTTCCGTAATGGTATTCTTCTAAGCCACACCACCTTCGCAGAAATTAGAGACAGGTTGTCAAATGCTAAAGTATAAGAAAATGTCCCTATTCGACGCCCCGCCAGGCTCAATCCTCATGCACGCCTGTAACGCACAAGGTGTTTGGGGTCGCGGCATTGCTGCAGAGTTTAAACGTCGCTTTCCGGCATCTTATAAAGAATATGTCGCTGACTGTACTGACTATATAAACGACAGTCCATTGTGGGGCGCAGCTGGCAAAAGTCTATTTTTGAATGAAGAAGGAGGCTATCAAGTCTGTTGCCTTGTCACATCGTACGATTATACGCATGTCGATGACAAAAAGACTATATTGATGCAGACTGTCATGGCACTCGAGGATTTTTGTGTAACTCAAGATCCACAACATAAGTCTATTTACTGTAATAAGTTTAACTCTGGTCTATTTGCTGTGCCGTGGGAAGAAACTGCGTCTATATTAAAGTACTTTGAAATGAAATATAATCTTGACATTACAGTTTGTGAATTGTAAAATTAAGATATGAAAGACATTAAAGGAAAGGGCTCCAAAGCTGATGGAGTTAATTTGGGTGAGATTAGAGAGATTGCCTTGGGATCTCTCGGAGGCGCCCAGCCCCGTTCTATACGTAAGCGTGGATATCACCGCGCTTTGAAACGGGGTGAAGCCTGGGCAATTTCTAGAAAAACATACGAGGAACTTGTATCTGATGTCTTACAGCAGTTATATTGTCCAAAACTTGAAGAATATATTATGACGAATAATCCTTTATTGGGATTAAGTCAATGGTTACCGGAAGAGAAATATGAAGTTAAAATAGAATATGGCACCACGTACTTTGGTTTAGATAGAACTACAAAAACTAGATTTGATCTACCCCCTCCCCCATCCCTCTGGTCCCGCATTAAATCTTGGTTTCGAAGATGACCTATTGGATCTTATTTGGCGCCATGTTTTCTCCTGGGTTGTTTACACACCCCCAAGTCGAGGCCATTATTCCTATTGCATATAAATCTGAGCTAACCTGCTTGAAAAGCAAAGAATACTATATGTCCACCCTTCAAGAGAACTCCAAACAAGTATATCTACACTGTTCCAAACTGGAAATAAGATGACTAAAAATCAATGGTTAGTTTATTGGCGTGAAAAGCGCCTCGAGGAACGACGCCGATATGCACAATCCACAGGCCTCTTTATCAATACTTTCAATGAATTTCTTAAAGAGGTATGCGCACACATATACACAGACAAACAAGAAGTAACTATTTCTCTTGTTCACAGGTATAAAGAAAAACTCAGCCCAGAATATCTTAGTAAGCATGAAAAATTAGTACAGATTTGGAAACCCGAGGCTAAGGAAAGGGCGGCTGAATTATTTAGAAACCTTGTATATTCTAAAAACCCACTTCTTTCAATGATTTCCAAGGGTAGCGATTTTCCAGGCCAGCCTTTTCCTATACCGATTAAATGAGCATCAATCACTATCCTCTTATATAGGTAGACATTTCGTCTGCCCTTTTAGCCGGTGGGGACCGAGCCAGAAGTACTACTAACCTAGGAGAATCAAATGGCAAATCGCCGCTACTCTTCACAGTTCCGTTTTTCATTCCATCATTTCCCAGTTTCACTTGATTGTAACTTTGTTGTAGACTCAACAAATGGTAATGGTCTTGGGATTCGCTCATTAAAGACCCAGGGCATTGCCTCTGTTCAGATGGCTTCAATTCAAGCACCCGCAGGAAGTCCTTCTGCATTCACTGCGGCTCTTAGACAATATGCAGTACTGGGCGCATCAGCTATAACGAATACAGGTTCTTCAGTTCTTACTGGGAATCTAGGTCTGTACCCCGGAACAGCTGTAACTGGTTTTCCTCCTGGTACAGTATCAGGTGCTGAGAACATTGCTAACGTGGCAGCACAGAATGCGCAAGCTTCAGCTCTTGCTGCATACAATCAAATGCTTACAAACACATTTACTCCAATTTCCTCGACGCTCGATGGTCAAACACTTACTCCTGGAAATTATAGCGAATCATCTGGAACATTCAATCTTGCCGCTTCTGGTAATGGAACGCTTACATTAAATGGTGCCGGTGTTTACATTTTTAAAGCCGCCAGCACTTTAGTCACAGGAGCAGGTGGAATTCCCACAATGACACTTAGTGGCGGTGCACAAGCATCTAATGTTTACTGGCTTGTAGGAACTTCAGCCACCATCAACTCTGGATCTTCAGGAACTTTTCAAGGTAACATTTTAGCTCATACTAGCATCACAGACACATTAGGTGGAACAGTAAATGGCTCTCTCATTGCCCTCACTGGTGCCGTTACTCTAAGTGCCGCAACAACTTCTAATTCTCAACCTATTTCTAGTTCAAACGGAATTGCTCCAGGATACATCTTGGTAAGATTTTCTGATGAGTATAATCGTTACACTGATGGATTTAGTGGACAAGTATCTCCTCTTAGTGGATCAAGCATTACAAGTGGATTAGTGGTCGGCCAGCCTTATGTAATTGTTTCTGTAGGTTCTTCAACTCCTGCTCAATGGCAAGCTGCTGGACTTCCTTCAGATCAAGTTCCGGCAGTAGGACAAACCTTTTTTGCAGCAGCTACTTCGATATCTGGTGGTGGCGCAGTACAAGGTTCTTCAGTATCAGGCATTGATCATATCGAAGTTGTTGGAGATCCAAATTCAACTCTCGCCAGTACCACTCCTGGTAAAGGTGGGTATATGATTCTACAATGTTTATTTGAAGGTGTACCAACTGCACCCACGGATGGAACTGTAATCGGACTCGATTTCCAGATGTCTAATAGCAACCTGTACTAAGGTGGCATAAAATGGCAAATCGTCGTTTCGTATCGCAATTTAGAAACTCGTATCAAAAAGATCCCACTGATGTTTTTGCTCATGTTACGTTCGGGGCCTCTGGTGCCCCAACTCTCGATGTTTTAAACAGCTTTGGTATTTATTCTGTAACAAGAAATAGCACGGGTAATTACACATTTGTGTTCGGTTCGGCTGGATCTAATATTCAGGCCCTCGATAGTTACAACTATCTATTGATGGCTAAACATATGTTTATTAATTCCACTGCTCCGGCTGCTCCAGGAATGTATATCACTAATAACAGTATTAATGTTCCAGGAACTGCCAGCATAACGGTGCAATTTAATTCCGCAGGTTCAGCTACTGATCCCGGTAATGGTGAGCAAGTTTTACTTGACTTCATTATGCGCAATAGTAGCGTGAGGTAATAATGTCTTTATCAGCATCACTCGCTACTCCGCTGACAACTGTTCCAGCGGAGTATCAAGTTCAATGTCACATCACTGTGAGTAACAGCGCTGGTTATCCAGTTACTGTTAGGCAAATCCGCCCACAGATTAAATCTACTCCTATTTCCTTTTTAGAAGATAAGAGTTCTTTCACCGCAGCTCTACCAGGATCATCAGGTCAGGTAATACCGGCGGGGGGATCGATGCAATTTCTAATGCAAGTAGTATTCCATGGGGCCAACAATCTTGGATCTTATGACGTACCAAATCCCAATAGCACAACGTATGATATGGGGTGCATAGTATATGGTGCAGATGATACTGTATTATCGGTTACACCAATTGCAATGACCGTGACACAAAATTCGGTGGAGGTATAATATGGCACTAACGGCAGTTGTAACTCTTCCTTATAGTAGCCTTCCAGTTGGGGCGCCAGAAATTCAAGCACTACTTACGATTAGCAGTTCTAATCCTACAGAGACTCTTATAACGCAAGTTGTTCCTCAAGCCTGGTCTACTCCGGAACCTTCGGTGCAAGCACCAGTTTCCGTTCAACTTGGACAATGCTACATTCCACCCTTCAGTCCAGTTCAACCCAGTGGGACGCGCAAGTTAACTTTTCCAGTTGTATTTAATGCGGGCAGTGGACTTGGAACTATTTCCATAAGTGCTCTCGTGTATGGATCTGATGGTGAACTAATTGAAGCAACTCCAGCCACGATTACTATCGTCGGCGTAAATCAGGAGGCATAATGGCTATCACAGTTGTTCTCACCTTAGATAGAAGTCAAACAACGATTAACCAAAAGGTTCGTGCTCTTTGCACTGTTTCTAATTCTGGCTGAAATGCTGTCACAGTTTTAAATGCCGTACCAAAAACCCGCCCCTCTAATCTTACTCAAGCAACATCACAGTCAACAGTTGCCATTGGTAAGGTTATTGCTGGTCAAGTAGTTCCTGCTGGCGGATCAAATACTTTTGTTTTTGATATCATGTATGAGCAACCAAGTCCTACAACTACTTATGACAGCCCTGCTGCACAAAATACATATAATCTAGTTTGTGATGTGTATTGTGATGATGGATCAGTTAGTACTACAGCACCTGTAACAGTTTTAATTATTCCAAATAAAAATTACGGGAGTTTCTAATGTCACTCAGCGCAACAGTTACATTAAGTTCAAGTTCAATCGTAGTTGGCCAAGTAGTAAGAGCCTTCATAACCGTCTCAAACTCCGGTGCCTCTGCCGTTCCAGTTTCCTATATTATACCGCAGATTAAGCAAACTGGCAATACACTTCCGCTAGACAGAAGTGCTTATGGTGCAGGTCCAGTTGCCCAACCAGGTAACATACCAGTTCCTGCGGGTGGATCTGAAATTTTCACGATGGATGTAGCTTTCTATACACCCTCTTTGATTTTAGACGGTGCAATTCAAACTACATATGATGTAGGTTGTCTTATTGGAAATGCTATAGATATTACTACTGTTACACCAACTCCTGCAACTGTAAGTGTTGTAGGTGTTAATCCTTACTCATAATGGAGATATAGAATCATGTTTTTTAATGATAAAAAGAAAATCGGCGGATCAATAGTTGATCATTTCGATTCAAAATTCCCCAGAGAAAAATCTGGAAAAATGGATTTCTCAGAAGCCAAGGGATCTGCAGACACTGAAGGTGATGCAGGTGAAGCTCACCAACAAGCTCTGGAATCTCATGTAGAGGCAATGCACGACGCGTATAAAACGGGTGATCACAAAGCTCATGTAAAGGCATTGAATGCTTTTCTTGATGAGCGGGATGCTCACAAAGACGTTGACTACGGCAAAGTTTCCGACGAAAAAGATGCCCCTAACAAAATTGCTGGCGACGAATACGATTAATTTTTCGACAATGAGGATTCATGGCATTAGCCGGTATTGTAACAGTCCAAGATCTTATCAACCAAATTCGAGAAGAATCTGACCAGCAATCTTCAGGTTTCGTTTCTGATTTAGCCATTGCAACACACATTAATAATTCTGGAAAAGAACTTTATGATATCCTTGTGGGAGCTTATGGGAATGAATATTTCATGGCCCCTCCTGCCAACTTTAATACAGATAACATAAACGACACTTTTCCTTTACCAGATGGCGTAACATTATTTAACACAAGTAATCAAACTCCTTTTATAGCCACGCCCTTTTATAAATTAGCCGGAGTTGACTTGCAATTAGGTGCAACGCCTCAATCCTATGTTACTCTTCGTCCATTTATGATGGGGGAGAGAAATAAATTTGCCGTTCCTAATTTTGCTAGTTTTTACGGGTTCACAAATATTAGATATCGTTTATTTGGCATGAACAAAATCTGGTTTACGCCTTTACCCGCCGCTGGTCTTACTTTACGCCTATGGTATGTGCCCCGAATGCCCAATATTGTATCTTCAGTTATAGCCAATGGAACTATTGGAACACCCACTTTAACTACCACTGATTTACTTACTCCTAGAATAGGCATGAATATATTTGGACCTTCAATTCCTGAAGGAACTACTATTATAGACATTCCCACTCCAGGAACATTGACATTGTCCCAAAATCTTACGGCACCTGTGATAAATCAAGTGTGCCAAATGTTTTCTTATACAGACACCATGGATTGGGTTAATGGATGGGAAGAATACATTATTGTAGATGCAGCAATTAAAATTCTAGGTAAAGAAGAATCTGATGCCACTGTAATGGGGCAAAGAAAAGCTGCTTTACTCGGTCGTATACAGTCAATCGCTGAAAATAGAGATCAAGGTGCACCCGGAAAAACCGTCGACGTACAAGGAAACTACCTCTGGGGAGGGGATGGAACAAGCAACGGGGATGGGTACAATTGGTAATGGCACTCCCTAAATTTCAGCAAACAAACACATCAGATCAAGACTTAAACACGGTGCAGTTTAACCTCGTGAGAACCCTTAACCCAGTGTTTGATACCCCAACTCTCGCAGGTAATCTTTTACAAAATGTCGTACTCACCGCCGGTGACAATAGCATTAATCATAAATTAGGTCGTAATCTAATCGGATGGCAAATTACGCGACTTCGTTCCGCATCCACCATT
>Ga0265338_10010167_pt1 | contig 11094 bp, 9 predicted proteins | sample 42126metaG_FD_193579 | JGI IMG/M metagenome (GOLD analysis project Ga0265338, IMG submission 193579) | Rhizosphere microbial communities from Carex aquatilis grown in University of Washington, Seatle, WA, United States - 4-21-26 metaG | ecosystem: Host-associated > Plants > Roots > Rhizosphere >... | reverse complement strand
GCGCGAGGCACGAAGCCGCGCGATCGCCGCTGCCTGGCCGTGCAGCAGGACCGCCAGCCGCAGCTGACGCCGGGTCGCCTGCTCGAGCCCGCGTACCACGTGCCCGATGCCGCCGTCATCGCCGTCCGTGATCAGCGGCGCGTCAGGCCGGCTGGGACCGCCGGGCACCTCCAGGCCGGCCAGGGCCACCGGGGCCACCCGACCTGCAAGCGCGAGCGCGGTCAGCTCACCCAGTCCAGCTTTCTGGTCACCGCCCAGGTCCTGGTAGACGCGCCGGGTCTCTGCCTGTACCAGTTGACCGGCGAACGCGGCGAACATGCCGGAAGACTCGGGGTCGCCCGCGTATTCAGCGAAAAAATCCGTGACCGCCACTTGTGGTTCCGGCAGGTCGAGTATCTCGGCCACTACATCGCGCGCGCTGACCAGCGGTGATCCCGGCGACCGGAACTGGCCGACGGCCGCGGAGATACGGGCGGCGGCGCGCTCCTGGTCCGCTAGCGTCTGCGTGATCGCGCGCAGCAGTCGCCACTGCGGCGGGACGTCTTTACGCTGGCGCTCCGCCAGCATGGCTTCAACCGCTTCGCCAATGACGCGCTCATTCGCGGCACCGCGCAATAGCAAGGAAAAGTAAACAGAAACAAAGAGAATGGCGGCGGCCGCAGCCCCGAAAACCCACATCTCGGCCACTTTCACAGCCTTCCTAAGCGGCAACTGCGATTGTAGAGATTTGGCACGCTACAGGAGAATAGGGGCCATCTCAACGTGATTCACGCATTGACTTCTTGTCGCATTCGGCGATGCGTGACGTGCATACTGTCGGCGCAAGTAAGCCAGGACGTTCCCGACGCGAGCAGTGCGAGAACTTCGCACACAAGCAGCGTGCTGTGATTGATATCAATCGAAATAAAACTAGATATTACTGCGAAAAGCGTACAGGCGAATATTGTCACGGCACAGGCGCGGTGGATCGCGGCCTCGGGTCGCCGCCGTGCGCGCGCTAGGCGCAGTGCCATCACCCCGAGTGCGAGCGGCGCGATGATGGCGAAAAGATCGTGGAGGTCGCCGACGACGTTCTGCCGTTCGATCAGGTGAGAGCCACCTGCCGGCGGCCTCGTCGGGCACAGGGCAACCATGATCAGGCTTGCCCCGGCCCCAGCAGTGATCAAGGTGTCGAACCGCTCGTGTCCGCGGTGGGCCAGCAGTGAGGCGCCAAGCGTGCACAGCCCGCCCATGAAGAATCCCCGCATGTCTGTGTAGTAATAGCCGCTGAGCGATCCCGGGGGCGTGGTACCCGCGGAGATGAGGTTTCCAATCGTCAGGACAAGCGGCAGTGAGACGCAAAGCCCCCCGATGAGCCTGTGCAGCAGGGTGTCCGGGAGCAATCTATCCCTGTTTCTCATTGCTTCCTTTCAGCTGGGCCAGCTCAATAGCCGAATTCTGGGAATTCGAGGTAGCGAGTCGCTGGTGACCGGTGCCACCGGGCCGTCCTGGTCCTCCGCCCCCGAGCAGACGGTGGGCCCGGAACGGGCCCACCGTCGCCCCTGTCGCAGCCCCGGCCGACAATCCTCCCCGCTGGTTCTCAGCCTTCTACGACGATCTACCGAATTTCTACCATTGGGCCGCTAGATGCAGCTTTGTTTGATGTTGTCCCAGTGCGTGCCGAGCGGGCAGGCAGCCAGGCTTGAGCCGCTGGACGCGGCCGCCCCAGCGGTCGCTGCCTGTATCTGGTAGCCGGCCGACAGGACGGTGGCCGCCACGAGCAGCGGCCCGATGACGCGGCGCCGAAGTGCGCGCATGACCGTTTCCTTTCTATGAAGCGATCGCTTCTTCGAGGCTCCGGCTGGCCGCATCCTGATCACCCTGGCGGCGCGCCAGCTGGCCCAGCCCGTGCAGCGCGTACGCGCGCCCCGGACCTGCCGCGGTCCGGTAGGCCTCGAGCACGAAGGCGAACGCGGACGCCGCGCTGGGCAGGTCATCCGCGGCCAAGCTAACTTGGCCCATCCAGTAGCGGGTCTGCGCGAGCAGCCGGTCGTCGCCGAGGCGGGCAGCGGCGGCTTCGGCCAAGTCGAGTTCGCGGCGGGCGTCGCCGTAGCGGCCAAGGTCTAGGTAGGTTTGGCCGATCAGCCGCAGCGACTGCCAGCAGCCCACGTCGTCACCGCTGGCACGGTAGTTTCCGAGCGCGCTGTGGAAGAGCGCGAGCGGCTCCGCCAGATGCCCCCGCCGACGAAGCGCGTTGGCCAGCGTGCGCTGCGCGATGGCCAGGCCGTGCTGGTCCTCGAACTCGCTGAGCAGGCTGACGGCCCGGCGCAGGGCGGCATCGTCGGCGCTGCCGCGCCGACTGGCGACGAGGGCGGGCTGGCTGAGGCAGACGATCATCATCGCCTCCCCGTAGTGGTCGCTGCGCTTCCGACAGGCCTCCAGCGCCGTGACCGCCGTCGCGCGCCAGTCATCGAAATATGCGCGGACCGTGTAGAACTCGTGCGCCGACATCACCAGGTCCCAGCAGAGCTCACTCAGGCCGAGCCGGGCGCACTCGCTCACCGCCACCCGGATGTTGTCGCGCTCCCTTTCGAACCAGTCGAGCGGGGCGGTGTCGACCTCCGCCAGCGCCGCTGGCGGCGCCGTCCAGTCATCGACGCCGCTGTGCACGATCTCGAAGTCGCCGCCGTATAGCCGGCCGTGGGCCCGCCTGGCTAGGGTGAGCAGCGCGCGGTAACTCCGCGTGGACGCGTCGCCACGGTCTCCGGGGTACTCGGACTCGGCCCGGCGCCGGGCGTAGTCCCGCATCAGGTCGTGGAACCGGTACCGGACGCCCGTCCCCGTGGGCTCGATGATAAAGCGCTGCGCCAGCCGAGACAGGACGTCGGCCGCGTCCGTCTGGTCAGCGGCAGATCCGACGTCATCGAGCAGGGCAGCGGCCGTCCAGTGACCGAACGTAGGCAGCGGCAGCACGCCAAGCGCGAGGAACAGCAGGCGGGCCTGGGGATCGAGCAGCTCAAGCCCGGTTTCGATGGTCCGCGCCACGTTCATGTTCTCGTGCACGAACCCGTGCGCCCCCTGGCGGGCGAGGCGGTCCGCGAGATCGGCCGCCGGGCGCGGATAGTCCCGCACCCGGATGGCTCCGGCGATGCGAAGCGCCAGCGGCAGGCCGCCGCAGAGCGCCAGCACGCGGTCGACATCCGCCTGGTCGTCGGCCACGCCGATTCCCCCGGCGTCGACCACGCGCCGGAAGAGCTTAGCGGCGTCCTGATGGGAAAGCGGCTGCAGCGTTGGCATGTGCCGGGAACAGGTGACCGGGAGCCGCCTGCGCGCAGTCACCAGGACGGCGGATCCCGGCTCGGCCGGGACAAGATCGGCCACCTGCTCCTCGCTCGCGGCGTCATCCAGCACGACGAGCACCCTCCGGCCAGCCAGCACGCTCCTGTAAAGCGCGAGCCGCTCGGCTCTGGACTCGGGGACGCGAACCATGCCGAGCGCCCGCAGGAACTCCGCGAGCACCTCGGCCGGATCGGCGGGGACGCTGGTCGAGCCGCGCAGGTCCGTGAACAGTTGGCCATCGGGGAACTGCCAGGCCGATTGGTGCGCGGCCGCTACGGCTAGGGCAGTCTTGCCGATGCCGCCCGGCCCTGACACGATCACGGTCGGCACCGTGTCGCCGGGCGAGTGGCAGAGCAGGTCAGTCGCCTGCGCCAGGCACTCACGGCGGCCGACCAGGTCATGGTCGCGGGGGAGTTGCCTGGGCACGATCGCCAGCTGTCCCACTGGTGACCCGGCGCGCTTGGCTATCTCTGACTCAGCCCTGATTGCCGCTGCCTCATCCCCCCGGGCGACGGCGAAGTGGAGGTCCTGGAGCAGCGGGTCCGGCGGGCTTCCGGTTTCCTCGGCGAGTGCGTCGCGGTAGCGCTCGTAGGCTTCGCCCACGTCTGCCTGATGGCCGCACCTGTAGGCGGCGATCATGAACTGCTCGGTGAGGCGGCGGTCGGAGGGGTACAAACGGATGAACCCGCCCAGTGGACCGATGACATGCTGGTGGCGGCCGGACTCGAGTTCCAGCTCGAACAGACGGGCCGCGGCATGCTTGCGCCGTTGCACCAGTTTGGCGATTTCCCCGCTGAACGCCTCGCTCGGCACGTTTGAGAGCGGAAGCGCGCCGCGCCAGAGTCGCAGCGCCTGCCCAAGTACCCGTACTTCGCCGGCGTGATTCCGGTCCAGGCCCGACTGCCTAAGCTCTTCGGCTTTCCGGAGTAGCCGCTCGAATGTTAGGAGGTCAGCGTCGTCGTCGGTCACGCGCAGCTCGTAACCAACACGGGCATGGGTCTTCAGGACATCGGGGCGGCCGACTTGGGCGAGCAACTCCCGCACTTCCTGAATCCTCTTATGCAGCTGTGCGTCTTTGACCTCATCTTTACCCAGGCCGCACGGATCAGCACACTCTTAGATATTCGTTGGTTGGCATGGACGAGCAGGCACGCGAGCAAATTCAGGCTCGCGCCCCCAGGCAAGTGAACCGGCTGTCCCGGTTGGCCGATCTCTAGTTCACCGAGCAGGCGGTATACCTTCTCGTCCCCCACGGCGCCACTCCCATTCTTGGTGTGGCTATGGACGTTACGCTGATCTGTCACCATAGATCCCGGAAAGGAGAATTTTGCCAAAAAGTGGGGATTCTGATTTCGGGATTGCGCCACCGCTGTCTCAGCCCTCGGCTCTGGCTGAGGGGGAGGTAGAGAAACGGTAGAGTCGGCCGGCATTGTTGATACGCGGCCGCGGTCTGTCGTTCGGGAGCCGCAGGATTCCCCAGGAGGCGTATGACATGGACAGTGGCGCAGGCGCGGTACGCTGCGGCGCAACTCCGCACGGCGCCGCTCGGTGCCGAGGCAGCCGCTGCCATGCGCCCGCGAAGCACTCTGGGCCTGGTCCGCGACCGGGCGCCAATGCCGTTGGCGTTGTGGATCGCAGCCAGGGACGGGCTCGTCGCCGAACTGGATAACGGCGGTTACGCCGTCCTCCAGCGCCCGGCCGGTCAGCCGGCCCGCGGTGGAGGGTACGTGCTGCGCACGGTGCGTCGCCTGGACCGCCAGTGGCCCCTGGTGGTGTTCAGCGTGCCGCCGTCGGCCGGCTTGCTGATGGCTGCCGTGGCGGTACTGCTGGGCGCGCCGTATTTCGCGGTCGCGCTGGCGCTCGCCAGCCCGTTGTGGGTGTGCGTGTTCTTGACCAGCATGCTGTTCCTTCAGGTCCGGTCCATTTTCCAGCTTGGGGGGCCGCCTGCGGCCGGGAGCGGGAGCGACGCCGATTCGCTTCTTTTTACGCATTGGTCGGTCCGGCTCGTACACCAGCCAGACCCGGATGCCGTCGACGACCTCCTGCAACTGCTCTCGGAAAGGCTGGCCGCCCTGATATGGGCCGACCTGCGGGCATCAGCGGGCGACCAGGCGCGCGTTGAGCCGCCCGCGGTGACGGAGACGCTAGTCTTGCTCACCCGCGGAATCACGACGGAGCCCGCGCGGGCGGCGGTCGCGGCGTCGCTGCGCGCGATCCCCGGCTACCCGGTCGACCGGAACGTGGTCTTGCTGGCGTCGCTGACCCCGCCCGAACGGGTCCCCGGCCGGCCGCTGGCAGGGGGCGGGTTCCTGGTGCTCTACAGCTTCGGCCTAGCGATCGTGATCGCGGTATGCGCGGTGGTCGTCGCCAGTACCGAGCGCGCCGCCTGCGCACCCGGTCCTTGCGCAGGCCGCCCGTCGACGTACGGCGCCGCCCTGCGTTACCTCTTGCAGCGGCTGCTGTTCTCCGACCCTTCCGGGCTGGCCCCCGCTACCGCCCGCGTGATCGTGCTCGGCTGGCTGGTCAGCCTCGCGTCAGTCATGTTCGTCATCGTCGCCGTTACGGCCGTCAGGCAGGAGATCATGCGCAACCTACAGGCCAGGGCAACTCACGACCAGGTGATCGTCGACGTCGCCGGGAGGTCGCGGGTCTTGATCCTCGTGGTCACCGAGACCGAGCGGGACGCGGTCATCGCGGCGGTACAGGCCAATACCGGCAAGCCGCCGGCCGCCGACTCGTCTGGAGAGCGGACGATCTATCGGCTGGGCATCGTCGCCGGTACCGAGATCATGCTCGCGCAGGCCGGAGAGCAGGGAACCGCGACTGCGGCGGGGATGATCGTGGTGGCCGAGGCCTGCATCGCGCGCGCCCGCCCCAACTACGTCATCCTGACCGGCATCTGTTACGGTCTGCGGCCGGACGAGGGTCAACGGCTCGGCCACGTGATCGTCGCCCGGCGAGTGCACAACATCGACCCGTGTAAGGTCACGGACGACAGCCAGCGGCCGGTGGTCCGCCGCGGGGTGAACGTCGGCTGCTCGCCCGTGCTGCTCGACCGCTTCCAGGCCGGGCAGCGGACCTGGGCTGGGAGCCGAGTCCATTTCGGCACCATGCTCAGCTCGAATACCTTGGTCAACTCCGAGCAACTCGTCTGCAAGCTGCGCGAGGAATTCCCCGACGCCCTCGGCGGGGAGATGGAAGGTTCGGGGGTCTACGAGGCAGCGACGCTGGGCAGCAAGCCGGAGTGGATCATGATCAAGGCGATTTCCGACTGGGGATACTCGAAGACGGCTAAGAAGCAGCCGCTCGCGGCGCGCAACGCTGCGCAATTCGTCGTTCACGTGATAGCAAGCGGCGCGCTCAGGCAGCGCCCTCATAGGTAATTACCAAAAAGACAACGCTGTACGGGGTAGATCGCGCACGGCGAAGGAGCGAAACCATGGCACGAAATGGGCGGGCGGCCCAGGTATTCCTCGCGCGACTGGTGAGCAGCCTCGTCACCAGGGTCATTGTCCTGCCGCTGATCGGGCTCGCCCTCGTACTCGCCTTGGTGGCCAAGATCGAGAGCTATAACCCGTTCGCCTCGCATACAACGATCAATACCACCGTGGTCCTCGGGAAGCTTAACAAGATCGAGCAGGCCCACGTGGCCACCCGCGCCTACCCGGTCGATGTGAGAATCACGCAGAGCGTGGGTGCGATTCCCTGCTTCCTCGTCTGTAACAAAATGGAACTCAAGGGCAGCGGCACGGATGACGCCATTGTGGACCTCAGCAAGCTGTCGCGGTCTGACGTCAGCGTCAACCAGCTCACGAAGACGGTGACCGTGCGGATGGCCGCTCCCGTCATCGGCCCGGCCAGCCTGGACACCGCCACCTGCTCCATCACGAGCAGACATGGAATCCTCAATGGACTAACCCAAGGCTTCAGGAACAACCCGAACGGCTATCGTCCTCTTTACCTGGACGCGCAAGGCCAGGTCCACGACGCGGCTGAGCGTGACCAAGAGTTGCTCGCGGCCGGAGAGCAAAGCACCCGTTCGATGCTCGCCCGGATCCTCAGCGTCGCCGGCGTGCAACAGGTCCTAGTGGACTTCGGGTAGCGGCCCGCACCGGAGCGAGGCGTGGCTGTACGCCTGCAATTGTCCGCGCTGGGCAGCCCAGCCGACCCGGAGACAGCGATGCTGCTAGATGGAGTCTTCGTGCTGCCCGCGCTTGCTGGTGGCTCGCATCATGCCTTTAAACGTAGGCCGGGTGGCTCCTCAAGTGGTTCCTCCGCCGAAGCCCGCACCACCCGCGCATGCCCTCTGACCTGTGCGCCAGGCCACGAGTATTACCCGAAGCAGGCATGGGACAACGGCTCGGTTGTCATGGTCCGGTTTTTTGACTGCAAGGTGACGGACCCGGACGCGGCCGGGCAGTGGTCTTACGCCGAGTACGTGGCGCGTGACGTCACCGGGCACGTGGATGAGTTCTGGTGGCTCGACGACGCGGCTGGCCCGATGATCGGGGGGAACCGAGGCTGCTATCACGCGGCAGGGCTGAAGTTCACGACAATCCGCGATGCGGCCAGCGCGGTCGGGATCACGCTGGCGTGACGCGGCGCGGGGGAGCGTGACCGGACGCGACGGGGAAACGCCCTAGACTGTCAAGGGACACGGGGAAGTGGCTCTGGCACAAAGTCCGTGAATTGGTGACTTAGCGTGGTTTCAGGTACTGAGGAGGATCCTTTTCCGGAGGAGGTCGAGGCTGGCGCGGCCGTACATCTGGCGTTTGATCGCTTTGATGCGGCAGACGTTGCCTTCGACTGCGCCGCTGCTGTGCTCGAGGGTGAGGCCGTTGGCGACAGCGGCCTGGTCTCGGCGGATGCCGCTGGTGAAGGAGCGCAGGTGGGGCAGGTCGTCGAGGTCGACGGCGGCCATCCATGCAGGGAGGCGCTCGCCGTGCCGGCCGGTCATCATCTCCGCGAACGCGGTGACGTGCCCGGCGGCGGCGCTCAGCTGCGCGCTGCGGGCTTTGACCTAGCCGAGCCGGGCTTTCTCGTCGTCCGTGAGGTGGTCGGGGTGGCTGGTGATCCACCGGGTTACCTCCCGGACGCTCGGCGGAGGGGGCGGGAGCACGGGAGCGGTGAGCGCGGCCCGCAGCGGCTGCAGGTAGCGGCGCGCTGACCGCTTGCTGCCGGAGTAGCCCTGCGCCTGGATCTCGACGGTGTGGCGGGTCAGGCCCAGCATCTCCGCGACCTGGGTGATGTTCTTGCCCTGGGCGAGCAGCCCGTGGACCGCGGCGTGGCGTTCCCGGGACCGTGTCGCCAGGCGGCCGCCGCCGGCGGCAGGCCCGGTCGTTTCGGCCGCGACGTCGCCGCAAGGGCCAGGGGACGCAGGCTCACCAGGGTCCGGGACTGGTTCTCGCAGGTCAGCGCGGCAGGACATGACGGTCTTCTCGACCGCGTCGCACAGGTTCTGCCACAGGTGGAAGCGGTCGGCCACCTGGATGGCGCCCGGGGCTCCCTCACGGGATCCCTCGGCGTAGGCGCCGGCACGGTCTCGGCAGATGACCTGCACGCCGGGATGGCCTTCCAGCCACCGGGCCAGGGTGGCGGACTGGCGGTCTTCCAGCACGTCCACTGGCCGGCCGGTGTCCATGTCGATCAGGACGGTAGCGTAGGACTGGCCGCGCCGTTTCGCGAAGTCGTCCACGCCCAGCACGGTGACCTGCCCGGTAACGGGATCAGGCAGGGCGCGGATCAGCCGGATCAGCGTGACCCGGGAGACCGTGGCGCCCAGCGCGGCCGCGAGCCGGGCCCCGGCCCGGCCGGCCAGCGCCAGCGCGACCGCTTCCAGCAGGCTGCGCAGCAGCGGGGTCCGGCGCTGGTGCCGCGGCGCCACCGCGGGCACCTGCTCGGCGAAGGTACGCAGGCCGCAGGCCGCGTTACCGCAGAAGAACCGGCGCACCTCCAGGTCGATCATGACGGCCCGCCCGCCTGCCGCCAGGTCGTCAAGCCGCCGCCGGTAACGGCTGTGGACCCGTGCAGACGGTACTCCGCACTGGCGGCAGGACGCCTCCGCCTCGCAGGCCCGCGCCGTGATCAGCACGGCGTTCCCGCTGTCCTCCACCCCGCCCACCTGCAAGCCGCCCAGATGCGGGAAAAGCAGACGAAGAAGACAGCAGGCTTCCTCGCCAGCCAGGGAATGCTGCACAATTACCTCGCGGCCGCTCGTGATGATCAGTTCTTGGTCGAGCAAGATCCTCACGAGACGGCCGCACCAGCGAGCGGCCTGTTACGGAATCGCAGCCGCGTTGTCCATTAACTCCCCGTAACCAGAGTCACCGACGTCACGGACTTTGTGCCAGAGCCAGTCTCTCGTGACCGTCGTCACCTAGACCGCCACACGCGGCCCGGGGCCTCCCAGCGCGCCGCTCCCCTGGTCACGGCTCTAGCCAGTTACGGCAGGACATGCTGTTGACAGGCAACTGGCCCACCGTGACCTCGCGCCGACACCTGCCTTTCGACCGTTCGCCGGCGGAGTTGCAGGGTGGTGACGGTGCGCTCGCGAGCGTTGGCGCTCGATAAAGCGTGAACGAGGACCCTGGTGTCCTGTGTCATGGGATCTGAGCCACGGGTAGGCCGCTGACCTGGGTGGCTCAGTAACAGCGGCAAGGATTTTCACGATTGCAGGCACTCGTCTGCCAACGGATCTGAGCCAATTCGTCGCGGTCGTGACCGGTCGGCGGTTCCTGTCTCGTGTCGCCCAGGTTGACGTACACCACCTGAGCATCGGCGCGCTGCAGGTCACCCGCCCGTCCGCTAGTACCGCTCCCACCTGCGTGGCGCTCTGGCGTCGAAGGCCGACCCTCGTGGCTCAACTTCAATGGCAGAAACCCGCAGATGGCTCAGATTCGCTGGCACGGGACACCTGGTCCACGACGGGTGCTCGTCCTTCCGTTCCACCGGCGCCATCTTGAGCGGTGCGGGCCTGGGTGAGACCCCAGCGCTGTCGCCGGCATCTCGTCAAGGAGCCCTTCTGCTGCCTATTGGCTCGTTCAGTTTCTGATCTTGATTGCCCGATTTGTAACCATTGATGTATGACCTTCGAAGCCCTCACACCCATGCACCATCAGATGATCATGGGAAGTTCAGTTGCCTCCGGCCTGCGGCGGCCGAGGTCCGCTTGGCCGTTATCGGAACCCTGAGCAAGGGCTACGACCTTGATTACATCTGGAAGCAAGTCGACCAAGGCCCGGCCAAGGACGCGGCCGGGTACTACATCCAGGCCAGCGAGAGCGGCGGCGAGCCGCCCGGCCACTGGTGGGGCCCAGGCGCCCAGTCGCTTGGCCTCGAGCCAGGCCAGATCATCGAAAGAGAACCGTACGACCTGCTATTCGGCGAGCACAAAGCCCCCGACGGCACCCCGCTCGGCCGTCCGCCCTCCAGCGGCCTCAAGGCCGCCGACATTTACACCAAGTTGCTGGCCGCCGAGCCGCACGCCACCGCGGAACGCAAGCGCGAGCTGCGGCTGGAGGCCACCCGGCAGGCGCGGCAGAGCCCGCTGTTCTTCGACCTAACCCTGTCGCTCTCGAAATCTATCTCGATCTTCCACGCCTCCCTCGGCGAGAACGCACGCCTCGCCCGCGAAGTCGGCGACACGGCCGGGGACGAGTACTGGTCCGGCCTGGTCGGCGAGGTCGACACGATGATCTGGCAGGCCGTCCACGCCGGCTTCACCTACTTCCAGCGGGAAGCCGGCTACACCCGCACCGGCTCGCACAACAAGCGCGT
>Ga0265338_10010166_pt1 | contig 11096 bp, 13 predicted proteins | sample 42126metaG_FD_193579 | JGI IMG/M metagenome (GOLD analysis project Ga0265338, IMG submission 193579) | Rhizosphere microbial communities from Carex aquatilis grown in University of Washington, Seatle, WA, United States - 4-21-26 metaG | ecosystem: Host-associated > Plants > Roots > Rhizosphere... | reverse complement strand
CCCCACCGATGCGTGCAGTGTGATCGTGTTGGACGTCTTCCCGTCCACCAGCTCCCCAACCATCGCCCCCGATGCCTCACCAAACGCCACCCAATCCCCCACTTGTATCGCTCCTGTATCCAGCACCTGCACCACTGTATCTAATACCCCCACGTCGGCAGTCAGCACAGCCGAACTTACCCAACTCGACGACCAAAACGGTTTGCCTCCCCCGTGCTGCCGAAAAAACTCCAGCAACTCCGCCCAGCTCGCCACCGACTCCAGGAAATGCCCCATCTCCTGCTCCCTCGCCACCGCCTGCGGATACAACGTCTCCGCCGGCACTCGCCCAAACCCAATCTGCTCCCGCAGAATCGAAATCGTATAATCTTCCGGCCGTGAATCGAAATTGATATCGAACGGAGACCACTTCGGCGTCCCCCAGCCCAGCGCCGGTCCCACGCCGAACACCACCGCCGCCGGCGTCAGCGCCCAAGCCGCCTTCGAAGCCTCCGAGTGGTCCACCGCGAACGTCAGCCGGTCCGGACTCACCCAATTAGGTTTGCGCTCCTCCAGCCGACCCCACAGCACCGGTGCCCAGCAATCATCCGCTGCCGGCCAGCCTGGTTCTACCCCCTCATAAAGCGCCCATTGCGACCAGTCCGCCTTAAAGACGATCTTGAGCCCAGCCGAAATCGGACTCCCGCCCCTCAGCGCCCAAGTCGTCAGCGATGGCCAAAAAGGAATCACCACCGGCTCCGTCGTCAGCGTCCGCAACCCCCCTGCAACTCGCCGCGCATCCGGACCGGAGACATCGATGGAGAACCCAGTCCTAAACCGTAGCGTGAGCGCATGCGGCCTCCGTGCCTCGCGGTTATTCAGCGACCCCTCAAACTGCGCCACCACCGATACATCCGCCTTAACGCCGCTCCCCCACTCCGGAGCAATATCCAGGAGGTAGATGCTGACCCCGCCATAAGCGCTCGAAATCATTCTTTCTTCAAAATGACCGAATAGCCGGACGGCTTAGGATTGACCGTGATGACAATGCCCTGCTCCCGATACCACTTCAGCGCATCCATCAGGTTGTTGAAGTGCAGCTTCATTTCCTGCTGAAGCTGCGAGTCCCCCACTTCCGGCAGAAGAGGAGGTGGGTTTCGGACCGATATCTCAGCTATCTCTTTATTAGCGTCCATTGGCGTTAATTAGCGGTTACTGGATCCGGTGCCAATTCCTCCGCACCACATCCACAATATGATTCTCCCCCTGCTGACTCCGTGCCCAGTGCGGCACCTCGCTCCGGTCATTGAGAAAACCTATGTTGATTTTATTACTCACATTCGAGGTCCCATTACTCCCACGTCCCACCGCCGCCCCATGCATGGCATCCAAATTCGCCACCCCTATCGCCTGCACTGCCGGCGCCGAAAACACATACTCCCCCTTGTGCACCATCCCGGCCAGTTGACTGCGCCCGCCCGGCCCCGTGAACCCGCCCTCCTCGAACGCCGCTATACTCTGCGCCGCCACGATCCCCTGTGCCGCCAGTATCTCCGCCGGCGCCGCCGCCGCGCTCGCCCCATAAGAGGCAATCGCGCTCAGTGTCGCCGGCGCCGCCCAAATTCCGCTCGCCGCCGCCGCCATTGGCGCCATTGCCGCCAGGCTCGACGCCATCAGCGATTGCCCAAACAGCGCCATCATGATCTGCGTCATCACCCAGCGCAGCCCCATCTGCACGATCGCCTGAACGATACTCGTCACGATCGTCGTTCCGATCTCCGTCAAGGCCTGCCCCCAAGTCTTGGTCTGCATGATCAGACCCGTAATTCCGTTGCTGATGCTCGAAAACGCCGAGTGAAAAACCGACTTGAAATTGTCCGCCAGTCGCCCCCCCTCATTCTGCAGCTCCACCATTGCCAGCTTGAACTCCGACCCCACATTCCCATATGTCGTCAGCCCCTTGGACTCCTGCTGCACCTTCGCCTGCCGCAGCGACAAATCCGAAAGCTCCTTGCGCGTCGCCAACTCCGCCTCCGCGCTCAACTTCCCGCTCAATAGCCGCTGCTGGTTCAGCGCGATGTTCCGCTGCAGCGCCTGATTCTCCTGCTCCAAGAGCGCAATCATTTGCGGCCGCTTCTGCTCCTCCGACTGAAACTGGTCCGCCTCGATCAGCTTTCGCTGCCCCTGAATCTTCGCCAGCTCTATTTGCGCCCGCTCATCCGCCGCCTTCTTCTCCAGCTCCGTCCGCTTCGCCGCGTAAATCTGCGTAACCTTCAGCTTCTCCTCCTCAGCCAGGGTGACGTTCAAAATCTCCTTATCAATCTTTTCCTTGAGCTGCGCCTCCTCGATATCCAGCAGCGCTTTCTTGCTCTTGGTCGATTCCGCCCAAGCCCGGTCAATTTCTTTAATCAGGTTCTTCGCCTCCTCACTCGGTGGCACGGCTGCCCCGCCCCCCGCTCCGTCACTCCCCAGCCCCAGCGCCCGCATGGTCGCCGCCATGGCGTCATTCACCATCGTTCCGGCCCCCTGCGACGCCCGCAGCCGCTCCGCATCCTGCTTCATGTCCTCTTTCAGCTTCTCCAGCGCCGCGGCGTATTTATTCGTCGGCCCGTTTGTCTTGTTATCGGCGATCATGCCGAGTATGCCCTTACTGGTATCCTCGAACCCCGCCTTCTTAAATTGGTCCTCAGTCGTCTCGAACCGGTCAAATAATTGCTTGTCCGAAACGAACCCCATCTTGTTGCCAAACGTATCCGCTATGAACAATAGCCCCGAAGCCAGCCCTGCCATTCCATGGCCTACGTGGCTCGCGACACTCCCCGCGGATACCTTTCCCATTTCCTCCATTTTCTGCGACCACTTCGCCATCTCGGACAGCATGAAATTTGAGATATTCTGGATCGCCACCTTCATGCTCAACTCAAAGAACTCCCCAAATCGCCCCACCTCGGCAGCCAGCACCCCTGCCCGCAGCCATTCCACAAACTCCTTGAGAGACGGCACTACCTGCATTACCAACCTCCGCCCTATGTTCTCAAAATCCTCAGTCAGCTCGCGCAGCACCCGATTAAACTCCGTCGCCTCCCGCACCATCTCCGGCGTAATCCCGCCCCCCTCCATCCGCATCCGCTCCATGCCCTCCGACCCTTGATTCAGGATCGGAATCAGCTCCCTCCCGGACCTCCCAAACAAATCCATTGCCGCTGCCGTCTTATTCGGCCCATCCGGCATCCCCTTAAACTTCTCCGCCACCTCTGACAGCAAGTCCCCCATGGACTTCAGCCTTCCCGTAGAGTCCAGCAGCCGGATACCGAGGTCCCGGAACACCTGCCCCGCCTGTCCTCCCATCCGGACCGCCGCAAACGTCTTATCCGAAAAAATCCCCATCGTCGTCCCCACCTCCTCAAACGAGATCCCGAGCTGATGCGCCTGCTCCCGGAGCCCGTTAAGCGTCTGGATCGTCTGCCCCGTCTTCTGCGCCAGCTTGCCCATCTGCTCTGCAGAGTTAATCGCCTCCCGCGTGAATTCAACGATGGCCCCCACCGTAAACGCCGCCGCAATCTTCCCCCCAATCTCGCTCAGGAAGTCGCCCGCCCCCGATAGCTTCTCAAACCCCTCCCCAGCCGATTTGAAGAACTCCGTGACGCGCGCCGCCGCCTCCGCCGTCTCCGCGTTGATAGTGAAAGTAATGCCCTGGCTCATGTTTGGAGTCCCGCCTTTGGCGGTCCGGTTGTTTCAGCTTTCGGTTCTTTCTCTCAGCGCTTTTTCGAGCCGCTTATACTCCGTCCCGCCCCAGCCTGCCCCCGCGGCGACCAGCGCAATCTGCAAGTCGAGCATCCCATTCCTCGCCTTCTCCCGCTCCGCCGCCCGGCGGAGCAACTTCAATTGGGCTGCACTGTGCCGTCTGGCCTCAGCGAGAGTGATCTCACAGACGACGGCGCATTCCGCGACCCAGAGTCCGAACTCGGTTTGGCACCCGGCGCCAGCACCGCGAACATTCTTTCCGTGACGCCCGGTCGCATTGCCTCCAGCTTTGCCATCCTTCGCTGGACCCAGCGCCCGAAAAAATCCCGGTTCAACCTCTCCCCTGTTTCCATCACCAGGTCATGCGAATCCGGCGTCAGAGTTTTGGCCCATCCCGTCGGCACCGGCCCCCAAATTCCACCAGCTTTTTCGGACGGCGCATCGGCCGGGTTATTCAGGCGTTGGCAATAGAGTTCAATCTGCGCTCGTTCATCATCAAACCGTTTGAGCATCTCCGGGTATTGCTCAATCTCTAGTTGCATCACGCGCACCGATTCTGTCCGCGTAGTTGCCCCTTGCCGAATCCTCACCGTCACCTCCGCATACCCCATCATCGTCTCAAACGAAGTGGGGTCAGTAATCACGCTCTCGTTCTTCATAATCGTAATCTTGCTCTTAATCTGGTCCTCTCAGCTCCCCGTCCGGATACGCACCACGCACCACGCCCTACGGCCCATCCCCCGTCACCGACACATCCATCCGACCGATATCCAGGTATCCCACCAGCCCATTCGTGCACGCGACCGGCGCATCGATGAGGCACCACTTCGCGAATCCCCCCGCGCCCAGCGACACCTCCGGAAACACGATCCGATTGTTCCCATTCGTCACCGTGATGCGCTGCGAAGAGTTCGCCTCCACCACCTGGTTGATCCCGTCCCATGCCGAAGTAATCACGCGGATCCGGTTCGTCCAGGTCGTCGTCGCTCCATCCCAGTAAGCATTCACCGAGACTGACGCCTTGCGCGACCACAACGGCAGCTCCGCACCCACGTACCAGCTCGTGGTCGCCGTCGGACACAGCAGCACATCGTAAAGAGTTCCAATGCCGTAATAGTGCGTTGTGCCGTTGTTGATCAACTGCTGCGCCGGCACTTGGTAACTCTTCACCTGCTGCGTTCCCGTCACCTTCCCCGCCGCACTGATGATCCACATCGAACAACCCTGCCCTGGACTCGACATGCTCACCACCCCCGCGTTCACAAACGCATTAGTGTAGTTCCACACGTCGTACATCTGCGCATAGCTGTTCGTGAGAATCCCCAGCGCCGTCAGGTCCACCGACAACGTCTCCGCATTGGTGCCCCGGTTGAAAACGCATAACGCCGTCGAACCGTCCTGCAGTTGCTTCGTCCATCCCTCCGACCCGCCCCCATTTGTGAACGTCCGCCACGGCCGCAGCCACAAAGCATCCTGGTCAATCGCCAAGATCATCCTGTTAGTTTGATATTTCGCGACCCCGCCGGTGATGTGCTCGTACGCCACCAGGTCCTGCGCGAACACCAAAGGAGACTGAAACATGGCCCACATGCTCAGCATCAATCGCCATTGCGCCCCGCCGAGGAGCGAAGGGTCGCCCTGGATGATCAACAAGTTGGGCGAGTGCCCAGGCCGCATATACCCCGCAGTGTCGGCGGCCATATCGATGTGACTCAGCACATCCTTCCAAGGGTCAGACAGCGTGCCCCACTCCGTCGTGTACTGCCACGAGTTGGCCCCCGCCATCCATGGCTGAAATCCCAGCGCAAAATTCCCCCCATTAGTGACCACCGGCGCGCAGTGAATGTCATAAATCATGTGCGCCCTCGCCCCCGCCAATGCCGCCCGAAACTCCTGATGGCTTTGTCGCATCGCGTCATCGCTCCCCGGCGCCCGGCCGCACGTGTCCACCGTGATCGAATCTATACCCCACGCCGTGTACGTCGCTGCGTCCAGCGGATAATTCGTCGTCCCGAGGGCATTGCAGCACGTGGTCGTATTCAGGTCAGTGTACATCCGCACCTTGAAACCCATGTTATGCAGCCGTCTCACCAGCCATGGAATCCCGTTCGGAAATCGGCTCGTGTCCCAAGTCAACGCCCCGCCGCCATCCCGCGCGGCCGCCTGCCATCCGTCGCTGATGGAAATCCAGTTATAACCCAAGGCCATCAAACCGTCGCTGATCCAGTTCGTCGCCACCGCCAGCACAAACGCCTCGCTGGGGTGGCAGTAGATCGAAGTCTGGCCTCCCGAGTACAGATTGCTGCCGTTCCATCCGGAATAGTACGTGTCAAACCCGAGAATCGGCTTTGCCCCCTCGTCCTGGCATAGGATATCCGGGAACACATTGGTCGCGTTTTCCGCATTCATATGCGGCGCACCGGCCATCGCGTTCGCCACCGACTGCGTTGCCACCCCGCCAATCACCTGGCTCGCCACCAGGTTGGAATTCGCCGCCCAAAAATTCACCGGCCAGATGATCTGCCCATTCGTGTTCAGCAGCGGGTATGTATATTGGCTCGGCGCCGACGGCGTAAACCCGCCGCTCCCCGGTGGATTTGTCGTCCCGCCCGTCCAAGACCCCCTGGTCGTCGGCGGATTAGTAGTTTGTCCCCTGGCCACAGGTCCCATGAGTCCCAGTAGTCCCATTAGTCCCAACACCGCAAGCCCTCTCAATCGAGTCTTCATCCGTATCATCCAAAAATCCATGTTTGTCCGATTCCCTCTCCGTCCTCTCCGTTTGCTCCTGTTACTTCAAAGGCTCAGGCAATTTGTCCCGTGAGCAGCGAGCTGTACAACACGAACAAATCGAACTCCGGCATCGTCGGCTTCCCATCAAACTTGCCCGATGCCCGAATCCGGCAGTACAGATCCAGCGTGAGCCACAGCTCATCATTCTGGTCATACTTCTCGAAGTGCACCCACCCGCGCCTGGACACCGCGCTCAGGGGATTAAACTGCTTCTGTGCCCCCTGGAGCTTCTGGCTTGTGCGATACATCATTTCGATGGTGAGACCGCTCAGCTCATTCGTCTTCACCTTGTATGACAGCTCCTGTTTATTCTCCATCACATCCCGGAGCACAAGCCGACCAGGCGCCGGCTGCCAGAGTTTGGTTTCCTCCTGCGCCACCGTCGGATCGGCCGATTCGATCGCCCCAAAATCCTGGTACACAGCGTCGGCAGAATCCGGCTTGCTCTCCCTTCCCACAGTGCCCGGCGCCGGCGTCGTAAAAGCGTCGCCATCCCGCGCAAACCACCCGTGGGTCCCGATTATAAAACTATCAAGTAACATAGATTATCCGTTTCGTTGCCCTCTCGTTCGCTTCCGCCCTCTCAGCTCCGGATACGCAATACGCACTACGCACCAGGTCCCGCCCCTACGCCGTCTGCAGCACCACCACCTCCACCGCCTTATCCCCCCGTTTCCCCTGCCCAATCCGAAACTCGACGAACTGCCCCTCCTCCAGGTCCCGCCGCCCCGACCCCTCGATATCCGAGTAGTGGACAAACACATCCTTCTCCCCGTCCGACCGCTCGATAAATCCGTAACCCTTCTCCTTCGCAAACCATTTCACCGTGCCCCGCAGCGGCAACTCCCGCGCCACACCATTGTTCTTCATAATCTTAATCTTGCTCTTACTCTTACTCTGTCCCCCAGGCCGTCAGGCCCGGTCCCTCTCGTTAAAACACCGGCCCCTTGCCCAACGTGGCCTCGATACTCCCGCCCGTGCATTTCACCTCCAGCCCCACCGCCACTCGGCCCGGCAGCGCCTTTTCCGTGTCCATCACTACCAGGATGGAATCGCTCACCGGTTCGCACAGCACCTTGTTCGGCGCCGGCAGCAGCACGCCCGTCACCTCCGGCAGCACCAGCTCCATCAAGGCCTGCGCCCCGATCTCCGTATCACTGCCCCAGAGCGCCGCCGTCCGATCCCCCAGCACCCGGTCGCTGCAGAGAATCATCACCGGCAACATCCGCGTTGAAATCAGCTTGAGATGATTCGCCACCGACGAGAACTCCTCATGCAGCGGCACCACCACGCAGACCCGCTGTTCGGACACCAGCAAATACTTGAACGCCTCCGTGAGCCGCTCCGAGTCGAATAGCCCGACCCGTTGAAACGCCGGCACCGGCGGGTCCACTGGCGGGTCCGAAGGCAGCGTCAGCGCCGTCACCCTGGCAACGATCGCCTTCACAATCTCGCCCGTCCCCCGCCGATTAACCGTAGTTGCGCCCATTAGCTTTCAACTTTCATATTTGCCCGCCTATTCGCCCCGTGAGCTTGCATCCGGACCCCCATGAGCCCGCATTCGGCGAAGCCGGAGAGTTCGCCACCTTAGGCAGATTAGGCCTCTCTCCCTTGGCAATCGCCTGCAGCTCCGTTGCCGCCGCCGTCGCATCCTTTGTGACGCTATCCGGCGGAGGCACATTGGCCTTGCTATAGATCGACGCGAGCGCCAGCGAGCGAACCCATCCTTGCACCGCCAGGTCCGCAATCACATAGCCCGTAGTCAATCTGGCCACCTCCGCTGCAGCCTCATCACAGAGTACCTGCAGCGGATTAGCCACGCCCAGATTGGCCAGCGCCTTAGTCAATTGACTGGCCTTATCCGGCGACAGCAGAAGCAGAGTCTTGTCCATGTTGGGTGTCCCGTATGGAGTCCCGCCTTTAGGCGGTCCCGTGTTATTGTGCCGCCGCCGCCGGAGCTTCACCCGCGGGAGCCGCCGCTTCCTCAGCTTTGGCATCCTTCGCGGTGGCCTTCACCACATAGCCCTGGTCGATCAGCTCCTTCGCAACGTCATCCTCGATTTTGTGCAGCGCGCCCTTGAGCAGCACCTTGCCCGCACCTACCACCGCTTTGATAACTTTGATTTGCATATTCGTTTTCCCGTTATTGTTTTGTTTTTTTCGTCCTCTCAGATTTCATCCTTCAGCGTTTAGCCTTTAGCCTTTGTTCACCGCCGCCGTCGGCTTGGCTTTCTCCGGTTGTGCAGCGGTCTCGACCGCTTGGGCATACCCGTGCCCGATATAGGTAGTCGCCGCCGGCGCCGGAACATCATAGACTTCGCCCTTCTGGAACGTCGTCCGCCCGCTCAACACTGGTTTGAGAAACTTGATCTTCATTCTTTTGCTCTTTCCCTTTACGCATCACGCATTACGCGTCACGCCCCGCTTCACTGGTTGTTTCTACTGAACCACAGGGTCACCGTCACACTTCCCGTGTGGGTGTTCGCCAATTGCGTCAGCGCGAACGTCGGCACATTCGCCAGCAGCGGTTGGGGCCCCATGGCGCCCCAATTCGTGTAGAGGATCACCGCCGTCTGGCCGTTCAGCGATTCAGGGAACGTAAACGGCGAGGAAGTCGGAAACGTCACCTTGTCCGGCGTCGGGCTAAACGTCGCTGTCACCGAAGCGCCGGCCGTCGAGTTGGTGGTTAAGGCCACCGACTTCATGAACACCGCCATCCCTTGCCCCTGGCGCAGCGTGATGGCGAAGTTCGTCGGATTGATTGTCCGCGTCTCCGCATTCGTCAGCGTCCAGGTATTGGTCTGCCAATACGTCGGCAGGAACAGGTTCGTCGGGCTATACGTCTGTGCCCGCACCGGCATGGTAAATGCCGCCATTAACCCGAGAATCGCGCAAACGATCAGCAGGTGCACCAATCCAAACCCTCTCCGTAACTTCGTATCCATGTTCATATTCGTGTAATCCGTGTTATTTGTGGTTTTTTTACGGCTTCGCGTCTTCGCTGTTAATTACCGGAGCACCTGCTGCAGGCAGAACGCCGCCTTCGCTCCCACAATCTTCTCCGTCACGTAATGCTCCGTGCGGTGAATGTCGCTCTTCTTGGTCTCGTCGCGGTAATCCGCCACCGATACCAGCTCCGGCCCGCCGCCGCCGGCTGCCGTCGGATATCCCGTGCCGCCCGTTGCAGGAGTGATCTCGCTGCTGAACGCCGTCCAGTAAAACGTGCGCATGAAATTCGGCAGCGTCAGATCCGGGCCCGACTCCGCGTGCGCCAGCACCACATCCGTGCCCCAGATGTCGGCCGGATTGAACTGTTGCCCCTCGATGTTCGTCGCCACCACCGAGCGCGCCACCTGCAAGCCGCCCGTGGGCAGCCCGAAATAGTTGGCCAGCTTGTCCTCGTTTAGCAGCCCAGGGCTGGTGTACTTGAACAAGTCCAGCAACCGCGGATGCTGCTGCAGTTGGAAAAACACCGGCTCCGAGATCACCATGATATTCGGCATCATGCCCGAATTCTGGCGGATGAACGTCTTGGTCGCGTCCACGTCCGTTTTTGGATTTGAGGCGCCATCGTTCCACGGCACCTGCACCACCGCGGCCGTCACCTTCGTCGGATCAGTTGCGGCGTCATGCACCCGCTGCTCGTGATTGATCGTCAGCGTATCCGTGCACAAGCGGACAGCGGCCACGTCCACATCGAAAAACGCGGCGTATTTCTTGCGCTCTTCATCCGGCACTGGGGATTCCAGACCGAAATTCTGGCAGAAATAGTTGTCATTGGACAACTGGCGCATCACCCGCGGATACCCCGAGCCTGGCGCCCGCGGTTTCAGCAGCGGCACGTTGGCCATACTCTCCGGCGTGAACACGTAATAGCTCGCCGCCTGCAGCGCCGCCGGGAATGGCGGAGCCAGTTTCCTCGCCACGAACCCAGACGGGTCGCGCATAAACTGATTCGCGATCCCACTCAGGATCGGATTAAGAGTCGAAGTCGTCGTAATCATATTGGTCTATCCGTAGCCCTCTCATTAAACCGTTGCCCTCTCTTCTCTGTGTTTTTCGATGCCAGTCCGGCTCGGACCTCTGCGGTGTTAGGGCACCACTTCAAACCGATCGATGATCTCGATGAAATCCCCCGACGCGCTCGCCGCCACGTCCCGGATCTTCACGCCATGCGCCTTCTCGGTGGTTGCCGCGGCCACCATCGTGCCGCCCGTCAGCATCTTCACCATGGCCGGCGCCGCGCCGATCGCCCCGCCGGCGACTACCCGCACCGTGCCGCCCTTGCCCGCCAGGCGCACGTTCCAAGCCGTATCACCTTCGAGCCGCTGATATAGCCAGCCGATCAACGGCCCGGCAGTGTAGAGCTGGATCGTATTGGTGCCCGACACCTGTTCCACCCCGTAACCCTCTTTCCCCACCAGGTTCGCCGGCACCGCCGCGTCGAACGATTGGTAAGGACTATCATTTGCAGTCAGTCTCATATTGTTTTTGTTCTCTGTTCTCTGTCTTCTGTCCTCTCAGATTTCAGCCTTTAGCCTTTATTTCGGCGTAACCACCGGCAGTTTTTCCCGGAACGCCTG